>ENA-ORXT01001962-ORXT01001962.1-marine-metagenome-genome-assembly--contig:-NODE-1962-length-25943-cov-3.614668_pt1 | contig 25943 bp, 15 predicted proteins | sample MGYA00237868_ERZ511482 | MGnify/ENA metagenome assembly ERZ511482
GAATCATGCTCTTCAGCCGCCTGCTGCAATTTACTAACAGCATTTTTCCATCGAATTCTATTCATTTCATAGTCACCCGTCATCACCGTGGGTATAGAAATAGAAAAACAAGTTCCACTGCTATTTTTTTCTAAGGCCTTAATTCTATCTTCAATTTTCATTTCTAATCATTTTAGTTTAAAAATAATATTGGGACATCTTGGCGAATTCTATATGATTCATTCTTCAAGTATTTTGCAGAGAAGTGTTCAATCCCCATCATATTGAGAAGTATACTCAGCAAACCTCAAGTTTGTTCGGTTGTCTAGTTACCTTTTTCATAACTCATCAACTTTGCATAATTATATTTATCGTGTGTAGATCTTAAATTTTGGATTTTCTTTGGCTTAACCAACGTTGAGCAAACCGTCCAAATTTAGAGCCTCAAACGTTCTAATTTGGCTTGTCTGTCACACAATTTAATTTTAGAAAGCGTCGCTGTATCTACATTTAAGAGAGTCGCTACTTCCTAAGAAATAGCCCTTTATTTTCTCGAAGTTCTCGTAATTTCTTGCCAACCCTTAGCTATCCGTTTATTGTATAGACAATATTTGGCATTATGCAAATTCTTATAGGTCATTTGGGTGGTGTGAGGGTTTAGATTGCGCTTCGTAGAAAAAGCAATGTATTTCCTGGACTTCCTCGGATTAGTGGACAACAAGATAGATTAGAATATTTAAATTTGTCATATGTCAAAAATTAGAAGGAAGTACAGCAAAGAGCAAAAGCTGGAAATCGTAAAGTTAAGCTTCGAGGAAGGAGCATCAATCAAAGCTCTAGCTGAGCGATTTGATATTTCAGAAAACGCCATTTATAATTGGCGTAGTAAGTATTTTAAGTATGGAGACAATTCATTTTCTGGTCATGGAAATAAGACTATGACAGATGAACAAGCGAGGATATCTCGATTAGAAAAGGAGCTTCGAGAAGCCAAACTTGAACGTGATATATTAAAAAAAGGCGGTGAGCATCTTCTCCAAGACAGACAGCAAATTTTCCAATTTATAATGGATTACGCACAAGAATTTACTGTTGAGAGGATGTGTCGAGTATTCAAAGTGAGTAAATCAGGATATTACAAATGGAAGAAAAATAAGTGTTCTAAAATGCAACAATCATCTGAGCTTTAATCTATCTTCCTCTCCACTATGGAGAGGAAGTCCAGACCAATAAGTGGAATCCAATTATTCGAGAGATTGTGCATAGCGATGTTAATTTAGTGGGTGTGGGTGTGGGTGCCAGCTATGAGCGCTGGTATTAAAATTAAATTGATTTTTTATTTCTTTTTCATCTAAGGAAAGAGATAAACATAGATACAAATTGTACAAAATTACTTCGAAAAACACCTACACTCTTCTTAATAAAAGTAATCTAAAATCAATTAACTCTTCTCCAGTAAAATGATCAGGACTTAAGATTAAATGGCCAATTCCTTTTTTAAGTTCAATAGTTCCCATGTCCATTTCTTTAAATGACTTTACATAAGATTCTGCTCTTGGGAATCTGTCTTCATTCATTCCAATTAGTGGTGGATCATGTGCTTGATTCACTTCAGCAACAATATCTTTGTCTTTAAAAGTCAATTTTATTCTAGATCCAACATTCTCTTTTTTGCATGTATAAAAAATACTTGCTTGAAATTTTCCTGGTTCTAATACTTCCACATCCCATATAATAGAATCAGAATTAGTTTTCCAATTCAGCCAAAAAGAATCATTTGGATATTTATTGGATCGCTCCAATTCGCCCGTCGCAATCCCATCTCTTGCTGGTAAATGATCAACGCGACTTGATGGATGACCAATTGTAAAAGCTCTATTATCTTTAGTCTCTAATTCTACTAAGACAGTATTAATCCAGTTTTGTTTTGCGTCGACAAGTTGATCAAAAACTTCTGTGTCTATTTTTGAAATATCAGTTTGTTGACAGGGATCATTGACTAAATCAAATAATAAATCAGTTGATGATAATCGATATTGCTGTGACCTGACACTCGTATGGCCTCTCCAATAATTATAAATATATCGACCACCATTTTGATCTTCCATTTGATCCTTCTCAGTCATGATTTGAGACTTTAGCGATATACCATCAAGAGAATTTTGCATCTGATACGGAATCCTAGCTAAGTCTGTTAGTGTAGGCAATATGTCGATGGCTGATGAAATACTTTCTACTTTCTGATGTGCAGAAATTGTATTCTTCCATTGGATAGCAAAGGGTGATTTGACGCCGCCTTCATCAGTTGAGCCTTTTCTTCCTTTTAGACAATTATTCCATCGATCTCCATTCGGCCCATTATCAGAAAGAAATAAGACAATAGTGTTCTCCAATATATTTTGATTCTCTAAATGAGTCATCAATCTGCCAACATTATCATCAATATTCTCCATCATGGCTAAAGCTGCTCTAGTGTGCAAGAGTCCACTTTTTGTTTGATCAGGATGACTCATGATCAATTTTTTGTCTTCAAATTTAGACCAATATTTATCTGGAACTTGCATGGGACTATGAGGCGTGTTGTAAGGAATAAAAGCAAAGAATGCTCTGTCATCCTGAATACTTTTATCTATAAATGACAATGCTTTAGTCGTAATCTCATCAGGTAGATATCCATCACCAGTTACCACTTCTTGGTTTTGCTCTAGCATGGGACTAAAGTAGTGCCCCCAATGTCCGCTCGCAAAACCAAAGTACTCATCGAACCCGCGTCCATTTGGATGGTATGGATATTGTGTCCCATTATGCCATTTACCAAATGCTCCAGTGCGATATCCTGCTCTGCTGAATACTTCGGCTATCGTTTCTTCGTCTAGATCCAATCGTTCTCCTCCTGCTGAGGTACTATAAACACCAGATCTAACATGATATCTTCCAGTTAATAATTCTGCTCTAGTCGGTGAGCAAACTGGGCTAACATAAAAATTTTGAAATTCAGTTCCACTTTGAAATAAATGATCAATATGGGGTGTACTAACATCGTTGTTACCATGAATACTCAAATCACCCCAGCCTTGGTCATCTGCTAAAATCAACACTATATTTGGCGATTTTATCTGCTTAGACATTTCTGAATTCTCACACGATAAAAGAATAAATAGTAAGATCGCAGCTAAGTATTTCATGAAAATGAAAATAGTTAATCGCTATGACAAAAGTGTCGTCATCGATCAATTTTGTAGAAATGAATTCCAATCGGCATGACTTGTATACAAAAAAATAGGCTTTGTATAAATGAAAGCTAATTCAGTGTTGGATATAATCTTAGCAGCATTATTTTTCGTAGCTTAACCTTCTTTAAAACTTACACAATCTCAATTCATATGAAGTATGTTTTTGTCTGTATGTTATGTATTTGTTTTACGTCAATCATATCATCCCAATCACGGTTTATATATAGTAAAGTTGACGTTCCAATCAAAGAAAATCAAAGTTTAAAAGACTTACAGGACTTAGGCTTGAGTATAATCTGTGGCTCTGAACATGCTCATACTCATGATCAAGAAAATATCAAATTAGTGCTTAGTGACAAAGATATAAGAGCTTTGCAAAATCAAAATATTGAGTACCAAATAATTGAGGAAGATCTATCTAAAAAAATTGGTGAGAGGAACAGCTCTGCATTACCAAATGCTAGAATAGAATTAGAAGAGCTTAAACTTAATCAATATAAAAGAGGTGCTGATGTAGGGCAAGATCTTGGCTGCGTCGAACAAGAATGGCCAGTTCCTACTAATTTTAAATTAGGTGGCATGGGTGGCATGCTGACATACACAGAACTTCTTGCCGAGTTAGATGAAATGGCTTTAAAATTTCCTAACCTTATTTCTATTCGTGCCAGTGCAAGTGCTTCATTGACAACAATAGAAGGAAGAGATATTCAATATGTTCGTATATCAGATAATCCATCGGCAAGTGAAACAGAACCTCAAGTATTATACACAGCACTTCACCATGCACGTGAGCCAATGTCTATGATGAATCTCGTCTACTATATGTGGTATATTTTAGAAAACTATGCTACAGATCCAGATATAAAATCACTTCTTGACAACACAGAGTTACTGTTTATTCCATGTGTCAATCCAGATGGGTACCTATACAATGAATCCACTGATCCAAATGGTGGAGGCTACTGGAGAAAAAACAGAAGAGTCAATGGAGGAGGCACATTTGGTGTAGACCTAAATCGAAATTATGGCTTCCAGTGGGGAGATGTGAATGGTGGATCAAGTGGTGATCCAAATTCCGAAGTGTATCGAGGGACTTCTGCCTTTTCAGAACCCGAGACACAAATTATAAAAGAGTTTGTCGAAGCTAGAAATATAATTACAGCATTTAACGATCATTCTGCTGGAAACCTTCAATTGTATCCTTGGGGTTATCAATCCACTGTGACGCCCGACGAGATGTTGTTTCACGAAATGTCAGAACAGATGTGCTGGCACAATCGCTATTTTTACGGACCAGCAAATACCACAATTTATGCTGCAAATGGAGTTGCAGATGATTGGTTTTATGGAGAACAAACAACTAAAAATAAAATAATAAACTGGACTCCAGAAGTAGGTAGTAATGGATTTTGGCCCAGCCCTTCGCAGGTCGTCCCACAGTCACAAGATCAAATGAGAATGAATCTCCTACTTGCTGCAATGGCATCAAATTATGGAGTTCTAAATGATTTAACTCAAAGTAATTTTACATCTCTTAATCCAACGATTGATTTTTCTGTTCAGCATTTAAGTAATGTCCCTGGATCATTTACGATTCAAATCACTCCGATTAGTCCGCAAATTCTAAGTATTACGAATTCAACGTTGATAACATCTACGATTAATAATGATGATTTTGATTTTGTAAATACCAGTTTCAACCTAGATCCTGCGACACCTGCTCGAACAAAAATTGTCTATGAAGTCACTATGAGCAATGGTACTTATGATATTTTTACAAGACGATTTACTAAACAATACACACCTGGAGTTATCTTTTCTGATTCCTTTGACAATGGAAATAATTGGACTTTAGGCTCATGGGAGATTGATGCAAGCGATGGAAACACGTCAAACGGATCGTTGACAGATTCAGAAGGTACGCTTAGTGAAGATGGTTTAATTTTGGCTACATCGAATGCAATAGATCTGTCTGCATCACAAATGAGTGTTTTAGAGTATTATATAAAATGGGATATAAGATGGAATTATGATTATGCCCAACTGCAGGTTTCTTCAGATGGAACCACATGGATAAATCCTTGCGGCACATATACTAAAAGTGGAACACCAGATGGATTTTACAATACGGATCAACCAGCAGGAGAACCACTCTATGATGGTATCCAGTCTGAATGGGTTCGCGAAGAATTTGATCTTTCAAATTTTGATGGCATCTCAACGGTTTATCTACGCCTCGCTCATTATGGTGATAGTGGTCAGACACATCGTGATGGAATATTCATTGATGATATGAGTATTTATTCTACGGCTTCCCCTCACTGTTTGGATGGCATACTTAACTTTGATGAGACGGATATTGACTGTGGTGGATTGGATTGTGTGGCCTGTCCTACATGTACAGACGGCATTCAAAATGGTAGCGAAACTGAAATAGATTGTGGAGGTCCAGATTGTAATGCTTGTCCAATTTGTGAAACAGTAACTCTCATGATTACTTTCGATAATTTTCCAAATGAAACAAGTTGGGATATTGTAGATGCCAATGCTAACTCAGTCGCAAGTGGCACCTCATATGGGTCTGAAACACCAGGCTCTACAATTACTGAATCGGTTTGTCTGGAAGCTGGATGTTATAATTTTACATTTTATGATAGCTATGGAGACGGTATTTGCTGTGCTGAAGGAAATGGCTCTTACTCCCTTCAAGATGGTAGTGGAATGGTCATCGCTTCAAACGGAAATTTTACAAATTCTGAGACTACTAACTTTTGCATCACGATTCAGCCTACAGGTGATTGTCCATATGATTTGTCTGTGACAACTTATCCAATTTCAGATAGCACTTATTATGCTGAAAACAATATCAGTTCAGATGCGACTATACCTAATAACCACAATATTGTGTTATCAGCTGGAAATGAAATTTATATTAACGAAAGTTTTGAAGTTATCTCGGGCGCTACATTTCATGCTTTGATTGGTGGTTGTACGCAGTGATGACTTTTTGACTTAAACATTTTAGGAACTATGGCAAGGGCACGTCTTGGCAAGGTATAAAACTAGCCTATTTTATGCCTGCTCTTCGTTGAAGAACCGTTACCATGGCTAAGGGCTATGACAGCGAACCATAGCCTCAATCAGACATAAAAATTCTACGTTTCATATAGCAATTTAAGATGTGCTCCCTGCACGAGTGGTCTGTCAAGTATATATTGACTATTTGAATTTGATAATAGTTTGTGCATGAATTAAGCGTAGGTTTGATCTGATAGCCTTACTATCAAGGCCGGTTCTTTAACGACGTGTATGTGCAAAATGCGCCAAAAGCACTAGTCAAGTTTAACTTACAGACTACTAATTCTCTTCTTGCCGCTAATGAGTATCTTTTTTCATATCTTATTCTCGATGAACAAATTCTGAGAATTCACCATCCGTCTGCGTGGTTTGTGCAAAAAGAAATTAAAAAAATACATGAATATCAAGCCGACGCTTATGCTCTTAGATCATACGATGTCGAACATTATTCGTCTATACTGATCAGTTCTACTTTAGAATCACATGGACTAAGTTTGGCCACCTCTTTCCATGATTGTTTAATCTTAAAAAGACTAAATGTTATGAAACAAAAAACAAAAAAAGTGAGTCCCTGGAAACTAGGTGGACTGACAACATTATCTTTTATGCTACTTACATTATTTGCTTGTACAGAAGAAAAGCTAGTTGCTCAGGATTTAAAAGATCCTTCGGTAGAGAGAGAAATTTTCAGTATTGTAGAAGAACAACCTTCCTATGAAGGTGGTATGGATGCATTCTACAGTTATCTAATGAATGAAGTTAAATATCCTGCTATTGCAAGAAGCAATGGAGTAGAAGGGCAAGTGTATGTGGAGTTCGATATTGAGCGAAATGGTTCTGTATCACATGTTCGTGTCGTAAGAGACATAGGTGCAGGCTGCGGCAGTGAAGCTGCAAGAATAATGAACAAAGTGAATTCATTTAAACCTGGAAAGCAAAGAGGTCGGACAGTAAAAACCATTATGGTCTTACCTGTTAATTTTAAACTAGACCCTACAAAGACCAATGCTGATAATAGCCCTCATGGAAGTATAGCATTTGGAGAACTTGAGATGAGAAATGAACGCTTAAAATTAGATGTAAAATATAAGGATGGTGCATGGCGTGGAATAATTCAAAATAATGATAGCAAGCCGTTACCTGGAGCTAATATCGTAGTAGAAGGGACTAATTATGGTCGAGTATCTGGTCTGGATGGCACATTTACAGTCAAAGCAAAAGAATCACAGCAAGTTACCATTAGTTACATTGGATATGAAAGCATTAGGCTTGGTGAGAATGATTAGCGCTAGGTTATAGCTGATCTGGGTTTAGAAGATGGCTTGGATAAAAGGCTAACTGTCTGGATTAGGATCTATAAGGTTACTGGATTTTAAGATTGAATACATGCTAATCTTAACATCTCTAAATCACTTCCTGTAGAAGAGAATTATACATCCTAATTCAGACAGAATAGATCCGTCGCGACTTAAAAGCACACTAACTTGTAAGAATATCTTATGACAAATTGTATGTAAGACAGGTTTGATATGATTTAAAAAACTAAAGGTATCAACTTTCAATTAACAGTTCTTCTTTCTTCTTATTCATATCTCTGACTGCTTTTTCAATTCCTTTAGGTGTTAATGTGTACATCGGAATGAGGTCTTTTAGCAAGACAGTGGTTTGGGTGTAATCCCATTCTGACTTATGCATCGGATTTAGCCACACCATTCGATCGAATTTCTCTTTGAGCAATTGCCAATTATGGTAGCTTAGTCTTGACAATTCATATGGAGCCATGGAGGCATCACCGACTACAAAGACTCTATAGTTTGGATCTTTGTTAAGAATTTTTTCAATGGAGACTCTCTTGGATCGACGCACATCTTCGTAGACTCTATCATAAATTGTATTGTGAAAATAATAGGTCTCCAAGTCATGAGCAAAACGCGTCTTCATCTTTTTAAATAAAGATGTCACTGAACGAATATAAGGATCCATCGAATAGCCTCCATTATCTACTAGCAATATAACTTGTAATTTTCTGTGTATAATGTCACGTTCGATGGGCAAAAATAATCCGCCTTGCTTCAAGCCTTCTGTGATTGTCTTCTTAATATTTAATTCTTTCTGAGCGGTTTCTTCACGGATGCCTTTAAGATAAGACAATGCGGCATCGACATTATTATCATTGAGCCGTTGGTTTAAATCTACTGGATAATACTTGCCATCATCTACAACTGCTCTTGCCATTTTGCCGCCACCTTTACCTCCGACTCTTATTCCGCCTTGAGCGGCACCACTATTTCCGTAAGGAGAAACACCACCCTGTCCTATCCAATGACTACCGCCAAAGTGTTTGCCTTTTTGCTGCTCCATCACTTTTTGCATCCGACGCTTCAATTCTTCTAAATCTACTTTTCTATAATCTGCTGCTTTGTCTATATCTAAACCATCAGGTGCCTCATCTCCGCCTTCATCTTGCAAATCTGGATCGTCTTCAGCCAGAATATCTTCACCTGATAACATCTCTTGGATATCATAGCTAGTGATATGGATCTCATTCAGAAACTGATCAATCAATTCGGACATGTCCATATTTTCCATCTCTGGATGATCTTCCAGATACATCTCTTTCCAATCTTGAAAAGCCTTTGATCTGGCTATTGCCGAATTGAGCTTTTCTCCCTTGTTAATATTCACATCTAGAAAGTACTTATAGTATGCTTGTGTAAATGGACCAAGTAATTTAGGATCTCTCACGACCATTCCTTTGAGCACGACATACAAGTCTCCCATCACATTGACCAATCCTCTATCCATTGCTTTTCTCAACAATAGCAAGGTCCGCACATCAGCTGGAAGGCCATATTCTCTAAATGTTTGTGGTAAACTTTCGAACATAGTCAGCAAGATACTTGAAAAATGAGAATGTTATATTTAAAAGTAAAGTGAGTCGCTAATTATTGATAATTGTCAACCTACTAAACGATTATTAGCATGTTTTCTATTCTTAGATTGTATAGATTTTTTGGGATAATGGTTGATTGTAGAGATTGCGGTTGATTGAGCTTGGCATTGGAAATGTAGGGATAATAGGGAATGTATTTTGTGTTACATCGTCCAGCGGAAAGGTAAAAGCTTTGTCCTCATTTGTCTTTCAAATTGAGATTTTTTCTGTCTGTGATGAACAATAAAATATGGTATTGACAATCTTCTATTTTCATTTAAATATTCATATTAATTATGTTTTCAAAATCGATTTGTTAATTTAAAGCATGTCATCTATCTACTGGCCCTTTGCTGTATTACTCATTGCCATTCTGATCGTAATCGTATTGATTACAAAATTGAGAATACATCCGTTCATGTCTTTATTAATTACTGCAATTGCTGTTGGCTTACTATCTGCTCAGTTGCCAGGAAGTGAAGTTCAACATCATTGGATAAGAGCAGTGGAATTACCGATGAAAGAATTTGGATCGACTGCTGGAAAAATTGCTTGGGTTATTGCTCTAGCGGCACTGATAGGAACGGCAATGATGGAGAGTGGTGCAGCACAGAGAATTGTAAAATCTTTATTAAACGCATTTGGAGAATCTAGAGCCGCATGGGCATTGTTAGTGAGTGGATTTATATTATCAATACCTGTTTTCTTTGATACCGTATTTTTCTTGCTGATTCCTTTAGCGATCGCATTGGCTGTCAAGACAGGGAAAAACTTTGTTCTATATGTGATCGCGATTTGTGGAGGAGCGGTCATCACACATAGTCTAGTCGCACCCACCCCTGGACCATTGATCATGGCAGAAACACTTGGAATCGATCTGGGCTTAACAATCATAGCTGGGATATTAGCAGGAATCGTCCCATCAATTGTCGCATTACAAATAGGCAAACGCCAAAATGATAAGCTCGATATTCCAGTTAGAGTGACACAGCACAGTTCAGATGGATTGACAGCGTCACCTTCCTTGCTCACATCAATATTACCCATTGTACTACCCGTCATTTTAATCGGATTAGTCTCGATCATTGGAGTTTTGAATGATAGTGTACCTAGTATTATTCAATTTTTAGGAAATAAAAATATCGCCATGGGAATTGGTGCATTGATTGCATTGATGACTTGGAAAAATATAAAAGGTCTATCTGCAGATGAATTATGGAAAGCCTGCGCAAAGCCATTAGAAATTGCAGGTATCATTATTTTAATCACAAGTGCTGGTGGAGCATTTGGAGCGATGATCAAGCATAGCGGAATCGGATCTGCCATAGAAGCTGCCACTGCTCACATGTCAATTCACTATGTCCTCTTAGGATGGTTAATCTCTGCGGTCATGAAAACTGCACAGGGATCCACTACTGTGGCAGTCATCACTGCATCCAGCATCATGTATGCCTTGATTGGAGATGGTTCTTCCTTAGCATACCATCCGATTTATATTTATCTGGCGATTGGATTTGGAGGTGGATTTATTTCATGGATGAATGATAGTGGATTCTGGGTCGTTAGCAAAATGAGTGGTTTTACAGAGAGAGAAGCTTTACAGACATGGACCTATATGTTTGCTTGCATTGCCTTAGTCGGATTAGCAGAGGTTCTTATCTTCTCATATCTTCTTCCATTTAAATAAAGCCTACTGTCAACCATTTCTGTGTCAATCCTGTCTTAGGTAGTACAAACATATTACAAGAGTGTTACTGCCCGAAACTATTCTATATAAGTAGATGGCACTTTTGACAATGTATTATTTAAAAAATATCTTTTGATATGTATCGTTAACCTTCAACTATTTGTACAATAACATCATTAAAACTATGACTATGACATTGACTATGAGATATCTTATTATTTCAGCTTTTTTCTTTTTCATGTTTTCTTCTTGTACAAAGAGTATTTGTGATATAGATAATCCATCACTCATTGGAGAATGGCAACTCATTGAACAAAACATTAGCAATGGTGGACCATCCAAATGGGAATCTGTAAATGATGGAAATCAATTTTCATTATTTGAAGACGGATCTTATGAAGGTATTAAAGTCTTTTCTGATTGTGACAGCGGTAACTTTGAATCAACAGTAACAGAGTTACGCTTCATGCCAACTTGCAATGATAGTTCAGAAGACTTTGTTTATTCTATAAGCAGAAATTGTGATCAACTAACCTTAAGACCTTTGACTGTTATTTGTGTTGAAGAGTGCGCGTATAAATACGAAAGAAAAAGTTAATAAAAACAACACTTATTTTTTGAATGGCCTGCTATTCTCTATCTATGGAATCATCTAATCCTATGACCTCAGAGTCATGGCGAAAGTGCAACAATAGCTAAAGTTAGATCACGACAAATGGAACCGATACATTTAAGTTATACTTATCAAATGCAAGCGATTCATTCACCTCTTACTGTCATGTCTATTCTTCACATAATATTAAAAAAGCTAGGTCCTATTTCATTTAAGGCTATGTGGTTTTCAAAAATGACAAATAATTTTCATTAGAGACAAGAGATGTAAATTGCTGAAATCCATCTCAGATCTCCCAATAAACTATTTCTCTAAAAGTACTTAACGAATCATTAACTCAGGTTTAAGAATGGTAACAATTAGAGCAAATGCATACAAACCAATGAGGGAATTTAAATCTATCAACCCATTGTACTTCAAATAGTTAAGGCTTATGTATTCGAAATCTCGATATTCAATTTGACGCTTTCAATATTGTTAATTTAGATGATTCTCATTCTAAAGAGATCAGGTTTTTGTCTTTATATTTTTGAGCATGAAAGAAATTGAAAATTTGATCGTCTTATAGGTAGAGAATTAATTATTAAAATCTAATATTATGAAACAATCAATAAAGCAAATAATAAAAAGTGTACTGGTTTGTGGGATGGCATTATCATTACAAGTCAGTTTCGCTCAGGGTCAATTAGAAAATAAAAACTACAACTCTGAAAAATTAGCTAAAGCTAAAAATCATACTAAAATTAAACATCTCAAAAAAGATGAACTGCATAAGGTCAAAGCTGAAATCAGAGCAATCAAGGATAACATAAATCTCACTGAAGAAGAGAAGCAAGTTCAAATAAAAGCATTGCGCCAAGAATTTAAAATAGACAGAAAGTTATCTAAAGAGGAAAGACTGGCGATTCGAAAAAACAGACAAAACAGTAAAGAAAATAAGCTCGCTCAAACTGAGAAAAATTTTGAAAGTGGAAAGTTGAGAAAGATTAAAAAACAAAAACTTAAAGCGGAAATCAGAGCCATAAAAGATAACGTGAACTTAAGTAAAGATGAAAAGAAAAATCAAATCGATAAACTAAACTCTTCGTATAAAGCTCAAAATGAAAAAAATAGACATGAAGCTAAAGTGCGGAATCAAAGAATCTTAAAAACTAAACAAATTGAAAAAGCTACTATAAATCCTGAAAGAGCTAAAAAAGCTTTAAAACAATTAGAAAAGTCTGAATCTCAGTTTAATAAGTTGTACAAGAAAGGAAAGATTACAGAGGCTCTATACACTGATAAAATAAAAACAATACATAATCTGAGAGCTAAATTATCTGATCAATAAATAAGAAATACAAGACTTTAAAAAGATTTGTGGGTACCGCGAAAGTGAGTGCCCACTTTTTTTTTGTCAACTCCTAAGATCTGAGATATGTAAGGAAAATTCATCATAATATTTAAGTATCAAATTCACTTTAACATACACTGTAAGAATTTAAATAGTTCTGTTGGTTCTCAATTTACATGAAAGAAATGTTGCGAAAAACAAGTGCTACACCTACCTCACTTAACTCTTTGTCAAACTTGAAGCTTTTCTTTTTACAAGAAAATAAATTTATTGGACAAGGTGGCGAATCTGGAGGTCCTGCCTTTACAACAAATAACATTGATGAATTTGCCGTTCATAGCACGCTCCATAGTGCAGGATTTCTCTTTCATCAACAAGTGACGCCACAGCTATATTATTCTTTTCAAGATATTATTGAAACTACAAAGATTTCAAATGCATCATGTTTTGATTTCCCCGGAGTCTGTCCAGACATTATTGATTTGACTATGTCGGAAACCAATCTTCAAGCCGTAAATGCCAAAATAGAATTAATACTCAATGAGAATTTAAATCCACGAATCAATCGCGTCTATCGTTCAGCTAATCAAATCATAATGGAACCAGGCTTTGAGTTTGAACCAGTGAATACAAGTCTCTTTGCTAATATTGAAGCCTGTCCTCAATAAGGTATTTTAGCAATAAACAACGACTGCTAATTTTTGTATTGGCAAGTGCTTTGATCTGAATTTATAAAGTAGGATTTATAATTTATGGCATCCTTATCCATACAGCCCGTTAGATCTAATAGTTCTAAGCCTCTAAAATCAATTGGATGACTTTCCGCTTGAAGAGCTATATAACCTGATGATAGTAATTCACCGTCTCGACCTTGCCATCTTTTACTGAAGACTCCAAAGTCTCGCCATCCATTTCCAGAATCATTATTATTGATGAAGGCATCGTCGATTTGTGGCTTTGTGTATGTAAGCACTGTATCCCCTTCTATCACATGATGAATGATAGAATCTCCCAAAACAATCATCTCTGCACTTACCCACTGATCCCCATAATATGTTTTGGAGGTAGAATTGATACAATGACGTTCATCCAATTTTCCATCCAGTACAATATTTGTGCCTGGTGAACACATATTACCAGTTGATCGCTGCTTGCCATCTTCAAGACCTCCCAATAATTGCAATTCTATAGATACTGGAAAATGTTGTTCAAAATCATTACTCTGTGCTGATTGAGAATGTACCATAATACCACTATTCCTCACATTCCAAGATGCACCGCCCTCGACTTGCTCTCCAAAAAAACGATAATCAAATTTTAATTTATAATGTGAATATGGTTTGTAATAATATAAATGAGCATACTTCTCATCAAAGGTTTCATACTCGTTATATGCGACTCTGATGAAGCTATCCATCGCGATAAATGTATGTTTATAATTGACATTTAGTTCTTCTCCTGCAAATTTTATATCCCAACCAAATAAGTTTTTGTCATTGTATAATGATACCCAATCCTCTTGTTCTTCAACATTGGCAATTCGTTTTGTGCTAGAACAAGATGTTATCAGCGTGACAATCGCAGCAATCATAAATATTCTCACGGCATATTATTTTATTGATATGAATGTACAATATGTTTACTAGACTTTGAAAGTTTAGTAAATATGTCTTCGGCTTCTTTAATGCTATAAACATGGATCTATCAATGCATGGAACGTTGCGCCTTGCACGACTTCAAAGACAGGATCTAGAAAGATTGTATTTGATCTAAATTCAACATTATCAGGTGTCAAGACTTGTCCATTTGAATTAATAGAAACACCACTTTGATATGTATTACTTGGAATCGTTTGATTTAAAATACTTAAAACTGAAGGACAAGCTTGATCATTTGCACAATATCGAATCCATAAGCGAGGTCCAGAGGCATTACAATTCACATGTCTTTCGGCTGTTTGGCTACCCATACCTTCTATGATAAAAGCGAGCGCATTATTATCTGTCCAAGCATTTTGGTTTACTATTTCTTGGACTACATTTGAAATATCAGCTGTGCGGTGTTCTTGAAATGCGACATCTTTAACAGTCCAATCTACAAAACTCCAATTGACAGAATTATTTGTTTTGCTTCGTTGGCTGATATTGAATTGAGTGGCGACGAAAGCTGGTGCATCGGGTGTTGCTTCGCCCCAAAGTGTCAAATTACTTGCTTGAGAAACATCAGTTTCATCGGCCACGAATTGTACATATGCTTTTTGAATCGTTGCTCCTTGAGGAATACCTAAGTTTGAAAATCTAAGACCAATGACTTGATTACCTGTTGTACCAGTATCAAAAGTCAACTCTAAGTCGCTACTTCCATTATTGACAATACCGCTCATATACTCCTCTGCACTATCCATCGAACTTGTCGCAGCATCAGTTGTCAATTGTTCATCACAAGTACATGATGGATGGTTAGGTAAAATATCACACAATTCTATTTTGCCTAGCTTCCCTCTACTCTGATTAAAAGAATTATTCTCATCAATTGTAAAAATGGTGTTATTGTCAGCAAAGGCTACAGCTTCTCTCTGCCAAAATAATCCATCTGGCATATTTATCGTCGTGATGGTACCATCTAGAAAGATTCCTGGCGTAAAATCTGTGACCAACCAAAATCTTCTCCCCCACATCATCACTAGGGTATGACCATCAGGGCTTAAATCCGCAGAAGCGACTTTATATTGGTCTATTGGTTCGGCTGGATAATTTGGATTGAGGTCGATGGTATATAGTAATGTTGCCGTGTATTGGCTTCCTGGATTCGGAACCGCAGGAATCTTATAAATCTCAGCCTTTCCTGCTTTTGGGTCAACTGGATCATTTGGATCATCAGGTCCCTTTTTATTATTTTTTGGTATGAGGTAAATATCTCCATTCCAGTAAAACATGGATTCAGTGTCACCAACTTGCGCGCCAGCTGGATACCGAAAGTTAATTGATTCGACATCATAATCTGTATCACAAAAATAGTACGGATTTTTAATTTTATAAATATGAAGATCGGTATAGGGAGAGTTACCGCTACCAAATTCTCCAACATACATATTCCCATCATTGTCTTCGGTCATATCTTCCCAGTCGATATTAGTCATTCCTGTTAAGTATATTTCTCTGATAAAGTTTCCATTTGCGTCAAGCTCAAAAAACATACTATCCAATGACGGAGCTAATACACCTTGTTTATCATTGTGAGTCCAAAATGTTCCATAGTCACTAACGATCAATCCAGAAGCGTGATAGACTGCATCAGGTAAGTCTGCACATAAGACGGGCTCATATTCAGGAATAGTTCTAGTACACGGGACGAGTTCTAATCGGCCCTCACCAAATAAAGATGGATTAGCGTCCACACTTGTCGTCGCGACATTCCAGCCTATCCTCGCTTCACGATCATCTCCTCCATTGTCATCATCATTCACTTGGACATCTATACCTATAATATTTCCCTGTACACCATTCCCAATTAATGACCATGGTAGTAAAACCTCAAAGGTATAGCCGTTCGCCGTGTTCATAAAACCAGCGACTGCACCAGTTGGATTCAGCTGACCTGCAGAGATATGATACACATTAGGATCATTCCACCGAAATAAAAAATGATGATCATCCACACCATCATAACTCAAACTCTTATCATTTCCAATATCCAAATACAATTCAATGCCATCATCAAATGATTCTAAGCCAACCTGTGAATCATTTATTAAAAAATCATCACTGACATTGATCACGGCATATAAATTATTTTTGTCCCATATGACTTTATAATAAGCAGAGAAATCCCCAGCATTTGATGCACTGCCATCAATTGGCTGAGTGATGTCATATTGAATAGCCGGGGTCCAAATCGCACCTTCAGATCCATTGATTCCTGGAGCCGATAGCGTTTTACAAAATGATGCTTGAGCTTGCATCGAAGGACAGAACTCTTGAATGCTGACATTGTCTAAATAAAAAGTCCCTAATATATCTCCATAGTTAAAAAATAAGGATGCGTCTTCTGTCGAGGCATGTGTAAATGAATGGGTAAAACTTTGCCATGAATCAGTCAATTGCGCAGTTCCTCCAGTAATCACATTATTCCCCGCTACAGTATTTAAACCAAACTTCATATCGGCTGTACCTGTTGATTTTTTAGCATCAAAGGCCAACACATAGGTGACAGCGGCAGTCAAAGCCACAGTATTTCTTTTTACTTGAATATCCCAAAAATTATTTCCAAGATTCGTTACAGCTGTTTCCGCGCTGAATGAGCCATCAGTCGCCATCGTGTTAACCGTATTAAAATTGGCTGTGCCACCATTCGCAGTTCTCGGATTCCAATCTGTAAAATTATTTTCGAACGAATGATTGGTCGATATCAAATTGGACATATTGCATTGGGCAAAACTGTTTGATACAGCATAGAGAAATATCAAAATCAATGTCAATATTTGTCGAATGGTCGTCATCGAATACTATTTTTATTTAAGAAAAAGGTGTGTGCCAATCCTGTACTACTGACAAGGCTCTAGAATAACTTCAAAGGTAGCACTATTTACAACTTCAAAATCAGCTCCCAACAAAACTTCAGCCGCCTTAAAGATAACATCATTTGGCACTATCACTTTTCCATTAGATTCGATCAATGTTTCTACTTGATAACTACCATTGTAAATATCGTGATCATCAAGTTGTAAAGCATAGATACAGCCGTCACAATTTAGCTTTTGAATTGACACATCATCTACATAAACACTTGATGTATTTGTGGCAACATTGACATTCATTAAGGCATTACTATTTGTAGTGCTATTCATTGTAAACTGATATGTGTAGACAGTGGGAGTATTGGTGAGTGACTCTGGATGATAAGAATACTGACTTCCATTTTTATCGGTAATGATAATATCTATATTTCTATTGGCATCTGCATATGCAGTGAAGCTCACTTCATAGCTTTCATTTTCTTCTAATAATATTCCGTATTGTCTCAGTCCCAAATGCCAATTACTTGTACTTGTATTTGTAATATCAATTTTAGCATATCCATTTGCAGTCACTGAAACGTTGCCAGTCGCTGAGCTAAATGATTTCAATTCCCAGCCTGTCATAGCATTCATAAAGTCGCCATTATTGACCAACTCACAATTGATGACTTCGCAGCCATCGGGCACACCATCTCCATTCGCATCTAGCAAATCATCAAAGCCAGGACATGCATCAATATCATCACAGACGGTATCATTATCACTATCTACACAAGGACAGTTTTCACTTAGGCGCACATGATCAAGATAAAATGTGCCCGAGATATCTCCATAATTAAATGCTAGATAAATATCTTCTGTATTGCTTGGCGTGAATACAATTGAATACGTTTTCCAACCAATAGACAGTGCGGCGGTACCACTTAATACAAAGTTATTTCCTACAGTCGTATTTCCTCCGTATTTCATATTTACGGCTCCTGACAAAGTCCTTGCATCGAAGGTCAATCTATATTCTGTATTCCCTTCGAGAAAGATATTATTCCTTTTGATCTGAATATCCCAATGATTTGCGCCTTGAGTCAACACTTCAACTTCTGCGCTTAGTGTCCCTTCTGATGCGACAGGATTATTGACAGTATTAAAATTAGCCACTGCATTTCCACCAGTCCTCGTCTGCCAATCTGTATAACCGTTTTCAAAACTAAAGTTGCTCAATACATTCGTATCATCGCAATTCAAATTTACGATAGGATCATCACCATAGATCAATCCAAGTCCGCTAGCACTAACATAGACTCGTCCCTCGACATCCATATCTGCACCCATAACCCTTACACTGCCCCAGTTTTCTTTGTCAATAGGATCATGGATTAAATCCCAAGTCGCTCCCATATCTACCGATCTATAATATCCAAAGATTGCATCATTATTTGCTTTACCGAATAAGAACAATGTTGGGTAAGAACCAATTGCCATTTGCTTTCCAATTACAAATGTTTCGGCCTTTTGAACATTACTTAATCGAGTCCAATTTTCGCCAGCATCAGTTGTATAAAATAAGTCATTTCTAAAATTTATCCACACATGTTTTGCATGATTTGGGACTGGAGTTACTCTAGTTTTGTGTCTCCATTTGTCACCATTAAAATCAGGGAAGCCATCATATACTTTAAAAAATGTTTCACCATGATCGGTACTCACATGAAAGCTTCCATCATTTCTATCATAAAAATAAAATACACAGCCCAATACTTTATCTCCTGCTAATGACCTGACGGTAGAGAATACACTTGTATTGATAGTCGCTGCATAAACATCAGCGGCTCCTTGATCATCAATTCGATTTCCTATAGTGCACACACCAAGATCAATATTTGTATTTTCAGAATGAGTAAAATTATCACCTTGGTCTGAGCTATACCATAGTCCATCTTGATTAACGATGACGACTCGCTGTGGATTATCACTGGCGACAGCCACAATACTTTTCCCCAAGGTCTTATCATAATCACTGCTGGCAGAGAAAGATAACCCACCATCTGTACTTCTATATATATTACCGGTATTCTCTTTTGTCACGACACCATTATTATCTTTAGTATCATCCCAATATCTCATCGTGGACACGACCAAATAATCAGAATCAGAAAAACAATAATCCATGCTGCCACCCTTTACTTGATCGATGGCAGTGTCAAATTGATCATTGATTTCGGCATTTGGATAATTACAATCATCGATTGAAGAATATAAAAATCCAGTTTGATCACCTCCTGTGATCCCCAGAAAATTATCTTGAATATTTTTAGGGAATGTCAAGATATCTGTGATGACTGCCTCTTCATGACCTTTTGAATATTTATTAGTCCACTGGATAGGATCTGCAGTGTAATCAGGTGTGTAGTAAGTCGTAAACCATGACGTAAAATACAGACCAGTTGTATTATTTGGGTCAAATCTAAATTGTGAAACGTGCGACCCTTCACCTGATGTATGCCATGGATAGATATTATCAAAGGTTTCTCCAGCTATTCCATTTGTCCAATCAGCTCCTGAATTATAAGTAAATCTAACGGTACTCAACGCAGCCCAATCACTAAAAGCAGTTACTGCTAAATCATTATTATCAGGACTACATGTTACGGTCAAAAAAGCTTCATCATCATTTCTATCGACACCTGTATAATCCAATACTTTATTAAAAACGGGACTTGCAGAAGTGAGATTTATTGCTTTATAAATTCCCTTTCGTTTACAGGCTAGAAGCATATAATCCCCGTCCTTTGAAATTGATAAATCACTGACCTCCTTTACATCTGCAGTTGTATTTAATGCTTGATATGTGTTATTTAAAATATTAGCTCTGAAGATGCCTTCTCCTGCATATGCAATAAATAATAAATTAGAATTAACAGGATGAAACTCTAATGTTCTAATACTATTGGGGAAGACAGTATTAGGGATGGTGGGTGCTCCTACATTAGTAAAAGATTCATTCGATATATTTAATGACCAAAGTCCTGTCCCTCGAGAACCAATAAATAATTCGTTGGGATCAGACGGATTTAAAACAATGGGTGAACCTTGCCTGTCTTTATCATTTACAGTATTGTCACAACCTCTCCCACCATTGGATGCAAAATAAATATTAGCTCCAGTGTCTCCAGGCACAATTTCTTTTGACCATGACAATCCTTTATCGTTAGATATCAAAATGGCAGTTTGCGCCGGATCACAATACCGACCCACTGCTAATATGAGTTTATTGGGATCTGAGGGATCTAGTGCGATTCCACCGACACCATAATATTGTGATTTTTCATAAGCAAAGAAAAGAAGTTGGTCTAATTTTTTAGTGAGATCATTCCATCGATAGGCACCTCCTATGTCAGTCCTAAAATATCGCACATTCCCATCCAGTGGGTGGACTTGCATACCGATAATATAGCCTCCACCACCTATGGGAACCTGTTTCCAATTATAATCCACATTACCTTGTGCAAAAGAGGATATGAGATAAGCATTACAGACAAGGCTTAGTACAAACTTAGCTAAGGACATTTTTTTTTTGGATTTTTGAAAACAGGTTCATTTAAGGTGATATGTGTAAATGTAAAGCTATAGCTTTGTGAATTTATAGGTGAAAACCCTAGATATACTCATAGTAGAAGCATTCTATACAGGCTCTCATAAGAGATGGGCTGAAGACATCTGTGAATTAAGCTCTCATCGTGTCAAGGTCATTTCATTGCCGGGAAGACATTGGAAATGGCGTATGCATGGTGGTGCGATCAGTTTGGCTGCACAATATCTGAAAGATGAATTTGTTGCTGATGTGATTTTTTGTACGGATATGATTGATGTGGCTCTTTTTAAATCTCAAGCATCACGTAAAATAAAGAATACCCCTATCCTATTGTATTTTCATGAAAACCAAATATCATATCCGTGGTCTAAGGACGATCCTGACCTTGCGTTGAGACGTGATAATCATTATGGTTTCATCAATTATAGCTCAGCCCTCGCTGCGGATCAAGTTATCTTTAATTCACAGTATCACTTAGATTCTTTTTGTAATGGACTCAATGATTTTTTACATCAATTTCCTGACTTTAGAAATTTAGATACAATTGAACAGATTCGAATTAAAAGTTCGGTTATCCCAATTGGGATCAAACATTTCAATGTCACAAATCCTATTAAATCAGAAGATGCGAGAGGTCAGAATCCTAAAACTATCCTATGGAATCATCGCTGGGAATATGATAAAAATCCGTCTCTATTCTTTGAAACATTATTTGAATTAAAAAAAGAAGGAATCCATTTTTCTTTAATTGTGGCAGGAGAGTCAACTTCAAAACATCCAGTTATATTTAAAAAAGCTCAGGAATTACTGTCTTCAGAAATTATTCATTTTGGTTTTGCATCTGACAAACTTGCTTACTATCGCTTATTAGAACAGGCAGATATTCTACCCGTCACGTCTAATCAAGATTTTTTTGGTATCAGCGTCATTGAAGCGATTGCATGTCAGACATTGCCTCTTTTGCCAGACCGACTTGCATATCCAGATCACATTCCTGATGAATATAAAACCGTAGTCATGTATCAGCATGATCACGAATTTAAATCTAGATTAAGGACATTGTTAACTGAAGCATTGCCACAGATTAATTATGCTTGGATATTACAATATCAATGGGAAAAAGTGATCCAGGAATATGATCAATTGTTTAGTCAGTACGAATAAACTTTCCTAACCGCTTATCAGTATTCGACTCCAAAGAATAAAATAAAATACCATTCTTAGGCAACAATTCAGTATTGATTGGTATAGAATTTATCCCTTTCGGAAAATGTTGGTTCATATCATAAAATTGTTTGCCAGAGGGATCAAAAACCCTCAAAGCCATATGGCTATCTTCAAGCAATTCGAACTGGATTGTCGCACTGCTGCTAAATGGATTGGGAACAATTTGTACATTTAAGACAGCGGACTTTTGTGAAAATGACAAGCCTAAATTATGAATATCAATGTTATCATTTAGGTACACTTCTGGATCTAGTGTTCCTGTATTAATAGATATTGCTTGGCTTAATCTTATGTTTTTACTTGCTGTGAGATGAGCAACAAATAAACGTTTAGCAATTTGATTGTTATGATTTAGCTTTGGTTCGTAAGCATTGAGTAAGACTGTATTCCCATTCTGGCGTTTGTTGTTATCGGAGATCATAAAGTATTCTGAACTTAGATCGTTGATGATAACTCCATCAAGGTTTAATCCTAACTGGAACCCTTTGAGCTGTTCCTTTGAGTCAAGACTAAATGCCACTTCGTAGGAGTTTCCTGCTATTAAATCAATGTCTGTCAATTCAATATTTTTGTTGTGTTCCCGATTTTCTACTTCAGCTTGAAGATTAAGGTCTGCACTAAAATTCACATCACCCACTTTAATCGCTACAAAATCTTCTGTCAGATTTCTGGTTAAATTAGGCAAATTAAAAACATCAATTTGTGGCCAAGGGATTAATGTAGAGCTATTGATTTCTTCTTGACTGACAAAACGCCAAGCCTTCCCATTTGGCAAACTATCTTGAAAACCGATAATGATATTCTGCAACACCACTAGATCGACAGCGCTAAGAGATTCATCATTATTTGCATCAGCTGCGATGACTTGTAATGAGGAAGAAAAAACACTAGATCCAAGGATATGATTTCGAATCTGTACTAAATCTACTGTAGACAATCCATTCGAAACTTCATCTTCAATGTCAAGTGACAGTGTATAGTCAAATCGAGACGGGATATTTTCAAAAGAATAATTTCCATTTGTATCTGAAAAGTTTGTTCTCGGAAATTCTGGTGCACTTGCATCCAAAGTCAATAGAACATTTGAAACTTCTGCACCTTTCGTATCTCTAACTTTTCCTGTAATGGACAATGCTCCTTGTGCACATATAGCATCTTCTCTCACTGTGACTGTAAATGTACAAGAGCTCATATTATCACAATTATCGGTCGCTGTAAATGTCAGCGAAGTACTTCCAATAGGGAAATCACTACCGCTAGTTAGAATGTCTTGACCTGCAAGTGGCAACTCTTGTTTGATCACTATATTTTCTGTGGAGCAATCTTCAACAACTGGAAAATCAAAAAGGAAGTTTGCTGTACAATCACTATTGTCGACATTAACTGTTGTATTTCTAGGACAATTTAAAAACACAGGAGGATTAGAATCTGCAAGTACCGTCAATAAACTTGATGACGTACGTGCAGTGCCACAAGTATCTCTAACAATCCAAATGACTTGTTGTACAGACCCGCAGATATCAGTCATGAGCGGATCGTAATTATTAACAACTTCAATGCTATCACATTTTGCATCGACTGTGTAATCATCAAGCCAATCGGTAATCAAGGAATCAATATCCTGACCACATCTAATCAATAAATCATTAGGTGCTGTAATATTTGAACGGTCAAACTTTGTTAGAGTAATGATCGCAGTCGTCACACTTTCATTCCCACAATCATCAGAAGCTGTAAAATTCACTTCTAATTCATTGTCCCCGACTTCACATTCCACTAAATTGATATCAAAGCTTGACTGCACCGAATATCGACTACAGCTATCAATCGCCACTACATCTCTTAATAAATCCTGTACACTATTTTCTAAATTACTAAGATCACAATCCAAGGTCAAATTATCTGGAAATGTCACTGAAGGCGGGGTGGTATCTTCAAATACAAGTCTCGCTCTCGCAGTATTACTTTGATTGCCACATCTATCAGTAGCTGAGAAAGCCACATCATAAAATCCAACATTATTGGAACAAGTGCTTGGTAAAGTCTGGAAAGTCGTTGTCGTCGGATCAAAACTCCATGTGATAGTCGAAGGACAATTATTGATCACATGTGAATCATTAAATCCACCATCTCGACCAAGCCATTCTATCAATATCTCTTGATTTCTAACGATTCCTTTACACTCTACTATTTCGTCTGGAAGTCTTTCGACAGTTATCTCAGGGCCAACATCATCCGTTAAATTTACATTTGCAATGCACGCCTTTTCATTGCCCACATTATCTGATGCGATAAAGAGATATTCAATCATTTCATTCGCTCCACAAATCCCGACTGTATCCAAAACAAATGATCTCACCGTAGAGGCATTATCACAATTATCACTAATGATCGACTGATCTAACCATTCATTGAATGCGCTATCGTTTTGTGATATATCACAAGAAAAATTAGCAGAACCTGGACATATTATTGTTGGTGGCGAACAATCTTCTACAATGACAGTCGAACAACAAGTCGCACTTCCACCACTGTTATTTATGATGTAACAAAGCAAGGATTCTCCCAATGGAAACACAAACCCAGACGCATCTCCATCATCGTCATTTAGTATCAACGATGTGATCGTCTCACTATCCGGCAGCTGAATTCTATATGATATATCTGCAATATCACAATCGGTAAAGGTGCTGCCTGGCTTAATCAAATCGCCTGAAGAGTCCCATCCACAACCATCAATATTTGAACAAATTCTCATGACTTCATCATCTGGACAATACACATTTACTAAATCTTCTGAACTAATCACAATGATATCAAATCTACAAGTATCACTTTTATTACAATCATCCTCCGCTATGAATACAACTTCTGTAGCGCCAATATCAAAGGCATCGCCAGAGGCTTTGATCACGCTATTTGAGTTTCTTAGCTGAGTTGTCCTCATCTGTCCAAAGCAATTTCTGGCATAAGGATGAGGAAATATAACCTTTGTATCACAATTAGTCGTATCAGCAAAAACGGTCAGACTATTTGGGCATATATCGAATCCAAATCTTTCTAAATCAGTATTTATTGTAATGGTAGATCCAGCAGAATCTATTTGGTTACATTCATTCGTGATGATCCACTTTACAAATTTAGGCTGACCACATACATCTGGCAGTTTACCATCAAAATCATTGGTCACTCGGACATTTCCTTGACAATTATTTGTAAAAGAATAATCCTTTAACCAACTTGTAATGAGCGAAAAATCAGAATTTAAACAATTGAGTTCTAAATTGTTCGGAGCTGTAATATCTAGTCCGGTTTGAGCATTTGAAGTGAAACTCACACAGGTGTATACCACGAGCATGAAAGCATTATAAATAATACTATTATACAAATAATTGATACTCTTAAGGCTATACATTATGTCTTCGAATCATGTTCTAAATACCAGTAAATCAAGTACTTAGAAGGCTTTAATTGATTCAATATAGCAAATATGTGAATGAATTCAAATCTTATTTCAATATCGTATCACATATGTCTTTCATTATATCAAGTTCAAATTACACTAATGAGGCAATATCATCATTGTCCGCGTCATCTCAAATTTTCCAGAACTTAGTGTATAATAATATATCCCAGATTCAGGAATATCTACTTTATTCAATTTGATTTCAGAATATCCTGCAGCAAAATCTCTTGTTAATGAATAAAGCACTTTACCTACAGCATCATGGACAGTGAAATATACTTCTCCAGCTT
>ENA-ORXT01001963-ORXT01001963.1-marine-metagenome-genome-assembly--contig:-NODE-1963-length-25942-cov-7.086990_pt1 | contig 25942 bp, 21 predicted proteins | sample MGYA00237868_ERZ511482 | MGnify/ENA metagenome assembly ERZ511482
GGGCTTCGCCCGCAACTCGCCGGGACGTCGAGTTCCACCTTCAAGGCAAAATGCTCGAGCCCGACGAATGATTGGAGACAAAAAGAGCGCGGTGGGATACTGCACTGCGAGCAACCGCATCAATTCCGCCAGACTCCTAGCCCGAGACGAATGGGCGACCCCTCATCGGAGTCGCCCGTGAGGTACCCCCACCTATCCCGAGGCGGAGATCCGCTGGAGGTCGGCTCGTGTTTCGGCGTAGCTCGTGGCGTAGGCCAGAGTTTCGGGATCGGGCTCCTCGCCGCGCAGACGGCAGGCCTCCTCGTATAGACCGGGCCACCAGTTGAAGTGCTCAGTGAGGCCGTCCTTCTTCCACTGCTCCCAGTCCGAGACGACCTTGTCCCAGCAGGCGGAGCCATACTCGGCGGCGTCCTTGACGGTCTCGAAATCCTTGACGTACCAGTCGCGGCCGATCCGCGCATGAAGCACCTCGTCAGCCCAGTCGTAGTCCTGAAACAGCTCGGCGAGGGGGTCGCCGGAAGCGCCGCCCACTTCCCACTCGTAGCGCTTGCCGGTCTTGGTCATGAGCCCCTGCTCGATGTACCACAACACGGCGTGGCGTTCCTGCGGGGTGAGCTGTTCGGCGAGACCCTTGGACCAGGTGAAGTTCACCGCGACCAGCTTGGCCCAGTCGAGCCCGAGGGAACGATAGCCGACCTCACCCATCATCGCGTGGCGCGCCTCGTCCCAGAGCTGTCGGGTCAAGTCGCGGTAGAAGCCCCACGGGCGCTTCTCGCCGGAGATGGCCATCTCGTAGAGGATCGTTGCCATCATCTCGGGCACGTCGATCTCGCGGATGCGCTTGTAATACATGATCAGCACCTTGTCCCGATCGGCGAATTTCTCATCGTAGAGGAACTCCTCGGCATGCACGCCCATGTTGTACGGATCAGGAAAACGCTCGTCACGCTGCGGGGACCGGAGCGGGGCGTAGTCGAAGACGGTTGCTGAGAAGCGGGCCTCGGGGGTGGTCTCCGAGGGAGTGGCACAGCCGTCGAGCCCACCGGCCGCCGCGAGCCAGGCATCCAGCTCGGCTTCCCAATCCGCAAGCGTGGCGAGGGCGTCGGCGTCTGCCTCGGCGCGGACGGCCGCCAGTGCCGCTTCTCCCCAGACGGTGATGGTTTCCAGGTCGGCACGCAGGGCATGAAGAATCCGTACGCTGGGTGCGTCGGCGAGAGGGCTGGTGTTCTTGAGGTGCTGATCGACCCCCTCTAGCAGCGCGGGGAAGGCCTTCCCATAGAGACCGGCGAGCCACTCCAGCGAGGTCGGGGCCGCCAGGATCTCGGCGAAGAACTTCTCCAGCGCAGGATCGGGTACCTTGTCGAGACCGAGCGGCGGATGTCGCATCTCGGCAACGCGGTCGCGCAGAGAGCTGACGTTTTCCGAGGCCAGATAGGCGTGATGGGAAAGCCCCATTTTCAGCTCGTAAAGCGGCTCGCTGGTAAGACGGGCCAGCGAGATCTGCCAGGTCTGCTGGAGCGAGTAATGGAAGCGCTTGAGCCTTCGGACGACTTCATCGACCGTGAGTCCGGGAACGGAGGCCGCTTCAAAGCCGGCGAGGCCAGCGAGGACGGGAAGGTTGGGTGGAACCGATTTCATGGCGACAGAATAACCACGGCGGGGCGGTCGCGAAAGTCCGAACTTCAGCACAAGACCACATTGGCAGCCTGTGGCCGCTCGGTCTGACCGTCCGTGGCGGGGTGCTCGACCATCGAGGTGGATTTCGCAAAGCGTGGAAGACGAACAGGCCCGACGGTCGTAGGTTCACCTTCAACGGTGAAATCCACTTCCGATAAAGATCCCCCCAATCCCCCGGTCCGTAAAAAGCGGCGATGGCTTCGATGGCTCAAATGGGCCTGCCTGGTCGGCCCGGTGCTTTTCATTATCGCCCTTCCTTTGTTGAACGGCCCCATTTTCCGTCTCGTCGCCGGCAAGGTGCTTTCCGGATACGCGAAGAAGCACGGCCTCGACCACGAGGCGACGATTTCCGGAACGATCTGGGGCGGCCCGTCGATCACCGACTTTTCGCTCACGCCGATTTCCGCGATCGACGAGGGGCGGCCGAGCTCGCCTATTCAGTCCCTGCAGGCCGGGGAGATTGCGGTGAGGTACAGCGCCCTCGATGTTTTGCGCGGCGACCCGTTTTCGGCGCTCGACAAGCTCACCCTCAAGGACGTCTCGCTGGACCTTGTTCTCCCCGACAGGAAAAATGCCAAACCCACCGAACCCGCAGACCCGGAACGCCGGCCCTTCGACTGGGACAGGCTGTGGGGACTCGCCTCCTCCGAGTTTGAGATCAAAAACACAAGCGTGCAGATCACCAAGGGGAAGAACACCACCGTCGTCGAAGCTGCCTCCCTTGAACTCCTGAACGGACAGGGCAGCCTGTCCGTCGGCAATCTGTCGCTTCCCGGCGGACGCAGCTCTCCCGGCTTTACCGCGCCCGTCACCGCCACGAGCGACCGTCTCGCGATCGGCGACGGCATCGAGCTGCTGGAGGATGTCCGGCTTCGTTCGCTCGAGTTGCACCGAAAAAAATCGCCGGTCCTCCAGGCCAAGATCGAAGCGGGCGGGGGGCTTCTTGCCGTCGACTGCGTCAGCCGCCGCGAGTTCGGCCTGGCTCTCGAGTCCGGAGCGATCGACACCAGGCTCTTCTTTCCAGAGAATCCACCGGTCTCAACCACGATTCGGACGCTCGAGGCGACCTTCGCCGGCGACCTCGCCATTCCCTCCAGCTGGTCCGCCAAGGCCTCGGCCGCCACCTCGCCAGTCAGTGGCCAGGCCAGCGCGGAGACGCTCGTATTCTCGTTCGACGCGACCCCTGCCAAGGGCCTCGAAGGCACCGTCGCAATCACCCCGACTGGCGGCAGCGGGTTCCTCGATCTCAAGGTCGAGACCCCGCCTCTCGGTGACGACCTCGCCTCGCTGCGGACGCTCCCTGCCCAACTCGACTTCGCGATGGATCTGCCGTCGGTAAGTGATCTGGCCCCAATCCTGGCCGAGGCGGCGAGCAAAGCTGAAATCCTGGGAGGACTGAAAGGAGAGGGCACCGTCGAACTTTCGGCCAGCCAGATGCCGACCGCCGGCAGCGGCACCTTGAGCACCCTGAACCTCGCGCATCGGGGCCGTCCCGTCGGCCAAGTCTCGCTCCGTTACGACGTCCCCGAAACGGGAATGCTCGACCTCTCGGCCAGGGCCGATGTCGATGCCGAAAACCAGCTCACGCTGACCGGGCGATATGACCTCGCTGAAAAGCGCTACTCGGAAGCTTCCGGCAAGGCGGCCCTTGCCGGATCACCGGCTCTCAATCGGCTGATCGGGCGGTCGATCACCGGCGATTGCGTCCTCACGTGGTCGGGCAGCGGGGACCTCGGAGCAACGCCCACTCATCAGGGCGACCTGCAGCTGACGGCGCGCGCACTTCAACTCTCCCCGGAGGCGTCTCCTCTCGGGATTGAGCTTTCAGGCAGCTACCGGCCGGAAGAGATCCTCGCCCGCAGGCTCAGCCTCCAGTCGGGACGCTTCCGCACCGATCTGGAAGGCAGCTACCGCCCGGAGGAAGCCATCATCAGCCTGACTTCGCTCACTCTCGACGAAGGCGACCGCCGTCTCCTGAGCGGGCAGGGCCGGATCCCCTACGCCCGCGGAAAGGTGAAATCGATCGAGACCTTCTTCGATCAGTCCGAGCCGATGCAGCTCAAGATCGACGGTCAGCCCATCCCCCTGTCGGCTCTCGCTCTACTGGCGGGTCGGAAAGCCATCCCAGTCGAAGGCACACTCAAGCTCGACGTCGATCTGGAAGGCACCCCGCGGGATCCTGTGGGTGATGGAAAGCTCGTCGTCGACGGGATCCGGCATTCGAAAGTGAGCCCGGAGATCGCTCCGGCGCGGGTGGAAGGGGGCTTCGACTTCAAGCCCGGCAACTTCTCGGCCCAGTTCGCCGCCACGCACCCTCGGTTGGAACCGCTCACCGCCGAAGTCCGCCTGCCCTTTCACCCGCAAGACTGGGCGAACGGCTCTCGGCCTCTGGTCGAAGAGCCGCTTCAGGCTCATCTCATTCTTCCGCGTACCAAACTCGATTTCGTCTCCGAATTCGTCCCCGAGGTGACCCGATGTGAAGGCTCCGCCATGCTTGACGTGAAGATCGGTGGAACCCTTGGCAGCCCGACCCTCGAAGGGCTCGCCGACCTCGCTTTCGCGCATCTCACTTTCGACAATCCTGCGGCGCCCTCCCTGCGCGACACTCGCGTCATCGTTCGGGGCACGCCCGAGCGCGTGGAGATCGAGCGGTTTTCCGGGCTGGCGGCCGGGGGAAAATTCGAGGTGACCGGAGGGGCCACTCTGGCCAAGGGATCCACCCCCGTCATGGATCTGAGCTTCGTCGCCCAAGAGGCGCTGATCACCCGGACCTCGGACCTCAACGTCCGCAGCGACGCCGACCTCACCCTGACGGGGCCCTGGGAGAAGGCCCACCTCGCGGGCCGCATCGCTCTGGTCAACAGCCGCTACTTTCGCAACCTGCGGATTGTCCCCTCTTCCATCCGCCTGCCGGGCCGCGGTGCTCAGCTGCCCGGTCCGCCCAAGCAGGCGAAGGCACACCCCGACCTGAAGAACGTCGGGCTGAAGATCGCGCCCTTCCAGGACTGGACCCTCGACGTCGCCATCGTCACCAAGGAACCCTTCCTCGTGCGGAGCAACCTCGCCACCGCCGACGTCGCATCCGATCTTCGGATCACGGGAACCGGGGGTGCTCCCATCCCCTCGGGCACGATCTCCACCAGCCGTGCCGCGCTCACTCTCCCCTTCACCCGCGTGCGGATCGAGCGTGGAGAAGCCCGGTTTTCGGAGCAGACAGGCTTCAACCCAAGACTCGACGTCAAGGCGACCAGCAAGGTGAACAAGACCACCATCGACGCCTACCTCTACGGCCCCGCCCTCTCGCCGACGCACGTGCTTACCAGCAACCCGCCGCTCACCGAAGAAGACATCATCTCGCTGGTATCCACGGGAAGCACCCGCAGCCAGCTCCTGTCGAGCGGGGGCTCGGAAGCCGCGACCAAAGCCGCCCTGCTCGTCTTCCGCTCCCTGCAAAGCGCGGACACTGATCGAGACGGCGAGCCCAGCCTCTTCGAGGAACTCGAGTCGCGCACGACTTTCCAAGCCGGTTCCACGAACGCCCGCACCGGAGAACACACCGCCACCGGCGAAGTCCGCCTGTGGAAGCAGCTCTACGTCGAGGCGGGGGCCGACACCGGCAGCAGTCTGCGAGGGGTCTTGAAATACCTGTTCCGCTTCGAATGATTCGGCCCTTCCATTTCCTCCTCCTCGCGATCCTCTCGGCGACCAGCCCCTGCCCCTGCCCGGCGGCCGAGGTCGTCCTGCGCGGACTGGCGCAGACTTCCAGCTCGACGGCCCGCGGCTACGTGAAGACTCAGATCGAGTACATCGAGAAGAACGGGGCCACCACGGCCCGCGCCGACGACGCGGCCTTCTTCCTCCAGCGCGCGCTCCTCAAGCACGGATTTCCCAAGGCAGGCGTCGAATGGAGCATCGAGGGCGATACGGTGGTTCTCGACGTCAGCGAAGGGAGCCAGGCCACGCTCCAAACCATCAACGTCCGCGGCAACAGGGCGCTCGAGGACGATGGGATCCGCGAACTGCTCACCCGGCAGACGCGCGACGAACTCCTGATCGGCAAAAGCACGCCCGTCCCCTTCGTCGTCGACGACATTCTCTCCGGGGTCAAAGGCCTGACCAGCCTCTATCAGATGCTCGGCTACCGCGATGCCGACGTCTCGCTGGCGCAGAGCCCGCCGACGGCGCCGGAGATCGACGTGATCATCGAGGAGGGCAGTCTCTACCTCGTTGGCAACGTCACACTCCCCGATGCCCCCGATCCCGGCTTCGGCGAGGACTACCAGTCTCTCGAGCAGGCATCCAGGGACAAGCCCTTCACCAGCGACACCGCGGCGGCCCTCGCCAGTCAGGTCGAAGAGGCGGCCAAGCACCGCGGATACTACGACGTCGTCGCCAGCGCCACGGCCACGACGTTCCGGAAAGAGGGCGACAGGACTTTCGTCGATCTTTCCGTCGCCGCGGAATTTGGGACGCGCTATCTCATCTCTCAGATCGAGGTCAGTGGAAACGAAAAAGTGAGGGACGTCTTTTTCGAAAGGAAGTTCGCCAAGCTTGAAGGCGCACCTTACGACCCGGACGCCGTCAGCAGGCTCTCCGGCGAACTTCTTCGCACCGGCGCGTTTGCCAGAGCGAGCTCCACCGTGGATCCGCACGACGACGGAACGATCGGCATCGAGATCCAGGTGGAGGAAACCAAGACCGTGCGTTTCGGTCCCTACTTCGGCTACGGCACCTACGAAGGACCCATCGTAGGCGTCACCTACCAGGACACGAACCTGTTCGGGCTCGCGCGCCGGCTCGGTATCGATGCCGAGTACACGGTGCGCGGTCTGCGTGGTGAAGTATTGTGCTCCTACGACCGATTTCTTGGCAGCGAATGGGCCCTATCCCTTTCGCTGTTTTCGCAGGTCGAGGAAAACGAGGGCTACACCAAGCTCGAGAACGGGATGCTCGCCGAATTCCGCCGTTCCCTTGCTGAAGAGCACACCGTCACCGCCTTCGCCTCTACCTCGTTCACGGACATCACCGACTTCGATATCGAGAGAAGGTTTCTCGGCGCCGAAAACTATGTCACTTCCTCCCTCGGGATCCGCTACGACTACGGCCTCGGCCCCGACTCCGTCTCCGACCACGTCGGCTTCGAGTTCGGTTCCTTTGCCGCGATCGGCTTCTCGGACACCCCCTTTTTTCGCAGCTCGGCCCGGGCGGCCTATCACTGGCTCATCACCCCGGACACGAAGCTCTCCTTTGTCGGGCGGTCCAGCGTGATCGTCCCGCTCGGCAGCGATCAGATCCCCATCGACCTGCGTGCTTTCAACGGAGGAGCACGCACGGTCCGAAGTTTCGAGGAGCGCGCGCTCGGTCCTCGTGACTCGGGCAACTACCCCATCGGCGGAGAGTTCTCCTCGTCCTTCACGGCTCAGTATGAATTTCCCATCCCGGCTGCACCGAGCAGCATCCGGGGCGCGGTGTTCGCCGACGCGGGCAACGTGATCTTCGACATCGGCGACATCGGTTTCGTCGACATGCGCTACGCAGCCGGAGTCGGCCTCCGCTTCAGGACCCCGATCGGCCCCCTGCGCATCGACTACGGCTACAACCTCAACCGAGCGGAGGACGAGCGCTCCGGCGCGCTCCACGTCGGCTTTGGATACGCCTTCTGATGCGTTACAGGCAGCGGCGAGTGTTGGGTCGAAACTCGGTGACGAGGACGCCGTGAAGCGAGGGGTCCGCTTTCATCCCGCCGCGAACTTCTCAATCGCGTCCTCTCCCATGCGGACCAGCCGCCACTCGTCGAGTATCTCACCGCCGATGCTTCGGTAGAAGTCGATGGCGCCGACGTTCCAGTCGAGGACGACCCATTCCATGCGGCCCGCATCTCGTTCGAGGGCGATCCTCGCGACCGCCTGGAGGAGTCGCTTGCCGGTGCCCGTGCCACGATGGGAAGGTCGGACGTAGACGTCCTCGAGGTAGACGCCGGGTCGCGCGAGGAAGGAGGAGAAGTTTCCGAACCAGATCGCGTAGCCCACGGCTTCGCCGGATTCGGTTTCCGCGAGGAGGGCGCCGGCCGGAGCTCCCTCGGCAAAAAAAGCACGGGTGAGGTCGTCTTCGGTGGCCACGAGGACGTGCTCGAGCTTCTCGTAGACGGCGAGCTCGCGGATGAGCCCGAGGAGGGCGGTTTCGTCGCCGGGAACGGCGGGGCGGATGGTGGCGGGAAGGGCGGACATGCTGGAGTTGATTCTGCCTAACGGGCATCGTGCCTGCGAGTTGGAAAGTGGCGCTGATGAAGTAGGCTTCCAGTTCACCATGTTTCAGATCGTCTTCAACGAGATCAGCGCGAGCGAGATCTCGCAGCTTCCCACCCTCGAACAGCTCGGACTTCTCGCCGAGTTCAAGGTGACCCCCGAGGACCTCGAAGACGTCGATGGCGAACGCTTCGGCCAAGTCTCCCGCAAGAGTCAGAAGCTGTTTCGCTACCGGGCTGGCGATCACCGAATCTACTTCGAAGTGCGGGACGGCAGCGTGCACGTGCACCGGGTGCTCAGCGCCAACACCTTTCAGGACTTTCTCTTTCGCGGTGGCCTCCCCGTGAACGAGGACGAGGCGGTCGGCAAGTCCCCCCATTTCTGGGAGCTGATCGAGGAAGGCCGTCAGACGCGGTCGAGCGGGTGAGAGTCTTGATGAGCAGGGTTGCCGAAGCTCTCAGCCTAATGGGCTGATGGCATCGGCGGCTCTCGACTGCGCACCATCTGGAGAACGACTCTGCGGAGATAGGCGACCGTGATCGAGGGGGCCTCTTTGGGCCCAACCTGGTGATCGATCATGGCTGGCTTCCACCTTCACGGCAGCAGATCTCCGGTCGAGATTCGACGTCCTGCCTTGAGACGTTAGGTTCGCGTGAATCGAACGGGCCCTCGCCGCGTCGAAAGAAAGCCCCCGTAGATCCCGAAGACTCCACTCCGTCATGCCGACCCGACCCAGCGCCAAGGAAGAAGCCCGTATCGCAGCTCTCGCCGAGAAAGTCTCGGAGGTGAAGAACGACGAACCGTGCTCCGACGCATCCGCCGAAGAGGTGAAGACGGAAGTGGGCAACTACTTCGTCTCCAACTACCCGCCCTTCTCGTTCTGGAGTCCGGCCTACAATGCGGAAGCCGAGAAGCTCCTCGACACCGAGGCCCCCGCCGATCTGCCCCTCGGGCTGTACTTCCACATTCCTTTCTGCCGGAAGCGCTGTCACTTCTGCTACTTCCGCGTCTACACCGACAAGAAAGCCGACGAGATCCGCGAGTACGTCGATGCCTCGATGGCGGAGTTCGCGGCCTACGCGGCGCGGCCCTACCTTCAGGGTCGCAAGCCGAAGTACATCTATTTTGGCGGCGGCACGCCCTCCTACCTCAGTTCGGATCAGCTCAAGGACCTCACCGGCCGCATGAAGGACCTCATGCCCTGGGACGAGGTCGAAGAGGTCGCCTTCGAGTGCGAGCCGGGCACGCTCACCGAGAAAAAGGTCAATGCGATCCGCGAACTCGGGGTGACGCGTCTCTCGCTCGGCGTCGAGAATTTCGACAGCCACATCCTCGAGCTCAACGGCCGCGCGCACAAGGGACCCGAAATCGAGCGCGCCTACCAGTGGGCCAAGGCGGCCGGCTTCGAGCAGATCAACATCGACCTGATCGCGGGGATGATCGACGAGACCGAGGAAAACTGGAAGCTCTGTGTCGAGAAGGCCATCGAGATGGATCCCGAGATGATGACGATCTACCAGATGGAGGTGCCCTACAACACCACCATGTACCAGCAGATGAAGGAGCAGGGGAAGTTCTCCGCGCCCGTCGCCGACTGGGAAACCAAGCGCCGCTGGGTGAGCGAAGCCTACGCCCGCCTCGCGGAGGCCGGGTACGAGGTCACGAGCGCCTACACCGTCGCCAAAAACCCGGACAAGATGAAGTTCGTCTACCGCGACGCGCTCTGGGCCGGATCGGACCTTCTCCCCATCGGGGTGGCGTCCTTCGGCCACCTCGGAGGGATTCATCTTCAGAACGAGCACAACATCGAGCCCTACGTCGCCAAGGTGAAGGACGGCGGTGCCATCGGTCTCTATCGGTCTTACGTCACCGACCCCGAAGAACGTTTCATTCGCGAATTCATCCTGACGATGAAGCTGGGTCGACTCGACCTCGGCTACTACCGGAAGAAGTTTGGTGTCGAGCCCCGCGAGATCTTCGCAACGCAGTTCCAGGAACTGCTTGCCGACGGCTGGGCCACTCTCGACGGCGATGACTTCCGCCTCACCGAGAAGGGACTCCTCCAGGTCGATCGTCTGCTCCACGGGTTCTTCCTCGAGCGTCACAGGAACGCTCGCTACGCCTAGGACGACGCGGTCGTTCCCCGCTCCTTTCTTTTCTCTTCGCGCGATGCCGATCGTCCTCAAGGAATCCCAGGTCCTCGACTTTCTCATGCCGCTGCAGTTTTTCTGCGGCGAACAGTGCCTGCCCTCGGTCGAGTTCCTCGAAGGCAACGAGCTCCCCGAGCCGGAGCGGAGCCTGCTCGTGCATGACCGGGACATGACGCCCACTCTCCGCGAGCATCACTCCAGCTCAATCGACCTCAGGGTGCACCGCACCGAGGGCGACCAGAACTACGTCATGCGCGCCGTCGTCCTCCTCACGCGCGAAAAGGCACGCCCGGTCGAGTTCGGCGCCATCGGGATCCGGCTCGAGGATTTTCCACCGGCAGCGGCCGAGGACGTTCTCGGCGGAATGATCCCTCTGGGTGCGATCCTCGAAAAACACGCGATCCCGCACAGCAGTCATCCCCGCGCCTTCTTCCGCATCGTGATCGACGAGGCGCTCGGCCAGGTGCTCGACGCCGAGCCGGGGGCCGCGCATTACGGACGATGCAACGAGCTCCGCGACTCGGAGGGCATGGTCTTTGCGGATATCGTCGAGATTCTCCCTCGCGGCTGACCGGCAGATGATCGCCGTCGTCAGCCCGTACCCCTCCGACTCCCAGCGCGGCAACAGTGTCTCCGCGCGCCGGATTGCCGGTCACCTGGCTGCGATGGGTCACGAATCCCGCGTCTGGGAGATGGACGAGTTCGTCCGCGAGGGCTCGCCCGAAGATGCGCTGGTCGTTCTTCACGCGCGCCGGAGCCGCGAGGCGATCCTCGCTCACGACACGCGGCGAAAGAAGGGCGCGCCCTTCGTCCTCGTGCTACCGGGCAGCGATCTTCACCTCGATATCGGCCTGGGTGGGACCGCCGCCGCCGAAGTCCTCGACAGCATGTCCAGGGCGGACCACCTCGTCGTCGCTCAGCAAGGTTCCGTCGCCGCCGTTCCCGAGCGCTTCCGGAAGAAACTCCACGTCATCCCCAAGTCGGTTAATCTTCCGCTTCCTCCCCCTGATGCAAAGCCGCCGAAGGACCATTTTCGCGCCCTGTTTCTCGCTCACCTCCGACCGGTGAAAGAGCCGCAGCTTCTCGATCCGGCCCTCGCGCTCGTCCCGTCCACCTCGAGACTTCGGGTCCATCACTATGGCGTGGCCGAAGTCGAGAAGCTGGCACGCTGGGCGCGGAATTTCTCCCGCGACAACAAGCGCTACCAGTGGCAGGGCTCGGTCGAGCGCGGGGAAATTCCGCGGCTCCTGGCGGAGTGTCATCTCTCTCTCAACCTTTCCTCCGTAGAGGGCGGCGCCAATGCCGTAGCGGAGTCCCTCGTGGCCGGGACGCCCATCCTTCTCTCGGCAATCCCGGCGAATATCGGCATGGTCGGCGAGGGATATCCCGGGCTCTTTCCCGCCGGCGACGCCGACGCCATCGCGCGCCTCTTCGTGGAGGCCGAAAAACAAGGCACCTTCGCCGATGAGCTTCGGGCGGCGACGAAGGAACGGGCAACGCATTTCACCGCCGCCGCCGAGCAGAGTGGCTGGGGACGACTCTTTCCGCCGACAAGCAGGTGAGGATTGCGGGGGATGATGTACGGTCGCGCTACCTTTCCCGATACCCCTCCGCGTGATTCTTTTTCTCAAGGCCCTCCTCCAGTTCTTCTACCCGACCAGCCTTGCGCTGGTTCTGGTCGGCCTCGGCGTGGGGCTTCTCTTCATCGGGAGCGGTCCGCGTCCGGGAAGGAGGAAATGCGGACGACTCGTCTGTCTGCTTGGATTTTTCGTGCTCCTCATCGGTTCGAATCCCTGGGTCGGCCGAGGGAGCCTCGCCCATCGCCAGCACCGGCACGCCGCGATCGCGGGAAATCCAAAGTCGCTCGGTGTAGACTACGTCGTCGTTCTGGGGGGAGGAGTCAGTCCCGGTGACGACTCCGCATCCGCTCTGTCGGAGCTTTCCGGAGCGACCCTGGTTCGCCTCGTGGAGGGAATCCGTCTCCACCGGGCCGAACCCGGGAGCAGGCTGCTTCTTTCGGGCAACGGGCGCACCGAGAAATCAGAGGCCAGCGTCATGAAAAGAGCGGCCGTCAGTCTCGGAGTGGAACCCAGTACGATCGAGCTTGAGGAAGCGACCATGAACACCGCCGAGCAGGCGTTGCTGCTCAGCGAGCGACTCGCCGGGACCACCTACTATCTCGTCTCGAGTGCCGAGCACATGCCCCGCGTCCTCGTTGCCTTTGCGGAAGCCGGGGGCGAACCGATCCCCGCCCCCGCGGGTCACGACACCCATCCCGATGAAGCTCGTTTCAAGAATCTGTTCGGCGTGCCTCACAGTCACAATCTCGACGCTGCAGACCGGATCATCTACGAGATGCTGGCCACCCCTCGGACCAGACGGCAGGTGAAGCGGGCGGTTGCCTCGACCCGGGATCAAAAATAGTCCGGGGCCGTGAGCAACGATCGGTCCTGAAGTTCTTGCTTCATGGCCCGCTCTGCCTATAGCTAGCCCCGCGACTAACATGAAGGCAATTCTGGCACTCGAGGACGGACGAATTTTCGAAGGCGAAGCCTTCGGGGCAGAAGTTGAGGTTTCGGGAGAAATCTGCTTCAACACCTCGATGACGGGCTATCAGGAAGTCATCACGGATCCCTCCTACCGCGGACAGATCGTCACGATGACCTACCCGCTCATCGGCAACTACGGCACCAACGATCTCGACCCCGAGAGTGGCGGCATTCACGTTCGTGCCCTCGTCGTCGCTGAACTCTGCGAGATTCCCTCCAGCTGGCGTTCCACCGAGAGCCTCGACGACTACCTCAAGAAGAACGGCATCCCCGGCATCCAGGGTATCGACACCCGCGCGCTCACCAAGCACCTCCGCACCCGAGGCGCCATGAAAGCAGTTCTGACCACCGCCTGTGACGACCCCGAAGCCGCCGTGGCCCGCGCCGCAGCCGGAGAAGGAGTCGTCGGCATGGACTACGTCCGCGAGGTCACCACCAAGAAGGCCTACGACTGGAAGGACGAGGACAGCCGAGACTGGACCATCCCCAATCCCTGTGTCGGAGACAAGGTCATCCCCGACGCCAACGGCACCGATCATTACTTTGAACTGCCCGAGGTGCGCTACGACATCGTGGCCTACGATTTTGGCATCAAGCACAACATGCTCCGCCGACTCCGCCAGCGCGGATTCCGGACCCACGTCGTGCCCGCCGACACCTCGGCCGAAGAGGTGCTCGCCCGCAATCCCGACGGAGTCTTTCTTTCCAACGGACCCGGCGACCCCGCCGCCCTCGACTACATCCACGAGGAAGTCGCCAAGATCCTTGGCAAAGTGCCCGTCTTCGCCATCTGTCTCGGTCACCAGATTCTTGGCCATGCCTTCGGAGGAAAGACTTTCAAACTGAAGTTCGGCCACCGCGGCGGCAACCAGCCCGTCCAGGATCTCCGCTCCGGACAGATCTCGATCACCTCTCAGAACCACGGCTTCGCGGTCGATGCCGAGTCTCTTCCCGACAACGTCGAGGTTACCCACGTCAACCTCAACGACCGAACCGTGGAAGGCATGTCTCACAAGGAAATGCCGGTCTTCAGCGTGCAGTACCACCCCGAGGCCGCGCCCGGCCCCAATGACGCCGCATACTTTTTCGAGGAATTTGCCAAACTGATTGATCAAAACCGCGAATCCCGCTAAAAAGCACCCATGTCCAAGCTCATTCTCAACCTTCCCGACGGGTCCGTCATCGAACGCGATCTCGGAGCAGACAAGATTTCCATCGGCCGAGCCGCCGACAATGATCTCGTGATCAACGACGCCTCGGTCTCGGGACATCATGCGGAAATTTCCGGAAATGGCGCCGGTCACCGCATCATCGACCTCGGCTCGACCAACGGCACGGGCATCAACGGCAAGACAATCCAGGAAGCAGATCTCAACCAAGGTGACTCCCTCGTCATCGGTCACGTCCCCGGACAGTATGGCGATCGTTCCGCAGCGCCGGCCGCTGCAGGTGCCGCAGCAGCCGGAGCCGCAGCTGCCATCGGAGGAGCCGCCGGCGGCGGAGATCCTCCCGCTGGCGAAGCTCCAGCAAAGAGCGCCGCTGAAATCTCAGCAGCCTGGGACGACGAGGACGACGGGGATGACGACGAGGCCTCCGCCGCCTCCGCCGCACTCGGGCTTTCTTCCCAAAAGACCTTCGGCAAGAAAGAGTCCAAAAAGGACGGACTCGGCACGCTGCTCATCGCTCTTGGCTGTCTCGCGCTGGTCGCCTGCCTGCTCGCCATCGCGCTTGTCTTCATCAACATGTCTGCCACCTAGGTTTCCCGGCCGGCGTTGAACCCACCGCCCCCGTTCATGGGGCCTGTCTGATCCAAAGGGCGATTCGCCCCACCCATTCTCATGTCTACTACTGTCATCGTTGGCGCCCAATGGGGCGACGAGGGAAAAGGAAAAATCGTCGACTGCTGCACCGGAGATGCCGATTACGTCGTGCGCTCCCAGGGCGGCAGCAACGCCGGCCACACCGTCATCGTCGGTGACAAGAAATACGTCACCCACCTCGTGCCGTCCGGCCTGCTCTGGTCCGGGAAGGTCTGCGTCATCGGCAACGGGGTCGTCTTCGATCCCGTCGAGCTGGTCGGTGAAATGGAGACCCTCCGCAAGCAGGGCGTGGTCATCACCGCCGAAAACCTGAGAATCAGCACCCGCGCCCACCTCACCTTCCCCTACCACCGCGCCTTCGACGTCTGCCGAGAGGCAGCCCTCTCCAAAGACAAGAAAATCGGCACCACCGGTCGCGGCATTGGACCGACTTACAGTGATAAGATGGAACGCAGCGGGCTGCGCGGCGTTGACCTCCTCGACCCCGAGCGGCTCGCCACCCGCCTCGCCGACCACTGCGCCGAAGCCAACGTCATGCTCGAGGCCGTGGGTCTCGATCCCATCGACATCTCCGAGGCAGGTACCGAAGTTCTCGATGCCGCCGAAATCCTCGCTCCTCATCTCGAGGACACGGCCGTTCTTCTCAACGACGCCGTCGCCGCGAAAAAGACCATCCTCTTCGAGGGCGCACAGGGCACCTTTCTCGACATCGACCACGGCACCTACCCCTTCGTCACCTGCTCCAACACCACCTCCGGCGGCGTCTGCACCGGAACCGGCGTTCCGCCGCGCTCGATCGATCGAGTGGTCGGCGTGGCCAAGGCATACACGACCCGCGTCGGCGAAGGACCGTTCGTCTCCGAAGACGAAGATTTTGGCGACCGGCTTCACAACATGGGACGGGAATACGGCGCCACCACAGGCCGCGCCCGCCGATGCGGTTGGTACGACGCCGTCCTGGTGCGCTACGCCAGCATGATCAACGGCATCGACGAGATCGCCATGACCAACCTCGACGGACTCGACGGACTGGAGAACCTCAAGATCTGCACCGCCTATCAGCTCGACGGAAAGGAAATCCTGTACCCGCCCGCCAGCATCGAGGATTTCGCTCGGTGCAAGCCGGTGTACGAGGAGATGAAGGGCTGGAACACCGACACCACCGCGTTCCGCAAAGCCTCCGAACTGCCAGCGGAGGCCAAGGCCTACCTCGATCGCCTTGCCGAACTTTCCGGTGCGCCGATCACCATGGTCGGTGTTGGACCCGCTCGCGACGAGATGGTCGACATGACCGCGTAGCTTTGCCCGGCCGCATAGGCCGACGCACAGGGGCTCTCAGTCCGGACACAGCCGGATTCGACAACTCTCACGATCCTGCTATGAACAGGGTTGTGAGTTTTTTCTCCCGAGTTCCGTCCACGCGTCTCGTCGCGTGCCACTTGCTGCTCGGCCTGATTCTCTGGGCTGGTTCCGCTGGCGCACAGGATGCCCAAATCGAGCGCAAGGTCGTCGAGCTCCATCCGATCCCAGAATTTCCTCCGATCGGTCAACTCCTTGGCGATTGGACGAATATACCCGCACCGGTCTTCCCGCGGGAAGTGCAGATCGTCCGCAGCGTGCCCGGAGAACCGAGCCTGACCAAGGGAAAGAAGTTGATCGCCGTCGCCTGGGAACACCCGATTCTCACCTTGGCCCCTTCGGCGAACTCGGCGGAACGATTCCAAGTCAGTCTTGACGACACCAGCATGAAGGCGGTCATGACCGATCTGTACGATGACTGGAGCAGAAAGTTGATCCGATCCATCCAAGGCCGCCGCGACGACGAACGCCGTCGGCTCATGGCGGAGCGACCGGATTCACCAGTTCATCCGTCCGCACCGGTCGCTACGCTGGCTGTCGCGACGGCTCCCACCGATCCGCGCATGGCCCCCATGGTGGCCAGCATCAAGAGCGGGCGATACCCCGAGTTGAGCGAAGCGACCATTTCAGGGTGGCACTGGATCGGCAAAGAGACCATCGAGGGCGAGAGCTACGAGACGGGAACGATCAGCTACGACGTGCAGACCCTATTTGGAAAAATAGGCACCCGCGCCAAGGCCCTCATGACGGACGGCCAAGTTGTCACCTGGATCTACGCCGGCACCGGCGAACCGGTCACCGAACGCTAGTCGGTCCCCTCTCTCGACACGGAATGGGAGGAGCATTTCGAAAGACCCCCAATGACCATGCCTGCCTTAAGGTGGAGCGTGACGTCCCACCGCGCTGGCGTTGCCAGAGGGAGAGGGGCGGGCTTCGCCCCCAAACTCGCCGGGACGTCGAGTTCCACCTTCAAGGCAGAACGCTCGAGCCCGACGAGAAACTCGAGAGGAAACCATCGATACCCCCCCACTAACCAAGCGTCATTGAGCCTAGCAGGCTATCGGACTGGCAGCCGCCTTCGTGAGAGGCTGTCGCAGACACCTCTCGGAGATTCCCTAAAATCGGATGCTTCTCAAAGGAATTCCGGAAATGGCCTATAAGCTGGTTCGCATTGCGTAGCGGTCGGGGCGACCCATCACTTCTGGAAGTGGAGCGCCATTATCAACGGGAACGTTCAGCTTCTGCTCGACCCGCTCGACACGCTTGATCGGAGCCGGCGCAATGGCAGCTCCGCGTCTGGGAAGAGGCGCGGTGGTAATGCGGACGGAGGCACCTTCGTCGAGCCGATCGTAGAGGTCGATCACGTCTCGGGAAGTCATCCGGACGCAGCCATAGCTGACGGGCTGGCCGATGAACCTCTCCTCCGGTGTTCCGTGAATGTAGATGCAACGGGAGTAGGTGTTGCGCGTGCGCCACTCGGTGCCTCGAAGATGCAGGATGCGCGAGACGATCGTGTCGCGACCCGGCGCATCGGGACGAACCACTTCGCCAGTGCGTTTGCGGCCTTTGAACACAGCTCCTGAAGGTGCGCGGTCGCCGATTTTTTCAGCAACTTGAAATCGCCCGATCGGAGTCTTGTTGCTCTTGGAGCGGTTGCCGAGCCCATACTTGGAAGTTGAGACGGGATAGACCTTCTGAATCTGACCATCCTTGATCAGCGCCATCTTCTGGTCGTGGACACTGACAAGAACTTCGCTGTTGGCATTGTTCCGAGTGGAACACTGACACCCGAAGAGAGCCACGAGCAGAACACCGAGCAAGCGGAGGCCAGGGAAAAGAAGATTCATTTTGGTAGATAATCGGGAATCTGGTAAAAAAGCGATGCCAAAGGGAGTTGACGCTAGGCGAGTCAACGGGGAAGTCCAGTGGTCTGCTTTCAACAAATGAAGGAGGAAATCCATACCGTCACCGGCCTTACACGGCGCGTTCGCGATGCGCTCAGCCGTGAAATCGGCTCGGTGTGGGTTTCTGGTGAAGTCAGCAACTGCCGTCCCGCCGCTTCGGGGCACTACTACTTCACTCTCAAGGACGAGCGGGCCCAGCTCTCCTGTGTGCTCTTTCGTGGCGACGCGGACCGAGTAGCCACGGTTCCTGCCGACGGTCTCGAGGTGCAGGTTTTCGGCAAGATCGACGTTTATGAGGCCCGCGGTCAGTACCAGATGATCGTCCGCCAGGTCCAGGAAACCGGTGCAGGCCGTCTTCAGGTACAGTTCGAGGCGCTCAAGCGGAAGCTCGATGAAGAAGGCCTCTTTGATCCGGCCCGAAAGCGGGCGATCCCCCGATTTCCCAAAACGGTCGCCGTGGTGACCTCCCCGACAGGCGCGGCCATCCGCGACATCATCAACGTCCTTGGACGGCGTGCGCCGTGGGTGCATGTGATTGTGTTCCCCGTGCGAGTCCAGGGCGAAGGGTCGGCCCCTGAAATTGCCGAGGCGATCCGACTGGTCGAGGCGATGTCCGGCAAGGCGATCCCTGTCATCGACACCCTGATCGTTGGCCGAGGAGGCGGAAGTATCGAAGACCTCTGGTCCTTCAATGAGGAGGTCGTTGCCCGAGCTGCTGCTGCCTGCGAACTACCCGTCATCTCCGCGGTAGGCCACGAGATCGATTTCACCATCTGCGACTTTGTCGCCGACCTCCGTGCTCCCACCCCCAGTGCTGCCGCCGAAGTCGCCGCTCCCGATGGAGCGGAGATCTCCGCCCGGATCCAGAGTCTCGACCGCCGGCTCCATCAGCAGTGCCGCGATCGTCTCGACTACTACGACGAGCGAGTTGGAACCGTCCTGCCCGGCGCTCTCACCCGCGAACCACTGCGGATCATCCGCCAGCACGAGCAAAGTCTCGATCATCTTGGCGAGCGGCTCATGGGGGCACCCGCCGCTGGGGTCTCGCGACTTCGGGAACGAGTCGACGCCCTCGCCCACGTTCTGGCACTGCACCGACCTGAGACGGTCCTTTCGGGTGTATCCGAGCGAGTGCTCTCACTGCGCAAGAGGCTCCATGAAGCAGTCGCAAATCGAATCACGAGTCACGAAGCCGAACTCGATTCAAAAACCAAGCTGCTCGCGTCGCTCGGACCCGACGCCACTCTGGCGCGCGGATTCGCACTCGTTACCGATGAAGCAGGTCAGCTGGTAACCAAAGCTTCCCAGGCGAAAAAAGGGGATCGAATTCGAACGCGGCTTGCCGAAGGTGGAATTACGAGCGAGGTCGTGGAGTAGCACACCCTTCCCATCAGCATGGCCGACGCATTCGACACCACCGCCTCCGTGAGCCCCGAAGAGGCCTGGAGCCAGGAACTCTGCTTCGAAGAGCCCTGCCGTGCCAAGATCACCATCGAGAATCTTGGTTCATTCCCTCTGTACGCCTTTCACCTCGACGAGGACAATTTTGAGCGCCTCGAGGAATCGAATGAAACCGACCCAATGCTGCTGAAGACGATCGAAGCGAACTGCCTCTGCGACAGTGAATCAGGTACCGCGACCAGCCAAGTCGAGTTTGGAGACGGCGTCTTCTTCGTCTGCATCGAACTCGACGGCGAAGCCGGACCCAAAGCCGAAGAGACGGGCTTTCGATTCAAGATCGAGCTTTCGTAGCAGGCCGGTGGCTGGGCATTCAGGCGCGAAGGAAACGTTCTTGCCGCCATCCGCACGCCCAGGACGCGGACGGACCCGCGTCCCTACCACAAGGCGCGATGATTGCTCAAGCCAGGTGGCGGCGGTGCGGTGCACACCATCCGCACCCTTCACTAATGATTACAGCATTTTAAGTCTGGATGAACCCCAGTGGGGAACTCGACGGCCCGGCGGGTTGCGGCGAAGCCCTGGCAACGCAAGCGCGCCGAGGACGTCACGCTCCACCTTCCGGATCGCTGATTTAAGGTCGAGCGACTTTTAAAATTCTCTAGCTCTTGAACAGCTGGCTCAGATTCTTGCGCACTCCCTCGAGTGCTTCGCGTGCTTCCAGCACCACGTCTCGCATTTGGGTTCCCGCCTCCTCGACTGCCGGTTTGAGCTTCGCCGCACTCTCCTTGAGGGAGGCGGCAAGTTCATCCTTCTTCAGTTTCGCTTCCTCCTCGACCACCATCGATCCGAGGTCGGCGTTGAGAGCAAAAGCATCGAGCTTGGCCTTGAAGGATTCCGCGCCCGCATGAAACGCCTCGGTAATGTCCTCAAGCAGCTCCCCGGAACGCTCCTTCACGGGCCCTAGGTCACTTTCGACACTGGCGATCGCGTCGCGGATTTTCTCCCGCTGCTTCTCAAACACCTCCCGACCCTCCAGTCTGCCGAGTTCCAGTTGCAGGCGCAACTCATCCAGCTTCTGCTGCAGGCTCGCTGTCGTCTCATCGTTGATGCCGGCATTCTCAGTGACGCGATCCTTGGTGTCCTCGACAACTGCCTTGAAATGGTCCTTCTGCTCATTGAGAAAGTCGGCGGCTTCCTTCTTGCCGAGAGACAGCTGAAGAATCAGCTCGTCGATGTCCTGCTTGATCTTCTGAATGGTCGATAGTTCTTCGCTCATACTGCTATCCAACCACTACTTCCGCTCAAAATCCAGAATTCGTGGTCTTACAAACGGCAACGCTGGTCGGAGCGTGGAAGACGTGACTTTCCTCGTGCTTCGACGGCTACTCTTTCGCGTCCAGCTCGCGGGTCACCGCAAGGATCGCTCCGAACGAGTTCACCTTTTTCAGATCCTGCATCGGAGCCACTTCCATCAACGAGATATCTCCATCCAGAAACAAGGCGTCCGGACAATCGAGACTGAGGCGGAACATCTCGGCAAACCCGTGCAGGTTGACCCGCTGATCGCGATCAGCCGTCATCACCAAGATCACCTTCCCTTCTCGATTCACGCCCACGCCGTTGCGGCGCAGTTGATTCTTCGACTTCTCTCGGAAAGCAGGGTGAATTTTGCCGTGCCTCAAAAGCAGTGGACCCGATTGAAGACCGAGTGCCGGGGTGATGCCAGCCTTCGCATATTCCGAAGAACTCACGACCAGGGCCCGGCCTTCTTTGGTAACCATGAAGACGCCATTCGGCTTCAGGTAAAAATTCCCAGGGGCATCTTTTTCGTTAAGCTTTTTCAAGGTCTTTCCCGCCTCGACATGTAGTCCACTGGGGATGCCGCCCGGATCAAAGATCCCTGCGTTCATCAGGAGGAGAGGTTCCCGACCCTTGGCTCGAAGCGCGGTCTGTAGCACGGCAAAATTCCGGTACTGCTCCCCGGCACCATTCTTCCAATGCAACTCAATCTCGGCGAGGTCAGCCTCGTAAGCGATGTATCGTACGCCAGCGTACTCATGTTCAAAACTCTCCCCGGCCTTGGAAAAGGCGGATAGTCCAAGCACCAACGCGGTCAAAAAAAGGCGGATCGCTCGGTTCATATCGGGTTCTCAGTAAAGGCTTTGACGGACTTCAAGCTGTCCGCGCAAATCTTCTCAAAATCCTCCGCCATGCGTTCGGCGCTGTAGTAGGCGAGGGTTTCCTGGCGCCCTCTCAAGCCCAGTTCGAGTGCTCGGTCCGGATCACAAAGCAGCGCTTCAAGTCCTTCGGCCAAGGCCTTCGTGGAATCCGCCTCAACCAGAAGGCCTCCGTCCGTGCGCGCAAGGATTTCCGGAAACCCACCATGCTCTGGCTGCACCACCGGCACTCCAACGGCGAGAGCTTCAATCACGTACAGTCCGAAAGCCTCTCCGTAGGTCGCCGGTACTGATAGAACACTCAGCTCCCCGAGGAACTCCGTTTTCTCCGCAAAGCTCAAATTGCGACGAACCTCGAAATGATCCTCAAGTCCAGCCTCCTCAATCTTCATCCGCTGTACCTCGATGAATTTCTCGTCACTGGACATCACCGTGCCCGCCAGATGAAGGCGCGTGTCTTCGGGAACCTCCCCCCGGCGATGCAACTCAATGAAGGCATCCACAATCTGATCCAGGCCCTTGTCTTTGATCAAACGGGCGAGAAACCCGATCACCGGCGGGTCTGGTAGTTCCACCCGAGCTGGATACTCACTGAAATCCATTCCGTTGGGCACCACGGCGATGCGCCCTTTCTCCAAGCCAAGACGGGTTCTCATCCCCGAGGCATAGAACTCACTCGCGGCGACAAATTGGGAGACTTGAGGTGCCAGTTCGCGCAAGACATCCCAGCACTCGGTGCGATACGGCTCCGGTAAGGCATCCAAAAACGCATCCTCACCCTGAAGCGAACAAATCACAGGGATCCCGAGATCGCGCTCGATGATCGGGACCATCCCGCAGAGCAGACCATTGGACAGTGAAATCAGGTCGGGCTTCTCCTCGCGGATGAAATCCACCAGCTCCCCCCAGGCATGACTCTGGTGACCGGACTCACCCCGGAGGCTGCCTCGGGTCATCTCCCCCAGATCGCGGGCTGACGTCATCCCCATATGACGCGCAGCTCTCGCCAGGCGTGCTGGATTGTCCAGAAAGGGCCGGAAGAAGTCGATGAACCACCACAGCCGGGGAAACTTCTGCTGCAGGTAGAGCCGGATCCCTCCCACCTGGATTGGCGTTCCTTCTGTCGAGTCTTCTCCATCGGTGACCAGCGGCAGATAGAGTGGAACCATGATCGCTTCGTGGCCCCGCGCACGAAGCTGCCGAACCAGCGCATCATCCCGGAGGCAGCTTCCGCAGAAAAAGGTGCCTGTACCCGGGGTTAGCTGGACGATGCGCATCGCTCATAGTGTAGCCTTCAGAGCGCAGCTGCCAAGGACAGCAATTTTCTCGTGGCATTCTTCATTTTTTGGTCCTATGATCGATCGCCTAAACGGTGACTGTAGCTCAGTTGGTAGAGCCCCGGCTTGTGGTGCCGGTTGTCGCGGGTTCGAGTCCCGTCGGTCGCCCTTCTTCTCTCTTTCACGAGAGATCCCGTGACTGACTCTCGCATGGACGACCTCGGCCAACTCGAAGAGAGGATCGACCACCGATTCGCCAATTCCTCCCTTCTCGAGTCAGCCCTGACTCACCCTTCCCTCAAAAAACAGCTCGGCGACTTGGCGCTGGGATATCAACGCCTCGAATTCCTCGGAGATGCCGTGCTCCAGCTCATCGTCGCTGAAGAGCTCTATTTGCGGTACCCCGACAAGGAAGAAGGTTTTCTCAGCAAAACCCGGTCTCGGCTTGTCTCCAGGAGCGCCCTCGCCACGTATGCACGAGAAATTGATCTTGGAGACTTCATCCGGACCGCTGCTTCCATTCCCACCAAGGACGGAGTGTTCAACGACGCACTGCTGGAAGACGCCTTTGAAGCGCTCGTCGGAGCATTGCATCTCGACGGAGGTCTCCCAGCCGCAAAGAGGTTGATTCTTTCCCTGACTCGGCAAGCCGTCGATCGGATCGCTGCCGCTCCAGACTCCACCAACCCCAAGGGTCGACTCCAGGAAGTTCTTCAGGCAATCGGCCCGGCAGCCCCCCATTACGACATTGTTTCGGAGAAAGGGCCGGCTCACAACAAAGTCTTCGTCGCGCGCGTGCGCTGGCGTCAGGAGGACCTTGGCACTGGGAAAGGAAAAACCAAGCAAGAGGCCGAGGCCAACGCGGCGCAAACGGCACTCAGTGGGGATCGAATCTCGCAACTGTCGGATCATGACAGGGTGGGCAAGCTCGGGGAATAACTTGTCCTCTGTGTGAATGACGTCGCTAGAATCCAAGCTGTCCACCAAATCCAAGCGACAGCGCGCAATCTGCTGCTGCTGATTTTCCCGTGGAACACGCCGGGGGTCTTTGAAGAACGGAGTTCCTCACATATTCCCATGCCCTACTCCTACTCTAATTTGATTCATTTAAATCCAACAACAGGATGAATTGCGAAGAACGAGATCAGGGACGGACTCATTATGTTCAAGTGAACATGCTCTGGTTGATTTGATTACGACTCGCTCCTTTTCCTCTTCAGCCACACCGCTAGCACCGACAGGTCAGCTGGTGTAACCCCTTCCACCCTGGAAGCTTGACCCAGGTTCTTGGGCTCAATTTGTTGGAGTCGAAGAGCCGCTTCGGTTTTTAATCCTGAGATCTTTCTGAAATTGGTGCCGATCGGAAATGGAGTTTTCTCCATTGCCTTGGCTTGGCGTATTTGGAGTTCCTGACGGTCTAAGTACCCTTGGTATTTGACATCCGTCTCGAGCAGTTCCCATATTTCCACGGGAGCTTTGGCCCTGTGATCTTGATCGAGTTTTCTCCAAGTCGAGTCACCCCGACGAAGCCATCGATCGATGCGCACCCCTTCATGGTTCGTCTTCGCCACATATCGATGAAGGCTTGCTAACGCGTCCGCTTTTGCAGTCGTCGCATTCATTCTCTCTGCATCCACAAGGCCATGGTCGTTTGCTTTCGGTGTCAGACGCAGGTCGGCGTTGTCTTGTCTTAGCAGCAGTCGGTACTCCGCCCTACTCGTAAACATGCGGTAGGGTTCGGTAGCACCTTGAGTCACGAGGTCATCGATCATCACTCCGAGGTAGGCTTCCGAACGAGACAGGTGAAAGGCATTCTTGCCTTGTACTTTGAGAGCCGCGTTGGCGCCGGCCCACAGTCCCTGGCCTGCAGCCTCTTCGTAGCCCGAAGTGCCGTTGATCTGTCCAGCGAAATAGAGGCCCTCGACCTGCTTCGTTTCCAAGGTGGGATGGAGTTGCGTGGGCGGACAATAGTCGTACTCCACCGCATATCCCGGTCTGATCATTTCACAGTTTTCAAGTCCCGCAACCGTCCTCAGGAAGTCGTACTGAACTTCATAGGGGAGACTGGTCGATACTCCGTTGATGTAGTATTCATGTGTATGTCGCCCCTCGGGCTCGAGGAAAAGCTGGTGCCTTTCCTTTTCCGCGAAGCGCACGACCTTGTCTTCAATCGAAGGACAATATCGTGGACCTACTCCCTCAATTTTGCCGGAGTACATCGGCGACTGATCCAGGTTGTCTGCAATGATCGAGTGTGTTGTCGCGTTGGTGTAGGTGATCCAACAGGGCATCTGTTCCACGTGGAACATCGGGTCCGCCCAAGGATTCAAGGTAAAGATGTCGTTCTCTGTCCTAGAAAGCTTTTGTTTGGAAAGAAAGCCAAACAAGGGCGCTGGAGAATCCCCCTCCTGCCGTTCGCACTTGCTGAAGTCAATGGAACGAGCGTTTAGACGACACGGTGTTCCGGTCTTGAAGCGATCAACCTCAAACCCCAGCTCATCCAGGCGGTCACTCAGCGTGGAGATGGCATCGCCCATCCGGCCTCCTTTCTGGTTTTTCAAACCCACATGCATTAGCCCTCTCATAAAGGTGCCGGCACTGATGATGACGGTCTTGCTCTTGAGAGCCATCCCAAGGCCGGTGACCACCCCTTCAACCCGGTCGTTGGTTACCAGCAGGTCGGCGACGTTTCCCTGGTGAAGGTCAAGATTCGCAGTGGCTTCCACGATCGCTTTAAGTCGAAACTGGTAGGCTTTCTTGTCGCACTGCGCGCGGGGGGCTCGCACACTCGGGCCCTTGGTCGCGTTCAGTAGTCGAAATTGAATGCCGGTAGCGTCGGCATTTTCGCCCATGACACCGCCTAGAGCATCGATTTCCCGCACCATGTGACCCTTGGCGAGACCACCGATCGCGGGATTACAGGACATCGCCCCGATGGTGTCGAGGTTTTGTGTGAGCATGGCCACTTGCGCGCCGAGACGAGCGGCCGCGAGAGCTGCTTCAATCCCGGCGTGGCCGGCACCGACGACAACGACATCGTACGGCTTGGGATATGTGTAGTGATCCAAGGGCGGCACACTAGGTCAGGTGGAGCGCGATGCAAAGGGTGGTGCCTTGCGATGTTCCACGTGGAACGTCGCGCCGCTCTCTACTCGGGGTCATCAAGAATACCTTCGCTGGCTCGGGGGAGCAGTTCGCTGAGAAGTGCGTCGAAGTAGTCGCCCTCGAGATTGAAGCTGCGCACGGCGATGTCCCCGAATTCGACGAGAACTTGGCGGCAAGCACCGCAAGGAGTGACCGGTGTGCGACTGTCCGCAATGATCGCCACAGCCGCGAATCTTCGGGCGCCTCCAGCGACGGCAGAGACGAGGGCCGCCCGCTCG
>ENA-ORXT01001964-ORXT01001964.1-marine-metagenome-genome-assembly--contig:-NODE-1964-length-25935-cov-4.345000_pt1 | contig 25935 bp, 13 predicted proteins | sample MGYA00237868_ERZ511482 | MGnify/ENA metagenome assembly ERZ511482
TCATCGTCAAATTCCTCCGATGGATACAACTCAACCCAAATAATTTACCCCTACCTGAATTTTAGTAGGGTAGAGTAAATCATCGGTTATCAAGAAATTGTAAATTATTTGTTTTTTATTTAAACTCTCCCTATATTTAGGGCCACCCATTAACAAAAAATACAGCAGCATGACTTCCAATGAAAGAGCAGCACAGCTCGAAGATCGATTAATTGACTTTTGTGTTCGAATACTTAACCTTTCTGAAAAACTTCCTAACACTTTTGCAGGTCAGCATTTCTGCAAACAGATAATAAGATCTGGCAGTGCTCCTGCTCTGCTTTACGGAGAAGCGAGAGGGGCCGAGTCGAACAGTGACTTCAGACATAAAATCAGCATCGCCCTGAAAGAACTTCGGGAAACGCACATCAATCTTAGGATTATAAAGCGCAAAGGTTTTATTTCCGTTGACCGCTTGGGCGGCATTATCGACGAGAACAATCAACTGATTAGCATCTTTGTCGCTACAGCCCGATCACTGGACAAGAAAAAATAGTCGTCAGCTGTCGGGCCCTATCACGTGCGGCAGCTAAATCAAGAATCGAGCCTCCAAAATCGAGAATCGAGAATCTAAAAATCTACAGCTCCGCCAGAAGCTTACTCGCCTCCCCCCGATAAGGATGCCCCCGCGTTTCCACAATATCCGACAGCGTCGCCTCCGCCGCGGGTTTCCGGCCTTCGGCCAGGTAGGCCAGGGCTTCGTACCATTCGGCGAAGGGGTGGTAATAATCGCCATCGGGAATCTGAGCGAACCAGTCTAGGGCACGGGAAGGTTGTTCGAGGGCGAGGGCGGAGACGCCCAGGTAAAGGGGTGCGGCGGCGTAAGCCGGAGCTACGGGCAGCAGTTCTTCGTAGGCCGTGGCGTAGTCTTTTCGGTCGTAATAGTAGAGGATGCGTTTAAGGTCGCGTTCCTGCTCGTTGCGGGGCTCGAATTTATCGAAGATGTTGGGAAAAGGCTGAAAATGGGCAACGGACTTTTTCTCGGGGGCCGCGCCGCCGAAAGTAGACCAGGCCAGCCAGCTGAGAACAAGGGCCAGCACTACGGCAGTGACTGTCTCCAGGGTGGGCAGGTTGATGTTACCGAGGTTGAACGAGCGACCGCGACGGGGTGAGAGCTTGACGTCATTGGGCGCTGACGCAGGTGCAGTGGCCGTTTTTTTAGCATAGTTGGCTTCCTCTCTCAACAGGGTCTCCATGAGGTCCTGCCGGCCGGCAACGGTAACTACCTGCTGCCAGTCTTCGCGCAGTTCCATCGCGCGGCGGAACACGGCATCTCCCGGGCGGCGGGCTTCCACGTCCCAGCGTTCGGTGGTGTCCAGCTCGCCTTCGTAGTAGCGATCGATGAGGTCCTCATCCGCCGGACCGGGCAGATAGAGCGGATCGATGATGCCGACGGATTGCCAGCCTTCGCGGATCATGAGCAGGCATTTGCTGCGGCGGTTTTCCACTTCGAGCAGCTGCCCGTCTACGTCCAGGATCTGCGCCATGCGGCCAGTGCTTAGGTGGTGGTAGTCCGCCATCAGCAAGAGCTCCTGGCAGTTCTTTCCCAGTTCCTGAAAGGTACGTAGCATCAGCTGTTGGGTCTCGTCGAGGCGGACGGGCTTCGGCAGGTGATTCAGCGGCTCCTGCTCGGGGTTGATGCCCAGGTCACCGACCAGGGGTAAGTGTTCGGCGTCCATCACGGCTTCCTCAAGGTTACCGTTGAGGTAAGCTTCCGCGACTGTTTTCACGTACCGGTCTACTTCCCCGACGTAAGGATCTTCATCGTCAATGCGGGCTTCATACCAACCGATCAACGCCCGCCGCAGGTGCCCCAGTGCAACCGCTGGCTGCTGCTGCCACCTGGCTGCCCACTGCAGGAAAGGACCACGCAATGCGTGGTAGTAAGGAGATAGTTCCGCAAGGTGCTGGCCCTGTTGCTGCATGGGGCAAAGGTAGGGCGTTTCATTGCTCTTTTAACATCCCCTGCACCTGCGCCCCGCCGCCGCAAGGCATTATTCCCACTCGCCTGCCCTTTTCGGCCACCGAACATCCGCCTGGCTACTTACGTATTAACAACGAACTAAAACATGATATTATGAGTGCAACGAATGATAAAATCCGGGGAAACTGGAACCAACTGAAAGGTAAAGTAAAAGAGCAGTACGGTGAACTTACCGATAATGACCTTGCCTATGAAGAAGGCCAGGAAGACCAGCTAATTGGCCGTCTTCAGGAAAAACTAGGACAAACCAAAGATGAGGTCACGAGCTGGATAAATAGTCTCTAGATTCGTCTTAACCTGTTTCAAATTAATTGCCCTGATTCCGCCCTCGGAGTCGGGGCTTTTTTGTTCCCGGCTTGCCCTCTTTGTACCGTCGGCTTCAGTCGGCGAAAATCACCATCCGCCGACTGACCGCCGAAGGCAGCCGCGATGCGCACTCGTCGGTACAAACCGAACACGGCAAACCTTGTGAAAGGCTCAGCGGGGTCGGCAGGTGCAAGGAATTACTTTTTAACAGCAGTGATGAATCTCAACTATTCTGAAGGATCATCCTCACGACTTTAGTTTGTGGCTTCATGAAAATACAGAGCGTGCCGTCTCTGCAGAAATTCAGGTTAGTAATATTATCAAAGTCTTCTACCTTCCCCCCTTCAACCGCGCCTTCAGCGCAAAGACTTCATCCCGGTAAGAAGCCGCCGACATGAAGTCCAGCTCCTTGGCCGCTTTCTTCATCTTACGCTCGGCTTCGTGCATGGCGTTTTCGATTTGTTCGCGGCTCATGGAGTTCAGAATCGGGTCAGCGGCGCTGCTGATCTCGACCCGCTCAACGTAAGCTTTCGCCTGCTTTTTACCCCGGATGTCCAGAATGGTACTCCGCTCCAGAATTTCTTCCCGGGTTTTGGCCATGCCCACGGGCGTGATGTTGTGCTCTTCGTTGTAGGCCAATTGCACGGTACGGCGGCGGTTCGTCTCGTCGATGGTTCTCCGCATGGAATCGGTAATTTTATCGGCGTAGAAGATGACCTTACCATTGACGTTACGGGCGGCACGGCCGGCCGTCTGCGTCAGCGATCGCTCGTTGCGGAGGAAGCCTTCCTTATCGGCGTCGATGATGGCAACCAGGGATACTTCCGGAAGATCAAGGCCTTCCCGCAGCAGGTTGACGCCCACCAAAACATCGAATTCTCCCAGGCGGAGATCGCGCAGTATCTCGACGCGTTCCATCGTATCTACCTCGCTGTGGATGTAACGGACCTTCACGCTCAGGCTTTCAAGGTACTTGGTTAGCTCTTCGCTCATCCGCTTGGTGAGGGTGGTGACGAGGACGCGTTCGTTAACCTTAACGCGGTTGTCAATCTCTTCCAGCAGATCATCGATCTGGTTGATGCTTTTGCGGACCTCAATGGGCGGGTCCACCAACCCCGTGGGGCGGATGAGCTGCTCGACGATCTCTCCGCCGGTTTGCTCAAGTTCGTAGTCGCCGGGTGTAGCGGAAACGTAGACCACCTGATTGACGAGGCTCTCGAACTCCGTGAAGTTCAGCGGGCGGTTGTCCATCGCCGAGGGCAGGCGGAAGCCGAAGTTGACGAGGCTGAGCTTGCGGGCGCGGTCACCGCCGAACATCCCGCGCACCTGCGGGAGGGTAACGTGGCTCTCGTCTATGATCAGCAGGAAGTCGTCCGGGAAGTAATCCAGCAGGCAGAAGGGACGGGTGCCCGGCCTCCGCCGGTCGAAAAAGCGGGAGTAATTCTCGACGCCATTACAGTAGCCGAGTTCCTTCATCATCTCCAGGTCGAAGGCCGTTCGTTCGTGGATGCGCTTGGCTTCCAGCAGGCGGCCTTCGCGCTCGAAGTAGCGTTCCTGCTCGTAGAGCTCGTCTTCAATCTGGGCGATGATGCCGTTGAGGCGTTCCTTCGGGGCGACGTAGAGATTGGCCGGGAAGATGGCGGCGTTGCGCATCGTTTCGATGCGCTTACCGGATTCGATCTCGATCTTTTCGATGGATTCAATCTCGTCGCCGAAGAAGATGATCCGGTAGCCGAAATCTACGTAGGGCAGGTTCACGTCTACGGTATCGCCGCGCACCCGGAAGGTGGCGCGTTTGAAGTCGGTCTCGGTGCGGCTGTAGAGACCGTCCACCAGATCGTAGAGCAGGCCATTGCGGCTTTTCTTCTGCCCCGGCTCGAGGCGAATGATGCCCGATTTATAGTCCTCCGGGTTACCCATACCGTAAATGACGGAGACGGAGGCGACAATGATGATGTCGCGCCGGCCGCTGAGCAGGTTGCTGGTGGCGCGAAGGCGGAGTTTGTCTACCTCTTCGTTGATGGCCAGGTCCTTCTCAATGAAGGTGTCGGAGGTGGAGATATACGCCTCCGGCTGGTAATAATCGTAGTAGCTCACGAAGTATTCCACGGCGTTGTCCGGAAAGAATTCCTTGAACTCTCCGTAGAGCTGCGCCGTCAGCGTTTTGTTGTGCGTCAGGATGAGCGTTGGCCGGTTCAGCTGGGCGATGGTATTGGCCATCGTGAAGGTTTTTCCGGAACCCGTTACCCCCAGCAGCACCTGCCCCCGTTCGCCCCGCTCGATGCCGTCCACCAATGAAGCAATCGCCTTTGGCTGATCGCCGGTAGGAGAAAAGGGGGACTGGAGGTCGAAGGCCATGCGTGGGAATGTTTTATGGGTGCGATTTGTGAACGGATTTGTTGGGGGGAAGGTTGTGTGGTTAATTACCGGCTGACCGCCGAAGGCAGACGCGAAGCGCACCCGGTGCTGTGTTAGGAAGCTCTGGCGAGCTACCCTGATCGAGACGTTGGGCGTCACTTGTTCATTATAAGAACCCCTCGATGCGACCCAACTGAGCGAAGGGTGCAACGAGGGGCAGTAAAATGTAATAAAACTTAGTTTACGCTGTACTAATTCACATCCCACCAAACGGAGGAGGTGATTTTATCACCCTGGCTTAGTCGGGAAACCGCATCCTCATAGTTGGCTTTATTGGCCAGGTCCTCGCTGATGGGGTAGCGCATACGCTTGGGGATAGTGCCATTGCTTTCACCCGCCGTCAGGCCGGGGGTCACTTCGGGGATACCCGTCCGGCGGAGGTTTGCATAGCCTTCAAAACCATCAAAGAGCAGGGCAATCCATTTTTGGGTATTGATCAGTTCCATGGCGTTACTTTCATCCCAGGCGACGGTTGCCTCCGTCAGCAGCTGATCAATTTCGGCATCCGTGATGGTGGTGGAGCGTGGGTAAAGCGCCAATTGTTTACATGCGGCGCGCACACCATTTTCGTATGCTTCCTGTGCGTTTCCGCTGGCCCAGCCACGAACGATGGCTTCGGCACGGCTAAACTCGGCCTCGGCCAATGTGTAGAAGATAACGGGGGAGTCATAAGCTACCATAACGTCATGATTAGGCATGGCAAAATCGAAGAGGCTCACAATGTCACCACCGTTGGGCTTGCCCATGTAGTCGCCTGGCCCTACGCTTTCGTCCACGGATCCATCGCTGTTATACTTAACGGCCATAACTGCTTCCCGGGGGTCATTGGCGGCCTGTAATCGCATCAGCATTTCGTCACTGAAGGCAAAGCCTCCACCACCGATACCGAAATCATTGAACACTTCGCCAATTCCGCTGGCCACGGGGCCATCGGGCATGCTACCGTCAAAATTCAGGAAAGCAATATCATTGGCCTCCGAGAGGATGCCACCAGAGATCGCCTCACTCACTACAGACTGTGCCGTGGAAGGATCTACCTCAGACATTCGCATCCCGACACGAAGGAGCATCGAATTGCCCAACTTCCGCCAGCGGGCGAGATCTCCGCCATAAAGCGGATCAAAACTACCAGGATTCGCACCGTTCCCATCAGTTAGCTGGCTAAGGGCCTGCCGCAGGTCCACCACGAACTGTGCATAAATGGCTTCCTGAGTATCGTAAGATGGCTGGGGAAAGTCACCGCCCTGAAAGGCTTCAGAGTAAGGTATGTCTCCGTACATATCCGTTACCCGTTGCATAATGAGCGTCTTAAAGATCAAGGCCATTCCTTCCATCGCGGTACCTTCTTCCTGGTTGATGATGGTCTGGATATTACGCATATAATCTCCGTAGGCCGTATTCCAGTAGGCAGAAAGCCAGTCTTCGTTGGTCGTATTGTAATTGTCCGGCCCCCAGGAGCCGCTAAGCTGTTGCGACCACTGGCTAGTATAAATCAGGTTCCCCCGCCAACTTTCGTAACGGCTGGAGCCCGCCCGGTTGATGGAGAAGTTCAGCAGGAATTGAGAATCCAGTGCGTCTGAAGTAGACGGATTTGTGTTGAGTTCACCAAAGTCTTTATCACAGGAACTGTAACTGACCGTCAGGCAAAGCAGAGCCGCAAGAAACAGGCGGTTGGTATGTTTAAATGTATTCATTGATATTGAATTTCAGCCAGAGTGGCTTACAGTTTTACGTTAAGGTTAATGCCGTAAGAGCGGGTGCTGGGGATGGAACTGTACTCAAACCCACCGCCGCCGATGTTGTATACAGCTTCGGGATCCAGGCCAATCTCACTGAGGCCGTTCTGAAGGAAGAAAAGGTTTCGACCGGTCAGGGTGACGGAGAGATCCCGGAAGGGGGTTTTGGCCAACATCGTATTCGGGAAAGAATAACCCAGGGTAAGTTGCCGTAGCTTGATGTAGGAAGCGTCAAAGATGGACTCTTCAGCAGCGTTAGCGATCCTTCCGTAGTAATCGTCCAGAGGGGCAGCTACCGTATTGACGGACGTACCGTCGGCACCTACGCCTTCCCCGATGATGGTAAAGTCCGGGCTATCCCGCCCGACCAGCGTTCGGGGGTGGCTACCGTTGCTAAGGGCAAACTGGTTCGTAATGGAGAAGATTTCTCCACCTTGCTTCGTGTCAAAGAGGATACCAAGGTTCCAGTTTTTGTATCGCAGGGTGGAGTTTAGCCCTCCGTACCAATCTGGCTGATAGTTACCAAGTATTTCACGTTCACCAGCGATGACGGGCAGGCCGGATTCGTCGTGCACGATGCGTCCGTCAGCCGTACGCTCGAGTTTAGTGCCGTAAATACTGTTGACCTGGCCACCTACTTCTGACAGGAGGTTGGCGTTAAAACGAGCGGATTCCCCACTAAGATTATCAATGCCTTCGGAAAGTGCCACCACCGTATTGGTATTGGAGGCGAAGTTGAAAGTGAGGTCCCAGCGGAAATCATCCTTCCGGACGGGCGTTACGTTGAGTGCCATTTCGATGCCCGTGTTTTCCACATCTCCGGCGTTGAGGAAGTAGTTGTCGTAGCTGGTTGGTCTTGGCAGGCTTGCCCGGAACAGCTGGTCAACGGTGTTCTGGCGGTAGTAGGTCAGGTCCAGCCCCACCCGATTGCGGAAGAAGCGCAGGTCTACCCCCAACTCCAATGAGTTGGTGGTGGTGGGCACCAGGCCCGAACCGGGGAAAGTGCCCGTTGCGACACGTCCGAGAGGAGAGCCGTTGAAGGGTATACTTTCGATGGCGTAGGTCAGTAGCAGCTGATAGGGGTCCGGAGCACCGTTGCCCGCAACACCGTAGCTGGCCCGGAGCTTTCCGAAGGTAAAGGTTTCATTTTCCATTTTGAACGCTTCCGAGAAAAGGAAGCTGGCCGAGGCGCCACCGTAGAGCGCAGCATTTTCTGAGCCATCGGGATCGATGGGGTTGGTGAGGGTCGAATACCAGTCATTCCGTAGGGAGAAATCAAGGAACAACAAGCCCTTGTAGTCAACCAGTGCCGTGGCGTAAACAGCGTTGGTTTGCAGCTCCCGAATATCATAACCGCCTGGGTTTCGGTTGGCCATGTTATTGACGTTGAACAGCGTGGGAACAATAAAAGTGTTGCCACTTACCCGGTAGGTGTACCGGTTACGGGGGTTTTGAATTCCCCCAAGATTCACGTCCAGACGAATATCCTCATTTACCCTTGGAGAAAGCGACAGGATGATATCGCGGGTATTATCGTTCGTTTCAAAGTTATTCTGGCTGATGGAACCGTTTACGTTGTGCTCCGTACCCGGTGCTTCGGCGTAGAAAGTATCGAAATTGGTGTAGTCGATGGCATAGCGCCCCTGTAGGGAAATCCAGTCATTAAACTCATACCTCGCCAGGGCGTAGCCGATCATACGGCGTTTGTTGTCTCGCTGCTGGTGCTCGAAAGGCCCCCAGAAAGGGTTAACGGTGAAGGGGTTGTTCTGGCTCCAGGCGATGGCCCGACCGTCATCAAAGCGGGTACGCCGCAGCATATCTACGGAGATGTTATTGGGCAACTGAGAAAAAGCTTTCCCGGGGTTACTCGGGTTATCGGAAAGGTTAATCCGGTTGCTGGCTTCCTCCTCGATGTAGTTGGCCTTCATTTCGAGCGTAAACTTCTCCGAAAGCTTCAAAGAGGTAAGCAGGTTGATCGTGTAGCGGTCATAGCCGGAGTTGGGTACAATACCTTCGTTGCGAAGGTTAGACAGGCTAAGGCGGGCGTTCACCTTTTCCGTTCCTCCGGTCATGGCCAGCGTATTGATCCAGGTGTTTCCGGTTTCGTAGTAGTTCAGCAGATCGTCGGATGCTTTGGCAGAATAGGGGCGGGTTACCCCGTCGAAGTAAACCATCGGACTTCCATCCAGCCGTGCCCCCCAGTTAGCGGAGTTTTGCGCAGCCTCTTCCTGGCTATCGGGTTTATTCCCGTTTTGTCCCTGCCCGTATTCGTTCTGGTAGAACTCCGGGAAGATGGCAGCTTTGTCAATGGTAAAATTGGTGGTGTATTCCAGGCCGATCCCGTCACGGGCGCTGCCCTTTTTAGTAGTGATCAGAATAACGCCCTGTGCTCCCCGTTCCCCATACAATGCACCTGCGGCCGCGCCCTTAAGCACGTTTACACTTTCAATGTCATCGGGGTTGATACTCGAAAGCCCGTCACCGCTATCAATGCCCCCCCACATGCCGGCAGAACTTAGATTGTCGTTATTGATCGGAACACCGTCCACAACAATCAACGCCCGGTTATCTCCCGAAAGAGACCCAAGCCCGCGAATAACGATGTTGGTTGATCCGGCAGGCCCGGTAGTAGGCCGGGTAATGTCCAGCCCGGGCACCTTACCGGCTAACTGGGCAGCGACACTTACCTCCTTGGCCTGCACCAGCTCATCCCCCTGGATTTCCGTTACGGCATAGCCAAGCGCTTTTTTGTTCTTCTCCAGTCCAAAGGCCGTAACAACCACCTCATTTAGTACACTACTCTCTTCTTCAAGGGCGATATCAATCTTAGTCTTACCCGCAATCGCAATCTCCTGTGCACGATACCCCAGGTAACTGAACCTGAGTGTTGCTCCTTCCGCAGCCGTCAGATAATAATTTCCGTCTAAATCAGAAACGGCACCGTTCGTGGTCCCTTGTTCAAGAATCGTGACCCCAGGCAGGGGGCTCCCGTCATCTGCGTCCGTCACCGACCCGGTGATCCTGACGGTTTGGGCATGTAAAAACCCAGCCATAAGTAGCAATGTACTCATGATAAAGAAAATTCGTTTTTTCATCTTGTGATCGATTAAGTTGTGTGTGTGTGTGTAGAATGTATATAGATGCATGTCGTCACATGAAAATTTGACAACAACTGTAATAAAAGTAAGCCTAATTTTGATAGATTTGCTTCGAACCGCAAAATTAACAGCTTTCTGAAAATATTTTCAATTATAATAATTCTGATTTGCGCCTGCAACATAAAATTATGTTATGAATAACATATATGCGTTTTTTGCTTTCATTCTTGCCTTTATCGCAGCTCCCACTACCTACACTTTGGGGCAGGCATCCTTCAGTGACCTCTCCCCGCAAACCACCGGAATCGATTTTTTTAACAAGGTTGAAGACACCCCCGAACACAACATCCTCATTTATTCCAACTATTACGGTGGTGCCGGAGTCGGCATCGGAGACTTTGACGGAAACGGTTTTCAGGATATTTTTTTTGCGGGAAACCTGGTCGCTGATCGCCTCTACCTCAACCAGGGATCGATGCAGTTCTCCGAACCGGAAGAAGCGGGTATTCTCGTAGATGGCGGCTGGTCTTCCGGCGTCGTTGTTGCTGATGCCAACCACGACGGATGGCCGGACATTTACCTCACCCGGGAGCTCTATGATGACGCCCCTGACCTGCGGGCCAACCTCTTGTACATTAATCGCGGAGACGGAACCTTTCAGGAAGTTGCCAGCCGCTGCGGCGTCGCCGATCGCGGGCGCAGCCGCCACGCTACCTTTTTTGATTTTGATGGTGACGGAGACCTCGACCTGTACGTACTCAACCAGCCCCCCAACCCCGGCAATTACTCTCCCTTACTGGGGACGGACCTGACGGACCCCGCCTTCCGCAGCAAACTATACCGAAACGACGGAAATGACGAGCAGGGCATTCCCCGCTTCACGGAAACCGGTCCGGAAGCCGGCGTAAATGAAGTGGGTTTCCCCAACAGCGTTTTAGCCGCAGACCTGGACAATGATGGCTGGACGGACCTCTACGTGAGCCACGACTACGACGCCCCTGACCGGCTCTACCATAACAATACCGACGGGACTTTCACCAACATATTACCAGAGGCCATTGGTCATACTTCTTTCTATGGCATGGGCGTAGACGGAACGGACCTCAATCAGGACGGACTTACGGACCTGATGGTGCTCGACATGGTTGCAGAAGACAATTATCGCCTCAAGGCCAACATGAGTGGCATGAATCCGGAGGCTTTCGATCATGTCGTCCGGGCGGGGGGGCACTACCAATATATGTTCAACACGCTGCAGTTAAACCGGGGCCGCAACCAGTTTAGCGAAATCGCTCAGTTAGCCGGGATAGCAGCTACGGACTGGAGCTGGGCCAACCTCTTTGCGGACCTGGATAATGATGGCCTGCAGGACCTTTTTATCACCAATGGGTTGCTGCGGGATATCCGAAATACGGATGCGGCAAAAGAATTTTCCACCCACGTAAGCCGTAAAATCAACGCCTACATCGCCGAAAATCCTGATGATGCCAAGGTCACCATTTACGACGTTATCAACCTGCGTAAAGCTCTGGATCTTATCCCCTCCCAACCACTGGCGAATTACGCCTATCGTAATGTAGGAAATCTTGAATTTTCCAATATGGCCAGTGACTGGGGGCTTGACAAACCCGGCTTCTCCACGGGAGCGGCCTACGCTGATTTAGATAATGACGGGCGGCTGGAACTGGTGATCAACAACCTCAACGCACCAGCCTCCATCTACCACAATCAGGGGGCTACGGGAGACTTTCTGCGGGTTCGGCTACTTGATCCTGCCCACCGATCCACCTTTGGGGCAAAGGTGCAGCTTTCGGTAGATGGACAGGCCAGGCACTTTGAAACGACCAACGTTCGGGGAATGTACTCGACCAGTGAAAGTGATGTTCATTTTGGTTTAGGATCCGGGCGCCGGAGCGCAGGTGCCATGTCCTCCTCAGCGGGCCAACGGCCCGCCCCGGAGGAGGGTAATGGAGCAATGCAAATCGACATTACCTGGCCCGACGGAAGCCAGCAAAGGGTGTCCCCTGAAGACATAAACACGCTGGTTACCATAACCAAAAACACGGTAACTCCGGCTGCGAGGCGGGCATCTTCAGCCCCTCCCTCCGGTGAAAAGACACCCCTCCTGCAAGAGCTACCCTTTACGGCTGCTCAGCAGCACCGGGAGAATTATTTTGATGACTACCAAAGCCAGGTACTTCTACCCCACCGGCAGTCTCAAAACGGGCCGGCATTGGCGGTCGCGGACATTGACGGCGATGGATTGGAGGACGTTTTTCTTGGCGGAGCTTCGGGGCAGGCCGGACAACTGCTACGCCAATCTGCTAACGCTTCCTTTCGGGAAACAAGCAAGGATATTTTCCGGGCTAGCTCCCTGCAGGAAGACGTCGCGGCTCTGTTTTTCGATGCCGACGGGGATTCCGATCAGGACCTCTATGTCGTCAGTGGCGGAAACGAGTGGGAGGCAGAAAGCCCCTTCTACCAGGACCGACTCTACCTGAATGATGGTCAGGGGAATTTCACCGCTGCCCCTCCCGGAAGTCTGCCAAACTTCACCACCAGCGGAGGCTGCGTTAGCGCTGCAGATGTTGATGGCGACGGGGACGATGATTTATTCGTAGGTGGACGGCTGCGACCACAGGACTATCCGGCACCCGCCAGCAGTCACCTGCTGCTCAATGATGGCAACGGGCACTTTACCGACGCCAGCCAGCTGCTGGCTCCCATGCTTCATAAACTGGGCCTCGTTACCGATGCAGCATGGACCGACCTGAATGAAGATGGCCGACCGGACCTCCTTATTGCCGGCGAATGGATGCCGCTAACGGCCTTACTTAACCTACCGGATGGCTTCCGGCCAGCCCACAACTTTACCGACGCCCCCGCGACCGGTTGGTGGTTCAGCATCACCAAAGCCGATCTGGACGGTGACGGAGACGACGACTTCATCTTTGGCAACCTGGGCGAAAACTACAAATACCACGCCTCGGCAGAAGAACCCTTCGAGCTTTTCTACGAAGATTTTGATAACAACGGCAAGCGCGACATCGTACTGAGCTACTATAACGGCGGGGAGCAGTTCCCCCTGCGCGGGCGCTCCTGCTCCGCCCAGCAAATTCCGGGATTGAAACAGACATTCCCCTCCTACGACGCTTTTGCCGGGGCAACCCTTCAGGAGGTCTTTGCCCCCGACCTGCTAAACACATCTCTCCGGCTGACTGCCGACAACTTTAGCAGTATGATCGGTTATAATGAGGGAGGCCGCCTGAAGATGGTCCCCCTGCCCAGGGAAGCTCAGTTCAGCCCGCTCCGCTCCGCCCTGGTCATGGACCTGAATAAAAATGGCCAACAAGACATTCTCCTGCACGGAAATCTCTATCAATCAGAAGTTGAAACCCCTCGTGCAGATGCGGGCATTGGTCTCGTACTTACCGGAAACAAGGATGGTACCTTCCATACCTTAACCGAAAAAGAAAGCGGTCTTGGTTTCAGAGCAGATGCGCGCGCCATTAGTAAGATTCAAAGCCGGAACGGAGAACTCATTATCATCGCTGTAAATAATGCAGCACCACGCCTGTTTCAAAAAAAGAGAAAATAGGGTGTCTTCTACCGCTACACTCACCCACTAGTGGGTGAGTGTAGCCGAAGTACCGGTCCGAAAATCCCGAGCGCTTGCGCGAGGGTGACACGGACGGAAACACCGCCATTTGCGTCTCTAATCCATGCACGCCGCAAGCGGCTGGCTTTTCGGAGCAGAGCTCCTCATCCCAACGACTGCTCTGGGCAGAGGACCTCCAGGTCCGATCGGGCAGAGGAGCGCAGCGACTTTGCACGTGCAACGCCGGCCACGCCAAGTAGCCTCCGGTTAAAACCGGTGCTGTGTTACGAAGCTCTGGCGAGCTATCCTTGTCGAGACGCTGTGCGTCGAGCCGGGCAAGGGAGCACAGCGACTTTGCCCGTGTGACGCCTCCTATCCGGAGTAGTTACCATGCATATTCGCATTTGTAGGTAGACCTCTTCAATCTAAATTATCCACACGAATCCGTTATTAACCTAGTCTCTCCATGCATTGCATTGAAGAATATTTATGCTTTTATAATCGTAATAGAAAATTCTCCTTTCCGATAAATTTATCGCGGACTCAAAACAAGATATCCGTTCCACTCAAAAAATCACGGAAAATTCGTTTATTACACACTTAAGACTGTAATGAAATCTTACCGATCCGCCATATCCTTCATTGCCCTTGGCTTAGCAGGTTATCTTTTGATGATCCTGGAACCGAATATTCAGGAACGGGGAAAAGCATTTTTCGGACAAAATTATGAAATTATTCTTGCGGGAATAATTATCCTTTTATCCTTGTTTGGATTTTTTTGTCTGATTATTTTCCTTGGAAAGACAATTTGGATGAGCCCACCTCTCCAACATACCCAGCCCCCCCCAATCAACAATCCTCCCGCCCCATCGGCTTCCACCCAAACGAACACCAACGCCCGGAGCCCAGCCCCGCCGACCGCCTGCGCCAAAGCGACACTGTTTACCACATCACCGATCCGGATTCGCCCGAACTCTGGGTAACGGATAACTATATTGACTCCAGTGGAAAAGCCGATAAGCTGGCGGCTTTACTCGGGCAAACACCGATCACAGACATTATCGTAACCGGTTTTTCGGGCAACGGCAAAACTACCATCTGCCAGAAGGTGATTAGTAAATGGCTGGCGGACCACAGTTTTAACTCTCCGCTATATCTGGTCAAAGTAGAGTATCTGGATTCTGTAGATAAACTGCGCGGGGCGCTTGCTGTGTTAGGCCAACTACCAAATGACCGGGCATCTGAAGATGAGGTATTCGATGCCATCCGATCTTTACCTCCGGGACTGCTCTACCTGGACAATTTCGAATCCGTCCTGGATGCCCCCGGGGCACACGCTTTTCTGCAACGGCTCCAAAAATGTGACCAGCAGCAACTATTGGTTTCCTGCCGACAATCCATCGATGGACTGAAGGAATTCAACCTGGAAGTATTAGAAGACGATGACGCCATTGAGCTGTTTCGGAGTATCTGGCGGGAAAAAAGCGGGAATGAGATTCAGGACGATGATGCTCTGGCTGACTTCGTAAAAAACGATCTTGGCAATCATCCGCTATCCATCGAGATCACCGCCGGTCATGCCCAAGTTTTTAGCCAACTGCCCGAATTAATTAAAGAATTCAAATCGAGCATTTCAGAATTTTACCGACGCTCCTCTTCGGACAAAACTGGCCGGTTGATTAATATCGCAGACTCCTTTGGCCTTTCCATCAACCGACTACGCGCACACCCCGGCGCAATCCGGATTCTGGGGCTTTGCACGTTGTTTCAGTCGAACCTTGACCAGGAAAAGTTAGCTCAATTACGGGCGAGCGGTGTGTTTTCCATTTCGGACCAAAGCGTACTCACGGAGCGAAACCTTGCGAAGTTGACGGACGGGAAACTCACCATCAAACCTCCACTGAGCCGCTTCCTGCGCTACCTCTTGGCGGAAGGCAGCAATTTGATCTCGGTGGATCAATTACTGACCGACGGCTTGATGCTGACCGACAACGAGAATGGTCAAGTGATCGACAAACTATCCTTCCTGGCTTACTTCGCGCCACGAGCAGCCGAAAGTCCGGAAATTCGTGAAGTGTATACTTCCATGGGTAATCTCGATTTTATTTACAACGCTACCCTTGCTAAACCCATTCTTTCGGACCTTGATCGGGTGCTGAATGATCCAACGCAAGAATTTAGCCTTATTCGCGGTCACCTCCTCAAAGATTTGGGACGAATCGCGTTTCTGGAAGGCCGAAATGAGGAGGCCCGAAAGCGATACGAGCAAGCCACCGAATTATACCGAAAAACCGGCGACGAGCAGGGACAAGCCAACGTGCTCAGAAATTTGGGAGAAATCGAGTTTATAGAAGGCAGAAATGAGGAGGCCCGAAAGCGATACACGCAAGCCACCGAATTATACCGAAAAACCGGCTCCGAGCTGGGACAAGCCAACGTGCTCAAAAATTTGGGAGAAATCGAGTTTCGAGAAGGCCGAAATGAAGAGGCCAGAAAGCGATACGAGCAAGCCACCGAATTATTCCGGAAAACCGGCTACGAGCTGGGACAAGCGCATATTTACCATTATCAGGCCGTAATCTCCGACAACGAAGAAGACTACAGCGTGGCGATGAAATGGTGGAGGCTTGCGCTTGAAATTTACCGGCGGATAAACGCTGCCCGGGACGTTGCCGAAACACTACTGTACCTGACGGATATGAACCTGAAACTTCAATCCACACCATCAGAAATAACGCCCCTACTCACCGAAGCCGAAGAACTCATCGAAGAATTTGGGATGGATAGTTTACGGGAAGAGCTGGCGCGGTTGAAGGCGGAGCTGAACGAGTTAACCGGGTAGCCGCTGCTTCAGCAGCAGGCTGGCAAGCGAAGCGCTGGATAAAATAAAATTCCTCCGGTTAAAACCGGTGCTGTGTTACGAAGCTCTGGCGAGCTATCCCTGGTCGAGACGCTATGCGTCGAGCCGGCAAGGGAGCGCAGCGACTTTGCCCGTGTAACACTTCCCCAACCGAATAGCTACCGCACCTACACGCTCCGGGAGCCTTCGGCCCCGTTCGCAACTCGACGCAGGAGCGTCTCGACCAAAGCCCGAAAACCCGTAATTTAGGCCCGCACTAAAAAACATACCATGCGCGTCTACCTCCCCCTGCTCCTTGTTGCCCTCCTCTGCACCTGCGTCCGCGCCCAAAAAACGATGGAGAAGAAAGACGGCACGCTCCACCGCCACCTCAACATGGACATGGCCCAGACCAGTAAACACAGCGTCAAAATGGCCGGAAAAACCATCCCCTACACCGCCACCATCGGCGTGCAGCCGGTCTACGACGAGAAAAACGAGGTCGTCGCCGGTCTCCACTACACCTACTACCAGCGCACCGACGTGGACGACCCCAACCGCCCGCTGCTCATCAGTTTCAACGGCGGCCCCGGATCCGGCTCCGTGTGGATGCACCTGGCCTACACCGGCCCGCGCGTGCTGAACATTGATGAAGAGGGCTTCCCCGTCCAGCCCTACGGCGTGAGCGAGAACCCCTACACGGTGCTCGACGTGGCCGACATTGTATACGTCAACCCCGTCAACACCGGTTTCAGCCGCATGGTGGAGGGTGCCGATAAGACACAGTTCTTCGGCGTCAATCAGGACGTGACCTACCTGGCCGACTGGCTCTCCAACTTCGTGAGCCGCAACAACCGCTGGCGCAGCCCCAAATTCCTGATCGGCGAAAGCTACGGCACTACCCGCGTTAGTGGCCTCGCGCTGGAGCTGCAGGAACGCCGCTGGATGTACCTTAACGGGGTGATTCTCGTTTCGCCTACGGACATCGGCATCGAGCGCAACGGCATCGTGAAGGCCGCCAACCGCCTGCCTTACTTCACGGCCGCCGCCTGGTACCACAAGCAACTGCCGGAGGATCTGCAGAGCAAAGACCTCGTCGACATTCTGCCCGAAGCCGAGGCCTTCACCCAGGACGAACTGCTCCCCGCCCTGGCCCGCGGCATGTCCCTCACCGACGCCGAGAAAATGAAAGTGGCCGAGAAGGCAGCCCGCCTCTCCGGCCTGAGTAAGCAGGAATGGCTGGACAACAACCTGATGCCTGCCACCAGCTACTTCTGGAAGCACCTGCTGCGTGGCGAAAACAAGGGCAACTACACCGTCGGCCGCCTCGACAGCCGCTACACCGGCATCGACGGCATGGCCAGTGGCGATCGGCCTGACTACAACTCCGAACTCACCAGCTGGCTACACTCCTTCACGCCCGCCATCAACTACTACCTGCGCGAAGAGCTGAACTTCAAGACCGACCTGCAGTACAATATGTTCGGCCCCGTCCACCCTTGGGACCGTTCCGGCGACGAGACCGGCCCCAACCTGCGCAAAGCCATGGCCATGAACCCCTACCTGAACGTGATGATCCAGAGCGGTTACTTCGACGGCGCTACGAATTACTACGACGCGAAATACAACCTCTGGCACCTCGATCCCAGCGGCCGGATGAAGGACCGGCTAAGCTTCAAGGGCTACTACTCGGGCCACATGATGTACCTCCGCCGGGAAGATTTGAAGAATGCGAATGAGCACGTGCGGGAGTTTATTGAGGGGAGTTTGCCAGGGGGGAAGAGTGCGAAGTATTGAGTGAGGATACAGCGATCAGCATTCAGGCTACTCCTCCGACGTGCGGTCGCCTGAACGCTGATGGCTGTATGCTGACCGCTTTATCCCCTTCCGTAAGCCAAACGACTAACGGCCCACTGGCAGCCATTGTATCTTTACCCGCCAAGATCATCATCAAGATATGTACAGAATACTTTGCCTGCTTCTAGCTCTTTTCGTCACATTCTCTCTTTCCGCTCAATCTTCCGCTTTTCAGCTGAAGACGGCCGTGCCCGCCGGCAATGAATTAATCGTTCAGGCTTCTCTTGATCTCAACCAGATTCGGACGAGCCTGAAGAAGGCGCCCATGGAATTTACGCAGGCGAAGAGCCTGACGGTGGTCAGCCTGCCGCTGCCCAACGGGGAATTTGCGGAATTCACTGCCTGGAACAGCCCGATGGTGAAGAGTAACCCGACGCTGGGCAGCTATGTCTTGAGTGGCCCCTGGGGTGGTGGCCGGATGGCGACTTCGCCAAATAAAGTGTCTGCTGTTCTGCGTGGCCCGGAGGGCTACTTCATCATCGATGTGCGGGAAGACGACGCTGCTACCTACCAGGTGATCGACTATCAGGATTACATGGGCCAGATCGGCGAAGCCGAAGGACCACTATCCTGTGGTTTTGACGAGACAACGATGCCGGGCTACGGCGACATTGAGCTCGACGAGGAGATATTGGAGCGGGGTACTTCCGGGGGCGCGGACGCAGGTGCAAAGTCCCTTCAAAAAGCAGGGAACGAAGCCCGCGAGCTCCGGGTCTACGACCTGGTGATGACCAACACCGGCGAATTCGCCTCCCGCAATGGCGGCACCGCCGCCAGTGTACTGTCTGCCTTCAACGAGGCCGTCTCCGCCATTAACGGCATTTTCGAAAATGAGATCGGCATCCGGATGAACCTCGTGGATGTACCGGGGCTTATCTACCTCGATGCAGCTACGGACCCTTTCACGAACGCCGACGAAGGTGGTGCCCTGCTCAGGCAGGTCATCGGAGCTTTCCAGGCTAACAACGTTGACGCCCAAACCTATGACCTGGGCCACATTCTTACTGCCCGCTGTACGGACGTCGGAGGTGTGGTAAGCGGTAGTGCCTGTACAAACGGTAAAACCCGTGGTGTAACTTGTGTTGGCGGCTCCGTATTGGGAGCAGCCCTGCGCATCATGGCCCACGAAGTAGCTCACCAGTTTGCGGTAAGCCACAGCTGGAACACCTGCCCTGGCAGCGAAAACCAGCGGGCGTCCGATACTGCCTTCGAGCCGGGCTCGGGCACTACCATCATGTCTTACGCAGGAACCTGTGGAGACCAGAACGTCGGCTCCGAAGAATCTTACTACCACGTAGGCAGCATTGAGCAATTCCTGACTTACACCCAAGTGACCGGTGCACGGCAGTGCGCAACCGTAGTGGAAACGGACAACTTCACCCCCGAAGTTGAATTGGACTACGAAGACGGCTTCACCATCCCCGCCAGCACCCCCTTCCGTCTCGAAGGCAGCGCTACGGACGTAAACAACGACCTGCTTACCTTCATCTGGGAACAGTACGACCTCGGGCCTTCATCTGACGTACAATCACCACGGGGTAATGCCCCGCTCTTCCGCTCCTACGCACCAACCGAAGAGGGCTTCGTACGCTATTTCCCCCGCCTCGACCGCATCGTTAACCGCATCGTAACCCGCGTCGAAGTACTTCCTACCTACAGCCGCGAGATGACCTTCCGCCTTACCGCCCGCGACAATAACGCACAGGCAGGTGGCGTAGACTGGGAACAGGTTGAATTCCTTGTTGACAGCTTCGCCGGCCCCTTTGAAGTCATGGAACCGGCAGACCCCGCCTGGAACGTAGGCGACTACCAGGAAGTAAACTGGGACGTAGCCGAAACCGACCTTGCACCCATCAACTGTAAGCGCGTCAATATCCGCCTTTCGCTGGATGGCGGACAGACCTTCGACGTCGTCCTGGCCGAGAATGTACCCAACACGGGCAGCGCCTTTGTAACTGTTCCCCTAACGGCCATTTCCACCGAAGCACTGTTAATGGTGGAAGCTGCGGACAACATCTTCCTCAACGTAAATGAAGATTTCTTCCGCATCGACGAAGCAGAGACTGCCAGCTTTACGCTGGAGACCAACACCCGCTTCGCGGAGGTTTGTCTGCCCGACGAGCTGACCATCGAGTTCAACTCCGGCAGCGTCCTGAACTACGACACACCGATCAACCTCTCCGTTGAGGCCAACAATTTACCCGACGGTACACTGGTCACCTTCACCGACGCCGCCATCGCACCGGGTGAGAGCACCACCCTCAACGTTGACCTCAATGACGTACGCTTTACCGGCACGATGGAGATCACCGTTCTCGGGGTGTCTGGGAGCCTTGATACCGCCCGCCGGACGATCCTGCTGGACGTGACCGACAACGATTACTCCGACCTGACCACCACTGCCCCGGCAGAGGGCACCGGCGGCATCATTCTGGCCACCGAATTCGACTGGTCCGACGCGGTTAATGCGGACAATTACGACATTCAGATCGGCACCTCCCCCACCTTCAACGAAGAGAGCCTTTTCGAGGAAACCGCTGACCTCACTGACAGCGACTACCTCCCCGCAGAGTTCTTCTTGCCCAATACGGTCTACTTCTGGCGAGTGCGGGCCACCAACGTTTGTGGCCCAGGTGAGTGGCTGGATGCAGCCAGCTTTCGAACGGTAAACAGCCAGTGCGCCACCTTCTCTAACGAAGAGGACATCGCCCTGCCCGGCAGTGGCCGCTCTTACGTAAAGGACAGCCGGATATTCATCGAGCAATCCGGCGACATCAGCGACCTCAACATTCCCAACGTTACGCTGCGCTATAACTTTGCTTCGCAGATCACCCTCACGCTGGTGAGCCCCGCCGGCACCCGGGTCATTATGTACGAGAAGAACTGTTTTTCCACCAACAAGATCGACCTTGGCTTTGACGACGATGCGCCAGTGGCCGTTGCCTGTCCGCCGGATGATCAGCGCGTATTCCTCTCCAAAGAGCAGCTCGCTGCCTTCAACGGTGAAGACACCTTCGGAGAGTGGATTCTGGAAGTAGGGGTAGCGGAAACCGGTGGCTCCGCCGGTGCCATCGAAGAGTGGAGTATTGAGTTCTGCGCCGATGTGGCCAGTGTTGCCCCCGAACGGGCCGTCAATTCTGCTACGGAAGTTCCGCCCCTGCTTAAGAACAGCATCGTAAAAGATAAGCTCAACACCACCAGCGCCAACTACAACAGTGGAGACGTAACCTACACCCTGACGGCGCTGCCTGCCTCCGGTCGTTTACTTCTCTACGGTTCCGAACTGGCCATTGGTGACGAGTTTACCCAGGCAGACATCAACGGCATCGGTCTTTTCTACGAAAACACCGACGAAAACGCGGAAGTCGACGACTTCGGTTTCCTCGTAACTACCCCCGATGGCGGCTACCTGGCCATTGACTACCACGACATCCTCATCAGCGACGAGGCCATAGTGAGCAACCGCAACGTAAGCGTACTTGACGCCGGTTTGCGCATCTTCCCGAACCCCGTTGCGGGCGATCTGAACGTCCGCTGGACCGCTGACGTCAGCCGCGACCTCACCCTGGAGTTGTTTGACCTGAATGGCCGTCTGCTGCAGCAGCAAACCGTTGCCGGCAACAGCCGTAACGCTACGGTGAATACGGATAAACTCCCCGCCGGGATTTACCTCCTGCGGGTAGATGGTGCGGTGCGGCGGGTGGTGAAGAGATAGGTTTGGCAGGTTGCAGGAGTTACAAGTTGCAACCTATATCCTGCAACTTTTAACCCCTGTAACCTCGCACCCTGCAACTCGAAACCTGCACCCTACCTCACCTCGAACTTCCCCAGCACCCGGCCAGTTCCCTTGACGACCATCTGCAGCTTTTCCCCGCGGGGAAGGCTTGGTAGTTGCAGGGTTTCGGAATAAGGCCCCGGGCCGCGTACGGAGAGCGTGGTTTGCCAGAGCAAACGCATTTGCTGGTTAAAAATAAGTACGGTGGGTGCGCCGGCGGCGGGCATCCTGAAGTTGACCCGAAGCTGGTTCTTTGCGTTACGGCTAAGAACGGGCTGCTTATCTGAGCTCTGCATACTGGCCGTGGGGCGGCGGCCGGAGGGAGCTGGCCCCTGAGCTTCCGGCGGGGTACCCGCTGCCCGCCGTTGAATCCGGAGCACATCACCGCCGTTGTCGGCGTCCCAGTAGTACATCCCGGGCGGGGTCCGGAAACGGGCCAGGTAATCCACCTCGTTGACGACATAGGAGGAGCGGTCAATGTCTACCGTCCTGACCTGAATCTGCCGAAGGTCCACCCACAGCCATTTAAACTGATTGAAGCGGCCGGAGGCACGGGTCCAGGGTTTGTTGTCGTCGTTGGCGCGCAGGGGTGCTCCCCAGCAGCCTTCACCGACGTAGACCGTTCCGTAGCGATCATCACGGATAAAGCCCTGGCTGGCCCCCGGCTCGCGGCTGGGTCGGATGGGCCAGGTTTGTTTTACGGTATGGACGTCAGATTCACAAACGAGGTTCATGCCGTATTTCGTGAAGCGCGTAGCCCAGAGCGTGATCAGTTCGTCGCGCTCCGGCTTAGAGCTCGTATGCGGGCGCATGGAATGGTGATACTGGGCGATTTTCCAGCTGGACCTGCTGCGGGAGAGGTCACGCTCCAGCCAGTCGAGCTGGTCTCCGCCGGGAGGGAAAAGGGTGTTCAGTGTGTAGGTCCGCAACAAGCCACCAGCGAAGCTGAGGGCGTAATAGACGTCCGGATTCGGAACGTCAAAAAGATTATAGATCGACTCGTTTGAGCGCTCGTGGTTGCCACGGGCGGGGACGATGGGCGTGAGCCGGCCATCAGAACTAATGGTAAGTTGCCAGTCATCGAACCAATCTTGCCATTCGCTGGCGGTATCGCCATTGGTCATGTCTCCGCCGAAGAGGACGAAGTGAGGCTTCAGCTTACTCACCAGCCGGTTAGCAGTCTGGGCAACGCTGCGGTTGTTGCGGCTGTCTCCGCCGGCGAGTATGCTCAGGGGCTTATCGGGGGTATTATGGGGCGTTTCGAAGATCATTCGTTGGCTTGAGCCATCGGAGTCTACGACGAGAAAGTAATAAATTGTCGCGGGTTGGAGCCCACCGATGCGGACAAAAACATTACGCATGCCCGCATGATTGACCTGCCGGGAAGGAGCGGCATTGAAGCGGTAGTTTTTTACGATCCGGCCGTGGTCGCGGGTATCGTACACCACCTTTACGCTTGAACCGCTGGGCTGCTCGAAGCCTACGACCATGGTGGTGGCGGGGTCATCCCGCCAGGTGAGGCGGTAGCGGCGGGTGTAAGCATCGAGGGTAAGGGAGTAGAGAAAGAGCGGGAGGAAGAACAGGAGCAGGAGGCGCGGCCGCGGGGTGCAGAGGGAATTTTTTGACAGCAGGGGCCGGGCAGGAGGAGACTCCGCTCCTGTCCCTTGCTTTTCATTAGCCTTCCATTGCACCCGCGTGTGCGCCCTGAAAAACTGTGTTGTCTGGAAAACCTTATGGGTTATACGCATGAACCTTACTCTCTTTATAGCCGGGAAATTGTAACGAACTAACAATTTTAATGGGCTGGGGATTGCCACTACCGGCAATCTTTCGCGTAATTTTGTGCTTTCGCTAACGACTCGCTTTCGGGCCACAAAGAAACAACCTAATTATGGGACGTGATACCGCTGTTTTCAACCTTATTGACCAAGAACTCGAACGCCAGCGTAATGGCATCGAACTCATCGCCTCCGAAAACTTCACTTCCCAGGCTGTCATTGACGCTATGGGCAGCTGCCTGACCAACAAGTACGCCGAAGGCTACCCCGGCAAACGCTACTACGGCGGCTGCGAAGTCGTGGATAAAGTCGAGCAACTCGCCATTGATCGCCTATGCGAACTCTTCGGTGCTGAATACGCCAATGTGCAGCCGCACTCCGGTGCTCAGGCCAACGCCGCCGTTTTCCTGGCCTGCCTCAAGCCCGGTGATAAGACCCTCGGCTTCAGCCTCGCCCACGGTGGACACCTGAGCCACGGCCACCCGGCCAACTTTTCCGGCAAGCACTTCGACGCCCACTTCTACGGCGTGGAGGAAGAAACCGGTCGCGTTGACATGGACAAAGTAGCCGCCAAAGCCCGCGAAGTCCAACCCAAAATGATCATCTGTGGTGCCTCGGCCTACAGCCGCGACTGGGACTACGCCGCTTTCCGCAAAATCGCCGACGAAGTAGGTGCCATCCTCCTCGCCGACATCGCCCACCCCGCAGGCCTCATCGCCGCCGGACTGCTCAATGACCCGATGCCCCATTGCCACATCGTTACCTCAACGACGCACAAGACCCTGCGCGGCCCCCGCGGCGGCCTCATCATGATGGGCAAAGATTTTGACAACCCCTTCGGCAAGAAATTTAAAAGCGGTAAGCTCTACAAGATGAGCCGTCTGCTCAACGGTGCCGTGTTCCCCGGCATGCAGGGTGGCCCGCTGGAACACGTGATTGCGGCTAAGGCCGTCGCCTTCGGTGAATCCCTTCAGCCCGAGTGGAAAGCTTACGGCAAACAGGTGATCGCCAACGCCCAGGCGATGGCCGAAGCACTGGTCGCCAAAGGCTACCACATCATCAGCGGTGGCACGGAAAACCACTCCATGCTCATCGACCTGAGCAACAAAGACGTAAACGGCACCCAGGCAGAAGATGCCCTCAACGCTGCCCACATCACCCTCAACAAAAACATGGTACCCTTCGATAAGAAAACGGCCATGACCCCTTCCGGCATCCGCATCGGCACGGCCGCCGTTACCACCCGCGGCTTCACCGAAGCCGATTGTGTAAAAACCGTTGAATGGATCGACCGCATCATTAACGACGTGGAAAACCAGGAGGTGATTGATGCCGTTCGGGGGGAGGTGCATGCGTTTATGCAGGCGTTCCCGCTGTACACGGAGGAAACCGCGATGGTGTAGCTACCCTCTATTCGGCAAAAACCGGCCCGAGGTCAATGGTCAGCTCCGGGAAAATGGTACTTGTCAGTTTTTCCAGCGGACTTAAAGGCCGGAGGCCGATGAATTTTTCCGCCTCGTTCAGGATGAAGACGGTAACGAGCTCTTCGGCGGGTTGTACGAGCCAGTATTCCCGTACACCAGCTTCTTCGTAGAGGTCGAATTTTTCGTTGACTTCCCGCTTAGGGTTTCCGGGAGAAAGAATCTCAACGACGAGGTCCGGGGCACCATTACAGCCTTGTTTATCCAGCTTTGCTTCGTCGCAGACGACACACAGGTCGGGCTGAACAACGGTGTTTGGTTGCCCTTTCTTATTCGTGATCGGTAGGCGAACGTCGAAAGGCGCCGTGAAGAGTTGACACCCCGAGTCGTTCAATTTCATGAAAAGAGGACCAAAAAGTTGAGTAGAAATAGTCTGGTGCCTGCGGTTCGGAGCCGGAGAGAGTCGGTAGGGCTTACCACGATAAAGTTCCACCCGTTCGGGGAAGGTCCACGTCAGATAATCCTGGTAAGTATAGGAGCCCTGCGGGTTAATTTGGCTGAAATTTGAAACCTCCATGATCCTGAGTTTGTCCATAAGATAACGATAATCGAAAGGACATAGTTCTGACTCCGCACATGCTTTACCTCCACATTCCCTTCTGCAAACAAGCCTGCAGCTACTGCAACTTCCACTTCAGCACCAGCATGAAGACGCGGGAGGCGGTGATCGAGGGGATTTGCAAGGAGCTACGCATCCGGCGGGGAGAATTGGCGGAGGGGCCGGTGCCTTCCGTTTATTTTGGTGGTGGTACGCCGTCCTTGTTAACAGAAGAGGAATTGGAGCGAATATTTGAGGTACTATTCGAAAGCGGCTATCTCAAGCCTCCCACGCCTCCCCCGGGCGGCAGCTCTACAAGACTACCAAACTACCAGACTACCGAACTAACCTTAGAAGCCAACCCCGACGACCTCGACGAAGCCACCATCCAACTCCTCGCCAACTCTCCCGTCAACCGCCTCAGCATCGGCATCCAGTCTTTCTTCGAGGAAGACCTCCGCTTCATGAACCGGGCACACAACGCGGCG
>ENA-ORXT01001966-ORXT01001966.1-marine-metagenome-genome-assembly--contig:-NODE-1966-length-25923-cov-4.446723_pt1 | contig 25923 bp, 20 predicted proteins | sample MGYA00237868_ERZ511482 | MGnify/ENA metagenome assembly ERZ511482
CTGCGCTCGCTGCGGGAGCGTTTGCTGTGCTGCTCGGGTTGCTCGACGGGCGCGACGGCCTGTTCTATGGCGTCGAAGACGACAGCGAGTACCTGGCCAACCTGTCGATCGCTCCACCCGCTGGCGACTTCGTCCGCAACTTCGTGGTCGACATCACCGACTACTCGGTCCATGTGCGCGGCCACCCGCCGGGCTACGTCGTCATGCTCAAGTTTCTCGACGCGATCGGTCTCGGTGGCTCGTGGCCGATCGTCGCCATCACGATCGTGTCGACCGTGCTGTTGCCGGTCGGCGTGCTCATTGCAGTGTGGGCGATTGCGGGCCCGGCATGGGTTCGCCGGAGTGCGCCGTTCCTGATCGTTGCGCCGTACGCGCTGTGGATGATCACCTCGGCTGACGCCATGTTCACCGCGATCGGTGCGTGGGGTGTTGCCGCGATCGCGCTCGGCGTGAAACGACAGGGGCGCGGCGCCAGCTTCCTGGGCGCAATCGGTGGTTTCCTGTTGGCATCGCTGCTGTTCCTGACCTACGGGGGTGCGCTCTACATCGTCGTGCCGTCCACCCTGGTGGTCGCTGGCTGGGTCTGCCGACGTCGCACTGCTGTGCACGGATTCGGTGCTGGCACGTCGGCGACTGTCTTCGGGGCCGTGATCATGGCCGCAATGGTCACCATCATCTGGTTCGCCGCAGGCTTCTGGTGGTTCGACGGAGCGTCGGCGACCCGCGAGGAGTACTGGAAGGGCACCGCCCAGTTCCGAATCTGGAACTACTTCATCTTCGCCAACCTCGTGATCGCCCTCTTCGCCGTCGGGCCTGCCACCTTCGTCGGTCTGACCAAGCTCCGCGACCGCAGATTGTGGCTGCTTGTCGGCGGAGCGCTCATGGCGTTGATGATCGCCAACGCGTCACAGCTTTCCAAGGCCGAGACGGAACGGATCTGGCTGCTCTTCTATCCCTGGATCGTGTTGGCCGGAGCAGCGCTGGTGAAGGACTTCGAGTTCAAGCGGATACGGGTGCCTCAACGAGCGGTGGCTGCTGGCTGGATCGTCGTGCAGGCGGGCAGCGCCATTGCGCTCCAGGCCGCACTCGTCTCCAAGTGGTGAGTCAGCCGAAGTTCTCGACGTTCGCAAGGTCCTCGACGGTCGAGCGCAGGGGAGCGGTCCGGAACTCGGTCATGCCGGTTGTGAAGTCGATGCTCGCTTCGAAGCCGAGTTCGGCGCGCGCCTTGTCCGGTGAGGCGAAGACGTGGCGGATGTCGCCGAGCCTGTAACCGCCTACCAGTTCGGGCGCAGGAGCTCCGTCGGGGCGTAGCGCCTGAGCCATGTCGACAATGGTCTTCGGCACACCCGTGCAGACGTTGTACGCACCGTGTGATGCGGTCGCGTTGGTGAGTGCCAGAACGTTGCAGTGGGCGATGTCTGCGACGTGGATGAAGTCGCGTTGTTGGCCGCCGTCTTCGAAGACCTTGGGGGTTACGCCTCGTTCGTAGGCGCTGCGGAAGATGCTGGCGACACCGGCGTACGGCGTGTCGCGCGGCATCCGAGGGCCGTAGACATTGTGATAGCGAAGCGATGTGCACGACGACCCGTCGTGCTCGCGGACGTAGGCGTTGCAGAGGTGCTCTTGCGCGAGCTTCGTTGCGGCGTAGACGTTGCGGGGGTCGAGCCAGTGATCTTCGGGAACCGGCTCACCAACGAGCGCGCCGCCGCACTCGGGGCAGGGTGGTTCGTAGTTCCCGCCTTCGAGGTCGACAAGATCTCGCGGTCCCGGCCGGACGAGGCCGTGCTCGGCACACGAGTACCGGCCCTCGCCGTAGACGACCATCGACGATGCGAGCACGATGCGCCCGCGGAAGTCACGTTGATGGAGTGCTCGCAGGAGCACGGCGGTGCCACCGTCATTGCGCGAGACGTATTCCTCGACATCGTCGAAGTCGACGCCCAAGCCGACCTTTGCTGCTTGGTGGCAGACGGCGTCGACTCCATCGAGTACGCCGGGAATGGCGAACGTGTGGGAGTCGCGCACATCGGTCCAGTGGTACGTCGCAGCATCATTCAGCCCGACAGGAACGCCGTCGTGAGCCGCCGGGTCGAGGTCGTCGACGACCACGACTTCGTGACCGAGAGAAACCAGTTCGTCCACGATGAACGACCCGATGAACCCTGCACCGCCCGTCACCAAGATCTTCATCACGCTGCCTGCTTTTCGTTTCTCAGCGGTACTCGGGGTTCGGGAAGTCGAACCGGCAACCGGCGTCCCACTCACTGCGCTGGTTGCCGTGGGCCGGTATGCCGCCAGCAGCCTTGATCATCTTGGCCATGTGCATCAGGTTCCACGTCATGAAGGTGGTGTTCCTGTTGGTGAAGTCGTTGTCCTTGCCGCCGCCCTCATCGAGATACGACGGACCGGGCCCGGCTTCGCCGATCCAGCCTGCATCGGCCTGCGGCGGGATGACGTAGCCGAGGTGCTGCAAGGCGTAGAGCACGCTCATCGAACAGTGCTTGATGCCGTCTTCGTTGCCGGTGACCAGACAGCCGCCGACGCGCCCGTAGTAGGCGTACTGGCCGACGTCGTTCAAGATGCCCGAGTTGCCGTAGAGCCGTTCGATGACGAGGGTGCAGATCGACGACTTCTCCCCGAGCCAGATCGGTGTGCCGAGGACCAGGATGTCGGCCGCCATGACCTTGTCCCAGATCGTGGGCCACTCGTCGGCGTCGAAGCCGTGCTCGGTCATGTCCGGGTACACGCCCGGCGGAATCACATGGTCGACGGCCCGGATCGTCTCGACGCTGATCCCATTCGTTTCCATGATCTTGCGCGAGATGTCCATGAGGCCATCGGTGTGGCTCACGTCGGGGCTCTTCTTCAGTGTCGTGTTGATGAAGACAGCGGACAGTTCGGAGAAGTCGGGGTCGGTCACGTCGGTGAACCTAGTGGCCGATCAGATGTTGGACCAGAAGCGCTGCACCGTGTCCACGAAACGCCGAGGGTCGACCAGGTGCGGGTAGTGTCCATGATCGGGCCAGACGTCGATGATCGCTCCTTCGATGCGATCGCCGAGCCAGGCGCCGTAGTCGTCGCCCGGGTCGATACCGAAGAGCGCCAGATACGGCGTCTGCTTGCTGGAATAGCCAGCGAGGGCCATCTCGACGGTCTGGCTGATCTCGTCGATCGGTTGCGTGAGGATCACGTCCCAGACACCGAGAATCACTTCCTGGTCGGCGCGTCGGCTGGACCCGATTCGATCCCGTTCGGCTGCAGAGAGGAGATCGCCCTGCATGGAACCGAACATGTCGTCGAGGACTGCCTGGTACTGATCGGGATCACGCAACATCGCCTCGGCAGGAGCCAGCATGTCCTTGAAGCCGTGGAGTTGCAGCGACTGGTCGATGTCGACGACGCTCGCCACGTCGGCGACACCGCCCACCGCCGAGACGACGGCGCCACCCAGGGAGTGCCCGATCAGGTGCGGTCGCGTGAGGGCGGCATCGTCGATGACGGCAATCACGTCGCCAGCCATCACTTCGAGGTCGTAGCGGTCGCCGGTGCCGGACTCGCCATGGCCGCGTAGATCCATGGTGATGACTTCGTGACCCGCCGCCAGGAGTTCTGTGACCGGGTCGAACGAGGAAGCGGACTCCGTGATCCCGTGAACGAGCAGCACGGCGGAGCCCGCACCCCGACGACTCCAAGCGATGGTGGTGCCGTCAGCAGCGGTGGTGGTCTGGTCGTGTCCCATCCCGGCAGTCTCTCAAACCCGTAGCCTCCGATCCGTGCCCGACGTGATCCTGCCCGCACTCAACGAGGCAGCGGCCATCCCCTGGGTGCTCTCCCGGATGCCGGCCGGCTACCAGGCGATCGTGGTCGACAACGGTTCGACCGACAGCACCGCTGCCTTGGCAGCTGAGCACGGCGCCACCGTCATCACTGAGCCGCACCAGGGTTTCGGCGCAGCATGCTGGGCCGGTTTGCAAGCCGCCACGAGTGAAATCGTCTGCTTCATGGACTGCGACGCTTCGCTCGACCCACTCGCCTTGCCACTCGTCACCGCCTACGTCGAACACGGCGACGCCGACCTCGTGATCGGTGCACGCATCGCAGATCGTGGCGCCTGGCCCCCGCACGCCCGACTCGCGAACAAGGTGCTGGCCTTCGAGGTCAAAAGACGCACCGGCCTGCGGCTCGACGACCTCGGCCCGATGCGCGGCATGAAGCGTCAATCGCTGCTCGATCTCGGCATGACCGACCGGCGGTCCGGTTGGCCGCTCGAGATGGTGCTGCGGGCGGTGCAGGCTGGCCTGCAGGTCCGCAACGTCCCCGTCGAGTACACCGAACGGTCGGGCCGATCGAAAGTGACCGGAACGATCGGCGGAACGATGCGTGCCGTGAAGGACATGAGCCGGATCCTCCGAGAGATCCAGTGACCGGCGAGCCGAACGCCCGAGAGCAGCGTCGCTTCCACCTGACGGTGATCGCCAAGCAACCGGTAGCTGGCAACGTGAAGACCAGGCTGACTCCACCGCTCACACCCGAGCAGGCCGCTCAGATCGCAGCTGCGTGCTTGCGCGACACCTTCGAAGCGGTTCGGCTGTTCGCTGATGAGCACAGCGATGTCCGTCCGGTGGCTCTGATCGATGGCGAAGCGGGAGCCTGGATTCCCTCCGAGTTCGACGTTGCTCACCAGCGAGGCGACGGCCTGGGGGAGCGGCTGGCGAACGGGTTCGACGACCTCGGGCCGGGTCTGATCATCGGGATGGACACACCGTCGTGCGGCCGGCACCTCGGAGCGACCGTCGATGCCTTGCGCAGGGGTCGCGATGCGATCGGAATGACTCACGATGGCGGCTACTGGGGCATCGCCCTCGCTGCTGTCGAGCGGGCAGTGTTCGACGATGTGCCGATGAGCACCGACCACACAGGCAGCGACCAGCTCCGACGCATGCGTGCCCTCGGACGCGAGGTCGAGGTCCTGCCGACAATCCATGACCTCGATCACTTCGACGACATCGCCCCCATCGTCGCCGATCTGCCCGGCAGTCACCTCGCCTCCGTGGCCATCTCCCTGCTCAATGGCCGGTGGGGCTGACTCGACTCGAAATCGATAAATGCAGACGAACCGAAGTCGAAACGTGTACGCAATGTTCCTCGGTCCGTGAGCAAGAGGTGGCAGACTTGCGGCATGAAAAACAAGATCTTCCAGGCTGCGAACGCGCTCGACGAGCGTGCCCAGCCGATCGTCATCGGCAGTACGCGCATCATGGTCGCGCTGATGTGGCTGGCGAACGTCCACTGGAAGGTGCCGCCGAACTTTGGCGAGGACACCGGTGGCGGGCTCTACAAGTACTCGTTGTCGGTCACGCGGAATTCCCCGTTCGCACCGTTCACCTGGGTGACCGAGGAGATCATCCTCCCGAACTTTCAACTGTTCGGCTGGTTCACGCTGATCGTCGAGATCATCTTGCCGCTCCTGTTGCTCATCGGATACAAGACCAAGCTGGTCTCCCTCGGTGGCGTGGCACTCGCCATCCCCATCTTCCTGTCGGTCATCTACTACGACCGGGTTTTTGAGTGGTCGTGGGCGTACTTTCTGATGATCGGTGCCCACCTGCTGCTCTACGCCTCCGACGCTGGCAAGTTCATGGGCCTCGACGGTGTGCTGGAAAAGGGCCGGAGCGCTCAGGAACGCAGCCTCGTCACCATGGGTGCCGTTGGCACCGTGGTCGGTGTGCTCGGTCTGTTCGTCGCCCGTTCGGTCGACTTCGCTGGTGACCAGGTGAAGCTGCTCGGTAGCGATGCCGGATACTTCGACGGCGACAGCCTGCAGCGTCGTTGGGAGCTCAAGTTCCTCTGGTTCAACCCGATGTGGGCGATCTTGACCATCGTGTTCGGCGTGCTGCTGATCATCGGTGCAAAGCAGCTGGCTGCTGCCTACGCCGGCGCAGCAGGGTATGCGGTGATCGGCCTCGTGATCTTCTTCATGCAGACCTTCGACTACGTCCGGGCTCCCGACGGCAGCATCCAGACCATCGCCACTGGCTCGAACACGGCCTTCTGGGGTGCGCTTGCCGTCGGCGCCGTCCTGGTCGCCCGACGCCTGCAATCCGCCGACACCGATCACGTCGACACCGATCACGTCGACACGGCGACGTCGTAACCCACGCCGGTGAAACACGTCTGGGCAGTGATTCCGGCGGGAGCATCCGGCTTCCGGCGGCCTGGTGTGGTGTCGTCGGCCTCAAACCGTCGTACGGATTGGTGCCGACCACCGGTCACTTCCCGCGAGTCGGTGATCACGAGGATGGCAGGCGCTCATCCGACCTCTCTCAATCGCTCGACATCACGCAGCGCTACTGGCAGCGCCCGAGCCTGAGTGGCGTCGAGTGCGATCAGCAATTGCGCGACCACGTGGTCCTCGCGGTCGCTGGCGCGCTCGAGGCGGCCACGGCGAGGTGTTCGTTGAGTTGATGAATGCGCTCAAACTGAGCGCGGCGTCATCATGCTCAACGAATGCCCAGCGCGGCATCGTTGCCGGCGGGCATGCCTTGCAATGCTCCGAGCAGTGCGTTGGCAGGGATGTCGAGCGGCAGGATCGTGCGAGTGAGCAGCAGGTCGGTGTCGAGACGGCCGTTGCTGACCGTCGGACCGAAGCTGCCCCAGAATGCGCCGTCGGCAGTGATGGTCAACTCACTCGGAATGTCCTTGGCCTCCGCAGTGAGGCCCATGTTCAGTTCATCAGCGCGGCCACGACGCACGATCGGCCGAATCAGGTGATCCTCGGGTGCGACGCCGAGCGTCGCCACGAATTCCTTGAGCGGGTCGAGAGCGGGGTCGTCGAGGTCGCCCTCGGTCGTCGTGGCGATCCGGACGGTGACGCCCTTCTCGATCAGACGCGGAACGCAGTCGACGACCTTACGGAAGTTGTCCTCGCCGCGGGCCATGTCATTCACGTCGGGAAGATGCGAGTCGAGTGAGATCTGCAACGCGATGTTGTCGTGATCCATCCCGTCGGTCTTGCTGATCCGGTCGCCCTGGAACAGCGTTCCGTTGGTCAGCACCACGATCGGCAGGTGCTCGGCCATGGCGCGGACTGCTTCCGGCATCCATGGAAGCAGGAAAGTCTCGCCACCGGTCACGCCGATGCCGGTGAAGCCGAGTTCGGCTCCCTGGCGAGCAATCTCGACCATCGTGTCGCGATCGACTTCACGGCGCTTGGACTTCGGCGACGACTCGGTGAGGCAGTAGCCACACGCCAGGTTGCAGTGGTAGTTGGAGTACACCCAGATCCGGCCGGGCATCTCACCGGCGCGGATGGCGTCGGCGATCGGGCCCATCGTGGTGATGGGTGGGGCATCGAGTGTTGGTGCGCTCATGAGGAGAGTCCTTCTGCGGCGAGTCGGGCGAAGACTTCGGGTGAAGTCGGGAGTTCGAATCCGGTGGCGAACCGGTTGAGGAAGAGGGTGGCACCGATGGTGATCGACAGTTCGATGAGCGAGTGCTCATCCCAGTGCTTGTTCGCACGATCGTAGATCTCGTCGGCAATGGGGCCGGTCGCTCCGGCGTTGGCATCGATCCACGCAATGAGTGCCAGGTCGGCTTCTTCGGTGAAGGCGAGTTCGAGTTCGAGTTCGCCGCGCAGCGCCTTGACTTCATCGGAGGCGAGGCCGACATCGAGCGCCACTGTGGTGTGCGCGTTGATGCAGTATTGGCAGCTCTGGAGCGCCGAGGTACGCAGGATGGCGAACTCTTTGGCCCGCACGCCGGTGGACCCGGCACCGAGCGCAGCACCGATGAAGCCGAGTGTCGGGCCCACCATCTCAGGGACGTTGGCGAGCGCCGCGACGATCGGACCTGGATCGCCGTCGGCGAAGAACTGCTTGACCGGGATCGGTGCAGTCTCGTCGTCGAGGAGTTCGATACGTGACATGAGGACCATTGCTATCAGTGCTCGCTGCGTTCTGCGCGGCGCACCGTCGCCGGAGATGTGAACATTCGATGACTCGCCCGTCGAGCGTCGTACGATCGAGCCATGACCATCGACGACGCACAGCAACACTGGGAACAGGTGTGGGCGACCAAAGCCGTCGACGACGTCAGCTGGTTCCAGACGTCGGCTGAACCTTGAGTTTCCTGGGTGCGTCGCGTGTCGACGCCTGCCGATGAAGTCGTGGTGGTCGGAGCAGGCTGCTCGGCCTTGATCACCGACCTCGTCGACGATGGCTACGCCTCGATCACAGCGGTCGACATCTCTGCAGCGGCCATGTCACAACTCGAGTCGGTGCTCGGTGACCGCTCGACGGCCGTCGAGACGGTGGTGAGCGACGTGTGTGACTTCGCCTCGACGAAGCCGGTAGCGGTCTGGCACGACCGAGCCACGTTCCACTTCCTCACCGACGTCGACGCTCGAAGCCGCTACGTCGAGCGTGTTGCGGCCTCTGTCGCTCCCGGCGGTCATCTCGTGCTGTCAGGCTTTGCGCCGGACGGCCCACTGCAGTGCAGCGGCCTCGACGTGGCGCGACATTCTCTGGACGACCTGGCCGCCCTCTTCGGCGCAGACTTCGATCTGGTGGAGCATGCGAACGTCGAGCACGTGACCCCGTGGGATTCGACTCAGCACTTCCTCCACACGCTGATGCAGCGCCGATCGAGCCAACTGGTGTCCGACTGAGAAAAAGCTGGGAAACTGGGCAGGGTGGGTAGCGATGTCCGGGCATGGCTTGCCATGCTCTTTCCTCATGAGAACCTCCCCCCAACACCCAAAGACGCGCCGGTGGCGTCGCCTCCTCACCGCTGGCCTCACTGTCGGCGCACTCGTCCTTGCGGCGTGCGGGAGCGATTCCGATGAAGCGGCCACAACCGAGCCAGCGCCCGTCGAGACCGATGCAGCAACGGACAGCACAGAGCCAGCACCGGTGAGCACCGACGAGGCACCGTCCAGCGACGAAGTCCTGCGCGTCAGTGCGATCCCGGACCAAGACGTCGACATCTTGAACCGTACCTACGGCCTCATCTCGGACTACCTCACCGCCGAACTCGGCGTCACCGTCGAGTACGTTCCGGTCACCGAGTACTCGGCTGCAGTCGGCCAGCTCCGGACTGGCGACCTCGACCTCGTCTGGTACGGCGCCCTCACTGGTGTGCAGGCCCGCCTCGAAGCACCTGGCTCGGTCGTCGTCGCCCAACGCGACATCGATCCGACGTTCCAGTCGGTCTACATCGCCAACGCCGACACCGGCCTCACCGAGCTCAGCGAAGTCGCTGACCTCACCGCACTCGCTGGCACCCGCTTCACCTACGGCAGCGAGTCGTCGACCTCGGGTCGCCTGATGCCGCAGTTCTTCCTCGAAGAAGCTGGCGTCACACCTGACCAGTTCGACGGCGAGCCCGGCTTCTCAGGTTCCCACGACAAGACCGTCGACCTCGTCGAGGCCGGCACCTTCCAGACCGGGGCAGTCAGCTCGTCGGTCTGGGCGCGTCGCAGCGCCGACGGCGCTCTCGACGGCAAGGTCGTCAAGTTGCTCGACACGCCTGAATACGCCAACTACCATTGGGTCGCCGGCCCGACCGTCGAGGAGAAGTTCGGCCCCGAGTTCGTCGACAAGATCAAGGCAGCTCTGCTCGCCCTCGATGCTGACGACGAGAACGGTGCAGAGATCCTCGAACTGTTCGGCGCCGAATCGTTCATCGAGACCGATGTTGCGCTCTACGACGGCGTCGAGAAGATCGGCCGGACCCTCGGCCTGGTCAACGACTGACAACACCTGAGCGGGCCGACCCTCACCGGAAGGGTCGGTCCGCTGAACAAGCTCCCCGAACACCTTTCCTGAACACCTTTCCGTCAGAGAGTTCGATGACTACCATCAACGCCATCTCCGACGAACACGTGCTGCAACTGACCAATATCGCGCTGCGCTTCGGGTCGGTCACTGCGCTCCACGACGTGTCGCTGACCGTCGCTGCTGGCGAACGGGTTGCACTCGTCGGTCCGAGCGGCGCCGGCAAATCGAGCCTGATCTCGATCGCCAACGCCTCGGTCGCACCCACTGCGGGGACGGTCCACCTGCTCGGCAGCAGACCGGCCGACCTGAGTGCGAAGCAGCGGCGCCTGCTGCGGAGCCGAGTCGGCACCGTCTACCAGTCGCTTCATCTGCCCGGCCCACTACGCGTCGTGCATAACGTGTCGGCCGGTCACCTCGGCCGCTGGTCGACCCTGCGGGCGATCCGCAACCTGATCAAGCCCACCGACGTCGGTGAGGTCGAAGCCGCGCTCGACTCCCTCGGCGTCGGCGACAAGCTGTGGCAGCGCACCGATGATCTGTCGGGTGGCGAGCGCCAGCGAGTTGCCATTGCCCGTCTGCTCGTGCAAGACCCTGACATCGTGTTCGCAGACGAACCGGTTGCGAGCCTCGACCCTGCTCGAGCGCGCGAGGTGATCGAGTTGTTGGTCGCTGCTGCGCAACGGGGTACGAGGAGTGGATCGGGGAGCGGCGCGGGCAGCAGCAAGGGGAGCACAGTGGAGCGATCGTTGATCGTGAGCCTGCACGCCTTCGACCTCGCCATCGAGTACTTCGATCGGGTCATCGGCCTCCGCGACGGCCGCATACTGTTCGACGAGCCGTCGGAACTCCTCCGTTCCGATGTCGACGGCGTCCGTGCGAAGGCCCTCTACACCTTGACCAGCGACACCTCGAGTAGCGACACGGACGCGTCACGATGACCGACGTCGCCGAGCGACCGACGTCGGCACTGACCGAATTCGAACTCGGCGAACGCGCCACCCGGCGGCCAAGCGGCACCACGGGGCCCCCGGCACAACCGCAACGAGAGATGCGACGGCGCAGGTGGTGGCTCGGCGCCATCGCCGCTGCAACGATCTGGGCGTTCTGGGACGCCGGACTGGGTCGGGAGTCGGTGGTCAACACCGGCGGCTGGACCGTCGCCAAGCGTTTCATCACGGCGATGTGGCGTCCGGAGCTGAGCGGCGATTTCGTCGAACTGGCGCTCCGGGCAGCGGTCACCACTGTTGAGTATGCCCTCGTTGCAACTGCGCTTGCGTTGTTGATCGGAGTCGTCGGCGGCATCGTGAGTTCCGAGCTCTTCTGGGAACGAGATCGGCTCGACGGCTCGTCTGAACGTCAGGCGCCGCGCCTTGGGTGGCTCGCAACTCGTGCGCTCAACGTCGTGCCGCGCGGTATCCACGAGGCGATCTGGGCACTGCTGCTGCTCCTGGTGCTCGGAGCGGACCCGATGGCCGCAGTGCTCGCCATTGCCATTCCGTTCGGTGCAATCACCGCCAAGGTGATCGCTGAGATGATCGACGATGCGCCTGTCGATGCGTATCGGGCGTTGCGTGGTGCCGGCTCGACCAAGTTGGCTGCGATGTTCTACGGCATCGGGCCGATCGTGCTCGCCGACGTGGTCTCCTACGGTTTCTACCGACTCGAGTGTTCCGTGCGGTCGTCCGTGGTCGTCGGCATGATCGGCGCAGGCGGGATCGGCTTCCAGATCGCCGTGAGCGAAGACGGCTTGAACTACGGCGAGCTGTGGACGCTCATCTACCTGCTCATCATCATGTCAGCGCTCGCCGATGGATGGGGTGCGAGCTTGCGATCTCGACCGAGTGCACGACGTCTGCGCGTCTCGACGTTGCTTGCCACAGGCCTGACAGCAGCGTCGGCCTGGCATCTCGGCCTTCGTCCGTGGGAACTGCTGTCGGCCGACACCCGTAGTGAAGCTGCGCGAGTCGCCGGCGACGCCTGGCCGCCGAAGTTGCCACGTGGCGGATGGCCCGAACTGTGGGAAGGAATGGTCGACACGATGCAACTGTCGATCATCGCGATTTCGATTGCCGCAGTCGTCGCCCTGCCGATGTCATTCCTGGCAGCGCGTCCCGCCCGGCGAGGCCTGTCGTCGATACCAGCCGGTGCGGCCCGCTTCGTGCTGCTGTTCTGTCGCGCCGTGCCACCCCCGCTGTGGGCGCTGCTCGTGCTGTTCTTGACGTACCCGGGCCCGATCGCTGGCGGCGTCGCGCTCGGCATGTACACCCTCGGTGTGCTCGGTCGGCTCGACGCTGAAGTCGTGGAGAATGCCGACGCCCGCCCGACGACTGCGCTTCGTTCGGCGGGTGCGACGAGCGGCGCAGCGTTCACCTACGGCACACTGCCGACCGTTGCCCCCCGGTTCGTCGCGCTCGGGTTGTATCGCTGGGAGGTCGCCATCCGCGAGACCGTCATCGTCGGTCTCGTCGGCGCCGGAGGGCTCGGCCGCTTGCTGCAGCAACAACGTGCGGGTTTCGACGAGGCTCGGATGTTCACGACGATCCTGACGCTGATCGCCTTGGCGTTCGCTGTCGACTTGATCAGCTCTGCTCTGCGACGCTCACTGCGCTGACAGCAACCAGGGTGACCTCTGCGATAATCACCGCAACGCCAACAGGAGCACTTCATGACCCGCATCAACGGCATTCACCACCTTGCGATCAACACCGCTGACATCAAGGCCCAGATCGAGTTCTTCACCGACGTGCTCGGTGCCGAACTCGTCGCCCTGTTCTGGATGCACGGCGTCGAGGGGGCGTGGCACGGCTTCTGCCGCCTCGACGATCACTGCTCGATGTCGTTCGTCGAGCTGCCGGCCAATCACGACATCGAGTCGACGATCGGCCTCACTCATGCCGGCACCGGCGCCGGTCCCTCTGCGCCGGGAACGACGCAACACCTGGCCTTCAACGTCGACACGACCGAGCAGTTGTTGGCCATGCGCGACCGGATCCGTTCCAAAGGCGTCAACGTGATGGGCCACATCGACCATGGCATGTGCCAGTCGATCTACTTCGCCGGTCCCGAAGGGCTCACGCTGGAAGTGGCCACGTCCGCACAGGCGATCGACGCCGAGCTGTGGATCGATCCCGAGGTGGTCGAATGCGCCGGGATCAGCGCCGAAGAACTCGACCGGTACAAGCACCCCGAGCCCTACACGCCTGGTGACACGCCGGTGGCGCAGCCACTGATCGACCCGACCAAGCCGCACATGGCGTACCCGGCCGCGACCTACGCCAAGATGATGTCAGTGCCCGACGACGTCCTCACTGCAGCGTCCAGCTTCGCTCAGCCACCGGTCGCCGCAACTCCGACCTGATTGTTTCCGGAGTCGGATTCTTCAATCGTCTTCTCGGTGCGGTGGCTCGGCGAACGTTGCGCTTTTCACGTTCGAACGATCCGGTGCGGCATCCCGATCAGGCTCTAAGATGGTCATTCGCTTGAGCCAGCGTTGTCTCGAGCATCCGTAGCCGATCACCGACTTGTGGATGTGACAATGCAGCAGCCTCCCGGCCCCTCTGGCCTGTACGACCCCCGACAGGAACATGACTCCTGTGGTGTGTCATTCGTCGCCAACCTCAAAGGCGTCCGCTCGAACGAGCTCGTCGTCACAGGGCTGACGGCCCTCACGAATCTCGAACACCGTGGCGCAACAGGTGCGGAGCCGAATTCGGGCGATGGCGCTGGCATTCTGCTGCAGGTGCCGGACCGCTTCTTCCAAGAGGTCACCGATTTCGATCTGCCCGCAGCCGGTGCCTATGCCGTCGGCATTGCGTTTCTCCCCGCCGATGAAGCGAATGCGACGAGCGCCATGTCGGCGATCGAGGCAAGCGTTGCCGGGGCGGGCCTCGACGTCCTCGGCTGGCGCGACTTGCCGATCAACCCCGACTGCCTCGGCAAGACGTCACGCGACGCGATGCCGACCTTCAAGCAGCTCTTCGTCAGCGACCCCGACGGAGCGACAGGCATTGATCTCGACCGCAAGGCATTCGTGGCCCGCAAGACCTCCCGCCGCGAGTTGGTCGGCGACATGGACAGCTACTTCTCATCCCTGTCGAGTCGCACCATTGTCTACAAGGGCATGCTCACCACCCCGCAGCTCGCAGAGTTCTTCCCCGACCTGAGCGACTCGCGCGTCGAATCAGCCCTCCTGTTGGTGCACAGCCGGTTCTCGACCAACACCTTCCCGTCGTGGCCGCTGGCCCACCCGTACCGATTCGTTGCCCACAACGGCGAGATCAACACCGTCCAAGGCAACCAGAACTGGATGCGTGCTCGCGAGGCAATGCTGGAAAGCCCGCTGCTGCCTGGTCTCGACCGCGCCTTCCCGATCTGTACGCCTGGGTCGTCCGACACCGCCCGCTTCGACGAGGTGCTCGAACTGCTTCACCTCGGTGGATATCCGATCCACCACGCCATGTTGATGATGATTCCCGAAGCCTGGGAGAACAACGAGACGATGTCGCAGGAGCAGCGTGACTTCTATCGCTTCCATGCGGCGATGATGGAGCCGTGGGACGGCCCGGCATCGGTCACGTTCACCGATGGCCAGATGATCGGCGCGGTGCTCGACCGCAACGGGTTGCGCCCGAGCCGGTACTGGGTCACCGACGACGATCTGGTCGTGATGGCATCGGAGGTCGGCGTGATCGACATCGAGCCGAGCAAGATCGTCGCCAAGGGTCGCCTACAGCCCGGCAAGATGTTCCTGATCGACACCGAGGAAGGGCGCATCGTCGGCGACGAGGAGATCAAGACCAAGCTCGCCGGAGAGCACCCCTACGGCGAATGGCTCGCCGCTGGCATGACGAATCTGCCCGACCTGCCAGACCGCGAGCACGTCGTCTTCAGCCACGACAGCGTGCTGCGGCGCCAGCAGATGTTCGGTTACACCCATGAGGAACTGAAGATCCTGATCACACCGATGGCTGCGAACGCCTACGAAGCACTGGGCTCGATGGGCACCGACACGCCGCTCGCAGTGCTGTCCGAGCGTCCGCGGTTGCTGTTCGACTACTTCAAGCAGCTCTTTGCGCAGGTGACCAACCCGCCGCTCGATGCCATCCGCGAGGAAGTCGTCACGGCGGTGTCGTCATCGGTCGGCCCTGAGGCCAATCTGCTCGCCCCCGGCCCCGAGAGCTGCCGCCAACTCGCGCTGCCGAACCCGATCATCGACAACGACGAGCTGGCCAAGATCATTCACGTGAACGACGACGGCAACCGCGACGGGTTGCAGTGCAAGGTCCTCAGCGGCCTGTACCGGGTCGCCGACGGAGGGCCCGGCCTGCGGATCGCGCTCGACCGGGTGTGCGAACAGGCTTCGGCAGCCATCGAATCCGGTGTCCGGGTGATCGTCCTGTCGGACCGCAACGCCGACACGGTCGACGCACCGATCCCGTCACTGCTGCTCACCGCAGCGGTCCACCATCACCTGGTCCGCACGAAGCAGCGCACGATGACCGGCCTCGTCGTCGAAGCCGGCGACGCACGCGAAGTGCACCACATGGCGCTGCTCATCGGGTATGGCGCAGGAGCCATCAACCCGTACCTCGCGTTCGAGTCCATCGAGGACCTCATTGCCGAAGGCATGCATGGCCTCGGCGACATGGATCCCCATCATGCGATCCGCAACTACATCAAGGCGTGCAACAAGGGCGTCTTGAAGATCATGTCGAAGATGGGCGTGTCGACAGTCGCGTCGTACACGGGGGCCCAGATCTTCGAAGCGATCGGCCTCGGTGACGATCTCATCGATCACTACTTCACCGGCACGGTCAGCCAACTCGGTGGCATCGGCATCGACGAGATCGCCACCGAAGTAGCAGCCCGCCACAAGATGGCCAACCCCGACCGCCCCGAGGACCGTGCGCATCGCAAGCTCGAACTCGGCGGCGAGTACCAGTGGCGCCGCGAAGGCGAACAGCACCTGTTCAACCCGGAGACGGTGTTCAAGTTGCAGCACGCCACCCGCGCCGGTCGCTACGACATCTTCAAGGAATACACGAGCAAGGTCGACGACCAGTCCAAGAAGCTGATGACCCTGCGCGGGCTGTTCGAGTTCCGAGAACGCACCAACGGAAGCGGAGACGGTCGCGATCCGATCTCGATCGACGATGTCGAGCCGGTCAGTGCGATCGTCAAGCGATTCAGCACCGGAGCAATGAGTTACGGCTCGATCAGCGCCGAAGCCCATGAGACGATGGCCATAGCGATGAACCAACTCGGCGCGAAGTCGAACACAGGTGAGGGCGGGGAGGACGCAGAGCGGCTGTATGACCCCGAGCGTCGCTCGTCGATCAAGCAGGTCGCCTCGGGCCGCTTCGGCGTCACCTCGGAGTACCTGACGAATTCCGATGACATCCAGATCAAGATGGCCCAGGGTGCAAAGCCCGGTGAGGGTGGCCAGCTTCCCGGCCACAAGGTGTGGCCCTGGATTGCCAAGACGCGTCTCTCGACACCCGGTGTCGGTCTCATCAGTCCGCCTCCGCATCACGACATCTACTCGATCGAGGATCTCAAGCAGCTGATCCACGATCTGAAGAACGCCAACCCGTCGGCACGCATCCACGTCAAGCTGGTCGCCGAGACCGGCGTCGGTACCGTAGCGGCGGGTGTGTCCAAGGCGAAGGCCGACGTCGTCCTCATCTCCGGCCATGACGGGGGTACGGGCGCCAGCCCGCTGACCTCGCTGAAGCATGCGGGTGGACCCTGGGAACTGGGTCTGGCTCAGACGCAGCAGACGTTGATGCTCAACGGACTGCGTGATCGCATCGTCGTCCAGTCCGACGGTCAACTCAAGACCGGCCGCGATGTCGTGATCGCGGCACTCCTCGGAGCCGAGGAGTACGGCTTCGCCACGGCACCCCTGGTCGTGTCGGGCTGCATCATGATGCGTGTCTGCCATCTCGACACGTGTCCTGTCGGCGTCGCCACCCAGAATCCTGAACTGCGTTCACGCTTCACCGGCAAACCCGAGTTCGTCGTGAACTTCTTCGAATACATCGCCGAAGAGGTTCGCGAGATCATGGCCGAACTCGGTTTCGCCACGATGGACGAGATGATCGGCCACGTCGAGGCACTCGACACTCGTCCCGCCGTCGATCACTGGAAGGCATCTGGCCTCGACATCAGCCCGATCCTGGCGATCCCGCAGAACCCGTACAACCAGTCGATGATTCAGACCGTCGGCCAGGATCACGGTCTCGACGAAGCACTCGATCAAGAGTTCATCCAGCTCGCACAACCGGCGATCAACGACGGCCACCGGGTGTCGATCGACCTGCCGATCCGCAACGTGCACCGCACTGTCGGCACGTTGCTCGGCCACGAGGTGACCAAGCAGTGGAAGGGCGCTGGTCTGCCCGATGCCACGATCGACATCACGCTGACCGGATCGGCCGGGCAGAGCTTCGGTGCCTTCGTGCCCGCCGGGATCCAGATGCGCCTCGTCGGTGACGCCAACGACTATGTCGGCAAAGGGCTGTCCGGCGGTCGCCTCATCGTCCATCCGCATCCGGAGGCGGTCTTCGACGCCGAGGACCACGTGATCGCAGGCAACGTGATCGCGTACGGCGCAACCAGCGGGGAGATCTTCCTACGCGGCAAGGTCGGCGAGCGATTCTGTGTTCGCAACTCGGGCGCTGTCGCCATCAGCGAAGGCATCGGTGACCACGGCTGTGAGTACATGACCGGCGGTCGCGTGGTCGTGCTCGGCGAGACAGGTCGGAACTTCGGTGCCGGCATGTCCGGAGGCATCGCATTCGTCCACGATCCGAACGGTGAGTTCGCCGACAAAGTGAACTACGAGATGGTGCAGCTCGAACCGCTGACCGCCGAGGATCGCGAGTTCCTGCGCGACACGGTCGAGCGGCACGGGGACCTGACCGGGTCGACGGTCGCCAAGGGCATGCTTGCCTCGTGGGAACTCAAGGTGAGCGAATTCCGCAAGGTCATGCCGACCGACTACAAGCGAGTGCTCAACGTGATCGCCGAGTCCGCGGCCTCCGGCCTCGATGGAGACGCAACCGCCGAAGCAATCATGGCTTCGGCCAAAGCCTGAACCGGAAAGAAGGAGAGCAGCGATATGGGTAAGCCGACCGGATTCCTCGAATGGGAGCGCCAGACTCCCGAACACCGCCCCGTCCCCGTGCGCATCCGCGACTGGAACGAGGTCTATGAGCCCTTTGACGCCGAAGTGCTCAACCAGCAGGCGGGTCGTTGCATGGACTGTGGCATCCCGTTCTGCAACAACGGTTGCCCGCTCGGCAACCTGATCCCTGACTGGAACGATCTCGTGTTCCGCAATCAGTGGCAGGACGCGATCGAGCGGCTCCACGCCACGAACAACTTCCCGGAGTTCACCGGCCGGCTCTGCCCGGCACCGTGTGAGTCGGCGTGTGTGCTCGGGATCAGCGAGGATCCCGTGGCGATCAAGCAGGTCGAGGTCGAGATCATCGACCGGGCGTTCGCCGAGGGCTGGGTCACGCCGCACAAGCCGTCGGTACGCACTGGCAAGCGTGTCGCCGTGGTCGGGTCCGGTCCCGCGGGGCTCGCCGCCGCACAGCAGCTCACCCGGGCTGGCCACGACGTCGTCGTGCTCGAACGCGCCGACCGCATCGGCGGACTCCTGCGCTACGGCATTCCCGAGTTCAAGATGGAAAAGCGGCACATCGATCGGCGTCTCGAGCAGATGGAGGCAGAGGGCACTGAGTTCCGGACCAACGCCGTCGTCGGTGAGAACGTCGACATGGAAGTCCTGCGGGCAAGTCACGACGCAGTCGTGCTCGCATGTGGGGCCACTGCGTGGCGCGATCTCCCCGTGCCCGGCCGTGAGTTGGGCGGGATCCACCAGGCAATGGAGTACCTGCCCGAGTCGAACCGTGTGCAACTCGGTGATCAGGAGCAGTCGCCGATCGACGTCAATGGCAAGCACGTCGTGATCATCGGCGGCGGTGACACAGGCGCCGATTGCCTCGGCACAGCACACCGACAGGGTGCCGCAACGGTCACGCAACTCGAGATCATGCCGCGCCCGTCCGACGAGCGAAACCCGCAACGCAACCCGTGGCCGCAGTTCGCAATGGTCTTCAAGACCACGAGCGCACACGAAGAGGGTGGCGATCGGATGTACAGCGTCAACACGGAGCGTTTCGTCGACGACGGCAGCGGTCACGTCAAGGCGCTTGCGCTCCACGAGGTGGAGTTCGTCGATGGCAAGTTCGAAAAGGTCGAGGGGAGCGACCGTGAGATCCCCGCCGATTTCGTGTTCTTGGCCATGGGTTTCGTCGGCCCCGAGAAAGGCTCCTGGTTGGACGAACTCGACGTCGATTACGACGCCCGCGGGAACGTGGTGCGCGACGACGACTACATGACCAACCAACGTGGCCTGTTCGTCGCAGGCGACATGGGGCGGGGCCAGAGCCTCATTGTGTGGGCGATTGCCGAGGGCCGCGCCGCTGCGGCAGGGGCCGATGCCTACCTCATGGGTGAGACGAGGCTGCCACGGCCCGTGGCGCCGACCGACCGACCGCTAATGTGACCCGATGCCTGCCACCGCTCCGCCCAGCCGAGCGCGTACGCTGGACCTCATGCGAGTGAACAGGTTCGACAAGTTGGGCAGCCTGAGTGTCGTCACCTGGCCGTTGGTCATCGGAGCGCTCGTCCTGGCGAGCTGTGGCAGCGACACGACGAGTGGAACGAGCGTCGAGACGATCAGCCTCGATGCGACCAACTACATCGTCAAAGATCCGGTCACCACCACCACTGAAGCATTGTCGGGCGGAGACGAAACAGCGACAGGCACACAGACCTACGAGGTCCAGTCTGGCGACTACCCGCTCAAGGTCGCTGACCAGTTCGAGGTCCCCGTCGACGATCTTCTCAACATCAACGGTTGGGCGACCGCCTCTGAGTTCCCATTTCCTGGCGAGGACATCATCATCCCGCCCGGCGGCAAGACCCCGGGCGCAGTGACAGCCGACCCACCAGCTGCGAGCGACGATGGCGAGAGCACCGACGATGGCGACACCGCAGCAGTCGGTGAGACCATTCCAGAGTCTGGGTCGAACTGCGAGCCGGGCTCGTACGAGATTGCGGCGGGCGACTTCGAGAACCGTGTTGCCGACAAGTTCGATGTGACGCTCGATGCGTTGCGTTCAGCGAACTCGGGAACGTCGGGATACTCGGCGTTCTACCCGGGCCTCAAGATCGTCATCCCAGGCAAATCCGACTGCTGATCAAGCAGACAGAGGCCCCGAAAGATCAGAGGCCCTGAAAGATGTAGTTGTGCTGCACGACGTGCTCCATCGTCGCCGACGGGGCCGCCGAATACTGATGGCCCGGGTACAGCACGGTGTCGCCGGGGATCTTGGCGAGGCGCTGCAGCGACTCGATCATGTGCTTGCCGTTCGAGCCGGGCAGATCCGTCCGGCCGCATCTTTCGATGAACAGCGTGTCACCGGCAACGAGCTTGCCGTCGACGAGGAAGCACTGGCTCCCCGGGGTGTGGCCGGGCGTGTGCAGCAGTGTGATGTCGATGCCACCGACGCTGACCACGTCGCCGGACTGGTGCTCGACGAGGTGGTCGGCGCTGATGTGCGTGGTCTTGCGAATCCACTCGGTCTCGTCGGCCTGGACGTGAATGGGACAGTCGACTGTGTCGAGCAACGTGGTGATGCCATCGATGTCGAAGCCCATCATCGAACCTCCGACGTGATCGGCGTGGTAGTGCGTTGCGAGCACGCCGGTGACCGTCATGCCGTCAGCGCCGACCACGTCGACGAGTTCGCCAGGGGTGTAGGCCGGATCGACCAGCACGCACTCACCCGATTCGCGATCGCCGATCGCATAGGCGAAGTTGACCATCTGCTCCGCGATCTGGTCGCCTTGCGCGAAGTCGCGTCCGGACAGCAGCTGTCGGAAGTAGAGCCGGCTGCTGTCAGTGGTGGAGTTCTGGATGGAAGCGTTCTCGGTCACGTCACCAGCGTACGCTGAGAGCCGTATGAGCTCTCAACCGCACGAGCAGGCAACCGGCAGTTCGGCCCTTCGCTACGGGGTGGTTGGTACGGGGATGATGGGCGTCGAGCACATCCAGAACGTCTTGGCACTCGACAACTGTGTGGTCACTGCGGTCGCCGACCCGCACCCGCCGTCACTCGACATGGCCCAGGCTGCTGTGGGCCTCGAAGTTCCACTCGCAAAGTTCGAGTCGATCGAAGATCTGATCGCATCCGAGTTGTGCGACGCGCTCGTGATCGCGTCGCCGAACCACACCCATCGCGACGTGCTGTTCGCCGCCATCGAGTCAGGGCTGCACCTCCTCGTCGAGAAGCCACTGTGCACCACGCTTGCCGACTGCCGCGAAGTCCTCGATCTCGCCGCCAACCGGCCTGCCGAGGCGCAGGAGAACCAGGTCATCTGGATGGGCCTCGAGTACCGGTACATGCCCCCGCTGCGCCGCCTAATGGCCGAACTCGAATCGGGCGCGATCGGTGACGTCAAGATGGTCGCCATTCGCGAGCATCGATTTCCGTTCCTCGTCAAGGTCGACAACTGGAATCGGTTCTCGAAGAACTCCGGCGGCACGCTCGTCGAGAAGTGCTGTCACTTCTTCGACCTCATGATGCAGGCGACTCGCAGTCGACCCGTCCGAGTGCTTGCTTCGGGCGGCCAGGACGTCAATCATCTCGACGAGGTGTACGACGGCGAACGCTCGGACATCATGGACAACGCCTACGTGATCGTCGAATTCGCGAACGGGACACGCGGCATGCTCGATCTGTGCATGTTTGCCGAGGCGAGCAAGAACGAGCGCGAGATCGTGGTCGTCGGCGACCGCGGCAAGCTCGAGGCGCTCGACACCGAGAGCATCGTTCGGATCGGCAAGCGCACAGACGACATCGTGAGCGGGGTCAATGTCGTCACCGAGGAAAAGGTGACGGATGTGAGCATCAAGCACCAGGGCTTGCACCACGGCGCGAGCTACCTCGAACACGTCGACTTCGCCGAGGCGATACGGGCGCGGCGCCCCGCTGACGTGACGCTGCTCGACGGATTGTGGGCGGCAGCGATCGGTTTCGCCGCACATCGTTCGATCGAAACGGGTCTCCCGGTGCGGCTGGATGAGCTGCCCGAACTGGACGGGATCGACTTCGCGCCATGAGTCATTCGAACGCATTGTCATCACTGTCGTCACTGTCATCAGGGCAACCGATCGTCTTCGGTGGCAACCTGGTCACCACGGTGCCGCAAGCTCTCGCCGACGCATTCGAGGACGGCGACCGGCTGGTCGTCGTGCAGGCCGACGGCGCGCTTCTCCACATTTCGGCTGCCGAACATGCACTCGTCGACGGTGCCGTGACTGCCGCTGTGCAGGGATTCGCAGACCTTGCACACGTGTCTGATGCTGCGATCTCGGACTTCTTCGAGGGCTTCGCAGGCCGGCTCGCTGACGACGCTGTCTTTGCCCCGATTCAGGTCGCGAACACAGCCGACATGGAACGAGCGGCGGACCGTGGACGATCGACCACCCGCCTCGAACTGACCGACTCGATGCGCAACGACATGATTCTTGGGCTGCGCGGATGGCGCGACGCATCCATCGGACGCGATGCCGTCGTCGACACCGTCGATCACGGCACCTGGTCGGTCGAGGCCCGGCGAGCCCCACTCGGCGTCGTCGGCTTCGTGTTCGAAGGACGCCCCAACGTGTTCGCCGACGCATGTGGCGTGGTCAAGAGCGGCAACGCCGTCGTGTTCCGAATCGGCTCTGACGCACTCGGTACAGCCGTGGCGATCGTCGAGCATGCCCTGCGTCCAGCGCTCGCCGGTGCCGGTCTACCCGACGGCGTGGTTCAACTGGTCGAATCAGCTGCCCACAGCGCCGGTCACGCACTCTTCAGCGACCAGCGACTTGCTCTCGCCGTGGCTCGCGGATCCGGCGTCGCCGTCGCCCAACTCGGCGCGGTCGCCGCACAGTCGGGTGTGCCCGTGAGCCTGCACGGGACCGGAGGTGCGTGGGTTGTCGCAGGGCAACACGCCGACGCTGCGACCTTGACAGCGGTCGTTGTCAACTCCCTCGATCGCAAGGTGTGCAACACGCTGAACGTGTGTGCGATCCCCGCCACTCGTGCTGGCGAACTCCTCCCGGCCTTTCTCGCCGGGCTCGATGCCGCCGGCGCTGTTCGGTCGACGACGCCACGCCTTCACGTCGTGGCAGGTTCCGAGGGCCACGTTCCCGCCGAGCTGTTCGATCGTGGGGTGTCGGTCGACCGTGCCGAAGGACAGGTGTCCGAGATGTACGCATCCAAGCTGACCGAAGCCGAACTGGCAGTGGAGTGGGAATGGGAGAACTCGCCCGAAGTCACCCTCGTCGTCGTCGACGACCTCGCTCACGCCGTCGAACTCTGCAACACCCACAGCCCACACTTCGCCGCATCGCTCGTCAGTTCCGACGCAGCAGAACACGACGCGTTCTACGGGTCGGTCGACGCCCCCTTCGTCGGAAACGGCTTCACCCGTTGGGTCGATGGACAGTACGCGCTCGACGCGCCCGAGCTGGGCTTATCGAACTGGCAGGGTGGACGCATGCTCGGGCGCGGCGCAATCCTTTCGGGTGACAGCGTGCACACGATCCGTTATCGGGCGACGGTGCGAGACCATTCGACTCGTCGCTGACCGCGGCCAACGGCGAGGTACTCGCCACTACCGTTATCGTCGTGAGCATTGCGCGCCGTCGTGTGGCTACAGCTACCGTGATCGCCCTGCTGCTTGCTGCGTGCGCTGCCGACACGAGCGACGTGGTGACGGAGCGAGCCGAATCCACTCCGACCCTGATCGACGAGCCCGCAACGAGCGCGCCGCCCCAGACCGCGCCGCCCCAGACAGCGCCGCCGACGACCGCGCCGCCCCAGACCGCGCCGCCGACGAATCCAGATGAGCCGGGCGAGCAAGACGAGATCGAGCCGGATGACGCACCGTTTGCGACGGGCCTCGGCGACGAGCTCTTTCCTGAACTGGGCGCTCCGGGAGTGGACGTCGTGAGCTATGACGTGGTGCTCGACGTCGATGTCATGGCCGGAGCCTTCGACGCTCGAGTGGGCATCGTGGTCGATGTCGCTGCAGGACTCGACCAGCTGGCGCTCGACGCACGTGACTTCGACGTGGACACCGTGGTTGTCAACGGCGAAGATGCTTCGTTCGAACAGTTCGTCGACGAACTCGTGATCGATCTACCGGTCGATCGAACTGCGCAAGTCGACGTGATCGTCACGTACTCCGCAGCGCCCGACGGCGGTTTGTCTCGGGTCGGGCTCCCAGCTGGATGGTTTGTGACCGACGGTGGTGCGTACGTCCTCAACGAGCCGGACGGTGCTCGGTCCTGGCTCCCGAGCAACGATCACCCGTCGGACAAGGCGCTGTGGCGATTCGAGATCTCCGCCCCGGGAGCGACGACGGTCTCGGCGAACGGAACGCTGATCGAGCGCGGAGGCGACGAGCAAGCTTGGGTGTGGCAGTCAGCTGATGCGATGCCGACCTACCTCGTCCACCTGGTGATCGGCGACTACGACCTCGTCGAGCCCGGTGTGATCGACCTCGACTCCGGCAAGCAGATTCCGATCACGCACCTCGTTCCGGCTGGAACCGCCTCCGATCACCAGATCTACTTCGATCAGCTCGAACCTCAGCTGGCCTTCTTCGAAGCGCGATTCGGTCCCTACCCGCTGAGCGAGTACGGGTTGGCATTCATCGACAGTCCGCCCGGATTGGCGATGGAGACACAAGGCCGGTCGCTCTTCGCCGCACGGGACTTCGCGTCCGGTGAACTCGGGTTCGTCCAACATCTCCTGCTCGCTCACGAACTCGCCCACCAGTGGTTCGGCAACACCGTCAGTCCAGCCAGATGGTCCGACATCTGGCTGAACGAGAGCTTCGCCACATATGCACAGTGGCTGTGGCTCGACGAGGCGGATGTCGCTCCGCTCCAGATCCAAGCCGACCGAGCACTCCGCGGTCGCCAGGACGGATCGCAGGCGACCGGTGCGCCGCTGGTCGAGAATCTGTTCGGTTTCGAGAGCTACGACGGTGGCGCGGTGATCGTGCACGCACTCAGGCTCGAGATGGGCGACGATGCGTTCTTTGCGCTCCTCCAGAAGTGGCTGAACGACAATGCGAGCACGTCGCAGTCGACCGAGGCGTTCATCGATCTCGCCGAGCAGGTCGCTGACCGAGACCTCACCACATTCTTCGACGACTGGCTCTACGCCACGGACCTGCCCGATGAGTTCCCGGGCTGATCACTCGCTGTATTCGTTCTCCGGACCCGGATACACGCCGGCTTCGACTTCCTGCCGGTAGGTGCGAGTTGCGTCGAGCAGCGTCTCGCGAATGTTTGCATACTGCTTGACGAAACGAGGGATCCGACCTGAACCAAAGCCTGCCCAGTCGGTCCAGACCATCAGTTGGCCGTCGCACAGCGGGCCGGCGCCGACCGAGATCGTGGGAATCGACAATTCCTCGGTGACCTGTCCGGCGATGGCTGACGGCACCATCTCGAGGACCACGGCGAAAGCGCCGGCATCTTCGACAGCGTGGGCATCGGCCAGGAGCTCATCTGCGCTTTCGCCACGACCTTGGATCATGTGGCCGCCAAGGCCGTGCTCACTCTGAGGCGTGAATCCGATGTGGGCCATGACCGGAATGCCGGCGCTGACGATCTTCTCGATCTGCGGGGCGCTCCGTACACCGCCCTCGAGCTTGACTGCTTGGCAGCCCGTCTCTTTCATGAAGCGGATCGCGGTCTCGAGTGCTTGGCGTCGCCCGTTCTCGTAGGAGCCGAACGGCATGTCGCCCACGACGAGCGCACGACTTGCACCACGGACCACTGCGGCAGTCAACGGGATCAGCTCTTCCATGGTGACAGGAATCGTGGTGTCATAGCCGAAGACGGTGTTGCCGGCTGAGTCGCCGACGAGCAGGAAGTCGATGCCGGCCTCGTCGAAGATCGACGCCGACATGAAGTCGTAGCTCGTCAGGCCGGTGATCTTGATGCCATCTTCCTTGGCCTTCTTGAAGTGGCGGGTACGTACTCGTTTGAGGGACGGATCGCTCG
>ENA-ORXT01001967-ORXT01001967.1-marine-metagenome-genome-assembly--contig:-NODE-1967-length-25889-cov-4.597629_pt1 | contig 25889 bp, 18 predicted proteins | sample MGYA00237868_ERZ511482 | MGnify/ENA metagenome assembly ERZ511482
CTCGAATTCCTCGTCGGCCTCCACGGTGAAGTCGTCGATGCTGCCGATGCCGGTCAGGTAGACCGTATTGTGCTCGTCGATCACGTGGTTAATCTTATAGCGGTGCCGTAAAGGGTGACGTTTTGGGCGCGGACGCAGGTGCAAGTAAAGGTTAGGAGGCAGAGGTGGAGGAGGCGCATGGTTAGTTTTAAAGTAGTGGACTAATAAGTCCGATAAGTGTTGATTGTTGTTCCCGGATCACGATAAATACTTCCCCCTCTTCAACATGCCATCCCGCCAGGTGGGGTATAACAAAAGCGCGGCCCAATCTCCCAAAGAGGACCGCGCAAGGCTGATAAGTGGTTTTTATGCATGCCTTTAAAATCGAGACGGCGGCCGGCGAGCAAAATTCACCAATCCCCACCGGGCCGTCCGCCTCTTTCGTTTTGGTAATTCTTCAGGCGAAAATCCGCGGTAATTGGTGTCCGCCGCCGTTTCCGCCGCTTTTGCGTTCCTCCCACTCCCGCAAAATCCGTTTAGCGGACCGGGAGATGAATTTGTTGAAGGCCAGCATCTCCTGAAGGTCTCTTTTAAACTCCTGGTCACCGTCCGCCGTACGCAGTTCGAGCACCTCGCTAAGTAATTCGTTCATCGAGTCCAGGCCCTTCATGCGTCGCTTCGAGCGGTTGAGGTAGCCCTTCATGTTGATCCGGAAGTACCGCAACCGGTTGCCGCTGAAGGTGACCGGCTCGACCAGTTCGAGGCGGCTCAGGTTTTTCAGCGCGGTGCTGACGGAGCTTTTACTGGCACTCAGGTATTGCTGTATTTCCTCCATGCTTTTGTGGCGAGGGTCGGAGAGCAGTAAGAGCGCGAATAAGCGGCCCTCGATGGGGCGGAAACCGGATTGCTCGAACCGGATGCCCAGGCGTTCCACCGCTTGCTGGTGCCGGTGGAGATCGGTAAAGGAGGTAGTGGCTACGGTCTGCGTCATGACGATGTCTTTTTTAAGTCTGGTTAATGATTAGCGAAGGGGTTTCGGGAAAGGGAGGAATAACACGAATTAAGTTCCCCCCACCACGCTTCTCCCACCTCCCCTTGCACCCGCGGCCCCGCCCTGCTCTACAGCCGCATCCCCGCAAACAGCAGAATGGTCAGCACCAAAATCAGCGTCAGGTACAACACGAAGCGCATTGTCAGCACCGAAGTCTCGCTGAACTGGTCGGAGTTATTGTCGATCGGTTCCATGATTGAGGATTGGTTAGTTTGTTGAGGGGAAAATTCTATTCGTAAGCCGCCAGCGTCTCCCGCCCGTACCGTTCCCCGATCATCTTCTTCATCAGCTGCCGCGCCGTGAATACCCGGCTTTTTATGGTACCGATCGGCACCCGCAGCCGCAGAGCCATCGCCTGGTAGGTGATGCCCCGGTAGTGCATCATGAAGGGTTGACGGTACAACCTGGGCAAGGCTTCGACGACGGCCATCAGGTCATCCGCGTTCAGCTGGTGCTGGCCGTCGTTATCGGTCGTTCTGTTGACCATCCAGTTATCGACGGGCGGGCGCGCGCTGATCAGTTCCCGCCGGCGTTTCGTCTTACGGTAACCGTTCACGAAGGTGTTGAAGGTGATCGTCCGCATCCAGTTGCGCAGGTTACTGCCGCTCTGGAAAGTGTGCCGGCGTTTGTGCGCCAGGTAGGAAGCCTCCTGGGCCAGGTCTTTGGCCGTTTCCATATTCTTAGTGAGCTGGAAGGCGTAGAGCACGCTCTCGCGGTAAATGGGGCCCTGGATGAGTTGAAGTTCGTTGGTGGTCATGGTCGAAGGTTTGTAATTGATGACTTTCAATTACGAAACGTTCCTTGAATTCCATTAGTTCGGTAAATAGAGAACTAATTATTAATAATTTATGCCCCGGCTTCTTTCCGCATCCGCGCTACTAACCGCAGTCCCTTATCCAGCCCGTGCCCGTAGTTCCGGTAAATCGAATCGACGGGGTTAAGATAGGTGCCGCTGGCCAACAAGCGCGTCGGTGCCACCTGGCGAACGACAAGATCATCGTGCGCCGCTTTCAGGAAATCCGCCTTCCGTCTTGTCGATGCGGTTTTCGATCAGCGCCTTTTCACCCACTACCTCCACGCCCTCCAGCACGACGGCGTCGGTGCCGAGCCTGATCTGGCCCAGGTCGAGGTCCGGGTTCTTGGGCGTGGTTTCCACCTCCGGCAGCAACTTCTCCTCGTAGCCGATGAAGCTGATCTTCATCTGGTACTTACCGGCGGGGACATCTGAGAGTTTGAACGCGCCGCCCGCTTCGGTGACCGTTCCGGTGATTTGTTTTTCCCCGTCGGCGGACAGCAAAACAATGGTGGCGTATTCCACGGCGGCGGCATTGGTCGCGTCGATTACCTCCCCTTTGATGGAGCCCTTGATCTTCGGCGCGCCACCACGTGCGTACGGGTTCTGGGCGCGGACGCAGGTGCAAAGCAGGAGTAGGAAGAGCAGGGTAAATAAATTCCGCATGATGGATATGGTTAAAGGCTGTTGCCGAGGATATGATTATCGAGTCAGAGGCAGTGGTGAGGGAAAAGGACCTCGGAGCGTTACCCCGGGCCAATGAGCGTAGCGAGTAGGACCGGGGTATCCTCCGAGCGTCCGGCTGTGGTAGCTGAGGCAAGAGTTTCCGCTATACGTCCGGCCGGATCAGCGTGCTTCACCACCACCGTCCGGTGCGGAAACGGTATCTCGACGCCCTCCCGGTCGAACCGTTGCTTGATGGATTTATAGAGGTCGTTGCGCATCCTAAAGCCGGTCACGTAGGTGGCCGCCCATACCCAGGCGCGCAGATTTACCGAACTGTCACCCAGGCCGATCACCTGAACGTCCACCACCGGCTTGTCGGCCTTCTTGTCTTTATCGGAGCGGTTGTCCAGCAGGTAATCGTGCTGGTTCGCCTCGTCGCGCATGATGTCCATCGCCAGGTCGATGTCGGAGTCGTAACTGATGCCGATCTCGATGAACTCGCAGGTTTTGTACTCCGTCAGGTTGTAATTCTCGATGTTCTCTTTGTTGATGATCGCGTTGGGGATGATGATGCGCTTATTTTGGAAGTTATTGATCACCGTATGCCGCAGCGTCAGGTCCTCCACCCGGCCGACTTCGCCCGCCACCTTGATCACGTCGCCCAGCCGGAAGGGCTTGAAGAAGGCGATAAACAGCCCGCCGATCACGTTGGCGAACGCTTCCTGCGCCGCCACGCCGATGATCAGTGCCAGCACGCCCGCACCGGTTAGGGCTGTCGTCGCTAAATCGCGGAGGGCGGGAATGGCCATTGCGGCCAGAATCAGGCCGGTGCCGTAAATCCCGATCGCGCTCAACGATTTCATGTATTTATAGGTCGTCGCGTCCTGCTGGTCGCGCCGCGATACGCCGACGATACGCCGGTCGAAAAAGCCCGCCACGACGGCGGCCAGGATGATGGTCATCAGGGCCACCAGCGATATCCAGCTCACGCGCCCGATGTTTTCGGTCAGGGCCGCGTAGTCCTCCTCGTCCACGAAAACGTAGCTGATCAGACCAATGCCGATCAACATCAGGAAAGATTTCAGAATATTGCGGGCCGTACCCAGCACGTCGGCGTTGCGCCCCCGCGCCTCTACCCGTCCGATCCAGTAACGCATCCCGAAGTGAACGCCCGCCCAGAGCAACGCGGTGACAACGGCGACACCGATCATCCACAAAATTTCCTGTTGATTGAAACTAAAGGCTTCCATAAGCGATGCTTGTTGCGTTGGTTACAACAGCAGAACTTCACTCAATCCTTAAAGGTTCGGTAATTATAGAACTAAATGAATAATTTATTCAGGATGCTGTTTTTCCCACTTCGCCATCATTTTTGGAAACTCCTCCCCCAGGAATTCAAAGAAGGTCTGCACCCGCTCCAGCTTGCCGTTGAACTCCGGCGTTTTCATGCTCTTACGCTCGTCGATTATGCCCTGCATGGTGCCCACGAAAGGGGCGACGGTGGCGAAGCTGGCTTTGATTTGCTCCAGCCATTTGTTAGGGCTGACCTTAAAGTAACGCTTTCGGTCACCCGGTTTGGTCATATAATCGACCCGGCCTTCGTTTTGCAACCGCTTTAACGCGTTACTGATCGAACTCTTACTCGCCTGTAGGAACTCCTGTATGGCAAAGAAATCTAAATATGGTGGGTCAGAAAGCAGGAGTAGCGCGAATACGCGGGATTCCATGGGCGTCAGCCCGGTTGACTCAAAGAAGATTCCGATGTCTTCGACCTTTTGTTTGATATCTTTCATTATGAAACGGGGTAATAGTTCAGGCAAATATAAACTTACGTTTGGTTTTGTACAAGAGGAACTACATATTGATACCGTTTGTTGGCACGGCTCTGTGGTTTGGGCGCGGTCGCGGGTGCAAAGGAAGGTTTGGGGCCGAAGAACGACTTGCCCCACCCTTGTATTTCAACGTCCATGGTACCCGCGTTTTCCGCCCAAATGCACCTGAAGAGATTTATCAACGCACTAACGGGGGATAAGTGCCCGAAAAACGAACTTGTTGGTCGGTGTAATTATTGAAGCGACATACCCACCACCCACTCATGTCTAACAATCCTCAGCCCCCGCCACGCACCGTTGCCCTGACCGTCAACGGCGAGAAATTTCAATTGTCCGTTCGCCCGTGGGTGTCGTTACTCGACGCACTACGACAGCGGCTGGACCTGACGGGCACCAAAAAAGGCTGCGACCACGGCCAGTGCGGTGCCTGCACCATCATCTGCGATGGCGAACGCGTCCTGAGTTGCCTGACGCTGGCGGTGATGAAAGACGGCTCCGACATCACGACCATTGAAGGCATCGGCACGCCGGACAACCTGCATCCGCTGCAGGAAGCCTTCGTCAAGCACGACGCCTTCCAGTGCGGCTACTGTACGCCCGGCCAGATTTGCAGCGGCGTCGCCCTGCTCGCTGAGGGCCACGCCCATACCCGTGAAGAAGTCAGCGAGCAGATGAGCGGCAACCTCTGCCGCTGCGGTGCCAACCCCAACATTATCGACGCCATCATGGAAGTCAAAAACAATGCCCTATGAACAGCTTCGATTACACCCGCGCGACGGATACCACCACCGCCCTCCGCTTCGCCGCCGATCACCCCGCCAACCAGTACGTCGCCGGCGGTACCAACCTGATCGACCTGTGGAAGTACGACCTGACCCACCCCAATATGCTGGTGGATATTAACGGTATTCCCGGCCTTAAGGGCATCCACGAAACGCCCGGTGGCGGCCTCCATCTCGGCGCGCTGGTCAGCAACTCGGATACGGCCCACCACCCGCTCGTGAAGGCCCGCTACCCCCTGCTGTCGCGTACCATTCTGGCCGGGGCAACGACCCAGATCCGCAACAGCGCGACGAACGGCGGCAACCTGCTCCAACGTACCCGCTGTCATTATTTCTACGACGCGGCCGTGCCCTGCAACAAGCGGGTGCCCGGCTCCGGCTGTCCGGCGCGCACGGGCCACAACCGCCTCAACGCCATCCTCGGTCACAGTGAATCCTGCATCGCCGTTTTCCCGTCCGACATGTGCGTTGCGCTGGCGGCCCTCGAAGCCGTCGTCCACGTCACCGGCCCCACCGGCGACCGTACGATCGCTTTTGCCGATTTCCACCGTTTGCCCGGCGATCGTCCTGAATTCGACAACAACCTGCGGCCCGACGAACTGATCACGGCCATCGAACTGCCGCCGGAAGGCTACGCCACCAACCATTCCTACCTCAAGCTGCGCGACCGCAACTCCTACGCTTTTGCGCTGGTGAGCGTGGCGACCGGCCTGGTGCTGGAGGGCGGAAAGATCGCCAGAGCCCGCATCGCCCTCGGTGGCGTGGCCCACGTGCCGTGGCGGGTGCCGGAAGCCGAGGCCCTGCTGATCGGCCGTGCGCCGACGTCGGAATCCTTTGCCCTTGCGGCGGAGCGGATCCTGGACGGGGCGGTCGGCTTTGAGCACAACACGTTCAAGATCGAATCAGCGCGTAGAGCGATCGTGCGCAACGGCATGATGGCGCTAGATCCTTCTTCTCAGCGGCCGGGTGCCCAGCCGTCACTTTAGGCCCACCAGCCTCTTCGCATTTTATGACTGGATATTCCCGCCAAACCGGGCCGGCAACTCATCAGAAATTGCGCTCTCCGAGCGCGGACAACGCCAGCACACGGAGTGTGCGGCGACCAAAAAACAAACATGCAACCCACCAGCCAAATCGGACAACCCCACCGCCGCCTTGAAGCCCACCAAAAAGTATCCGGCCACGCCAGGTACGCCGGTGATTATAACGTCCCCGATCTGCTCTACGGATACATTGTCAACGGGACGATTACCAAGGGCAAGATCAAATCGATCAAGGAGTCAAAGACGCGCGCCGTAGCCGGCGTGGTGGAGATTTTCAGCCACCTCAACCGCAGCTGCCTGCCGTGGCTGGATGTAATGTACTCGGATATGGACGCGCCGCCCGGGTCGCCCTTCCGTCCGTTCTATGACGCGACGATCCAGTACAACGGTCAGCCGATCGCGCTGGTGGTCGCCGACACCTTCGAGGCGGCCCGCTACGGTGCCTCCCTGCTGGAGGTGGAATACGAGACGGAAGACTTCGACGTCGATCTGCATAAGAACCTGGACAAGGCGCGCGACCCGGCCAAGGGTCTGGCGACGTTGATCAAACCGTTACCGCCTTCCCCCAAGGGTGATTTCGATGCGGCTTACGCTTCGGCCGCCGCAACCTACGAGGGCACCTTCGATCACGGTACCGAGCACCACAACCCGATGGAATTGTTCGCTACCACGACGGTCTACGAAGGCGAGGGCAAGGTGACGATCTACGATAAAACGCAGGGTACGACGAACAGCCAACTCTACGTCAGTAACCTCTTTGGCTTATCACTGGGCGACGTTCGCGTGGTCGCGCCCTTCGTAGGCGGCGGCTTCGGTTCGGGCCTGCGGCCGCAACACCAACTCGTCTTGAGCGTGATGGCCGCCCTGGAGCTGAAACGCAACGTGCGGGTGGCGATGGACCGGGCGCAGATGTACACCTTCGGCCACCGGCCGCAGACCATCCAGACGACCCGCTTCGGCGCGGATGCTGACGGCAAGGTGACGGCCATGAACCACAAAGCCATCGCGGAAACCTCCCGCTTCGAGGACTACAACGAGGTGGTGGTCAACTGGGGCAACATCCTCTACCCCGCCATGAACACGAAGTTGGAATACCAGCTCACCTCACTCGACCTTTATACGCCGATGGACATGCGCGCGCCCGGCGGCAGCACGGGCATGCACGCCATCGAAGTATCCATGGATGCGCTGGCGCACCAGCTCGACATCGACCCGCTGGAATTCCGGCTGATCAACTACGCCGAGCGGGACGTGAGCACCGACAAGCCTTTTTCCAGCAAGGAACTCCGGGAGTGCTACCGACAGGGCGCGGACCAGTTCGGCTGGAGCGAACGCAAGCCGGAACCCCGCAGCATGAAACGCGGCAACCGCCTCGTCGGCTACGGCGTCAGCTCGGGCGCCTGGGACGTGATCGCCCTGCCCGCCAAAGCCACCGCCCGCCTGACCACCGACGGTAAGCTGACCGTGGAGTGCGCCGTGACCGACTGCGGCCAGGGTTCCTACACCGTCTTCACCCAGATTGCGGCCGAGGCGTTCGGCCTGCCGCTGGCGGACGTGACCTTCAGCTACGGAGACAGCGAACTGGATGCCTCACCGATCCAGGGTGGTTCCTACACGACCGGCGTGGTGGGTTCGGCCGTCAAAGCGGCGTGCGGCAAGCTGAGAGACAAGGTATTCAAGCTCGCCCAGATTCTCGACGGCTTCCCGCTGGGCGACGCGCTGCCGCAGGACGTGACCTTCACCAACGGAGAGATCGTGGTGACCGACGATCCGACCGTCCGCGTCAGGCTGACCGATATCATCGCCTTCAACCAGGGCAAGCCGGTGGAGGCAACGAAGTCCAATATTCCCAACGTCATCAAACTCAAGCAGTATACCCGTGCGGCCCACAGCGCCTCCTTCGTGGAGGTGGAGGTGGATGAGCAACTGGGCGTGGTCAACGTCACCCGCGCGGTAACGGCGGTTGCGGCCGGGCGCATCATCAACCCGCGTACGGCGCGCAGCCAGATCATCGGCGGCATGGTCTGGGGCATCAGCAAGGCTACCCGCGAAGAGACGTTGCTGGACAAGAACCTCGGCCGCTACGTCAATACCAACCTCGGCGAGTACCACCTGCCCGTCCACGCCGACGTGCCGGAGATGGACGTCATCTTCGTAGAAGAGCACGACAAGATCATCAATGAATTAGGCGCGAAGGGCGTGGGCGAGATCGGGCTATGCTCGATGGCCCCGGCGATTGCCAACGCCATCTTCCACGCTACGGGCAAGCGGGTGATGCGGTTTCCGGTAAAGTTTGATGATTTGATGTAGCCTACCGGTCAAACAACCGACTCCCGTCGTACCGATTCTGGTTCACCGGCAAGTAGCCCGGAGAAACTCCTCCGGAGTACCTCCGGGCTAAGAGCTATTTGCCCCCTCCGGGAACGTCTAGTGCTCAACTATCAACCCGTTGGACAAGTCGACCTTGTGTTAACCGGAAAATCATTGGTTGACAGATCAGTAAGCTACCGGTCAAACAACCGACTCCCGTCATACCGATTCTGGTTCACCGGCAGATTGATGAAATCGAGCGTACCCGGCTTGACGGCGATGGAGAAGGAATAAAAATTACGCTGCGGCGCCCAGCTGAAGCGCATCTCCCAGCAGTGGAGGTCGCGCACGAAACTCAGGTAAGGGTAGGTGATCCGCTCGCTCACGAAGTCGTAGCCGATCTGGCCGATGTTCACGCTCCAGTTGTTGGTCAGGTTCAGCGCGCCACGCAGTTCGATGGAGTTGGCGACGGCCCGGTAGCGGGGCGTACCGCGATCGTCGACATCGGGGGTTTCGGTGTCGAACTCCCGCTCGAAGTTGAAGTTGAAGCTGTGCCGGATGCTGAACTTCTCGAACAGGCTCAGGAAGTCCGTTTCCTCAAACAACGTATTTTCTTCCTCCCGGCGTTTGCGGCGTTCCTCCTGCACGTCGGTCACGAACTCTTCTTCCTCGCCCTGGAACAACTGGCGGATCTTGGCCACCGTGAGGTTGGTGGATATGGAGGTGTTGAGGCGATCCAGCGCGAGCGGCGAACGGCCTTCGGACAGGTTGGTGGTGTTTACACGCTCGAAGCTTTGCCGGGAGGCGTCGAAACGGGTAACGTATGGATCGAAGACAGCCGACACATTGACGCGGGTGATTCCCTTGAAAAAGGAGGTACTGGCGCGCATATTGACCGTGCTCCATTTGAATTCCGGCTTGGTGAAGTCGTAAGTACCCGAGATGGCCAGGTTTTGCAGTAGTTTGACGTTCTTCTCCGTAGTATCCTTCTTGCTCCACACTTTGGCCTCGAACAGGTTATCGAAGCCGTAGTTGATGCCCAGCCGCCGCTCGCTTTGGGAGGGCGCGCCGAAGATCTGATTGGCGAAGGGGGACAGGTAGCGGTCCGAACGGCCGTTGAGCGGGTCGATTTCGTCGGTCGGGATGAAGTAAGGCTCATCGCTGATGTAATCCGTCGCGTTCAGGTAGTCCGGCGCGTAGCCGAAGCCGACGCGGGGTTTGATCACGTGCCGCAAGCCCTTGAGGCCAAGCAAGCCTTTGCCTTTGAACTTCACTTTACCGAAGACCTGGGTGCTGACGTTGACGCCCGCCGAAAAGGTGCGGAAGCCGGCCAGGCCGGGGTTCAGCGAGTTGGTGATACTACCGAGGCTGGTGGTATCGACGCTCGTCTCGCCGGTGACCGGGTCGACGATCTCCTCGGCGGTCACCTGACCGTCCAGCCCGTAGGCCCGCGTTTTGCCGTAATAGACTTCGCCGTAGCTGACGTTGGGGCTGACGTTGAAATACTTCAGCACGTTGAGGCTGACCGCGCTCGTCACGTCGTGCCGGAAGCCATACTCTCCTTCGTCCAGCGTCGCCTGGCTGAAAAAGGTGGAATCGGAACCTTCGAACTTTGTCCGCAACGCATTTTTGTAGCGAATCGACAGTTTTTTGTACCAGGCCGAAGACTTGCCCGGCAGGTTACGCAGCGGGTAAATGGTTTGGGTGGTAAAGGTCGCGTCGGGGAAATTGACCGTGATCTGGCGCGTCCGGTTACTCTGGCTGTGGTTGAGGCCGGCGGTGAGGGTGCTCTTCAGCTTGGTGAACGTTTTGGTCATGTTCATGCTGGACCGGATGACGTTCTGGCTCGCCACCTCGTAGGAGTTGTTAAAGCGCTGATCGGCCAGGTTGGTCTGGAAATTGATGTTACCGCCGAAGGTGAAGGTGGGGTGGGCGCGGCTGTCCTGCCGGTGGCTCCAGTTGACCATAATACCTTTCTGGCGCGTCACCTCGAGGTTGTCCGCCTCGTTGCGCAGGTTGTTGTAACTGGCGTTGAAGCTGCCGCTGTATTTATAGCGGCGGATGTAGCGGACGTTGGATTTGAGGCGGTAGGTGCCCTTCAGGTAATAGTCCGCCGTCAACTGCAGATTGACGTGTTCGCCGAGTGGAAAAAACCAGCCGACACCCTCCAGGCCGTAGCCGCCGAGGCGGGGGGCGTACTGGTAATCCTGCGGAAACAGCAAGCCGGAACTACGTCCGGATTTAAGCGGGAAAAAGCCGAAGGGCAACCACAGCGGCGTCGGTACGCCCATGATCTCCAGGTTACTGGGGCCGATGACGGCGAGGCGGTTGGGGACGATTTTCGCCTTCCGCGTCCGGATGCCGAAGTGCGGGTGCTCGGCCGAGCAGGTGGTGAAGATGGCGTTTTGGGAGTAGATCACGTCGGCCTGCGTCGTATCGTTGACCGCGATCGCGCCGCTGACGAATTTGGATTTATTGCCGCGGATGTAGATATCGTCCTGCGTACTCGTCGTACCGTAAACGATGCCTTTGCGCGTCTTGAAATTGTAGCGCATATCCTTGGCCGTAAAGCTCTGCCCGCCGTCGGAAAACTCCGGGAAACCGGCGGGTTGGCCGAGGCTGTCGGGCAGCGGGCCGGCGGTGACGATGTTGGTGCCGTAGTTAAGGATGATGTGGCTGGCCTTGAGGTCGATGGCCTGGTACTTCACCGAGGCGTCGCCGTAGAGATGAATTTCCTGCTCGACGAAATCGACCCACATGCTATCGTTGGCGGCGTAATCGACCGGCGCGGCGAGCGAATCGGGCGACATGAGGTACTGGGCGGAAGAGCCGGAGAATTTGGAGGAGGGGAGGGAGTCGGTAGCCAGCGAGTCGAGAAGGATGGGCTGAATGGAAAGGCTGTCGGGAATCGTATCGCTTAGGAGAGTCGTCGGACGAACTTTTTGCGCCGACTTCGTCAGGCCCAAAAAGGATTCGTCCGACGACTCTCGCAAATTTCCGAATCTCGAATCTCGATTGGCGATTCTTGATTTGGGCGCGATCGCGGGTGCGGTGGAACGGGCGAGGTTCGTCGTTGAAAAACGAGGCGCGTGTTCATTGGCCCGTACCCGCGTCCCCGCCCCAAAAAGGAGGAAGAAGAGCAACAAACGGAGGAGGAAGCCCGTCGATATTGCATATATTTGCGTACATCCCGACACTCCGGAGTTGACCGGACACTGAATACTCATTACTGATGCCAAGAGCTTACTACACACTATTATTGGTCCTGATTTTTTGTATCCCAATGACGACGGCGCGCGCCGATACGTCGTTTGGGCCGGAAAGCTTTAACGCTTTATTAAAGGATAGGGCGGGCAAAAGTACGCTACCTTCCCTTAATGCGCTGAGCAAGGTGGTCATCGACGCGGGGCACGGCGGAAAAGACCCTGGCGGCATGGGGGAAAACAGCCGGGAGAAAGAGATTGCGCTGGAGATCGCCCGGTTACTCGCCATCGGTGTGCGCACCAATTTTCCCGACGTGGAGGTGGTGATGACGCGCACTGACGACACCTTCATTCCGCTGTATGAACGGGCGAAAATCGCCAACGAAAGCGGGGCGGACCTCTTCATCAGCATCCACGCCAACATCATGCCCGGCAAGTCGTCCACCTACGGCACGGAGACCTTCGTGATGGGCCAGCACGTAGCCAAACACAACCTCGAAGTGGCGAAGCGCGAAAACGCGGTCATCGGCCTGGAAGGCAACGTCGAGCAAAACTATGGCTACGACCCCAACAGCGACGCGGGCCACATCATGATGAGCATGTTTCAACACGCCTTCCTGGAGCGCAGTATTCAGTTCGCCGAGCTGGTGGAAACCGAGTTTCAAAACGCCGGGCGGAAAAGCAGGGGCGTGAAGCAGGCCGGTTTCGTGGTGCTCAAGGAAACGACGATGCCGTCCGTGCTCGTCGAATGCGGCTTCATGAGCAACCCGACGGAAGAAGCGTATTTGCTCAGCGGCGTGGGCCGGCAAACACTCGTCAACGCCTTGCTGCGCGCCTTCAAGGCGTATCACCAGCGCCAAAACGGCGGTGGGGGCGCGCGCGCGGCGATGACGCCACCGGCCCGTCGGGCCGGGACCGCTTCACCAACCGCGCCTGCCGTCACCACCGCTCGCCTTGCCCCGGCTGCCGCTACGGCCACTAACGTCTACGACCGCGAGGTCCGCATTGCCCCCACCACATCCGCCCTACCTACGGCCGCCCGCCAACGACGGTGGACCGCCCGCGGCGTCGCTCCGCGCGCCATCACCTACGGTAAGCGCCCGGCCGCCGAACGGACGACGGTTGCCGCACCGCGCGCGGCCTCGCCGGCGGGGTATTATGCGCCGGTCGCCGCTCCCGACCTTCCCGCTTCCTCCGGCCCGTTGCCGGTACGCTACGGCAGCCCCATCCCCGTTACGGGCGATCCTTCAACCGTGCTCCCGCTCCGCGGCGAGGCCGGCGGAAAGTACGAGAGCGTGCTGAGCCGGGAGGTATCCGCCAGTTTGCGCGGCGTCCGCAGCTTGTACGAGCGCTCCGCCACCGCCGGTCGGCGCGGCGCCATGGTCCGCGACACGACGCCGGGCGGTTACAAATTCGCGGAGGCCAAGGTGCGCAAAGACCCCAAGCCTAAAACCGGTCCCGACCTGACGAGGATCTCCGACGACCAGTTGCTTTACGCCGTTCAGATCATCGCCACCAAACGCAACCTCGACCTGGCCGAAGCCCGTTGGCGGCGCGTCCCCTACCCCATCAAAAAGATTAGCGAGGGCGGCTGGAATAAATACCAGGTACGCAACCTGCCCACCGCGGCTCAGGCCCGTACGGCGCGAGCCAGGGTGAAGGCGTCCGGCTTTAACGACGCCATGGTGGTGGTGTATTACCGGGGGAAGCGGCTGGCGGCGGCCCAGGTGAAGTATCTGCTGGCCCGCTAGCATTCCGGGACACAGGATGAAGCCGCAATTCTTCTTCGCTTGGCGGGCGGGTCACCTCCTTCGTCGCGCCTCGGCCGCCGAGCGAAGAAGAATTGCCCGCCGTCCTCATTCGAGAGGCTCGTTTACTACTTATTCTCCCTCAGGGCAATCGCTTTTACTAAAAGCGATTGCCCTGTATCCTCCCTGCTCACCACTCAAATTTTACGTATCTTGCCCGTTATACAAATCCATTCAAAAATGGCCAATATAACAACATCATGTCAGGAAATTTCACCTTTGAGCTGCTGTGCATCGACCCAGCGGATATCAACAATCAGAAAGGCTTTATCCACGCCCTCAGTTATTCAAAAGAAGTCTGGAACGGCAAGTCTCCGCTTATCACCCAGGATAAAAACGGGCAAAATTACATCAAGGGCGAAGACGGCATGGTGCTTACCGTTTTACCGGTCGACACCAGTAAAATCCTTACCGATCTCGTTGAAGCCGCCTTCGTCTTACGCATTGAAAGCAAGTACTTTGAAACCCTGGAGCCTTACCGCCAACGCCTGCTGAAGCATCTCCGGGAAAATCTGAAATTCGCTCACCTTCGCATTCTCAAAGACGACATCTCGGCCGAAATCGCCAACCAGCTCTACCCCAAGATCAACTCGGTCGAGAACCTGCTGCGCCGCTACCTGATCAAGTTCTTCTTTCAGCGCGTGGGCATGAACTGGTGGGAGGTCACGGCCACGCCGAAGATGATCGACAAGGTGAAGAACCGGCAGCGCAACCGCTCCAACCAGTTCAGCTACTTCATCAACAGCGATATCGAATTCGCCGATTTCGACGACCTCGGCCTGCTGATTTACAAACAATCGACCGGCTTCAACGACCCTGAGCGCGTGCTGGAGATGCTGGACCAGATCTCCACGACGGAAGAGCTGACCGATCTGAAGAACAACCTGCAGGGTAACTACACGAAGTACTTCAAGACCTTCTTTCGCGACAAGAACTTCGAGCGGCTGTGGAAGGACATGTCGAAGATCAGGAACAAGGTCGCCCACCAGGCCACCTTTTTTCACTCCGAACTCAAGAAAGGAAAGGATCTTTCGGCCGAGCTCACCCGCATCATCACCGAGGCGGAAAAGCACATCGACGAGATCGTGCTGAGCCTGAACGAGAAGCAGGCCATTCACAAGGCCGCCGTCGAGATCGTCAAGGAAGAGGAAATGGAAGCCCAAGAGCTGCAGCAACAGGAAGAGATGTCGGGTAGCCGCGCGCCGACCGATGTGCCACAGCCGGAAATACTGGAGGAGGTCATACCCGGCTCGGACTCCGACTTCGATAACCGCGTCAAACTTACCGGCCCCAAGGTACTCGGTAAGATCAAACTCGAACACAAAGTCAAGACCTATCACAAAACCGCCGCCCCCGGCTATAAAGTGATCAACGAAGAGGAAATTACCACCAACCTGGAGGAAGCCCTCAGCCTCAATTATACGGATTACGTGGGGCTGAAGTGGTTCGTGACCCAGTTTCTCGCCAACAAAGGCTACGCTATCGGTACGACTTATTCGCTGGTCAACATTCTAATCGAACAGGAAGCGATCATCCTGTACGATAAGGAGAGCCCGGACGGGCATATGATCAAGGCGGTGCGTTTGCCGGCGTAAGGGTTCAGGTTGCAGGTTGCAGGTTGCCGTCAGACATGTGCAACCTGCAACCCTACAAAACCTGCAACCGTAAAATCAGAAATCACCCGCCATCCACTACTAACCACCACCCACGACAATGCCCATAGAATCCAGCCCCCAAGCCCTCCGGAACGTTCGGCGCAACCTGTTTTTCATCCTTGTCGCTTTCACTACGCTGGCCTTTCTGGGTATGATCGGGCCGTTTCTGATCACCGTGCTGTGGGCGGTAGTACTGACCATGATTTTTTACGGTCTGTACAAATGGATTCGCCTACGGGTGGCGAAACGCCGTAAGGGTGAAGTCGTAGGAGAGCGTAAAGGCCTGGCCGCGGCCATCACCTCCGTCCTGATATTCTGCTTCGTCATCATCCCGTTCATCTTTCTCAGCATCGCGCTGGTGAATCAGGGCCTGGGGTTGTACGAGCAGATACAATCGGGAGAATTGGACCCCACCTTTATCGTGGATGACCTGCAACGGCGGCTTCCGAGGGTATATGATATGTTGGGTGACGCCGGCGTAAGTCCCGCTCTGGTGAAAGAAAAGCTCACCACCTTTGCCGGTACCGCCAGTCAGTTCGTAGCGGAGCGCGTGCTGAGCTTCGGCGGCAACCTGCTCAACGTATTCGTTCAGTTTACGCTGATGCTGTACCTGCTGTACTTTTTTTTAAAAGACGGCAAGGTGCTGCTTGACAAGATCGTCGACACCATCCCGATGGGCAACGTGCGGGAGCGGATGCTCTTCCGGCGGTTCGCGCAGGTAAGTAAAGCGACCTTGAAAGGCACGCTGGTCGTCGCCCTCGTACAGGGCACCATCGGCGGCGTAATGTTCGCCATTCTCGGCATTCCCGCCGCCCTGCTTTGGGGCGTGGCGATGACGCTGCTGGCCTTGCTGCCCGTCGGTGGCAGCGCCATCGTTTGGGGGCCGACGGTGATCATCCTGTTCGCCCAGGGCTACGTGGGTCGCGCCATCGCGCTGCTCGTGGTCGGTGCGCTCATCATCGGTTTGGTGGACAACCTGCTCCGGCCGCTACTCGTGGGCCGCGACACCGAAATGCCGGACTACCTCGTCCTGCTTTCCACCCTGGGCGGAATCACTTATTTCGGCTTAAGCGGTTTCGTGATCGGCCCCACGATCGCGGCCCTGTTCATTACGGTATGGGAAATGATGGGCAAAGATTACGGGGGGGCGAGTTCTTGAGCTACGAGATAGGAGCTGGGACTTAGTTAGGAAATCTAACTCCTAGCTCCTGGTCCCGGGCGGGGTCGCGGGATGCAAAGGAAGGATCGGGGGTGTTGTATATTTACTCCATAAACGTTAAGTAAGCGCTAAGCGGGAAAAAATCGGACGCTCGGAGGTCACGAAGCGTAAATTCGCTACGCTCTTGCCGCTTCGCGACGCTCCGAGGTCCTCGGCCCGTAAGTGATTGCCCGAGTGGTATCGACAAGTTGGGGACCACCGAGCGTCCGCTTCCTGGTTTAGCTCTTGATTCGCATTTTCACGCTTGCGCACCCATACTTATGAAAATTTACGCACTACTCATCGCCGTATCCCGCTACCCGGAGGGCATCAATGACCTGCCCGGCTGCGCGGAAGACCTCAGGGCCGTCCGGGATTTCTTCGCGGGGTACGCCAAACTGAACGGCGTTGACTTCGAGCCGGTAATATTGCTCAACGAAGAAGCCACCAAAGCGGGCGTCATCGATGCTTTCGACCATTTCGACCAAGCGGGACCGGAGGATGTTTGCTTCATCTACTACAGCGGCCACGGTGCTCAGATGCCCGCCCCACCCGAATTCCACGACATCGAGACCGACAAGAAGTGCGAAACGATGGTACTCTTCGACAGCCGGATGCGGGGTGGTTTCGACCTGGCCGACAAGGAACTGAGCTACCTGATCGCCACCCATACGGCTAAGGCGGGCCAGGTATTGGTGATCGCCGACAGCTGCCACTCCGGCACCGTCACGCGGGAAGCCGCCGCCCTGCCCCGCCTCGCCGTCGAAAATCATACGCCGGTGACCATCAAGGATTTCCACGGCTGGCGGGATTACGAACGCAAGGGTGCGTATTACCACCCACCCGTCGGCGCGCACGTTTCCCTCTCCGCCTGTCGCCCCGAGCAACTGGCAATGGAAATGAAGATGGGCGGCACGCCCCACGGCATCTTCACCTGGTTCCTGCTCGAAACGATGGGCCGCCTCGACCTGGCCGGCTGTAGCTACATCGAATTGATCGACCAGGTACGCGTGCGGGTACGCAACCATTACAAAGGACAGGACGTCCACGCGGCGGCCGGCGGTGGCGCGTCGCTGCAACAACGCTTCTTCGGCGGCAAGCTGGAACGCAGCCGGGCCTACGTGCTGGAGTACACCACCGCCGGCGGCTGGTACGTCAACCAGGGTGAGATGGCGGGTACGGCGACCGGCGATCTCGGCCGGGTGCTCGACGGGGAAGAGGAACGGGAGATCACCGTAAGCCGTACGGAGGCGGGCCGCGCCTTCGTACACGCCGAAACCTGGATGGACAGGGCAAAAGCACCTTATCCCGTAATCGGTCTGGAAACGGGCGGGGAACCACTCGTCATTTACCTCAACCAGGCGCGGCTCGGTCCCGTCATCGGTGGCAACCTGCGCACCGTCATCGACCGTCAGGCCAACCTGCTGCTGACCGACGAACCGGATGCGGCCCGCTACCACCTGACGCTACTGGAAGACTACGGCGTCAGCCTCGTGATGCCCGGCGGTGACCGCCCGCTGTTCGAGTCGGTCCCCAGGAAAAAAGACGGTTGGGTAGATGAATTCGTGGACAAGCTCGCCCGCGTCGCCAACTACGAGCGGGTGCTCCGGCTCGCGCCCAAAGAACGCCCGCTCGACCTCGACCAGGCGGTGGACATCCGCCTGGAGCGGGTCTACCTCGACGACGACAACACGCCCGTCCCCCCCGCCCGAGAAGGCGCCAACGACCTGCCGCTCGACGGAACGGCCGTGGTGAGTTACGCCGACAACGACTTCGGCATCCTCTACCCGCCGCAACTGCGTATGCGCATCCGCCTGCGGGAAGGCCGGGATCCGGTGTACGTCGGCCTGCTGGTGCTCGACGAATCTTTCGGTGTGACCGGTAGTCTGCTGGAGGTGAAAAAGCTGATCCCGCAAGATCGGGAAGCGGTAACGCTCTTCCCCGAAGAAGGGAGCGACGGCCGGTTCTACCGCAACTACTTTACGCTCACCTTCCCCGCCACGTTGCACGGCTGGGGGCTGACCGAATGCACCAATTACTTTAAGGTCGTGGTGTCCGAATCGGAGTTCGACCTGGCGGCCTACGAGCAGGAAGGGCTGGCGGCGCAAGAAAAGCTCGACCCGGAGGAAGACAACATGCGGGGCGTGGCGGGTGCGCCCTCCCGCCGCCGCGCGCGCCGCGACCGCTGGAACGTGAAGAACATCCCCGTCACCATCCACTCGCCCCTGCCCAACGACGCGGAGCTGACCGACGCGGACGGCAACGTGATGAACCGTCCGGTTTCGGTGTCCGCCAAACCCGCCGGTCTCACCATCGGCGGTATCGTGCTCGACGCCTCTGCCGGCAACGCCCGGGCGATGGGCCGCAACACGCCGCCGCCCTGCCCCACCCTCGGTTTCGGTATGGAACCGATGAGTCTGGTGACCAGCCGGAGCGCGGCGGCCGCCGGCAGCCCGCTCGATATGGTGCGCCTGACCGGCGTGACCAACGGCGATGCGGTCACCGAGGCGTCGCCCCTGCGCCTGCGGGCCGCCGGGGCGGGCCACGAAGGTTGCCTGGTGCTCGGTTTCGACGAGGAGAGCGGCCGCTACTTCCCCGTCGGCTTCCCCGACCGGGAGACCGGCGAGGTGGTTATGTTCCAGCTACCGGAGGTGGAGCGGCGGCCGGAGGAGTATTCCCGCAGCCTCGGCGGCTCCATCAAGTTGTTCTTCCGCAAGGTCATCAGCGACTACCTGCCGTGGCAAGACGGATCGGGCATCAACCGCCTGCGGATGGTGGACGTTCCGGAAAACGCGGCGGCGGTGACCTACGCCTCGGAAAGCGCGGGCCTGATCAGGGAAAAGGTAGCGGCGGTAACCGGGCCGATCGTACTGTTCGTCCACGGCATCATCGGCGATACGAGTACGGCCCCCATGTTGCTGCGCTACGCCAAAACGGCGGCGGGCCAGCCGGTGCTGGATAACTACAGCCTGGTACTGACCTACGATTACGAGAACCTCAAAACGCCGCTGATGGATACGGCGCAGGACCTGCAAAAGCGGCTGGCGGACGTGGGTCTGGGCGCGGGCCACGGCAAGACGCTGCACGTCTACGCCCACAGCATGGGCGGTCTGGTGAGCCGCTGCTTCATCGAGATCCTGCAAGGCAAGGAAGTGGTCAGCCACCTCGTGCAGTTCGGCACGCCGAACGGCGGCAGCCCCTACGGCAACGCGGCCCAACTGATGACGCCGCTGCTCAGCCGGGCACTGGCGGGTGGCGCGGCCTACAACCCGTGGCTGACGCCGCTGCTCGGCCTGCGGTGGTTCCTGAACAACGCCCTGTTGACGCTGCAACAAATGCGGATCGGCTCCGACTTCCTGAAGATGCTGGAAGACAAGGGCAGCCGGGGCGAGGTGCCCTACACGCTCGTCAACGGTGATATCCGGAAGATCGCTGACGTGGACGCGCCCGCCGAAGCCGCCTTCCTGCAACGCATCATGGCCCGCTTCGACTGGCGGGATGGAGCCGACCTCGTGTTCTTCCAATCTCCGACCGACGTGGCCGTCTCGGTCAAGAGCCAGCAGCAAGTGCCGGGCATCACCGGCCTGGCGGAGACCGTAGGCTGCGATCATTTGAGCTACTTTGTGGACCCGGCTGGAATAGCGGGGTACGAGGGGTATTTGGGGCGTTTGTTTCCGGAGGGGTAGATTTCAGGTTATTATTCACTTCGAATTAGTGCCAAAGTTCGTTTCGTCCGCATCGTTGCGCCCGCATTTCGAGTTACACCTCCGAGGAGCTTTTCATCCTCTCCGCTTCGCTACGAGGCTGAAAAGACGCCTCGGAGGTGAACTCGAAATGCTAGCGGGCGTCGGTGGATGAAGCGCGTTTTTGTTTTCACCTCCGAGGCGTCTTCCGGCCTGACGCAGTCGGCCGGAAGCTCCTCGGAGGTGAAAAACAAAAACGCCGGCGCATCAACATTAACAATAAAATCAGCCCCATGCCCACCCTCAACCAATTCATCGCCAACGGCCAGCACGAAACCGCCGTGGAGGCACTTTTGGGCCTTGAAAATTACGAAACAGACGACAAGTTCCAGTCGATGGTCACCCTGCTGTCCAGCCGGATGCAGGCCGCGCTCGAAGACGAGATCGAGGCAACAAAGACGGAAAAAGAATTGGATATGGAACGGCGGGCGATCGCCAAGATGGTCATGGGCATTGCCGGTAAATTTCGCATAAGTAAGGTTGACTTTCCTGGAGCACTGAAAACCGCCAGGAAGCCGACCGTTACCGAGCCGGAACGCAAAACGGAACAACCCAAAGTCGTTTTCCTCGCCGCCAGCCCGAAGGATATGGCGAAGCTGCGACTGAAAGAAGAGTACTTTCAGATTCAGATGGAGCTGGACGATAAAGCGTCGAACTTCAAACTCCTCAGCCGCTTCGAGTCGCGCAACGATACGTTGATCCGCACGCTGATGGAAGACAAGCCGACGTACGTCCATTTCGCGGGCCACGGCGTGCCGGAGACGGAGGGCTTCTACCCCGCCGGGGTGGTGCTGGAAGACCGTTACGGGCAGGCGACCGTAGTATCGGGCGAATCGCTGGCCAACATGTTCCGGCTGATCAAGAAGCGCTCACCGCTCAAACTCGTCTTCCTCAACGCCTGCGAAACGATGGAACAGGCCAGGGCCATCAGCGCGCACGACCTGTACGTGATCGGGATGGGCGAGAAAATCCCCGACAAGCTTTCGATCGCGCTGGCGGGCGGCTTTTACCTCGGCCTGGCGGAGACGCCGGACGATATTCCGTACGCCTTCGAGATCGCGATGGCGACGATCGACATCGGGGGGCTGGAAGGAGCGGCGATACCGAGGTTGTTTTATGGAGGAGAAGAGGTGGTGTTTTAAGGGCAAGCGCGAATTATCTCCGCTCGGCTCCTTAGGTGGCCGAAGGGACTATAACATGGATAAATCTCCCCGGTCACCCGGCGGCCGAGGTGCTCCGAACGCCCTTCGCTTCGCTTCGTTTGTTTGGAGCACCTCGGCCGCCGGGTGACCTTGCATGCGCCGCGTGCTACAACGCCCTTCGCCCACCTTCTTTGCACCCGCGGCCCCGCCCCGGCCATAAAGTTTTCGTTGCCACGCGAACCTATGACCCCAAGCCGTACTTTTAGCGCAAACCACCCACCTGCTTTGACTACGAAACTCACCAAGCGCGATACTTCCTGGCTACATTTTAACGCGCGCGTACTGCAGGAAGCCGCCGACGCGCGCGTGCCGCTGTACGAACGGATCAAATTTCTGGCCATTTTCAGCTCTAACCTCGACGAGTTTTACCGGGTACGCGTGGCCAGTCTGCGGCAGTTCAAGAAGCTGGATAAGGCGGACCGGCGCGAGCTGTTCAACTTCAAGCCCAAGAAGGAACTGAAGACGATTCGCAAGATGGTCTACGAGCAGCAGGAGCAGTTCGGGAACATATTTCGCGGAGAGATCCTGCCGGCGTTGAAGCAGGAAGGCATTCACCTCATCCATGGCGATGAGATGACGCCGGAGCAGGAGAAATTCGCCGCCGATTACTTCGATGAGCGGGTCAAACCCCACCTCGCGCTGCACTGGTTGCCGCAAGACCGGGTGGACACCTCAGAACTCCCCTTTCTTAAATCCGGCCAACTTTGCCTGGCCCTGGAAGTCGATGAGGAAGCCGCCAAAGAAGCCGAGGCGATCGCGCTGGTCCCGCTACCGACGAAGGAAGTCTCCCGTTTCATCGTCCTGCCCAGCCCGGCGGCGGACCCGGGTGGTTATTACGTGATGTTTCTCGACAGCCTGATCCGAACCAACCTCAGCCGCTGGCTCGACCGGAAGGTAGCTTACGGCTACAGTTTTAAGCTGAGCCGCGACGCGGAGCTGTACATCCAGAACGAATTCGACGGCGAGCTGCACCGCAAGATCGAGCACCGCCTTTCCGCCCGCGAAGACGGCCTGCCCACCCGCTTCCTGTACGACGCCAATATGCCCGGCTGGATGCTCAAGCGGTTGAAAAAGACGCTGGGGCTGAGTAAGTACGACATGATCCCCGGCGGCCGGTACCACAACTTCATGGATTTCTTCGGCTTCCCGCTGCCGGAAGGACGTGAGGACCTGGCCTATGAACCGCTGCCGCCCCTGCCCCACCCCCGCCTGGAAGCCGAAGACGGCATCATGGAAACGATGGAGCAGAGCGACCTGCTGCTGCACTTCCCCTACCAGAAGTACGACTACGTCCCGCGCCTGATCCGCGAGGCCGCTGACCACCCGGAGGTGACCAAGATTCAGATTACCCTTTACCGGGTAGCGGGAAAATCCGCCGTCGTCACGGAGCTACTGTACGCGCTGGCGCAGGGCAAAAAAGTCGACGCTTTCGTAGAGACCAAGGCCCGCTTCGACGAGGCGAGCAACCTGTACTGGGGCAAGCAACTGGAGCAGGCGGGCGCGTACGTCCGCTACAGTTACCCCGCCGTTAAAGTGCACACCAAACTGTTGCACATTATGCGGCATACGGCGGACGACCGCAACGTGCACTACACCTACGTCGGTACCGGTAATTTCAACGAGAAGACGGCCCGCATTTACACCGATCACGCGTTGCTCACCTGTCGGCCACGCATCGGAAAGGACGTGCAGCAGGTGTTTCAACTGCTCAAGGGCAAGTTGATTTTACCGAACTGCAAGAAACTGCTGGTGGCGCCTTTCACCCTTGCGCGCGGCATATCCGACCTGATCGACGCCGAGATCAGACGCGCCCGGAACGGCGAGACGGCTTACCTCTTTTTCAAGATGAACAGCCTGGAAGACGAGGAAATGATCGGCAAGATCCGGGAGGCCGCCGCCGCCGGGGTCGAAGTCAGGTTGATCGTACGCGGCATCTGTCGTTTGCAGCCCGGACCGGACGAGAAGATCGAGATCATCTCCATCATCGACCGCTTCCTGGAGCACGCCCGCATCTACATCTTCGGTAACGGAGAGGTAGAAAAGGTGCTCATGGGCTCCGCCGACCTGATGGGCCGCAACCTGCACCGGCGGGTCGAAGTGGTCACGCCGGTGGAAGACCCGCTGCTGCGTCTGGAAATGCGCCGCATCATGGATATGCAGTGGCGGGACGACCGGAAAGCGCGGCACATTTCGGACGACCAGCTGAACGTCTTCGTCAAGGACGGAAAGGGCGACTTCCGGGCGCAGCTGGATATTTACAACTACTTCTCGCGGCGGGAAGAGGCTTTGGAGTAGTTTGTTGGTCTCGTGGTCTCGTGGTCTCGTGGTCTCGTAGAGCTACCGCACGAGGCAAACGTGATGGGACGACCGCTCGCTGATTGACCGACTTATCACTACCTACGACTACCGGACCAACAGACCACAAAAACTAATAGACCAACGAACCAACAGACCACAAAACCAACAGACCAAAAGACCATTAACTTCCTCGCCCACCTTACGCTAAGCTACTTCGACACCGACCTCCAGGCCGGCAACTTCCTCGGTGACTTCGTAAAGGGGAGGGCCGTTGCGGATTTACCCCCGGGCGTACAGCGCGGCATCGTGATGCACCGGGCCATCGACCACCTGACGGACCACGACCCGGACGTGAAATCGCTCAACGCCCTGATCGCCGAAAAGCACGGCCGCTACGCCGGGGTGATCACCGACATCGCCTTCGATCACTTTTTGTGCCGGAACTGGGACCGCTTCGGCCCATTGGAATTCGACGCCTTCCGGGTCGGCACTTACTGGTCGTTGCACGCCCGGCGGGAAACCATGAGCGAGCGCGTACGGGGCTACATCGAGGGGATGCTCCACCACGACTGGCTGACGCTGTACCGGACGCCGGAGGGCATGGAACACGTTTTCGCCCGCCTGCGCCCCCGCCTCAGCCGGCCGGAATTACTGAATGGCGTCAACGATTTACTCACCGAGCGGCACGCGGAATTCAACCAGACCTTCCTGCTGCTGTTCCCTCGTCTACAAACGCTTGCCGATGCCTACCGACTCCCCGAAGACACCCGACCCGATCGACCTTAAACTTCCCCGTTTTTCCAGCCGGCTCAACGTGAAGCGGGAAGGCGACAAACGCATGGTCTTTTGCGCCATCCGCAAAAAGTGGCTGGTGTTGCAACCGGAGGAATTCGTGCGGCAACTGCTGCTCCACTTCTTCATCGGCGACATGCGTTACAACCGCAACCGCATCACGGTGGAACGCGGCCTGAAAGTCAACGACAAAGACCGGCGCACCGACATCCTGATCTTCGACGCGGACATGCGACCGTTTATGCTTATCGAGTGCAAAGCCCCGAAGATCGCGCTGGAAACGTCCGTCTTCCGGCAGGCGGCTACCTACAACGGTCCGCTGCGCGTGCCGTACCTGATGATCAGCAACGGACGGGAGACGGTACTGGCGGAGATTGATTTCGCGAGCGAGTCTTACCGGTTTCTGGAGGCGGTGCCGGAGTGGAGCTAGAGCTAGAAATTAGGAGTTTGGAGTTAGTGCCGCCTAACTCCTATTTCCTAGCTCCTGACTCCTAGCTCCCGGCTCCTATTTCTTCCCGTACAGCTTATCCGCCGCCGCTTTGTACTTATCGCCGTCGATCCAGCGGGGGCGGACGTCGCGGTCCGCAATCAGGCGGGCGGCGAGGGTGAAAGCCTGGCAGTACTCCTTCAGGTAGGTCATATCGATCGTTTCGGGGTTATCGGTGACCTGGTGGTAATACTTGAACAGCTCGTCGCTGAAACCGGTGATGCCCGGACTGAAGCTAAGCGCTGGAATGCCCTTGATGGCGAAGCTCACGTTGTCGGAGCGGTCGAAGAGGCCCTGCTCGGGGGCGGGGTCTTCGATCACTTTTTTGCCGAAGGCGGCGGCGGCGGCGGCCACTTCCCCGTCGATGCCGGTACGGTTGGCGCCGATGAGGGAGATGGCGGAGGTATCGTCGTAACCCGCGCCGTCGGTATTGAAGTTGAAGACCGTTTTTTCGAGCGGAACCAGCGGGTGTTCGGCGTACCACTTACTGCCCAGCAGGCCCATTTCTTCGCCGGTAACGGCCAGCATCACGATGGAGCGGCGGGTGGGGCGTTCGGCGAACGCCCGGGCGGAGGCCAGCAGGGAGATCGTACCGAAAGCGTTGTCGCGCGCACCGTTGAAGATGCTGTCCTGCTCTGTGTACGCTCCACCACCCTGGGCGCCGACGCCTACGTGGTCGAAGTGCGCCGTAACGATCATGTACTCATCCTTCATGGCGGGGTCCGTTCCTTCCAGAATACCACCAACGTTCATGCTTTCGATGCGATTGACCTGGATACCGGAACTGGCCATGCTGCCCTTCAATCCTTTTTTCTTTTCCTGTAGCGCAGGCAGGAAGTTATCGTCAGCCTTGACGAAACCATAGGGGATAGTCGCTCCGGGATCACCCGAGTCCAGCCCCATTCGGTTTCCTCCGAAGTAGTTCTTAAAGTTTTTCCAGGGAAAGGGCAGAGCGTATACCTCGTAGATGGCAATGGCGCCGTTCTTAGCGGCTATATCTGCCTTTTCGCTAACGCCACGGAAAATGCCTCGCTGGCTGATGTCTCC
>ENA-ORXT01001968-ORXT01001968.1-marine-metagenome-genome-assembly--contig:-NODE-1968-length-25887-cov-3.921038_pt1 | contig 25887 bp, 25 predicted proteins | sample MGYA00237868_ERZ511482 | MGnify/ENA metagenome assembly ERZ511482
TAATGGAGTGTACACTATTTCCATTCCAAGTGACATTAATTGAGTTAAGAACTAGGCCACTCTTTTTGATTTCAATAAGCTTATTTACATTACCATTTGTCTTTACACACCCCCAATACTCAGTATTATCATTATGGCTTGTGCTTACATTTGGATTAATTGGACTCTGTGCAATACTTAGCGAAATAAATAATAAAAACAAAATCGTAGTCGTGAATAAATTATTAGTTTTCATATAGTTAATTGCTTGTTAGTTAGTTAGTTAGTTAGTTAGTTAGTTAGTTTAATTGATTATGATTAATGGCTTTTGAATCAACTCTCCTTTTTGAGTTAAAATAACTTGATATCGGCCACTTTCCAAGAAGAATTGATCGAGTGAAATATTTCGTCTACCTAATTCAATGTTTTCATTTTGTAAGATTGGAATATAGTTTCCAGACTGAACCGATATTAAATATAGACTTAGTGGCTCGACGCTTTTATTATAAATAATAAGAGAACTGGAAAGCTTAGATATATTATTAATTATTTTCAAATCACTTTTATCTAATTGAACTATAGCATTGTTATTTGAATCAGATGTAAAATCTGGATTTTCTATGTCTGAATGAGGATCATCAGTAAGAAGGGCACAATCTTTAAACGTTGCTATATCAGTATACTGATATTTAGAATTTTTTATTTGATAAACAATGCCTATATCTATTATGCTTTTTTCACTAGTTAATGAATTAATCATTTGGGGATTAAAAGTTAGTTTAAGCATATATTCTCCACGGAATAAATGACTAAACAAGACTGGAACATAATGACCATTCATATTCAATCTATAGAATTTATACGAGACTAAATCATCTGTAAAGGTAATAGGGGTAGCTGTTACCATTCTAGGCTTTATTGACCGGTTTACCTTTATAAAATAATTATAAACACCTTGCTGGACATCATTACAGTGTGTATTATCATTCACACTCGTACTGCTATTGACGGTAATTGGACTTTGTGCTATAATTATACCATAAGAAAATAAAACAAATAAATAGAGTGGAATTTTCATTAAAAAATGCTCATTCATAGTACGGGTTTTACAGTTAAGAATATTATAAGTTTTTTAGAATTTCTTCAGCATTTTTATAATTGGGATAATTATTTTCGATTATTTCAATTAGATGTGTCTTCACATTTTCAATATTCTTGAATTGTAATTCAATTTCAACCAATGACCATAATAATGCATCTCTTTGTGGAAAGCTTGGTTTATTGAGAACATTTAAGATTTTGATTGATTGGCCTTTTTCTCCAAGATGCATTAAAGACCTTGCTTCTAACAATTGGAGTAATTCTGTTTTTTGGCCTACATTAATTTCTGAAATAACCTCTGTATATTTCTTTGCTTGATACAGCTCAAAAACATTATTTTGGACTTCAGAACCAGATCCTCTTTCAACAGTGCCCATATAATCGAGATTAAGAGATGACATTGCAGACTGGCTTGATAATTCAGTAATTGATATATCTCCATGATTACCAATAAACAAAAATATAGAAGCACCGATTAAACATATACAAGCTGCGATTCCAATAATCCTTTGAATGGTTATTACATTTGATTCATTTTTAATCTGAGGTAATCCTTCTAGAAACTCTTCTTTTTTCTGTCCAACAAGCTGTAAATATCCAGGAGTAAATAACTCTGCGGATAACTGTTCACTCATTTTAAAATTCTCAAAAGACTCGTTCATCAATTCATTTTTAATTTGCTGTTCAAATACCTCTAGCTTATCTTCAGGAAGTTCATAATTATGGAACTTCCTCATGTCTGATTTTGAATATTCCATTAATGTATTTTAATATTTGATTTAGTTTTAGGAGACTCTAATGCTGAAAACATAAGTTTGGAGAGGCGCCTCATGCATCTCTTCTTTTTTTCGACGATAGATTGGTAAGTACCAGTGAATCCTAATTCACTTTTTAAATCTTTTAATAATTCGCCTTCATACACATTTCTTCGAATTATCTCTTGACATGTTGCTTCTAATTGGGAGATCGATTGTGTTAGTAGATTCATTTTGAGTTCGTAATCGTCTTGTTCTTCTTTATGAACAGATCCATTATATCCATACGGGTTTTTGATCATATCAGAATAGTCTAATGCTAAATTAAGTGCCTGCTTACTACAAAATTCACATTCTTTTTGTCTTTTTTTCTGTCGCTTTATATCTATAAAAGCATTTCTAGACATATTATATACGTAGCCATTGATATTATCAGATGGGAGGGGATCTCCTTTCAATATAAATCGTTCCCAAAACTTGGTAATTGCGTGTGTATACACTTCTCTTGTTACAGAAGCGTCTTTCGTTATTTTCTGAATGGCTTGATAATATCGAGTTTCATACATTTCATTCACTAAGAAATTAAATGTAGTCTCTTGTCCTTCTCGGGCTAAATCAACTGCAATTTTCCATTTCTCTTGGGTCATATTAGGTATTAATCACTTGTACATATAGTCGTAAGACGCTAATTTCATACTCATATAATGGCCTATTCAAGAAAAAATTAAATTTATTTCAATAAACTTATTTTTAAAAAGCTAAAATGATATTCAACAGGTTTACAGGACTTAAAGCACTGAATTTTTAATGTTATTATTTAATTATAAACGAATTCAATAGGCCTTCTGTCCAAATATCAAAGGAAAATTAACTTATGTTAATCCGCGATTGGTATCAATAATAATAAGACGCTTTGGATTTCACATTAGCATGAATAAGGTATAAGCCAATGTTATAAACTATCACTACAAATGTACTGAATTGTTACTTCCATAATTTAGTATATATCATAAAAAATTGTTTTTTAACTTATCAATTTTAAAGAAAGATTTTATGGTGTGTCATTTAAGTAATTTCAATTACACTACACAACCAATCTCGATCAAAGCACGGTCAACTTTAGCTTGATCACTGATTAAATCAGGAATCTTATTGACACAATCAAGTAAAATCTTAATATATACGCCAGCAGCAAATGCTGTAACTGAAATTGGCAAAGACACTAAGAATTCTAAATTCCAGTCCATTAAAATGTGATAAAAATGTCTGGATATAACTGCTGATATTAAGAATATACCTAGACCTGATAAAATCGGGACAAAGGAATATCGTCTAATTATTTTATTGGAAAAACTAGTATCTGCTTTTCTCCTTCTTTTTCTTATCCTTATTCTTACAAAAATAAATACCGCAATTGAAGCAATACAAGCCATTTCTATATCACCTGCATATATATAGCCAGAAAGATTATAAAATACAAATATGACTGCAGCAATGCCCAAACTAATAAAGATTGAATCTCCTTTTACAGCATCGAGTACAATTTTGATCAAATCAAATCTCTTATCATCCTCCAGAGTTTCTTTTGCTTCCTTCACCAAGCTCATGATTTCATATCTAGATGTAAGAATAGCTTGTTTGTGATCTAATTCATCATCTAAATCCATCTTGTCTTTGACCAAACACATGAGATGATCTTTTACTTCAATTCTCAAATCGTTTTGTTCTAGATCCAGTCTCTTAATGATCGTGTCAATGTCTTTTGACAATAGTGATTGATTGTTCATATATGTATTAATTATTAGGATTTACGATTAATGATAAACTTGCTATAAATGATTTCATTTCTTCTACTTCTACTTTGACAGCTCCTTTTCCTTTCTCAGAAAGTTTGTAATATTTTCTCATTCTATTATCGACTTTTTCGATATCTGTTTCTAATAATCCTTTTCTCTCTAGTTTATGCAATGCCGGATATAAGGATCCTTCTGTAATGCTAAAATTCCCCTCTGATTTTGCTTTTACAATTTTAGAAATCTCATAACCATACATACGACCATTATCCTTCAATAGTTTCAATATGATTGTATCAAGACTTCCCCTAAATAACTTTGAGTTCATATGGTGAATATACATAGAATTCCTAGGTATGTAAATTTATTCCATTAATCTTGTCTCTATAGGTCTCGCTTTTGTCTTCTGAACACTGAAGAATCGCTATAATTTTGTCCCGCATCATACATTTAATTGTTAGAAAATCTGTCTTCTGTTTTCTTATCATACATTTGCGTTTAAATCGCAAAATCTTAAACAGTGCCAATAACTAATTACTTCGACCCTGACAATCTCAAAAAATTTGGACAAATCACAGAATTCCAACAAGAAATGGGAGAAAAATTCTTCGATTATTACGGAACTGTATTTAAAGATGGAGCCTTAACTGAACGTGAAAAGTCCTTAATTGCGCTAGCTGTTGCCCACACAATTCAATGTCCTTATTGTATTGACTCTTATTCCAAAACTTGTCTGGAAAAAGGTGCAGATGAAGAACAAATGATGGAAGCTGTACATGTTGCCGCAGCTATTAAAAGTGGAGCGACATTAGTCAATAGTGTCCAAATGATGAATCACGTGAAGGACATCACAATGTAGCATACACAAATGGGAGTTAAACAAAAAGGTAAATCCTTACAAGCTAGATCAAATCAACTAGCGGATACTTTCTTTCAATTGAAAGTCTTAAACGGCAAAGAACTTGTCGATAGCAAATTTGACAGTTTTGAAGAAAAGATCAGAGACTTAGGACATGATGCTCTTAGGCCAAATGCTGTTGACATATTTCAAATCAATATTGGGAAACTGTGTAACCAAACTTGTGCGCACTGCCATGTCGATGCAGGGCCAGATCGAAAGGAAGAAAATATGAGTCGGGAAAACTTGGAAAAATGTCTCGATATAATATTAACTCATAAAATTCCTCAAGTTGATATTACTGGAGGAGCTCCTGAAATGAATGCACACTTCAGATGGTTTGTAGAGCAATGTGCAACGAATGGTATCCATGTCATGAATCGATGCAATCTGACAATCATCATGGCAAATAAGAAGTATCATGATCTTCCAGAATTCTTTGCAAATAACAATGTTCATGTGATTTCTTCTCTTCCATATTTCACAAAATCTAGAACGGATAATCAACGGGGTGATGGCGTGTTTGAAGATTCTATTGAAGCATTAAAAAGACTGAATGCAGTTGGATATGGTTTGGACGACACCAGTCTTCTGTTGGACTTAGTCTATAATCCATCAGGTGCATTTTTGCCTAGCTCTCAAGAAACATTACAAGCAGAATTTAAAAGACAACTAAAACGAAGATTCGATATAGAATTCAATAGTTTATTTGCAATCACCAACTTACCCATTAGCAGATTCTTAGAATACTTATTAGAGTCTGGTAATTATGAATCATATATGCAGTCACTTGTAGAAGCATATAACCCGATGACAATTGATGGACTCATGTGTAGAAATACATTATCTGTCAGTTGGGATGGATATATATACGATTGCGATTTTAATCAAATGTTGGATTTAAAAGTCAATGCAAACTCACAACATATCAATGATTTTGATATGGATGCTTTGGCACAGCGAACGATTATAATGGACCAACATTGTTATGGTTGTACTGCGGGTGCGGGGAGCAGTTGTGGTGGGGAGATTGCATAGAAAACTGGTGCACAAACTCTTTAGCCTGTACACCATTTGAGGGTATTTAATAGTAATATCCTAGAAGGATCATAAAATTTGAGCTTTAAACAATGCCCAGATCTGTTACAGATATGGATATTTTTAAAAATTTGCAATTAATAAAATGGGCTGAATCAATCAGGAGTCAACCCATTTCAAACAGAGTATTTAAAGAATTAAGAAGCCGAATCTAATCTTGGCAGCCTTCAATATAAGCATGAAAGGAAGCTTGTGCTTCAACCTCAAAACCACTTTTTAGTAAAATATATTGACCTGCAGTGTACTCAAAATCAAAACCACTTATGATAATATTGTTGGTTTCGATGCCAAGAGCTGCCGATTGGTTTGAATTTGATACAACATTTTGATTTTCGATTATATAATCTTCGCATGCCAAATCACATGATTCCAGCTTTATATTATCAAGATATATTTCGTCAACATTAATTCTTCCATTACATCTGAATTGAAAGACCGATGTTGATGAAATATCTTGTTGATCAAAGTCTATCGTTTCCGAATAAATAGTATTATTCGCAAAGTCTACTCCAGATGTCCACTCTTTTTTGATTGTAAATGTACTTCCGTTATCATCGGAAACTTCCAAAAAGAATGATTTTCCTGTTTCCATGCCTACAGCTTGAAAATCAAAATTGATCTTCACAAGATCTTGCTGACTTAAATCCATTGAAGCTGTATAAATTGATGAAGCATTAAATGAATTATCACGGATCCGCATAGAATAATCGCCTGATGGACTAAATGAAGAATTGACTCTGCCGGCATCTGAACCACCAGATACCCAAATACCAGCATCAATTTCAAAATCATCACTCTCTAAGATCACGCAACCACCATCAGGAATATCACAAAAATCTGGAATGCCGTCTCCATCACCATCCATATTATCATCACCGCCTGCACAGATATCATCAGTATCACAAACACCATCATTATCTGCGTCTTGGAATGTGCCAGCGCAATCACAGTTTATATCGTATACGTCATTTGTAGTACAGACATCATTATCATCACATACTGATCCAACTGGTGATGTACATTCATCACATACTTGGTTATTATTAAAATCTTCAAAAATTCTAATATTTCTGAAGTAAGAATTACCTAGAGTACCATTCCCGTCATCGTCTGCTGATAATATAAGATAAGCCCATACTCCTGTAAATTCAGACCCGATATCGACTTGAAAACTCTCCCAACTTCCAGATCCACTATAATTATTGACAGTTAAAAATCCACCAAAGCCTTGATCAACACCAAAAGATTGGTCACCATAGACTCTAGCACGATATTCTGGTCCACTAAAGGAAAAATCAAGATCATTATCAAAAGCAATCTCATGAAGTTCTCCCTGTTGAGTACTTTTAAATTCAAAAGTTAGTATCGTTTCAGTTGTGACATTATAGTTAATTTGAACTGCCTTCCAAGCATTATCTTCTAGTAAAACTGATACTCCAGCTTCTTGGATTGTTGCTGTACCTTGGTCCTCGGACGGATCGTAGCCAATGACTGGACTAGAGTTAAAGTTAAGAACCGCACAATCTACAAATGGACAATCTGCACAATCTGGACCACCACAATCAACCCCTGTTTCGTTACCATTAATAAGACCGTCAGTACATGTAGGGCAGGATATACAATCCAATCCACCACAGTCAATACCAGTTTCATCTGCATCTTGGATTCCATTAGAACAATGCGGTGTGCATGGATTATTATCTAAACATGTTCTGCTAGCCTTATGATCAGCTATTGAAATTAAAGTACTCCCAGCAACATTAATCGCTTCGGCAGTGACACTAGAATTCATCATGTATGTGGCATCTTGATTCACATGATATGCATTCCAGGTATGGCCTAATTCGTGGGCCCATAAAGTCATCTGTAAAGCTTCATTTCCTCTGTATCTTACAGCATCTTCACAAATATTATATCCTCTCTCATTACATATACCTTCAAAATGTGAATAACCAATATTGAGATCATTCGAACCGTCTCTTATGTCACGACTTGTCCAAAATGTCGCTACATCAGGAGTTGAACTAAATCCAATTCCAAAATTTGGAGATTCCGCCTGACCTTCTCCCCATTCACGGAAGTCATCTAATATTGTATTTTCAGAACAGTCAGGAAAGTTTTCTTGGCAGCTTTCAAAACTGTCTTCTGGTGTAATTTCATTAAGATCTGCCTCATATAGTTCGCTTAAGACATAATCTATTTGGAACCAATCACGATATAAGCTTGACACAAGATTTAAACGTGAAATAATTATATTCTGTACATCTATAGCACCTCCATGAAGTGTTTTAAAACCTTGATCATACGCCACTCCCATTTCGGTACATTGTACGGCAAGACTTTTTAAAGAATGCTTACCATGAGCTCTATCCATTAGATCAGGTTCAGGATTACTATGACCAACATGGCATTCAAATGATGGGGATTTACTATCCGATGATTTATATAGTACAAATAAATTATGGTCAGTATTTTTTGATGAAAACTGTTTTAAGGGAGTCAGAAAAAATTGCTGATTATCCACAGTATAAAATCCCGACAACCAATTATCTCTAATTGTAAAAACAGCGCTTTGATCTGCTCTACCATTCGTCATCCCTCTATAAGTGAATGGCTTTGGTTTGGGGTGAATCAGTTCTCCCATAGCAGTTTGCTCAACATGTCTAAAATCAGCTGCTAAAATATCATATAAGTATAAATCAAGTTGGATATTTTTATTTTCAATGGTCAATTGAAATGAAGATGTTGGATTTAATCTGACATGCTGATGAATATTATTGACTTTTATATCTAATACCCTGTATTCTAAAAGTGTCCTATCGATTTCTGAAATTACCTTCTCGAGTTCGTTATCCAATCGAAAATCATCTTGATTTTGAGAGTCATATACTTTATTTACTGTAAATAGATTATCATTCTGAATCTGACTATTTAAGATTGTGGAACTGAAGATAAAAACAAAATAAAAAAAGGCTGTGTTAAGGTTAAGCATAGTACAGGTGTTTATAATTATGCATTTCATGATTAAATCAATTCGGTCGAATTATTTAAATCAATATCAAATCTACTTAATAGAAAACATCAATTATAAATAAATAACCGATATAAAATTCTAATATAAAATTGGGAAAACAATCTATACTTTATCTATAAACTATTGATAAACAATATTTTATGAAATAATTAATTTGATTAAAGTTTTAGTAAAACTGAAGTATTTGAGGATGATTAATGTCTAAATTTTAGAATCCAACCACTCAATCAGGCCAATTCCTTCAAGAAATCTATTTTCATCTATAATCAATTGAGGCCCTAAGGTTTTTCTAATATTCTTTAAAATTTTTGTGTTAGTTTTTTGTGTATTGTAAGATTTTATTTTTGTCATTCGAGTTAGAATTAATTTATCTATTTCAAAATATCTGTTTCTAGATTTGATGACATACCTGCTCGAATTAATTGTAAAGGGGATTATTCTGAAGTTTCCCAATTCATAATTTATCATGACTCTGAGTATGCTTGCTTGACAGATAATTAAATGAGTAGGATTATTCTTCTCATATAAAAGCAATTGTTCACAGTATTTTTCAGCTTCTTCATACTTTGAGGAGTGGAACAAAATTCTTGCAAAACCTAATAGTATTTCAGCTTTTGTATTTGGTTGAAAAAGCCTTTCATGCTTAGTATACATCGATAAAAAGTAATCGAATTCTAAGAAAAATTGATCGAAATCCTTTTTAACCCATAGATAATTCACCCGAAAGGAGATTAAGTATTGAAGGGAAATAGCGTTTTGAGGATAATCTAAATCAGATACATTTGGTAATATCAATTGCTCAAACTGAGGAAAATATTTATCTATTTCAACTAGGTCTTTCAAATGAAGACTCGCGTCCAAATAATTATTTAAACTCTTAATTAGAAAAGAGTAATCATTTCGAATTTTACTCTTATTCTGAATAAGATAATTATATGCTTTAAAAGAAAACCGACGAGACTTTTCGTAATTATTATCTCCTAAGTGAATTATTGATAGTATTCTATAATAATAAAATTTAGCCATTTTAGAAACTGCTTTCTGTTCATCTTCTAGTAATGGATGATCAAAATAATCCAGCATTTTCTTTCGGTGTGGAGATCTTTTATCTAAGACTTTATAATGTAAGACAAGGACTAGATCACTAAGATTTCTGTATTCATTCAGATTGGTAAACTTGTCTTGGTATTCCCTTAATTCTTGATAAGCAAGTCGAATTGAATCATGATTTTGATTAATGAGTGAAAATAAAGAAGATTCAATAGCTTGACGTTGAGCAATTAAAAAATACTCAAATTCACAAGTTTCATCGACTATGGCTTTTACCCTTTTAAGCTTGCGTAGCGCTTTTAAATATAAGCTCGCATTTAATAAGACTTCAAATTCATTTAACTCATAAGGACCTTGTCTTCTGTCACTTCGTTTGTCATGAACTTTATATTCAAGAATAAGATTAAACAATTTAAATTTGAAAATGTTTAATTGCTTGCTAGTGATATTAAGTGAAGCTAACAGTTTTTGTTTGTCATAACATGGTCTTTTTTGTAATTCTTTCAGTATTCGTAAATAAACTTCTTGACCTTTTAACTTTTTCGACGTTATGAGGCTAATGATCTTTTTAGATTCAATTCTAGTCAATGAATTTAATAAAACAAATAAATCAATTTCTTCTGCTTTTGCCAAGGCTGTATTTTAAATTATTCCTATAAATATAAGTACTTTTTGTCATAGAAATAATATTGGACTAATTCACTTAAACTCATTTAAAATAAAGTATACAAAGTATCTGTGTTAAAATCATCTATAATGCTTAGACTATAAATTTATTCTATAACCTTGGATTTAGAATTTAATAAAAAATGGGGCACTGCTGAAGCATTACCCCAAATTACTAAACATAAAGTCAATTAGATTTAATCTACAGTCTGTTCGACCATAATTTCAAACTTTTCTCCTGAGGCTTTAGCAGCATCTTCTTTTCCAATTCCTTTAAATGAAATTTGTTTTTTATCAACACCTAATGTCACTAACATATCTCTCACTACTTCAGCTCTTTCCTTTGTAAACTCACTATTCTGCTTGTCATTGTCTCCATCATTAGAATGGACTTGAACTTGAATCTTTGCGCTTGGTCATGACTTTAAAGCATTTGCTAATCCTTCGACCTCATTCTTTGAGAAGTTTGTGATCTTGTGGGAGTCGTCATCAAATACAATTCTCGCTAACGAATAAGTTGATCCTACTTTTGCTTTGGATTTAAATATTCCAGTAAAAACATCTTTAAAAGCATCTGCAGTTTTAGTCGCAGCTCCACTAATTGCTTTTCCAATTTTAATAATTAGACTAATCTTTTTACCATTTACATCAACATAGTATCCATCCTTTTCAGAATATTCTCCTGACTTAGCGATGATTTTACCATTCGCATCTACTATATTGCCATTAACATCTATTCTTAATCCATTGACCACATCAGCTGAATTAGTCTCTAGCTGCGTCACTTCCTCTATCTTTCTATCTGCAGTTGTTGTCGTAGATTCAGTTATAACTTGCTTTGTCTCAGATGCAGGTCTCGTGCTTACTCTAGGCTTTTCTATTTTTGTGATATCTTCTGCAACCGGCGTATTACGCCCTTTACCAGCAAACCACCAGATTAAACCACCTATTAACAAAAGAGCTAATAACCATTTAAGAAAGTCTCCTCCTGAACATGCTTCTTCATGATAAAAAGCTCTATCAACAGTCCGAGTTTGAGTTTAGCAGATTTGACATTATTAGTATGAAGTCTGTTAGAAAAAAGTAGATAACATGAATACATTAATAAGACTTCATTAATGCGCATACCACATGTGAAAATTATTTTTTCTTGATTTTGATATAATGTATCATTTATATCAGATTTTATTTGTTTTAGATCAATTGCGTTAGAAAATTAATAATAAAATCTAATCAGGATTATACCTAAATTTCTCATGAAGCCTATTAAAATCAGATGATCGAACTGTCCCTTTCAATTTTTATCACAAAACTTCTAAGTCTATGCGCATCAAGTAATTAAAATCATACGTCCTATTTTAATCTAGGGCTTTTCCTATATTAGAAGTGAATTAAAAAAAGAAAATGAAAGTCATTAATATAAATGAAAAACTAAGTTTATTCTCGGATCATTGGCATCCACATATTATTGCAGAGCTAAATGGCCAAGCAGTGAAAATTGCTAAACTAAAAGGAGACTTTGTTTGGCATGATCACGAAAATGAGGATGAATTATTCTTTGTTATCAAGGGGACTCTATTTATTGAATTCAGAAACGACACTAAAACAATCCAAGCTGGAGAAATACTAGTCGTTCCAAAAGGAGTAGAACACAGACCATATGCTCCCGAAGAAGTTTGGATCATGTTATTTGAACCTTCCCAAACGAAACACACTGGAAATGTAGACCATGATATGACAAAACATACTATAGACAGTATTTAAAAGTAATGAATCTGAGTTTGATTGTTCATACTTTACAAAGGCAACACGCAATAGATATGACCTAATATAATAAAACACACAAAAGAAAATATTTAATAGCTGAGATAAAAGCCTACATTTATATATTCATAAAGAAGTAGTTATAAAAGAATGCCAACAGGACAATTTATAAAAAGTCTTTTTTTAATAATAGCCGTTTGTCTTGCTTTGACGAGCATCGCATATTTCATACCATTATTATCAACACATATCCCCTTTTCGATTTTAATGATTGCCTTATTTTCAGGACTTTCGTTTGGTGTTTATTACATTGGAAATCATTTAGCAAACTCTTCAAATAAGTATTTATATAACAATCTTATCATTATCAACATAATGATAAAAGTCCTCATGTCACTTCTTGGTATTCTACTCTACGTTGAGTTAATGAATCCACCTAATAATTGGTATCTGTTTATATTCATCTTTATCTATATCTTATTCACGATCTTCGAGGTCTACTTTATGACCAAACAAGCTAAGGCTAAGAAGTGACATTATACAGACCTGTAGTGTAGTACGCCTGCAACAAGATTGTTCTCAAACCTAAAAAGTATTCCTGAAGTTGTTTTGTCTTAATCTAGTTATTTATCTAAAATATCTAAAAATACAACCTTAGCTTAAATAAGAAAGGGCTCCAATGAAACGAATCATTAAGAGCCCTAGAAGCAGCTAAAAGTTTTGTCCTCAAATGCCTTTCGAAGTAAACGGCTCCACAGTATATCCAGCTTCTCTAAGGAGATTGATCACTCCTTCATCACCTGGTAAATGACCTGCACCAACAGCAAAGAAGTTTACATTCTCCGCCATCATGGTCTTCATTTGAGGTATCCAATTTTTATTTCTTTGATTTAATAATAGATCGTCATATTCTGCTAATCCCCCATCTTCTGATAGAGTCATTGCTAACATTTTTGTAAGATTTTGCTCTTTATACACTTCTACGATCTCTTTGAAAGAATCAGAATCTGATCCTCCATTTTTAATGCCATCCATCAACATCTCTGCTTGGTCAGCATAGGGTATACTGTCAAAAACTGACAGTTGGAAATCAATTGTTTCTAATCCTGCAGTTGGCTTTTCTCCATTCTTTGCCATTTCCATAAATTCAAATTCATAGGATTTGATTTTACCACTTTGTAAATCTCCCGGAGACATATCACCAGAAGTAAATACGGTTAAAAACATTGGCTTAATTCTTTGCATAAAAAAGATAGGTAAACCCATATCTTTAAAATGATCCTCTACTAACTTAAAATCCTCTTCAGTCAGCAGATCTTGTAGAGTCAAATTATCTTTCATAAATGCCTTATCCATCAATCCCATCATCGAAGACATATCAGTCATATCGGCCATATCAATTTCAAATACCACACGGTCAGAAGCATCCATAGCCGTCATTGTACCATCGGGTAGGAAAAAGTCCTCTGCACCGATCATATGAATCGTGCCATATAAAAATGATGATTTTTCAAGTCCATTACCAGAAATTTTCCAAAGAAGGTTATTTGATAAGCCTTTTGAAGCTTCTTTTTGTTCTTCTACGACATCTTTGGCTGCTGTAGCTTCAGCATCCATTGTATCTTTTGCTGATTTACAGGCAGTTGTTTGAAAAATGAAAATCAGTGCTAATGCACCAAATAATGAATATTTTAACTTTGTCATGTTCACTTTTTAAATAATTTACATCCGTTGGCGAATAATCTCATATAACATAATGCCTCCAGAGACAGAAACGTTCAATGAATCTGTCTTTCCATATTGAGAAATTTTGAAAGAGTCGTCCGAAGCATCAACAAGCTCTTTCTGTACACCTTTACCTTCTGCTCCCAAAACAATCGCCGTGGGCCCTTTAAAATCCATCTCTGAGATGTCCTTTGATGAATATAAGGAGCTAGAAAAAACCTGAATCCCGTGGCTCTGAAGATCTTGGATTGTCTCTTTTAGATTTGAAACACGACAAACAGGGATATGAAGTAGTGCACCTGAGGAAGTTTTCACAGCATCATTATTAATCGCGGCACTATTCTTTCTAGGAATGATCAACGCGTGAGCACCAAAAACTTCAGCTGATCGGGCAATAGCTCCAAAATTTCTGACATCCTTCACATGGTCCAAAATCACCAATAATGGAGCTTGATCATTCTCATATATAAATGGAATGATATCATTCAAATCCTGAAACTCTATAGGAGAGGTCGCAGCAATAATACCTTGATGATTCTTGCCACTACAAAGTTTATTCAAATTTTCAATCTCAGTCCGAACAAGAGGAATATTTTTTTCTTTACAAATCGATCTGATTTCTATTTCAAAAGGTCCGCTTAATTTGTTGTGGACAAAGACTTTAGAAATTGGCTTTTTCGACTTAAGTAATTCCTCTACTGCGTGTCGGCCAAAAATAATATCATAGTTTAGTAACATATTAGACAATCAAGTGCGAAAGATATGAGAAATTGACCACGATTGTGATCAAAATACAACATATAAAAACTGCGTTAACTAAAAACATTACCTTGAATTTTATGAAGCATATATTTAGCCTAATCCTTTCACTATTCATAAGCTTAACAATCGTAAGCAGCCAAGAAGCTATTGTAAAACAACAAATCAAACAAATATTAAGCGATAAAAGCTCAGAATGGAGTTTGACCAAGGAGGATATCAATGGATTTAAGATCAGCAGTTTTCACACGTCGAAGCATAGTGGAGTGACTCACATTTATGTAGAACAGACCGTAAATGATATACCAATCTATGGTTTGATCACGAATGTCAACATCATGAAAGATGGAAACATTCTCTCCGCCCACAATCAATTTATATCTGACGCTGCTTCCAAAGTTGCTACCGAAATTCCGACTAAAACTCCTGAAGATGCGATCCAAGGATTTGCCGGATTCCATAATCTTCAACTCAATCAATTCGCAAAAAGATCAAAGTCAAAGTCGGAAGATGCCACTTATCTCTTTAAGCGCTTAGACTTTAGCCAAGAAGATGTTCAAGTTCAATTAATTTATTATCCAATCGATGAAGATAATGTAAGACTCGCATGGAAAATAGAAGCAAACATCAAGGACCACACTGATTATTGGACGAGTATACTAGACGCTTCGAGTAATCAACATTTACACTCATTTAATCATACAACTTCCTGCTATTTCCATAAAGATATTTACACGAATCAAAATGAAGCCCATTTAGGCCACTATCATAAAAAGTCAAATATATCTCCTGCGGCACCTCAAAACACCTATCCTGATGGATCCTCATATTTGGTTTATCCAGTCCCTCTCGAAAGTCCTAATCAGGGAGAACAACAATTAATAAATGAACCCGCTCTAATACTTGCTTCTCCTTTTGGTTGGCATAGCACAGATAGTCTTGAAGTACCAGAGTCTACGATCACTAGAGGAAACAACGCGCATGCATTCAGTAACAGTTCAGGCGAAGGACGATCTCAAGAAGATGAACCTGATGGTGGAGAATCATTAGATTTTCGATTTGTCCATGACAAGTTGGGAGAACCATTAGAAAATATTGACGCAGATGTGACCCAACTTTTTTATATCACAAACTGGATACACGACTTTTCATATTTCTTTGGTTTTAATGAAGCGGCAGGAAACTTTCAAGCTGATAATTATGGTAATCCAGGACGAGGCAATGATTTTGTCATCTCCAGAGCCTTAGAAAGACAATTAGATGATAATATACCGGTAACAAATAATGCAAGATTCTCTGCTTCGAGTGATGGAAATAATGGCGTCATGTTTATGTTTCCATGGGTAGCAAGTGATACAGATTTAAAAATCACATCGCCAGGAAACCAAAATTTAGTGCATGGCAATCCTGTTTTTGGAATTCCAGATGGTTCTCAAACAACTGGCGGCCAAATTGCCATCTCATTTGATAGTGGTGGTGTATCAATGATGGATGCCTGTGATTCTATTACGAATGCTGCAGATCTGGCAGGAAAAATTGCCTTTGTAGATCGAGGAGAATGTGATTTTAGTTTTAAGGTTAACAATCTTCAAGAAGCTGGTGCGATAGGCGTTGTCGTTTGCAATCGGGATGAAGAGATCGTCACGATGGCAGCTGGAGAAAATGCTGAATTAGTTAATATATATTCTTCATTTATCAGGAGATCAACCTGTGATTCTATAACTGCTATTTTAAATACAGGCACTCCAGTTACGATGGAATTGATTTATACGACGCCGATTCCAGCTCAGGTATCAGGATCTTTTGACAACGGTGTCACAGTTCATGAATATGGCCATGGGGTTTCAATTAGACTCACGGGTGGTCGTAATCAGGCAAGTTGTCTTGGAAATGATGAGCAAATGGGTGAAGGATGGAGTGATTTTCTGGCTATAGTGGCTACACACAAACAAGGAGACCGTGGAGAAGACCCTCGAGGTTTAGGCACCTACCTCGATAGGCTTTCTCCGAGTACAACAGGAATCAGACGATATCCCTACTCTACAGATATGACCATAAATCCTCAAACTTATAATGACATCAGATTTACGGGTTTTGGATCTCTATTGACTAATGGAGGTAGGCGTGGAGAACATGAGGTAGGAGAAATTTGGGCAAGCACGCTCTGGGATATGTATTGGAAATTTATTGAAGTTTATGGCTTTAATCAAGATTGGCAAGATACTGAGTCAGGAAATTACAAAGCGGTTCAGCTCGTTTTTGATGGCATGAAAATACAGCCTTGTAGACCAGGCTTCATTGACGGTCGAGATGCCATACTTGCTGCTGACCAAGCATTGTTTAACGGTGAGCACGAGTGTTTAATCTGGGAAGTCTTTAGAAGAAGAGGTTTAGGATTTGATGCTGTCCAAGGATCGTCATTTCAAAGAGAAGATAACTTTGAAGGCTTCTCTATGGCTCCCGCGTGTCAAAATCAAATTGTGATCAATAAAGAAACAACAGACATCATCCAGACAGGAGATCTCATTGATGTGACAATTACTGTAGAAAATAACACTTCGGAAGCCCTGTCTGCGGTCACTGTGACTGACGTCGTCCCTACCGATCTAAGTGCAACATCGCTTGATGAATTTAATCCCCAATATAGCGAAGGTGATGAGATGATAACGTTTACCCTTGGAACTCTTCAAGCTTTTGAAACAGCAGAAATTACATATCAATTAGTGACTCCCTCTGGCACTGTATCACTTGCCAGCTTAAGTGATGATTTTAGTGAATCTATTTTGGTCCCTCAGCCCATTTTTGGAGATATCACTTGGAATCTAGAATCAGATATTGATGAAGGATCGACGTGGGTTATACCATCGCCTGTTGAAGTATTTGACCATGCATTGGCTTTTTCAGAGCTAGTCCGAGTCACAGGAGAAAGACCTGTTTTTCAATTTAGACATAAGATAGATGTTGAGTTGTTTTTTGCAGGTGCAGATGTAGAAGTCTCCACTAATGGAGGACAGGATTGGGAGAGTATCGAAAAGGATAAATTCATTATTAATGGATACAATGATGACGTTGTTTTTAAAGACAATGATGCACTCGGATTTACTGGTGATAGTGATGGCTTTATTGAATCTGTGATTGACTTACAGGAATACACAGGACAGTCAATTCTACTGCGATTTAGATTTACGAGTAATGTTGGTGGTGGTTTTGCAGAAGTGGCATCGAGCAAGCCAGGGTGGACCATCTCGAATATGCGCATTTTTGATTTGAGCACTTATGATTTAAATGAAGCGTGTCTAAGTGCAATCGGACAAGAAATGGTATGTGATGGCGCGACGACTTTAATCAAGGCTGATGACACGATATCAACAAACGATGAATTAAAATCAGAATATAAATTTTCAATTTTCCCAAATCCATCGACTGGACATTTCACAATTAGTTTTGATAGCAGGGAATTAAATCGCGCAGACATTAGAATCAGCTCTATTGACGGTGCATTAATTCATCAGAGCTCTATCAAAACATATAAACAGAAGCATACAGAATCGATCGATTTAAGTCATGTAAATACAGGTATTTATATTCTTGAACTAATTAGTGGAAGTGTAAGAATTGCAGACAAATTAATGATTACTGCAGAATAATTTTTGCTTTTTATCACAACTAATTAATTATTGATATCATTCTTTCTTTTGGTAAAGTAAAGTAAAAGGAGCTCCCCTCATGTAAGGTACTGTCTACCCAAATTTTACCACCATGTTGCTCAACTATTTTCTTGCAAATAGCCAATCCGACTCCCGTACCTTCAAAGCTTGCATTATCATGGAGGCGTTTAAAGATTAAAAATATAGTCTCTTTATATTCTTCTTCTATTCCGATTCCATTATCTGTCACTTTAAACTGTAAATTTTTACTTTGGTTTTCAATTTGTATGTGAATACGAGGGGCTTCATTGGCTTTTTTAAACTTGATACTGTTTAAAATTAAATTTAAACATAATTGTTTGATCAATATTTTATCTGCAGATATTAATGTTGTGTATCTATCATAACTTATTTCTGCATTTGATTCTTGAATATTTACTTTGATATCTGATTTTAATTCTTCTATTAAATCAACAATTGAAAATTGGGAATATTCGAGCTTTTTATTTGTTGCCTGTGAAAATTGAAACAAAGAATTAATAGTCTCATTCATATGCTGGGATCCGTCTATGATAAACTTAAATAATTCTTTTTCTTTATCCGTTAGTTTGGATTTAATTTTTAATTCTAATAGTTGTGAAAAGCGGATCACATTTGCGAGCGGTGTCTTTAAATCATGTGAAGCTAAATGAGCAAAATTCTCCAATTGAAGATTACTCTCAATGTATCTTTCTAGTTCTACTTTTTGAGATGTGAGACTTTTAGTATTTCTATTGATAATTTGAATATACTTATTGCCGATTAATGCCGTCATCACTATTTCTATTATTGTGATATACAAAATAAGTAAAGCAAAAACTTGATTAAAGAAATCAAATTCTGGGTACTTCGCTGTTTGTGTTTGTTCTAAAAAAAACAATAAAATTCCAATGACCATACATGCACCTCCTATAATATAATTCCATTTTTGTTTTTGGAAAGGATAGGTCGTGAATACAGTTAAGGCGGTTAATGGCATCAGCAAATGCTCATTCCTCATAAACGGAAAAATGAATGCAGAGATGACTATCACACCGACTGCTGCCAAAAAGTGAATAAATTTAGCTAGACCAAAACTACTCAGCGTAATTAAAGCAGTACTTATAATGATTAAAAATAAATTCCCTAATCCAACAACTAGAATGATCGGATTCCCATTAATGGAATATGCAAGAAGAGTCAGTATTAATAAAGGAATGCACGAAGCAATGTATTTGTCCCATTTGTATATTTTTAATCTATAATTCTCAATTTCTGAGAGTTGATTATTGGGCTGTATGGATATGAATTCTTCTTTTGGTCTCACAATCTCAAAAAACAAAAATAATGCTAATTATAGCTTGTTGCTCGTTTTGGCAACCACAAAACAACTACAAATTATCAACAAAATTTAAAATAAATAAACTCAAGTTAGGCAAGATATTTATACAGAAATCCAAGCATCGCTTTGTAAAATTCAAACTTGTTTTCTTCGTTTGCAAAACCATGACCTTCGTCGTATTTGACCAGATAAGGCACGTCTATATCGCGCTTCCTCAATGAACTGACAATCTGATCTGATTCATCAATATTGACTCGTGGATCATTAGCACCTTGGACCACAAAAAGCGGTGACTTAATTTTATCAACATGAAAAACAGGAGATGCAGCTTCCATATGTTCTTTGTCCGTTTCTGGGTGTCCGACCATCTCATGGAGCATATCTAAATACGGCTTCCAATATGGTGGAATTGTATTCATAAATGTGAACAAATTCGACACACCTACAAAGTCAACAGCACAAGCATATATATCTGGTGTAAAGCAAATTCCTGCTAAAGTGGCATATCCACCATAACTGCCCCCATAAATTGCAATTCTCTCTGGATCAGCGATTCCTTCATTTATCAAAAATTCCACACCATCTGTGATATCATCTTGCATCGACTTACCCCACTTTTTAAAGCCTAGTTCCCAAAATGCCTTACCATATCCGGTACTCGATCGATAGTTCATCTGAAACACACCGAATCCTCGACTCACCAATAATTGAACTTCTGGATTATACCCCCACGAATCCCTCACCCATGGCCCTCCATGTGGATTAACAACTATGGGGATAGATCCTTGATCAACAGTATTCGAGGGTAATGTGAGATATCCATTGATTGTCGTCCCATCTCTGGCAACATAAGAAATAGGCTTCATTTCTGATAAATATTCTTCATCTAGCCAGGGACTGACATCTACAATTTTCTCGCAAGTATCATTTTGAATTTCATAAATATAATATGCCCCAAGTGAGCGATCTGTGAAAGTTCTCAGTATATAGATATCTTCTTCTTTACTTGCACTGACTCCACGGACCTCTTTATTAGGAAATAAAGCCTTCCATTTCTGGTACAATGCTTCACTTTCATTATCAAAGAAAACAAATTCAGTTTTCCAGCTCGTAAATGTCGCTGACACCATCTTTTCCCTCTTGCGGGACCATTGCAAACCCCCGATATCATATGTATCATTATCAAGAATAACGTCTCCTGATTCGGCATTCCGATGCATATCATATTTCACCAAAACTGACTTGTCTCGATTCAGATTTGAAATACAATACAGAATATGACTATTCTCCTTATCAAAGTGAACAGGTGACAGCTGATCTTTGAAGTTCGTGGTAATTACCTCTTTAAATTCATCCGTTTCTGCATCTCGATACATAATCGCATGATTTACACCATTCTTAGTCTTCGTACAAATTCTCAATTTACCTTCATTATCACACATCCACCCTTCTAATGGTTCATTCGGATTATCATTAGTCGCTAATTGATCTAAGTCTCCTGTCCTTATATTGATTCGATATGGGTCAAACAGCATCGGGTTGTTCTTATTCATCCCAATGATCATAAAGTCCTCTTGATCTCTTAGCGGATCAATGATTTGAATCCGAACGTTATCGTAAGGAGTAAGATCTAAGGCATTATTACCGTCCATATCTACTGCAAACAATTTAAAGTTTTCATCCCCCCCAGAATCTTTGATATAGATAAGTCTATTAGCATTTGCCCACGCATATCCAGCTATATCTCTATCCAATTCATTGGTGACTCTCGTGACTTCTCCGCTTTCTCGATGCTGCACAAACACATTACGTCTCCGTTCGTGCGGACCGACATACGAAATATTAGATCCATCTGGCGAGATTTTAAAATTAGACTTATCCGGAATTTTGAAAAAGTCCTCTACAGAATACCGATGAGATCGTTTATCTAGGTCAATAAGATTTAGAATCTCCTGGTCAGTACTAGGAAGCGCCGGATTACCCGGTAGATTTGTGTCAGGCATATGATTATCAGCTTACAGACTCACAATCAACAGTGTTGATCAAAAGCCATCTTTAAATTATCTGCTATCATCTCAGCAGTTCTGCCCTCAATGTGGTGTCTTTCGATCATATGGACCAGACTTCCATCTTTAAACAAGGCAATTGCGGGTGATGATGGAGGGTAAGGTAGCAAGAATTCTCTTGTTTTTGCAACAGCTTCTCGATCCACGCCTGCAAACACAGTATATAATTTATCTGGGATATTGCTATGTTGAATGGCCATTCTCGCTCCTGGTCTCGCATTCGCAGCAGCACATCCACAGACAGAATTAACGACTATGAGTGCTGTGCCTTTCATGTTTTCTATGGCATCAATGACGGCAGCTTCAGAGGATAAGGATGCAAATCCAAAATCCGTTAATTCTTTTGACATTGGTATAACTAGTTCTACAGGATACATATATGAAAATTTTAATAGTTCAAAAATAATATAAATAGCTTCTAAATCGCTATAATGTTTAAATTCGCTTCTTTTTTCAATAATGCATATGATAAGGCAAAAGTTTTCCCAAGTTGCATATATTTTCGTTTTTTCTGTCTTTTTGTACTCATGTACTAAGGATAAAATAGTGATTGTGGAGAATAATTGCCCAGATGAAGTCACTTACACGAATCAGGTAAAACAAATAATTGATGAAACCTGTGCTTATGTAGGCTGTCATGATGGTGGTGGAAATGCGCCAGGCGATTTTACCACATATAGTAGGATGGAGAGCTTTCTAACAGCAAATCTGTTTGAGAATCGCACTATTGATTTGAGAAATATGCCTCCAAGCTATGCGACAGAAGGACCAAAGTCTTTGACGCAAGAGCAGCTTGATATGTTAATATGTTGGATAGGAAATGAATACAAAGACTAGGTCTATGAAGTATGTTTATGTTGCCATCATTTTTGTGTTGGGTCTGATAGATGTATATGGGCAAGACAATCCTGTATACGAAACTTTTGGTGATAGAAGAATTATAAATACACATTCCATTGAAATGTTACCAGCGCGGAAGCTTGACTTCAGGATAGCGCATAGATTCGGTGATCTTGCAGGTGATGCAGGAGGATGGCCTACCTTTTATGGTCTTGAAAATGCCTCCGATGTCATGATAGGATTTGAATATGGGATTAAAGACAATTTAATGGTTGGTATCAATCGCACAAAAGGTGCTGGACCATTAAGACAGCTGATCAATATGTTTGTAAAAACGAGGCTCATGACTCAAGGCTCTTCTAGAAACCAACCAATCAGTCTTGCCATCATCGGGATGGGAACAGTATCGACAATGCCTAAAAGTGAAACAGATGGAGTACTCCACTTTTTTGAAAGTGCCGCGCACCGATGGAGTTATCATTTTGGCGCGTTAGCAGCACGAAAATTCAATGATCGTTTTTCTGCACAAGTGAGTGGCTCCTGGACATATAGAAATATCGTATCTGCAGAAGATAAAAATGAACTTCCTGCAGTAGGATTTGCTGGTCGAGCGCAGATCTCTAAGAAAATAGGAATCATAGTAGATACAGTATTCCCATTGTCACCACTTAGAAATACAGATAATGACTTTTACCCAGCAATAGGGTTAGGGATTGAATTTAATACAACAGGAGGACATGTATTCCAAATGAATTTCACAAATGTGAGAGGCCTATCGGAAACTGATTACATCCCCTATTCTCAATCAAATATAGGCGATGGCGAATTTCGATTAGGATTTACAATATCCAGATTATTTAGCTTATGATTTTTGCAAAATACCTGTCGGTTAAAAGTATGTTTATCGCTGTCATCATCATGGCAGTTGCATTCGGATTTCAATCCGCAGCGAAGACAGCAGCCCCTGTTGACGAAGATGAACGGTTATATAAAACTCTAGCTCAGATTGGTTACAGGTCCGTGGATCATTTACCTGATTTAACGATGAGCGGTGTATCTGCCAAAGTCGGCGAAGATTTAGTAAAAGATGGTTTTTCTGAGCGTGGCGATATGAAAGTCAAGCGTCAGAGCCGCCACTTCGTCTGTACCTCTTGTCACAATGTAGAAAGAGAAGATCCAGACTTAAGTATTGCTGACCCAGAAGCGAGATTAGATTTTGTAGAAAAAAAAGGTCTGCCATTTTTACCCGCAACTACTCTTTATGGAGCAGTAAATCGGAAAGAGTTTTACAATGGTGATTATGTTAAAAAATATGGAGAGCTTGTCGAACCAGCAAGACATGATATAAGAGAGGCAATCAAACTCTGTGCAGTAGAATGTGCCCAAGGCAGAGAATTAAAAGCGTGGGAAGTAGAATCAATATTAGCTTACTTGTGGACAATTGACTTAAAACTAGGCGATCTGAATCTAACGACGGCAGAAGCAGAAACTGTGGCGAATGCAGTCAGTGGTGATGGACAGGAAATAGAAGCGATTCAAATATTGGAATCAAAATATTTAAAGAATTCCCCTGCTCATTTCTTGATGCCTCCAGCAAGAGATCGTAAAGGATTTAATACCATAGGAGATACACAAAATGGAAAATTGGTCTACGAGAACAGCTGTCAACATTGTCATTTTCAAAATAAATACAGTTATTTAAATTTGGATGATTCAAATATGACATTCGATTTTTTAAATAATAAGGCTGACACCTATTCACGATATTCAATCTACCAGGTCATTAGATATGGGACTTATTCTAAAGGTGGAAAATCGTCTTATATGCCCAGATTTCCAAAGGAGAAAATGAGCGACCAGCAGATGGAAGACCTGCGCGCGTATATCAAACTGATGGCAGAGTAGAGTATATAACTATATATTAAAGCTAATAATCAATGAAGACCATTACAATTGTTTTAATATTAGGCAGTAACATTTTACGCGCTTTATGAAAAATAGGCGACAGTTTTTAAAACATTTTGGACTGGCTACAACAACTGGAGTCATAGCTAATAAATTATTACTTCCTAAAGTTGAAAAGTCAATAGACAAAGCAAATAATCGAGTCGAATCCCTGTCTCCAGAGAATTGTGCCCACGAAGAATCTTACTGGGAATCAATTCGAGCAGCCTATCAAGTATCTGAAGAGATTATTAATCTGAATAATGGCGGTGTGAGTCCTCATCCAATCGTTGTCGAGGAGGCAATGGTCAGATTCCATAGATATAGCAATAAAATTCCGTCCTTCAACATGTGGCGTAATCTGGATCGTGAGCGAGAACCTCTTCGTGAAAAACTTGCTATGCTTGCAGGTTGCGACCCAGAAGAAATCGCTATTCAAAGGAATGCAAGTGAAGCTTTAGAAACTGTGATATTCGGTCTACCGCTTAAGAAAGGAGATGAAGTCATCTTATGCAAGCAAGACTATCCAAATATGATGAATGCTTGGAGGCAGCGAGAAAAACGGGATGGCATCGTATTAAAATGGTTAGATTTTAAATTTCCCATTGAGGATAAAGTAGAAATTGTACACCGATACGAAGCTGCCATTTCAAAAAAGACAAAAATCTTTCATGTCACCCATATTATCAATTGGATGGGACAAATTATGCCAGCGAAAGAGCTTGCGGATGTAGCACACAAGAATGGGATTGAGATTATACTTGATGGTGCTCACAGTTTTGCCCACATTGATTTTTCGATTCAAGATTTGGATTGCGACTATTTTGGTACAAGCTTACACAAATGGCTAGGTGCTCCATTTGGAACGGGGATGTTATTTGTAAAAAAGAAAAAAATAAGAAAAATTTATCCTCTTTTAGCAGCACCACAAAATCAGAGAAAAGACATTCGAAAATTTGAAAACCTTGGAACACGGTCATTCGCTATCGAGCAGGCCATCGGTCAAGCGATCAACTTTCATGAAAAGATTGGTATCAAACGAAAAGAAGCCAGACTCCGTCATTTGACTTCATATTGGACAAACGCAGTGGAAAGCATATCTGGAGTTTCCATTGGCACCTCTGCTAAAAAGGAATTTGGCTGTGCCATCTCATTATTACAAATAAATCATCTCAGTCCGAATACTGTAGCACAAAGATTATATAGTGAATTTAATATTCATGCAGTTGCCATTGATATCCATAATGTCTTTGGTGTCAGAATAACTCCCAATGTTTATACGTTAAAAAAAGACCTTGATCTATTAATTGAGGCTATTACATTTATATCACAAACATAGACAGACCATCATGATAAATTCAATTCATATTTATGGTATTTACCTCGCTATAAGCATATGTATTTTATT
>ENA-ORXT01001969-ORXT01001969.1-marine-metagenome-genome-assembly--contig:-NODE-1969-length-25882-cov-11.214300_pt1 | contig 25882 bp, 37 predicted proteins | sample MGYA00237868_ERZ511482 | MGnify/ENA metagenome assembly ERZ511482
CGCGGCCTGGGCCCTGTTTTCTGCAGGATCCCAGGATCGGTGGCCCGGGCTGGGATTCCGGCCGGAGTCTTAAGGGAGGATGCGGATTGCGGTGGCGACGTGGACCGGATCGGCGACGCCGTCGTCCGGTCGACATATGCGCCCGGCTCGTCACAACTTTCAGAATGCAATTTCGAGCGACCGAGAACGGGCCCATGATCTCGACCGTCGGGCCATTGTTAAGTGATCAAAGCAGGATCAAGATATGCTGCGATTCCCGATGATTTCGCAATGGACTTGCCACCGTCCCAAAATAGCGCGCAAGAGAAGATCTGCTGGTCTCTGTCCACCTCGCACTGGGCCGTCAGCCAAATTGGACGACGGGCCCGCCTCCGCGCTCTGAATATTCAAACGGGACATGTGACCCCTGGCACGCCCGCCAGTGGGAGACCAGCCAGATTGGCCGATGGGCCCGGCTCCACCATGTGGGGAGCCAGAAACAGCGATGGAGGGCTCATTGCTGTCATGTGCTGCCTCGTGTGTCAGAGCAGCCCGCGTCTGATGAGGCCATTCCCGAAAAAGGTGAAGGATTCCGACGGCACCAACCCGTTGAGTTGTGACCTGCCTCCACGCTGTCCGTGAGCCGGTGACAAGTGGGGTATCTATTGATGGGCCCTTTCTCAATAGAGACGCTCTGGCGCTCTCTCATTGGTCTACCAGATCACCGACAAAGTGGGAAGTGCCTGGTAGACCCTCGCGCCAATGAGGGCGCAGAGCCGTGGGAACTATCGAGGCAACAATTTGCCGGCCTGCGCGATAGTGCCCACCACGTGTGAACACGGGCGACATTCTGGAGCCATGTCTGCAATGGACCTGCCACGAACGCAGAAGTCGGGCGCGTCGTCGGCTGTCCCCGAAAATTTGTTTCAGAAATCTCAAGTCCCTCACGAGAAGGTCCCCCGGGACCGCTGAGCGTCTCCTGGAATCGTGGATTGGTCACGTTTAAGGGATTTTCGAGAGCGCCGGTCCAAAATCGAGAGCGTTGCATCGCAAAAGAGGCACATGTGAGATGTCGAGGGCACTATTGATCCCGCCGGAGTGCTAGGTTTTTTGTGGAACGACTGTAGTTAAAAATATCTCGCTCCCGAAGGACATAGCGGCCCGGCCACGGAGTGAGCACTCGCTTGCTCGCCGCTCCGCGTCGTCGGCGGCCACCCAAAAGCCGTCTGGCAAACAGGTGACGGTGGATAGACACTGGTCCAGACCGCTCGCCGCGAAAGCGGTGCTGTCGCGGCACGAACCAGCTGTTGTCACCGAAGAAGACTGGAACTTGAAGTCGGCCCGACTGCGTTTCGGACGTTGACGGCAAAAAAACATTTGCGGTTGTAGTATTCGGTGGAGTTGGGCTCGCCTGATAGCCATGGCCGCTGGATCTTGATGGCGAGCCCGTTCAAAGCCGATACACAGCCCTTGAGCGGGTTGCGCCACTTCGGCCGAAACAGTTCGCTTTGTCGCAGGCACTCGGCCAAAAACGTCCCGGAAAAACACGTTTTAAAGCTCATCAGCTTCGTCCAAAGCACTCAACACCTGCATCAATGGGAAAAATATGATCAAAACCTTTGAGTATAAACATTAAAAAAATACCAGAAATATACAAACAAACAAATCACAATCGCCTACCACCCTCTATTCGCCGCGCCGCTCACATGGGCGCAGAATACGTACCTGATTGAATACATACATGATCGTACTGCGTCCCACTCCCAAAGCCGGCATGACGTCCAAATACGATGTTCGTGTCAGTAAAAGCAGCGCAGTGGCGAGACGGAACTTAACGGGTATAGGTTGACCCGACGACATGATTGTTATCGCCTCTTTGGTCTCCTACCTGTCCCACACCCTACCTAACAAAGCCCAGAAGTCGCCGCGCTCCATGCGAAACCACGAGCGAATATCGAGGTCGGCCAAGGCTGCCATGTTTTACGGAATGTCCGTCCGAGATCGCACAATCGGGGCCCGCTCGCGCATGCGGGGCGCCGTAGCGCATGCGGCGGTGTTCACGACGGCCAGGACGCTTGCAATGCTCACCAGCAACGCCCCTCGAATGACTGTTTGTGCACGGGTACCACCAAGTGGCCGGCGGATCCTCATAACCTCGCACGCCTCGCGAAGACGCCGATTGGCCAGGGAAGGCCGTGTGACGCGTGGAGAGGGCATGGTGCAGGAGTTTGAAGGGGGTCGCTGGTTCGGTACGTCTGGTAGTTGTGCCGTGGAAGGCAGGTGGGGCATTCGTAAATGCAAATGATCTATCTTCGATCCGCAGCGTATCTCCAAGACACTGTTGGAAGAGCTGGAATGGAACATTGTGAGACGCTCTGAAAGGCAGGCCACTTTCATCTCACGAGCCCTGCTGTGATCTGTGTCTCATTAAGACAGGCACATCCCGGTCGTGCTGACACACAGACTTGCGGGCGTGCAATCCGCCTAAGCACGTCCTCAGACACCGGCTACTCAGACGTGGCCTGAAACAATTTCAATTGTGCGACAAGGACCTGGAGCATGGATGGCAAAAATCTAATTTTTGGAGAAGGACCTCGATCAATCTAGCGACTAATTGAAAAATCGCTTATTTTTATAACACGAACAGTACTCGATCGGATCATTCGGGACGTTTGTTTGCCCAACGCTGAATTGACCAACAGCCCCCAATTCAGCCATCGTCCCTTGCTACCACCCAAGATGTACATTGGTACCACGAGCGCTGTCCGCCCAAATACCGGTCTCGCTGCAGATGCCCCCCACACCCGAACAGGCGCCACTACCTGCACAGGTCGCCCATGCAGATACGGCGAGGCCCTTGAAGGTGGAGGGGGCGCCGCCGGAACCTCATGCGGAACCAGCTGCATCGCGGCTGATTGGTCCCGCTTCAGGCCCAGTACCGGCTGCGTTCGCCCTGGATGCGGTCGGGCGGCGTTCGCGCCCGAAAAAGCAGAAGCCACTTCTTTGACGGCCGCCGTCGGCCACGAGGCGGCGCGCTGCTGCCCGTTTTACTTGGTAGTAGCCGACGAAACATCCCAGAGCGAAAAGGCCGTGCGAGGAAAAGATGGCCGGCCGCGTCACCGACGTTCCAGGGCGCGACCTCGCCGTCACCGCGATGAATTATAAAAATGCAATCAGTGCATGAGATCGGATCCTTCTTAATTGTCGATTAAGCAAAGAATAGTTCATTATATAAAATGCACCGGTTTCACCGTTGTCATCCATGGGCTGAAAGGTGCGTCTAGCCGGTCGCACGCCGACTGACCAGCGCCAGCCTACGCACAGCTGTGTGTCACGCCTAGATGCCAAACCCTGCTTCCAGACGCCGACGCCCACCTCGTCCGTCTGCAACCTCTGCGTCGTACGAAGATAAAGGTGAGTCCTCGTGATTCTTTGGTTTGAAGAGGACAGGGTGTGGGGCTCGGCGAGTAGCAATACCTAGAAAGAGAGGAGTAACGACGGGGACCTGGTGCCGTCGTAGATGACTCCCCTTCCTCTTCGGGCTCGCGACCCATATTCATTTATTCTGTGCCCTGACTGTTGCGCTGCTTTATATCACCCCCATTGATTTGGTGTTGATCTCGTGCTGAGGGCTTTAACAGGCGTGTCTGCCGCCGTATGAGCAACGGAGGCGATGAAATGCGCCGCGAAAGAATCGGGCCGCGGGCGAGAGGAGCGGCTCGCGGAGCAGCGTCAGGTTCGCGAATGGACCGGTGGCGCAGGTGACAGATACGCCGCGACAAGCGACTGCGGCGGTGACGGAGGGGGCGGGGACAGCGGTGAGCGATGAAGGAAGGACGGCGGCGTGAGGAGGCTGGAGGACGGCGGTAAGCGGGGTGTGGGGGGGCCCGACGGGAGCGGAAGGGGGGGCACCGATGCCGAGGCTGCGATTCAGCAGCGTTTTTTGGCGGAGCTGCCGTAGTGAGCACTGGAAATAAACCGGCCGACAAAGAAATATCGAGCGATACGATAAATCACAGGGAACACGTTGTTTCTTTTTTTGCTGGCTATTGTCGTAAACGGCAGTGAGAACCAGTGAGCGTATTTCATGGGGCACGACACAAGCTATCGACGCAGCTAATCCCTCGGCTTGAGAGCCATCGTGAGCAATGCAAAGACCACGACGTCGAAGTTTTATCGAGGTTGTTGCATACCCAGCCTCAGTGGGATCCAGGCTCCTGAAAACTTCGATATCGATTTTCTTGGATCGTAGGCCTCTCACGCGGGCGGATGTCGGTGGCCACCGACCGCCGGGCAGGCGTCTCGCAACGGCTGCGACGCCAGCGTCGACGCCCGTGCGGCGGCCGTAGCTGCTGTCGACCGAATTCGGGAGTAACCGCGTCAGCCCTACAGCCGTTCTCTGAACAACCTTGCACGCCAACTGTTGCACCACTATGACAAATCGGCCTCTGCGACCCCGTGAAGGACTGTTTGTCAGAGCGGTGCAACAGGTGGCATGCGAGGATTTTTCGGGAACGCCTGTACGGAAATCAAAATGCGAACGAACCACTTTCACTGTAAAACTCAGGGCGCTGCTGGCCTGGGGGTGGAGCCGCGGACAAACCGCGATTTATTGAACATTGATTGGCTCGTCGGCGCCCACACCAGAGGCAACTACAGTAAAACAACCACATGATTGGATGTCGGGGCCCTCGTGGCATCCCAGTCTGCGCCTCTGCTGCGTTTGATACGTGCAGTCATTAATGACACTACTGCTGTTCGTCGACAGCCATCGCCGCGGCCGGGCAGGAAAACTTTCGAGCTGGCAACCACCAGAATTCATACAGGACTGAAGTATGTTCAGATTATTTTCTGAGAAAATTGATCAGAAGAATACGACCAGGGGTTTATGAAGATCGTTTACCGTTGCTCTCCGACGGGTCCTCACTCGCTCTCGTGTCGGACCCGTTACGACACTTGCCGTCCGTGCCGTAATGCCTCTCGCCTTCCAAGTCGGCACTGTACCCGCCGCCCGCCCATTTAAATTCTCCAACGTCCGACACGCTACTCCTCCCGCCGTCCGATTCGTCGCTCTCCCTGCCATACGAGGCGTCACTTTCTTCGCTTTCAGTGGCATGGCCTTCGTCAGCCTCGTCCAGCCCAGTCTGTCTCTATGTGGCTGGACAACCGCTGTGCGGAAGAAGATGGTGGAGTCGATGACGGTGGCATCGGCGACAGTGAAGCCCAGAACGATTGTCAGAGTCATCAATGGAGGGACGGATGACGGTGTGTTCACATCGATGGGTGCAGTGTGCGACAAATCCGAAGCGTTTTGCCAGTTCCCCCTGCGTGGGCTGCATTCCAGAAGACGATGTCGAGATTAGTCGATGGTTCCCAAGGAAATTGTCGATCGCGATTCTGCCACATATATAGCATGTGACATATACCTGGAGCTCATATATCCGGATACTGACTGTATCAGTCACGTCTGGCGGTGGTTGTTGCGGCGGTGGAGGCGGCGGTGCGTCACGGGTCGATTGTGCTTGCTTTGTAGGTTGGCGCTTGTGACCAGCACGAAAGTACGGTGGGCGCGTTCCTGTCTCGTGGTTCACAGTGTTATTTGAATGACAATTTTGGTCGCGTGTCACTTGTCGAATTGCTTCAGTTTGAATCCGCAGATCTGTTTCCGCAGAGTATATTGCGAAGGATTCTCAGAACCGCAGGACAAGTATTTCGCCCCAAAAAGATCTGGAACCGGACGCACCGGTTAGCTGTCCGTTTCCTGGAGCGTTCCCTTGGATCCACCGTATTACTATCTCAGTAGCCCCCGGTGGTGACATCTTGGCGACCCAGCTCTCGTCTGTTTCGCTTCGAAGCTGCCAAGAAGTAACCTGAAAAACCGGGTGGGCAGAACCGCTGACGGTCGTTCTCCCGCACGAGATCGAAAGCGCAAATGGCACAGCGACTGTCCATGTCGACTCGCTGTCCGCGGGTTGGTGGTAAGGACTCCTGGTCGTGCAGGTGGGCTGAATGGGGAAAGAGGATGAATAGATCAGGAAAATAAGAGCGGCGCCTCAAAGAGGAACCGCGCACGAAGCCAACTGGGTAGCGCCTTGACTGGAGCAGATTTTTGATCGACCGTGGTGCCCTGACCGGTGCTGAGACCCAGTCTTGACGACGGGCTCTCAGCGTGCACGCACGCATGTGAACCAATGATAGCGCCTCGTCGCAATCACGGCTGCTTCATTTCTACAAAGCTGCCTCGAACGGCAGTTGCGCAAACGCAGGACTTACGCTCAAAACAGGCTCCTTTCGGTACCATTGTAGTCGGCACGTGAGCGTGTGCGAGATGTTCTGGAATATCTCGCACACGAACACGCGTGGCGAGGCCATCAGACGATCCCAGGTCGGTTTTTGGACCCTGGTCGACTGTCGGAAAGTAGTGCCTACACGTGACCGACCCCGATACGAGGCATCACACAACGGGGGCAGACATGGACGATCGTCACTGATTGAGCGCTTGCAGCCACGGCTCTCGCCTGTTTCACAGCAAATGAGATCGCGTGGCTGGCCCCCATCGATTCCTTTTTCACCCCATTTGCGAACATATCTGCTGCGCCGTCAAGACCACCCCCGCCCGATCCCGACTAAAAACAGGACTTTGACGTCATATGCTGGTCGATCACGTTCACATGTGCTCAGCTTCAAGACAAGGACTGATTCTAGATCGTCCGCATTTGAGTTTTTCTCATCGAAATCGAATCGTTCCGGCCCGAGGCGCATCAGTCGAACAACGAGCGCTTTCGCTGCATTCTTCGATGTGCATCGAAGTTCCGATCGTGTCGAACGCGGCGATGATATGCTGACTCGAGAGGCCGATGCACCGTGAATGAGGTACTAGTGCCCGTGAGCCGGCTAGCGCCTCGCGCCGGTGGGTCGGCTTGCGCCTCTTGAGCCACATTCGGTCGCATTCGAGCAATTTCAAAGTGAAAGCACCCTCTGATAAACTGTCGAAAAGCTATCACTCTTTTTTCGCACGAACTGGTATGGGCCGTCACTATCGAACAACAGCATGCAAACCATAAAATACTATAGACAAATTGACGGCTAAAGATGAGTGAGCAGGCACGAACACAGCGTTGCTACCCTGGTGCATGTCGGCCGGACAGAGCTCGTAGAGTACCCAAGAAGCATATCATGAAGCCCCACGCAGAGGATGTCCCAGGGGTACCCGTGTCTGCGTGACGTGTCCATCTCCGTGCCTCCAGAGAGCAATGGACGGCTAGCACCACAGTTGCTCATCCTTCAGACACAGGGAAAAACGGGTGTTCTTCATGCACAGAGCACCATTTTTGCGATGCTCTGTACGATAATTTTGCCCGTTGGCTGGCTAGCGCATGGAGGGTTCCACAGAATAAAGTTTCGCGGGCCCGTCCAGAAGATGAAATGTATGTCGCCGCTATGGCACGAAGTGATCATGTCCCTTCCTGTCCATTCTGCACTCCCGTTCGTACGACAGTGCCACAACTGCGCCATCATTCACGCTTCGCACTCTATCTCATCTACCGCTCTCACACCGCCCTACCCCACCCCACCTTGCCCAAGAGGGTCCGACCCGACCCGACTCGTCCCGACCCCATCACACGCAACCTCACCCGACCCGACCCGACACGAGCAAATCCCACCCCACCCCACCGGACCCGGTCAGCCCCCACCGCACCCCATCAAATCCCCCGCGATCCCACGCCGCCCCACACCTCCCCAAGCCACCCGCGCCACCCTACCTTACGCCATCGCACCCGCGTCACCCCACCACGCCATACCGCCCGCGCCACTCGCGCCACGCCACCCCACCCGTGTAACGCAGCCACACCGCACCCAAGGCCACGCCACTTCACGCCGCCACGCCCCACTCAACACAACGCCACGCCATTCCGCCCCAGCCCACCCGCTCATCCCCGCTACACCTCCCCCAGCCCTAAATACGTTTGAGCACCGGCCCACTGGCTAAAACCGGGGCTGAACACAGTCACTGTTGAACGCTCAGCAATCGGGGGTGGTCGCGGACGGACGAACAAAAGCAGCCTGCGACCGTTTTCTGACGGAGCAGATTGGGTAGGCCCTGCGCGGGCTCTGAGGGCCCACAACAGGGCGCTGCGCGCAAACCATAATCTAAGATGTTTTGTCCCCGATTACTTCAAACCGAGAACTGCCAGATTCGAACACGCGCACCAACTGTTCGCAGAACTGTCGCATATTGATCATGAGATCAAGAAATGCCCACTTTTTGATCATCTTGAAGACAGAGCCCGCAGTGGAGTTCATAGGTGCTCGAAAACTGCCTGCACCGATGTTCAGTGGGAATCATCCTCCCACCAGCACCTTAAGATTCGGCAATTGTCCGGCGAAGTTGCTGCTAAATTCTCATGAAGGGTCATTCCGATTCGCTGGTTCTGATCGTTCTGCGTGTCGTACTGAGAACTTCCCTGAAGCCGGAGTAAGACCATCCTGGGGATCATGCTCACGACTGTCCTGGCGTCGGAGTACAATCAACCTGGGGATCGTCGTTATCGATTTAGTGGACGAGTGCGCCGGATTGTTGTTGACTCTTGCCTCAAAAAGAATCGATCGCAGATGATAGCCTGCACCACTTCGAGTGACGTCGTCAGGACTGTTGGCTATTTTCGATCACAGAGCAAGACTTGCTCATGAGGCGTCGCTCCTGGAACGTGTGCAGAGGGAGCCTCAATGTGACTTCGTATTCGTGCGACAGGCACGCTGTTGCCTGGCGCAGAGGGCATCGGAACTGGGTAAACATTCGTCGGCGCGGTCACCGAGTCAAGTCCTGGACGAACCCAGTCCTCTTTTATCAATTCTTGGGTCTCTCTCACACGCAGTGCCTTCGTTTTCAGCTCAGTGACATCCTCGTCCCTCATCCTCCTGACACAGTACGTCCGGATCTCGCAATCACCGAGTTCAAGACATGTCGGAAGCGCTCGCACTAAAATATAGAGTCGCGAAAGTGATTCGTTAGTTGACACGATGGGCGATGGTCTGAACGAAGGGAGTGTAAAGGAGCTTTCGTTCACGCGACTGGCGGAGAAGGGAGATATATGGTTTGCCGAAGAGGCAGTCAGACTATCGAATGAACAAGTCCTCACATTTTTTTCGAAGGACGATCCCCCAGATGATCGATGGGTCAGGATGACACTGCTTCTGGAACAATCCCAGAATCAGTCCCGAACATGATTCGTATGGCGAGTCCATAACGTCTAAAGATGAACGACCCAATCACAGAGAAAACTCGAATATCAGGTAGTCTAAAGTGTGGGAAATCCTCCGATCCACGAGACTGTTTTGCACAAGATCCTTCGAATTATGCTGAGGCCATCTCACAGGAGCTTCGCATGGCTATCTCAAAACATTCCCTTGCGTCTACTCGTTATAGATTTACAAGCCGGCAAATTTGTAAATATCCTGGCGATGAAATACCGACCCGCACTGCTCGGGTCCGAGGTTGATTTGGACGCCGGGCCTTGTGCGGATCGCCGGCAATCTTGGAATGAAAGTCCACAGCTGATTGGCTGGCACCGCCCGTCCGTGCAAGGCTGCCCCAGGACTCTGACAAGGCCAGGAAGGGCTGCGCGAGGTGTTAAAGCGCGGGCACTGTGCCTCGCCAGACGACCCTCAGCTCCTCGCAAAAACCTTCTTTGCCCACACGCTGCCCTTCGTCCTGCCACTCATCCTGCACCGCGGCCGTGTGTCCCCGCCCCCCCCCCGCCCCTCGCCATCGCACTCGCGGCCGCTGATCCTGCGGCCGCTCCCCCCCTACCTCTTCCCCCTCCTTCCCCGCCTACCCCGCTTCTGCCCCCCACCACCCCCCCTCCCACCCCACGTACCACCCCGCCGCCCCCCCCTGTGTTCATGCCTCCCGCCCTGAACATAGCTGTCTGCAGCTGTAGGAGGCAAGCCATGCGGTGCGGCAAGGGCGGGCAATCAGGTATGCGGGGATGGCGGGGGGGGCGATGGAAGGTGGGGTGCTGGAGGAGGGGGGGGTGGGCAGGGGCAGTGGGGGTGGTGCATGGGTTGCGCGGGGACTGTGAGAGCACGGCGCCAGGGAAGGAAGATGGGGCAGCGCGGCGGGCGCAGTTTGACGAGCGGCGCGCGAACGAATGGCGAGCCTGCGGCGTGGACCGAGGCCGTTCTGACCGTCGGATCTTTAAAGCTCTGTCGCGTGATCGGGTGTGTTCCTTGACACGGCCGGTCTGGCCATGGGATTCGCGCTCCCTGGAATACATCGACCAATTTAGACCTCTCATGAGATGAACAAAGAATTTCAGGGTGGTCATCCAAAATGGAGAGCGAACAAATGCGCACAGTGGCTGCGTTTCTGTATGGCCAGATGCTCCTTTGATGTGTTCGTCTGATCTTGCCAGTAGCCCCCGTTGGAGACTTAGTGACGACACACGCTGTGTTAGTGTCGCTACAAAGTCGCCAAGAAGTAACCACCAAACGCTGGTGCGCCAAACCACCGAGAACGGTACGACGTCCGCGAAAAAAAACGCCTATTCGACGCCGTCGGCCTTATGGGCGGCTAGGAGCGTACGAAGCAACATGGTGTTGCCAACGCCAGCGCCGCTGGTTATGAAACTGTGCCGGCCGCTGACGAGGATGACCGCCGCCAGCTCGCTTAAGTCAGTCAAGTGGGGCAAATCCAAGTTGAGCACGGGCGGCGCGGGCATCAGCGCGACCGAAAGGGAGAACGGCTTAGTATCCGTTTGGGAGCAGATATGTGCGATGAACACCCACCTCTGTTCGTCTGCGTTGACAACAACGCAGTTCGAGACCGTTTTGAGCGACAGCTTGCCCTCCTCGGCAAAGCAGAAGCCGCGGGCGTTGCAATCGGCCTCGTCCGTATCGCTCAGGATGAGGAAGGCCTCCTTGATGTCCTGCCTGCTCGACTGGTTGGCTACGATCGACTGGAGGCCTTTGCAGATCCATCCAGCAAGCCAACTCAGAGCTGACGCCGTCCGCGCATGCTTTTCCACCTCCATGACGGGCAAAAGAAGATGCGGGCGGGTACAAAAAGCGAAAAAAAAACCCAATCAAGCAACTAAGCCGCACAGTCGCCGCCTGACGGGCTTCGTAAATGCCCGTAGCAGCCCGACATAGCGGCATCGCCCGGCGGAGGGGTGGCCCGAGAGGCAGGGCGACGGACTCGGGCGGCACGGCGCGGAGCGACAGAGCAGCACTGCCCGGCGCAGGAGCGGCTCAAGGAGCAGGACGGCGAACTCGGGCGCCCTGCAGACTTCTTTGCTGAACACATCGTCGGGCGGAAAAATCCCACAGGGCCAATTCTACGAGGTGGTACATACGGCCAGAGCGCCATCCCAAATATTGAACAGTAAATTTGCGGTTCTCTTCATCAAGGTTTTCAGCTGCAACGAATTTCAATGTGGATCATGAGTCGAAAAATGAAGGGCCTTCTTATATGCATCGAAACAATTCATCAAAAGGGGGCGCTGACATGGCAAGTCGCATCAGTCGCGGGTCCTTTAACAGTCTTGGACTTCACAAAATTGAGGCGAGGGGAAGCAACCAGGCCTGCTGGGACCTGCTTGCCCTTTTCAAACGTATGCTGCTGACCCAAAACGACCGCAATGTCCACTACCCGCTCTCTGCCTTGCATGAGTTGCAAAAAATGTATAGATTATCTCTGGAACGTGGCCGCCGCAGGGACCGGCGCTGTGTGAGCAGTACCCCGAGGGACGATAGGTTGGAATGCGCCAATCTATTCTTGAGGGGGGACCGCTGGAGGGACCGTTCGGCATGTGGAGGGACCGCGCTCGTCCGCGGCACAGCGGCCACATCAACATCTTTAAGAGAAGCTGGGGCCGGCGTGCAGCGCTCCCCGGTGAATGCTCACATTTTGAGATTGACCCCTTACTCTCTGCCGCGCGGGCCGCCTTGCAGTGTTTTCCGGGGCAAAGCCTTTTGGCAGCCACGCTCTGCCCTGCGCACAAAACTCAAAGACGTCTTGGGACCCTCGGGACCCAACTCCGGCGCTGCGCGCCTTTGCTGCAGGCTCCGAGGGTGCCTCGCCGAAACTGCGTTTTTTGCCGCCGTGCTCGCTACCAAATTTATACAGAACGATGACACGCGCATTCCGGGACATGTGATCGGTTGGATGACAATGAGAATCTACAACCTAAGTTGTCACGCTCAGCTGCCAGAAACTGAGTGCAGTCGTTTTCAAATCCCCCGTCTCCCCCGCGGTCCCCATATCTCGAATGAGGTTAGAGTATTTCTGAAATTTGCGGGAGGAACAGGAATAGGAGTGCCGTCGTGAATTATATGTGGTGAGATGGGTCGACAAGAGAATTGTCTGGAGGCAACTATACGGTCTGAGATGCTCCTGAGAGCTTTATCTGCATCTGGCGCGCGTAACGCGCGCTATGCACCCCCCCCCACCCCCCCCAGTGCGGTGCTCATCTTCGCAGCTCATAATCGCGGATCTTTTGCGATAACAAGGATGCCCAATTTTTACCTCCCCCAATCTGAGGCGCCAGGAAACTGGCTGCAAACGACGGCAATCGCTTGGAAGTGGGGCACACAGGAAGACCACGCTTCTGTCGGCACGAAACAACCAAAGACAATGATGGCCTGCAACAGGGCCGTCTGGAGGCTGAAAGCGACCCACGGCACGGGACAGATGCGCCATGCGGGACGTGCCTGGCCGATAGCCAATAGGATCCGTAGAAGTCCCCTGCTGAATGGCCTCATGAGCGCATTGGGAATTGCTCCCAGCCTGGTTCTGGGCTGCACGGCAAAAGCCTAGCGGGCCATTTCCGCGACCTCGCGGGCGCTTTAGGGGCTCCTCAGGTGAGAGTCTCTTTTCGTGGTCCAGCGGTCCTTCATTGGTCAAATTCTTCTGTCAGCCAGTCGCACGGGCGAACGCGCTTTGGACGTCAGCGATCACCCATGAATGAGATATGACCCGGGGACCACTGCTGCCCTTTGCGTGATCCGTTGCTCATCGAGAGCGCGCCCTCCGAAATCGGGCACCGGGTGACCGCTGTTGGCCCGGCCAGCGTGGCGCCCGCGCAGCGGGCCCAGAACCGTCGTCAAAAGCACGTCAGTTTTTGCCTGTTTTGAGCCTCTTGAAGGCCCGTGTTCCTGTTTGATGAAACAGATTCCCGGTGCAAAAAACAGATCGACCCCCCTTGACAGGCTGTCAGAGGCCATCCCATGCAAGGTCCTTGCATGTTTATATTTGCGAGAGCAGGAATCGTTCCTCACTCCACACATTGCGCGTGCTAGCAGGGCCATAGATGCTTCTCCGTCTCTGTCTCTCTCTGGAAGGGTGAAGTGTATACGTCTTATGCTGTGTCTCTCGTTTTACGGGTGGGGTTGCATCTATCCCGGCGAACATATGATTTTGGCGACCTTTCTGGAAGAAAGCAGGATTGACAAAGCCCCAGGGCGGTCTGCAGAGAATCTGTTCGTCCCAAAACACCCGAAAGAAGACGTGCTCTTGACGACGGTTTTGGGCCCGCTGCGCCGGCATGGCGCCCACGCGCCCCACCGCCACCGTCGCCCCCGACGTCACCGGCGCTTCCGGCGCCATCGGCGCCCCCGCCGCCACCGGATCCCCCGGCGCTGCAACGCCAGCATCCGCCGCCATCGCGGCGGCTCGCTACAACCGGCCGCTCCTCGGCCGCTGCTAGCTGCCGCCGCGGTTGCCGCCACAGCTGTCGGCGGCGGCCACGACCACTGCCAACCACCACTGGCAGCCGGTGCTCCCTCCGCACGTTGTGGCGACCGCCTCCTTGTCGGCGATTGCAAACGTTTGCGGCGTGTGCCCTCCCCCCCCCTGCGCTTTGCCCTCTGTTTTGCACGGTCTGCGTTTTCGAGATCTGCCCTGCATGAAATTTTTGGCTGCACGACCGCCACGCATGACCACTATTGCGGCCTTATGCCACGGCCTTGGCTGTGCGGCGGCTTTTTGTCTCGCCCGCTCATCACATACGATCGAGTTGACACTGGCGTGATTGTCCTTGGATCATACAACTTCGGACTGCGTGTCGTTCCGGAGGACGTGCGGCAAATTGATATTCTTCAAGCTCTCCAAGGTGGGCCTGGAAATGGTGCGGACGGGGAAGGGAGAGAGGAACATAATGGGGCTGGTAGGGAAGAGCTCAGTGGAAGGGAGTGTGACCTAGTATGCTGGAGGGAGGGAAAGGCTGCCCGTCGCGACGAGGCGACTGCGTCAACTGCCGCTGCCGATGGTACGGCTGACGGCGGCGACGTCGCTCCTGCATATCGGGCCGGAGATGCCCGTGGCTCCGGGTATGATGGTGTTCATCGTGACAGAGCGGCCGCGGCAGCTACCGCGGCGGACGCATTGCCCTCAGCTTCGCGAGCATCTTCTTCTTCCGGCTCTCCAGTGGCGCCTGATACAACCAAGGCAACGGTGTCTCCCGCATCTCATCGCCTGCTTCACCTGGCTCTTGCCGGGTCACCCGGAGCTACGGCGCCCCCTTCGTTCTGCTCTTAGCTCCAGGTGCCGACCGCCAACCCGTCAACGATGACGCCCTGCTCGGCGTTTACTTACTGCAGCTGCGTGCCGCAGTCAATATGACAGCAAGGGTGGCAATCGCACGAGCCCTGGAGTCGGCATGCGTGCACGGCGCGAACGTGCTTGTCACGGTCGACGCGACGATCCTATTGCCACATGAACGCAGTACAAGGACGGCACGATGTTTGCCCTGTGCAGCTGCGCGCACCAGCTTGGGCTTTGGCGGTTGTCGAGTTTCGGGCTCTCCATGCAGTATGCGCAGATGGGGGCGGCGCAGAACCACAGCTGCCCCTGTAGACACGCCATGGCGCTTCTGCGGGCCTACGACGACATTGGCCACGACGTGGGCGCGATCAGCCACGGCGAACTCATTTGTGCGTTCCCTGCCGCTCACAAATGACGCGGACGACCCGCCGGTCGGGACGATTACCAGGGCTCTTCAGAATCCGGGTTTTCCAGCAAAATCTGGGATATATCCAGATATATACGAGTATATGGAGTTTTCTCGCCAACAAATGCGATTGCAGAACGGAAGACATTGCTGGAACGCTCACCTCATGCTCAGGCTCTTCGTGAAAAGACAGAAGAACATAAGATGTTGCTGCGAGCACGAAGCCGCTGCTTACAGAACGATGCTCTATCCGAATCATCATTTCGAAGCCCCTGACGATCACGTACATTGTCCTGCACTTGGGAAAGAGGTGAAGCATCCCCTTGTAGGTGGTTTATTAAGACCATGCCTGCGCGCCCGTTGTAGTCCGACCGACGGCCAACAAGTTCAAGTTGGCAACCTGCTCTTGGATGCCCTGTCAGACAATACCGTGGTCCTGCATGCATGCAAAGGCCGTGAGCAAAGTGACGCCGGCGGACGCGTCGTCGATGGCAGCGCGCGCTGAGATGGAGCGCAAGGAGGCATTGCAGTTTGGTCCCGACGATTTGCTGCACGAGACATAGACAGCGATTGAAGCGCCAACTCCTGCCACGCACTGGCCCGCAGCACCGATGCCTGCTACTGTACCCACGCGGCTGCACAATCGGCGCGCTAGCAACATGTTTCCATGCGCGTCGATGGTCGCCATGTGCGAATCGTACAGCGCCGCACTCAAAGCGTTGCGCGACAACAACCAGGTACGCCAGCTCACATCGGTCCACGTGGAAAGGTTTTGACTGGAGTGCGCCAAGGAGCGGAACGGTAAGGAGCTGACGGCGTAAGCGGCCCTTCTCTTCACGATGCGCGGGCGGTTGCAGATCAACTTTAGCGTTTCGATGTGTAACAAGGGGTTTGTCGTGCACTACGACGGCGCAGAGGACGGGCTGTTTGCCTTTTCCCTCGGAACGGTGTAAATGCGCGTCTTTTTAGACGCCGTGCTGGGCATTTGTGTCAAGGGACGTTCAACGATGGCAGCAGCGGCGGACTACCTCACCAGCCCGCTCCGCCATACCGTGGCGTACGCAAAGGGCGAGTTTGAAAAAGCAAGGCAGCTCCTCTCCGACGCATGCGGAGACTTTTCCGAGACCCTCATCAACCGCGACGTGGCTTGCAAGTGCACCAGCTGCGAGGAGGACTATAACAGCGGCGGGCTCTTTGAGTGCATCTCATAGACAAGCAGCTCTTGGCCATTGTGCAGAAGCACATCCTTCCCATAATGCGGCCAGGAATGGACGCGCCAAGGTTGGAACTGGCAATCACTCACACCTGTGCTGTGCGGAGCTTCACGGTGCGGGCGGTGATACAGCAACGTGTGCGGTCCGCGGCCGACGACGCGGTGGCTCTCCCTATGATAAAGGCCCTGACATAACGGGCCTTTGCAGTGTAGCCCTTTGAGAAGCGACCGGCGCCCTCCTTGCCTCCACCTGCAATTAGACGTGGGCTGCGGTCGCCGCTAAAGGCGGAGCAGGCCCTTCGTTTGGCGGCTTCCAAGCTGTTCTCCGCCTTCCTAACTGTGCCCAAGATTGACCCTTTCTGTTCTCTTCTTGCCGGGGCTGCCGCGGCTGCTTGTCGGGCGGATGATGCAGCCGGGGAGCATTCGGGGGGCAGCGGAGAAGACAGCTTGGTCGGTTTGGTCAGTGGCGCCTGCAGCGCCGACGAAAGCTCATCCGAGTACTTATGCGAGGACATTAACATGTCTAGTGGGGAGGATATCTGCGCGGAATTTGTCATCGGTGACAACGACAGCCCTCGGACGGCGACGGTGCTGGTCGCAACCTTTGCCTCAGCGGAGATTGCCGCAGCAGCTGACGAGGGCGAGGGTGGGACTACCGCTGGTGCCGACGTGGCCAGACTGGCAGGGTACCTCCCAGGTCTTGGACTCGAGAAGCAGGTGCCCTCGGACTCGTCGTCCCCATTGCTATGCACGCACCGTTCGTCATTTCGGGCCAGTGATGGCACCGAGTTTCTCTAGGCGGCGCCCGCAGCAGAAGAAGACGTCGACGTGCTAGACATGTTCGAGTCCGTCCGGGCACGCGTGCCCAAGACCAAGTGCCGGTGCCAAGTGCTACTGTCGTCGGTCGTGCAGGCGTCCGATTCGCCTGCCGAGGAGAAGCACCCCACCACCCTCAACCCGGCTGACCCGAACTCCCAGCTCACGCAAAGGAAAATAGAGGCGGCCAACCAGATGTTCAAGAAGAAGCTGCCCATCGTCCAGCTTGGCGCTATCCCCCTCTACAATGTCAAGTTCCACAACTTGCTGCCGCGGAAGTGAGTGGACGATAAGGCCATCAACGCGTACACGCTGTTGCTGGAGAAGCGCCTCAAGAACACGTTGCAGCTCATCCCGACCGCCCGCAAGCTCTTCTTCTTCAACATGTTCCTGTAAAAGCAGCTGTAGTTCATGCACGACTACTCATACGACATTGTGCAGCGGTGGGCCTAAGAGTTCTACATCGTCTCCATGGACCAGGTTTTTATGCCAATAAACTGAGTAGACTCTCACTCGTTCCTGGTGGTCGTGCGGGTCGGTGTCGAGACGGGCACTGTCTCTTGGTACGACTCCCTTGGCTCGCAGACTTCGCGCATCACCTCCGCTATCAAGCAGTGGCTAATCGACAAGTCGAAGGTCAAGGGCAACTCTTACCGCGAGAGAGCATTCCACTACGCTAAGTGTCGCAGCCGAGAGAAATCAGACGACTGCATGGAGTTCATTTTGAGGACAATGAACCTCCAGGCGCGCGGCATGCCCCGTTACTTCAACACGAGGAGCACCGCGTACTACTGCTGTCGCATTGCTGCCGAGCTGCTTGCGGGTTTCATTGATGGAGAGAGCTAACTTGTTGAAATGCAGTTAGGATAGGTGTTGGGGGAGCATGGTCAAGTGGTTGAGTGGCTTGAGCTTGTGTGTGTGTGTGCGACCGTGCTTTGTTGGTTGTTCTACGGTTCGCCTGCCTCTCCTTACCGAGAACACCTCTCAAACTGTCCCCACCGGCCCAAGTGCTCCCCCCTCTCGCGCCCACACCGTCGCTCACGCCCTCGCATGAAATCGAGTCACTCACCAAGTCAAAAGCCACAAGAGCAAAGCGAAGATCAAATCCAAAACATGCCAAATGTAACGCCCCTGGATGCCTCAACACGAATGTGCGCAACTTGACCAAGTCTTGCAAATGTACCATCAGCGGTACCATAAGGATCACCGACCATCATCCATCCGCGAACGAACAGTGGAGTCGGCGACGAGCATCACAGTCCAATAAAGAAGCCCTTCCAGGCGGACCCGGCGCGGGACGAGCCGGGCTTTGCGGTGCGCACGTACTTCTTGACGGCTGCGGTGGCGGGGCGGCGTCGGCTGGCCCGCCGCGCGTCGGGCGAGAAGAAGTGAGTGCACAATGAGTACGTTTGCGGCGACAGAAGAGCCGGTCAGCTTGTAGGGAGTCAAGGCGGGTCGCTGAAGATGAAGTGTTTTCGTATGGCACGTGACCGAGGACATGCGACTGCCCTCCCCTTTTCGTGTGTGATTTCTCGCGTCTCCGAGGCACTTCGCCTGCATTGACTGGCTGGTGGATGCTTCCACAGCTTTTTTATTGACCTCGGGGCTGGCGCAGGGCCGTTGTACCAGAAACGATGACTGCAAGAATACCCAAGGGCCGAGGTAGTGTGCAAAAGAGAACCGCGGCGACGGTACCTTAGGCTGTGTTTGTACTAGGCCCTACCATACGTATATTGTGAGTAGGTGTGTTTACAGGTGTAAGTGTCTGAACTCCTCTACCCCGTAGGCAGCAAGGCGGCTGGCACCCACACTCAAAACAACAATTGCGTAGGTAGCCGTGGTCATCTATCAATTAGGTCCGATAGCGGAGATAAAACCAGCAGAGCGCGCATTACGATGCAATTATGTCGTTTCACCACCGGTAAGTACCAGTTGATCTGTGGTCTTGACTTGAATTCTACAACGGTTCTAGTCGGGGTGGATTCTCCGAACCGCGGTGTGCTCGCCAAAGCGCGCCCGTAAGAGTACTCACGCGAGCCGTTGACAACGTCGCAAACAGAATGACTCACGTGACGGAACGGATCCGACATGCTCAAGAAAAATAGGCGCTTGGCGCTGCTAAAGGTTGGCAGCTGTTCCAAGTCAATCAATTTCGGAATTGATTCGTACCCGTGTTTTCAAGGTATATTTTGTATTGATACACGTGAAAATATACGTGGCCAGCACTCGTACTTGAATTCAACGATTTGTATATACCGTACCCGAAGCTGAAAACGATACTTATGACAGGGCCTGGTTTGGACACCTCGGAGAAGAAGTTGATGTCCGCAGATGCTCGCGCGAGAGACTGAGGTGCGCGGTGACTGGGACTCGAGTATGGAAGCTCACGGCTTTATTTGTCGCACTGGTCGCTTAATGTCGCCTTTTGCGATTGTCTTATTTTGCGCGTGTGGTTAACGTGGGAGTATGGTCACGAGAGAAACAGCGTCGTGCTTCTCACGCCCGAGCTGGCGACCTGCAATACGATGTTCTTTCGCTTGTCTGGCTGCGCGCCAGAAGCGCCGATGGGGGTGTTTGTTTTTTGAGCGTGTGTCGCAACTGACGTGTCGTGCCAATATCACTCGGCGGAGTGCGGTGCCGATGTGGCGGCCGCGTTCACCTGCACTGGCGGCAAAATGGTGACCGACGTTGAAATCGCCGGCTGGGAGCGGCGGCGCAAGTGAAGACCTCGACTGCCCGGGCGCGGCCTTCGTTCACGCGGAGGAGGGCGGACCACTTGCGGACGGATGGAGGACTGCCACGGCGCGCGGCGCGCTCGGTTTCGTCTAGAAGCTGTTGCAGTCGGACCCCGCGATTGAGAAGGCAGTTGTCGGGGTGTGTTAGTACACGATTTAGGCCATGGCTGCGGGGCGCCTCCGGCTGGTGCTCCGCACGTGGGGCAAGAAGAAGTGGATGCACACTGCGTACCTTTTTTTCCATCTGCGAGGAGTCTGAAGAGTTGAAAAATCGTACACCGCATCTATCTAGATACTGAAGAGGTGAACTTGTCTGTGCCCAGGTGGTGCTGTCTCTATCGCACCTTGAGCGAGATAGCGGCGCGGTATAACTGACCTTCTACACCCGTTCTCCACAAAATGCCGCACTCAACAGTTGCCAAAGAGTTTTAAATCGGCCTCTACGACCCCGCAGAGGCCGATTTGGAACTCTTTTGCAACAGTGGGAGTGCGGGAATTTGGGGAGAACGGCTGTACGGACGCCGTCTTTCCTTTTGTGGTGGCCTTGACCTGTGTTTGTTTTGTTTGATTTGTGCGCAGTCTCCATGTCGACCTGGGTGCTGGTGCAGGCCGGCTGTATCCAAACGGGTGGCTGCAGCATTATCCGACGGGCGAGTGGATGCACATCTCTCGGAAAGGCGGTGAAAATATGGCACGTGTTGAGTGAACGGGTTGAGAAAGGAGAGCAGCAACGCGCTGTCGTGGCCATGTACATTTTCTTTTTCGAAGGCTCTTATGATCAAGACAACTTCTGTGGAAAGACATGCTCACCTAGCGCTGATAATTCGTCACGTTTCCTTTCTGCTGAATGACCTCGTCCTTTTCGGCGCTGGTTTTACTCGCATGCTCTTCTCTTCCCAATGGGCGTACGGTACAAGGTTCAATGGCGGCGTGCTGCTGACGCCCGGGCTGGCAGCCGGTGAATCGTTCACCTTCCACCCGTCGGGCCGCACCTGGAAGGCGCGCGTTGACCACTTCTCTGTATTCCCGTGCGACACAGCAGACGACTCGTGCCAGAACGACTCGATCGAGTACTATGCTGCTTTTGCGGCCGCCGCCACCTGCGTCAGTTTGTTATCGCCACAGCCGCCGACTCCGACGCCTCCCGCCAACGCCGAGCCGACGCCGACCGTCGCGCCGACGACAGCTCATTTCCCAACATCGACGCCGTCACAGGCCCCTGTGGAGTCCTCTGACCCGGCCTTTGACGAGCTGACGCCATCAAGTGGCCGCTGCGCGGTCTTCGCCAGTACCAATGGAGTCGTGCGCATCGCCGCCACCAGCGCTGGTGTCGGGAACGGGTGGGTAGAATCGACCATCGCCGGCCGCGAGGCGTTCGTACCCATGCCCAAGTAATAGTCGTCGGGTATTCATGAGGCCGGGCGGGTGGGCGTGAAGGAGGACAAGTGTCGGGTCGACGAGGCGGGGGGCGAGGCTTGTGATGATGAGACTCAATGCGCCGCACCCAACCGACCACAACGAGAACGATCACCAAAAGCTTTCATCTGGGCGGGAAGCGAGGCGCGAGCACTCACCGTTGCGTGGCTGTGGGGTCGAAGCAGGAGCGGGGGTCGGTGGGATCGGCTGAAGCCTAGACGTCCAAAATGCGCGCCATGGAAGGTGTTCGATGCGCCGTGCGCTAATACCCATTACTCGTCGCTGTGATGTCGGCCGTCGGTTGCCTGCATCTTCTCAATCTCTGTTTGTGCCCTGTTTCTGCTCTTAGGGAACAGAACCGGGATAATACAGAGATCCCCGTACCGGAACCGGGAAAAACCCGGGATCCTTGTCCTCCACTCCCCGGGTGACACTGATCCTGACACTTCCGGTCGCTTCCAGGCCCATTGATCCCGATTGCGAAATCAAGCGGGGCTCTGAGGCGCTCTCGAGCATTCTAGAATAGGCTTCTGGATGCATCTAGAAACATGTAGTAGCATTCAATCAGATGGCGTGAGCTTCCATAACAAGGGACCTTTGCAGCTCAGCGCTCTACTTCAGGGCAGAGTGTGTTGGGTTTAAACAGCTTCTCCGTCCTCCCCATCACGACCACGCCTACTTGCTCAGCCCCCCGCTTCACCGCGTCACCCCTTCGCCCGCCATAACCTCCACCACCGCCAGCCCCCTCCACCATTTTGGAGATCCCTGCCCTGGCCACCGTTTTCTTCGTTGGGTCCCCCTTCTCATCCAGTCAGCATGACTGATATGTGGGAATACCGTTTCCCTGTTTGCTGCGGCGAAGTACCAGGGGGTTCCTCAATGGTGTCCCGCACCACAGGGTTCGAACACCAGAGAATGGTGCGCGGCCTCCGCCCCCGCCGTGGCAAGGCTGGGCCTGCCGTCTGGGTTGCAAATCAAGGGGGTCCTGCTGGTGCCGGTGGCTCAGCAGACGAGGGGGGGGGGGACGCCCTGTCGCCCCCACACGCTCCTCAGCCCAGCACCCTGCGGCCTAATGGCGTGTGCATCTCTCCGCAGGTGTTTCAAGACTGCATAGACGACTTTATCGCATACAACTTTATTGTGAAATACTGTCTGTCGCGAGAAATAGCCGATGACTACCTGCGACAACGGCGGTCGTTTGGAACATGTCGGACACCGCACCTTCTCAACTCGATGGTAGAGTCCAGTGTCAACTTACACACGAAGGAGGTTAACCGCTGCCGAAACGGCTGCGTTGCGTTCACCACGAACCGCGCCCTTCTCACAAAGTGCGACGTATGCAAGGTTCCTCGGTACCGCGCGGATGGGCGGCCCTCAAACAACACCACCTATTGGCAAGCTGCCGCAGCTGGCCCACCGCAAGACCACCAAAACTGGTTTGACGATACCAACTTCCGCAAATTGTACGCCCAGGGCTACTTCTTGAAAAACAAATCTATCGTGCTGAGCATCTCGACGGACGGTTTTAAAGCCTTGAGGCAGCGCGGCTTCCAAGATTGGCCGATTATCGCGACCATTTTTAACGTCGACCCGAGCACAAGAGTCCAAATTGTGCCACAACGTATCCTTTGAATCACTCCGGGACCGGTGCAACCCGCGGACTTGAATTCGTTCCTACAACCGATCGCTGAAGAGCTGAACGAGCTGACGGCGGGGATGTCAAGTGTAACCATGGCGGGGTTCACTGACCCTCAGGTTGTGCACGCATTAGTCGTGAAGTTCACCACCGACATGCCTGGTGGAGACAAGCTGCTCAAGGCAGTTGGCAGCACCTGCGAGTACGGCGGACGGTTTCGAATTTGTGCCGGAGTCAAACTGAAGCGCCGGTACTGCTACGCCCCATACGCCCCAGATGACCCTCCCTCATTCAAGCGGCCTCGGTTCGATGTCATAGGAGACGCCGCGCCGCGCCGGACGGCGGGAACCATCACCACAGGCGTCGCCAAGGTCGAGTACGCTCGCGCAGCGCGGAAGAGCAAGGCTGCGGTTCGGAACGAGGCCCAGAAAGAAGGTTTCAAGGTGTACGCGCTTTTCTTCTGGCCAAGCCCGGCGGACAAGGCTCGCTACCCTGCTCTGAGCTATCTCTGGGGACTTGGCACCGACCTTGTGCCATATGATTCTATGCACGTATTCCTGTGCAACGTGGTGCTCAGGTTGTGGGAGCTGTTCGCTAAGGAGAACGAGAAGCTTGGCGAAGACCAGCCATGCCTCATCCCGCAGTCGGTTTGCGAATCCATCGGCCGCGAGATCAAGGCAGGGCGCCCCACCGTCCCGCTCAGCCAAGCGTGGTCTCGGTGAAACATTTTCAAGCATTCGGGCTCCTACAATGCAGTCGATTGAATGTCCTCTGTTCTGAGCGTTGGAGAAGTCATCCTTACTGACAGAATTTGCGAAGAGTGTTTCAAGTTGTTGATGTATCTTTGTCAAGCTGGGCGCCTGCTTTTCAAACCATGCGCCCTGACGGAGGATGAGTTTTGTAGTGGCTCTGCTGGACGTGACTGCAAACCTACGTTCGTGCGGCCCTGCCTGGTAGCTTTGGCAGTTTCCATCAGAGCATCTCATCGGCACAGTTACACGTCTCATCCGGTCTCGGCGTTTCCCATATGCGGCTCTGACATCTGCGGTATCTGCGTACTCCGCAGAGTTGTTCCCTAGCTTCGCCGAGGCGCACGTAGCGGACGCCTGGGTGAAAGCAAGCAGGAAACCTCGCCGAAGTGACAGTCAAGATCCGGTTGGCACACTGTCGTTCTCAAAGGAGCCGAACGTGAATCTGCTCCCTCCTCAGCAAGCTGCTGCTGCTTTGATTGGCGCAGAGCTCGCTCGGATGAAAACAGTTCTAGTTTTGGAAGGAGTCGCCGAAGTGCCTCCTCACATATTTGCCAAGAAGTACTTCCGAGCGCCGTTTGCATATGGTCAAGTTTCCGGGACTGTCTCCTCGTCGCAGGACGCGGGGGATCGGAGGCGGGACCACCTCGTTCGAGTCAGGTCGCACGTTCTGCCGACGGCAGGGCGCGGGCGGTGGCAGGAGCGTGTCCCTGTGAACGTGTATGGGGCCGTACACCACTACGCTGTGATTTTTGTCGCCGGCAAGCTCAAGGCATTCGCCTATATCGAGTGTGTGCGGTCGTCGGCCGACCGGCCAGAGGAGCATGGGATGCCAGAGAAACGCCGGGACACAGAGTGCTTTTCGAGTCTCGGGATTGCCATGCGCTATGTGAATATGACGTTCATTATTGCCGTCGTGGGAACTCTTTTTGTGAGGCAGCGGCACGTTTTCTTGTACACGAGGGAGGTGCTTAGCTCTGAATAGCTGCCCGGGGGGTTCTCTACACTGGCTTTGGTACTGAGGCGCCCTATCCCCGCTCTTTGTTGCTAGTATCCTTGAGATGGGGGATGATAGAACGGACAGAAATGCGCTGTGGAAGAGGCCGCACGGCTACGGTGGTGTAGTACTCTTGCTTGAAACGGTGCACCCAAAATCTACTTCGTAAACTTTCATTGTTGTACTTATATCTGGGAGCCAGGATTAGTGCTGTCACGCTGTCCGCTGCTGCTCCGGCGACCGCCGTCGTCAACAGCTGTCTTCATCGCCCACCGTGTCATCATCTGTTGCTCGTTTTCGTGCGGCGCGGTTTTATGAAAGCTACCTATCGCACTGCGTATTGTGCTTCCCAGAAAAAGTGGATCCCTCTGTGCGAAGCAACTGATCCGCTTCAGAGCACTTGTTGGTCATTGAAGGGCTTCCGACGTCTTCGAACGCACATCCGAGAGAGTTGAGGCTGCTGCAAGGGACAGGGCCGGTGTTCCGCGCCACCCCATTGGGCCACAGGGAACGATACAAAATGAACAGGCCAGTCTTGGCCGATTTGTGATAAGATCTCAGGACAGACCGGCTGAATGACGACTCACGAGCACAAGTGCGCAAAACCCGCCGGCCCCCACTTCTGCATGCGCCGTATCTACACGCCATCACAGGTTGGTGTAGCCCAAACTCGTTCATCCTGTTCTTTCCTGCTGCCCTCCAGCCAGGTTCCGAACCTGTGATTGGCTCCCTGCAAGTAAATCAATGGAAAACCCTCCACCAGCTGCACTGAGCCTTGTCCCATCGCATGCATCAGGTGGACATCTGCGCTCAGTGGGTGTGCCCAAGCGCAATGATCAACGACGAGCCGTGGAGCCAACCCCGTCGCAGCTCAGGCCTGTGGACCAGCGCATTTGCTTTGCATCTCCTATTGTGGACACGGTGTCGCTGCGACGATCCAAAACGGGCGCCGCGCCCGGCGTCCGTCACATTTTCTCGGCCATCCAAAGCTGCCTGTGACGTTCTGGCAGACAGCCCCCAAAACTGCAGCTTGCCGTCTGCCACGCTGCAATGCCGGCAAGAAAGGAGCCCATCCTCGGACCACAGATCACTGGGGTCCACGAGCTCGTGCTTTTTTCGTTCCCGCCCCCCCCATGCAGATGCGCATTCCATGGCATTTTCCAGCCCGATCGGCGCCCACCTTCGGGGACGCAGCGGGTGGGCGATGCGGCCGTCGCCCAAAATTGACATTGCACCCCTCAGTTGGAGATTGGAACACCTGCGCAGTGCACTGGATGGTTCAGCCCCCGCCCCCCCTCCCCCCCAGATGCGCAATCCATGGTGCTTTTGGGCTCAGTCGGCGCCCAGCCTCGGGGCCACAGCCGGTGGGCGATGCGGCCATCGCCCAAATTTG
>ENA-ORXT01001972-ORXT01001972.1-marine-metagenome-genome-assembly--contig:-NODE-1972-length-25860-cov-13.277315_pt1 | contig 25860 bp, 10 predicted proteins | sample MGYA00237868_ERZ511482 | MGnify/ENA metagenome assembly ERZ511482
TAATTTACGTCTAGGAACACGTCCCAAATCTGACTTCTGACAGAAAAATGTAATTTTTCGATCTGACTTCTGACTTCTTTTAAGTTTACATGCCCTTAGGTTTTTGCTGCTTCATAAAGCCAAATAAATAGCCTGCCACCCTGCGCATTTGAATTTCCTCCGTTCCTTCCGTAATTCGATACCGCCGATGATGCCGATAAATATGCTCAAAAGGTTTATGCCGAGAATAACCCAATCCACCGTGCACCTGCATCGCTCTATCTGCCGCTTCACAGCAAAGGCGATTGGACCAATAATTACACATAGATACCTTATCGGAAACGGAAAAAGCACCATAAGTATCCATTTGCCAAGCTGTTTGGCGAATAAAAGCACGCAGCATTTCACATTGAGTTTGCAATTCTACTAAGGGAAATTGGATACCTTGATTTGTTGCCAGCGGTTTACCAAAGGGTTTACGAACCCTTGCATATTCCACTGCTTCCTGCACACAGTATTGTGCTGCCCCTAAACTCGAAGCCGCCTGTCGGATGCGATTTTCATTAAAAAAATGTTGTACAATAGCCAATCCCCTACCCTCTTCTCCAAAAATAGTTTCTTGAGAAACACTTACATTTTTCAAAGAAACTGTTCCATGATCAGTAGGCATATTAAAGGTCCATAGGTATTCTTCGATTTTCAAACCCTCCGCATCCATTGGCACTAAGAAAGCAGTAATGCCACGCCCATCCCCTGCTTGCCCACTCGTACGAGCAAAAATTAAATCATAGCCTGCAGAATGAATACCCGAATTCCAAGTTTTCACGCCATTGATAATCCATTTATCGCCTGCTCGAACTGCAGCAGTTTCCATGTGGGTAGCATCCGATCCATGATTGGGTTCTGTAATGCCGAAAGCGAAGGATTTACGGGCATCCCCTTTTATCAATCCTTCCAGAAATTGCTCCTTGTGTAATTCGCTACCATATTGCAACATCAATAAAGCCCCTACAGAATTCCCCACTATGGAATGTTCATTTTGCAAATCATTGTGTAAGCCCAATCCTTTGGCCGCCAAATGGTCTCGGATAATCGCCATCGCCAAATTAGATCCATCTTTTCCGCCAAATTCTTTAGGCATCGCATAGCGATAATGCCCTGCTTCATCTGCTACTGCCTTTGCTTCTGCCAATAGGGCTTCCCATTCTACTTTAGGTGTTCCACCATTGTCCCAATCCGTGCGAGCATGTTCTCTGCGGTGATCAAAGAAGCGCATATTATCGTCCTTTTGTTCTAAAGGTTTGATGGCAGTTTCGATAAAAACATCTAGTTCTTTTAAGTAATCGGCAAGGTGCGTTGGTAAGTCGAAATTCATTTTGATAGAGATTTTTATTCAGTGGTAGTAAATTTCCCAAAAGCGGCTAGGCAATTTAATAGTAAGCCAAAAATATTGATGCTCATCCCAACTAATCCTGCTGCGAGGGAATGATACAATTCCGGAGAATGCCTAAGAAAATTAAAATGATTAAACACTCCACCATAGCCCAATAGAACAACAGCAAGTCCCATCAATATCCGATAAATAGGAATCTTCTTTAGAAAACCAGAAATCAGAAAACTAGCATAAAGCGTCATTGCCATACTTCCTGCCACTGGTTCGTTCGGGGTTAATGCTTGTCCGCCGGTGGAAATAATATAAATACTAACTGCATTGAATGCCATACCTAAGCCGTAGTAAAATAGTTGAAATTGGAGCAATCTTTTTAAAGTCATTTGTGATTGAAATGATAAAGATGTAGGGATAGATTTTTTAGAGGGAGTGAATTTGATTTGTTTTTTTACAAAAAAACAAATCAAATTCACTCCCTCCAAAAAAAAGTCTATCTAACTACAACTGCTCTAAAATCTCCGATACCTTATCCATCTCTTCAATTGTATTAAAATAATGCGGAGAAAAACGAATGACCCAATCCACGTCCTTTTTATCAAAATCAATCACCCCCCATTCGACGGTACTAACACTATAAAAAACGGTATGTTGATCTAAGTGAGCTTTCGTTTCCTCTAAGGATTTACCCGCTTTTTGAAAAGTCAATAAATTACCAGTCTTGGACCCTTTATCGTACATCCTAATACCTTCGACGCTTGACAAATTCGTTCGTAGGCGATGCATAAGCTGCTCATTGTAATTTTGGATATTTTGCATCCCGATGGCATTCGCATACTTTGCTGCTTCCTTCAATCCAATGATAAGTGCATAAGAAGCCTCCCAAGTTTGAAAGCGTTTAGCAGAAGCTTGCATGGTAAAATCTCTTACGCCTGTCCAAGTCGCTCCGTACCCATCTATAAACAAAGGTGCATAGCCTCCTTTCAACACTTTATCAGATACATATAAAAACCCTGTTCCTCTGGGTCCTCTCAGAAACTTCCGACCTGTAGCACTTAAAAAATCGCATTTTATCTTTTTCACATCGAGGGCTAATTGCCCCACCGATTGGCAAGCATCTAATAGAAAAAGTATATCCTCTTGTTCACAAATTTCACCAACTGCCTCCACATTTTGTATCAATCCAGAATTGGTTGGGATGTGTGCAAGGGTAACTAATTTTGGGCGATGCTTGGCTACTAATTCCTTAAAATGCGCTATATCTAAATCCCCATTTTCTAGGTTATTGATTCGAACGATTTGAATGTGGTAACGCTGTTGTAAAGAAATGTATTGAATTTGGCTGGACGCATAATCATCATTAGAGGTAATAATTACATCATTGGGTTGGAATCGAATGCTGGATAACGCTTTTATATACGCATCTGTCGCATCATGCGCAAAGGCAATATTGTGGGCTTGGCAACCTACTAATTTTGCGATTGCTTCATAAAATTGCTCAATTTCCGCCACTCTTATATCTGCTAGTTTGTAGCCGCCTATTTTTTCTTCTTCGTCTAGGTATTCTTTAACTTTCTCTACTATATGCTGTGGTGTTAAAGAAGACCCTGCACTGTTGAGGAAAATTTTATCTTGGCAATTAGGGGTTTCTTGTCTTATCTTTTTAATATTCATTGAGGGTATTTTTGACAAGTTTATCTAGTCGGTTGATATTTGGAACCTTATTACACGGTCGCTTCCTGCGACCCTGTAATTTAAACCGCTGATTTCCAGTCAGATAAATTACAGGGTCGCGGGAAGCGACCGTGTAATAAGGTTCTATATGTCAACCGACTAGATAAACTTGTCCGTTTTTCAAATGATTTCTTTTTTTCATGGGTTGAAAACCTATGAAAAAAAGAATCAATTGAAAAACACAAATGCACTACTTATTTTTTTGTCAATACTAAGCAATTTATTGTGTTATATTTCTCGGAGATAACACAATTAGAATAGGCTATAAATTATATTATCTCCGAGAGATATAACACAATCTTCCATTTTCTACTACTTTTCCCACAAGCCCAACGTAATATAAAGAAGATAACATTTCCGCTATTATTGCGTTTCTCCCTATAGTGCGTTAGACACAATTTATTGCGTCTTTACACCTGCAACACAATCTGAATATTTACTTAATTTCTTCCTAAGTTTTACCTGAATTTTAAATGTCTATTATGATGCGTTTTATATGGATGAGTTTAATTGCAGTATTAAGTCTACAAGCAAAAGCTCAAATTACTAGCACTTTTCCTACAGAGAACCCAGTTTTGAAGCAAATAGCTGCCAAGAACACGAACGAAGTAGCTACCCAAAGAAGTAATCAGAAAATGTTGGATTTGCCATTTTTTGATGACTTTTCCTATTCAAGCCCTTTTCCGGTAGCCTCTCATTGGGTGGATAAGCATGTTTTTATTAATAATACTTGGGCGAATGATCCCGTTTCCATTGGGGTAGCAACCTTTGATGGTTTAAATGCAGGTGGCTCGCCTTATTCGACTCAAAGCCAATTTGGTTCTTCAGATACGCTGACTTCCGTACCTCTAAACTTAGGCGGCCTGCCAGTTGCTTATATTAGTTACTATGTACAACCAAAAGGGTTGGGAGATGCTCCTGAACCGAATAGTGATTTAGTTTTAGAATTTTTAACAGCAGATGGCGAGTGGCAAGAGGTTGAGCGACACATTCAATCTCTTCGAGTTATTCCCAGAGACTCTATTTTACAATTTGCTTTTGTAGAACCTATTAGTATTACAGGTGACTACCTATATGATGGCTTTCAATTTCGGTTTAGAAATTTTTCTTTAAGAAATGGCGCAGTAGATTTATGGCATTTAGATTATGTGCGGGTAGAAGAGGAGCCGACAATTAAAGCAATTGAAGATTTAGCTTTTACAAAATTGCCCCAACATTTATTTAATACCTATACAAGTGTACCTTGGATTCATTTCATAAATCCTGGTTCTGGTTTGCCTAATGAAGAATTACGAAGTGATCGACAATTTGAAGTCTTCAATCATACTACTCAAACGATTAGTGCAAATAATGGCTTATTGCGCTTATTAAATGTTACAGAAGGACAAGGAGAAAGGCTTTTTCCAGCACTAGATTTGTTTACCAATAGAGCAATAAATACGCAAAGACAATTTTTGGAGCACAATATTCCTTTCCCTTATGCAGATCGGATAGAGAATTTACAATCTTCTATTTTTATACAACAAAATAACAGGGCGAGTATTAAAACGCAATACGAGATGAATCCGAGTCCACAAGCGGATATTCCAGAAATTACCCGAAATGATACCGTTTTTACGGTGACAGAAATGAATGATTATTATTCTTATGATGATGGGTCTGCAGAAAGTGCAATTCTAATTTCTGAGTTAGGGGGTTCTGGTGCAATGGAGTTTTTTAACTATAAGACAGATTCTATTAGAGGTTTTCAAATTCAAATACCTCGTTTAGTAGCAGGTGCTGCAAGTGGAACAATTACCTTGAAAGTTTGGCTAGATAATTTATCGTCAGAACCAATTGTAGAACTACCGATTTCTCCATTTTTCCTAGATGAATTTAGAGATACGCTTCAAGCATTTATCACCTACACGATAAAAGATCGGATTTCGGGAGAACTTGCACCAGTAGAGTTACCAAGAGGGGTGTTCTTTGTCGGTTGGGAACAAGGAGGCTGTCGTTCTAACTGTGTTCCTGTAGGCTTGGATAAAAATAGACCTGAAATAGCTAGTAGAGTTTTTTTGAATGAAGATGGAAATTGGAGACAAGTAGAATCAAGTGGTCTATATCCTAATCTAAAAGGTGCCTTAATGCTTCGACCTATCGTCGGAGATAAAACACCGATAGACTCAGAACTAGCTACTAGCACGAAAGAATTATTGGTTGATCAAACCTTGCAAATTTTTCCAAATCCTGCTAGTGATTTAGTACATATACAACTTCTCAAAGGGGATTATTCAAATTATCATATTGGCATTCACAATGCTCTAGGACAATTACTAGAACAACGACCTTTATCTCCGACCTTGGACCTTGCGAACTATCAAACAGGTATTTACTTTTTACAATTTAAAAATATTGCTACTAAAGAAATAGGTTATTATAAGTTGGTAGTTGAGTAGCACTTTTAATGCTCAAATGAATTCCAATGTAGGGGATAACTTCAAGTTATCCCCTACATTTAGCCTTACACTTGTACCACTACCGTGTAAAAATATATTTTACACAACCCCATTTGAATTTAAAATTGATTTTGATTTTTTTAATGTGCTTCTAACCAATCTTCCCCTGTATCCATACCCACCAAAATAGGCACCTTCAAGCCAGGGATAGCCGTTCTCATGGCTTTTTCTATAAGCGGTTTTACCTTTTCCAGTTCTGGTCGATACACATCAAAGACCAATTCATCATGTACTTGTAAGATCATTTTTGTTTTGAAGTTTCCTGCTTTGAGTGCTTTTTGCACATTGATCATGGCAATTTTTATCATATCCGCAGCCGTACCTTGTATGGGGGTGTTAATCGCATTTCGTTCTGCATGACTACGCATCATGCCGTTTCTAGAATCAATGTCTCTCAAATGCCGACGGCGACCTTTTAAAGTCATGACGAAACCATTTTCCCGAGCATCTTTAACCGTTTGGTCCATGTATGCTTTTAGCCCGCTGTATTGCTCAAAATAGGCGGCTATTAACTCACTAGCTTCTTTTCTTGGAATATCTAATTGCTGAGATAAATTCGTTGCGCCTGCCCCATATATAATACTAAAATTAACCGTTTTGGCATTTCGACGTTCATCTGGAGTCACCTCTTCTAGTGTTTTACCATATACTTTTGCTGCGGTTGCTTGATGAATATCATGCCCTGCTTGAAAAGCCTCTACCATCGCTTCATCGCCACTTAACTCTGCTATTAAGCGCAACTCTATTTGAGAATAATCTGCAGCTAATAAAATGTAGTCTTTATCTCTTGGCACAAACGCTTTCCGAACCCGTCTACCTGCTTCCGTTTTAATTGGAATATTTTGTAAATTCGGATTATTAGAACTTAGTCTTCCTGTAGCGGTAAGGGTTTGGTTAAAAGAACTATGTAATCGCCCCGTTCTTGGATTGACCAATCTCGGCAAAGCATCTACATAAGTAGATTTTAATTTAGCGAGACTTCTAAACGCTAAGATTTTATTGACAAATCCGTGTTCCTTTGCTAGTTCTGTTAATTTGGTTTCATCTGTAGAATAGTGGCCTGTTTTTGTTTTTTTCCAGCGATAAGGTATTTTCATTTTATCAAATAAAACCTCCCCAACTTGCTTCGGAGAAGAAATATTAAAACGCATACCTGCCTCTTTATAGATGATTTCTTCGGATTCTCTTACTTGAATTTCCAATTCTTTAGAATAGGCTTCTAAATAAGCTTCATCTAGATTTATACCGTTGTATTCTAAATCTACTAAGGATTTCATTAAGGGTTCCTCCATTTCATAGTACAATTCTTCCATTCCTTCTTCCTTTAATTTAGGTCGAAGATAATTGGCTAATTGTAAGGTAATATCTGCATCTTCACAAGCATAAGGTGCCACTTTTTCAATAGGAACATCCCGCATCGTTAGCTGGTTTTTTCCTTTTTTACCAATTAAAGTTGTTATGGAGATAGGCTGGTATTTTAAATAGGTTTCTGCTAGATAATCCATATTATGCCGCATTTCTGGTTCAATTAGGTAGTGCGCTAACATGGTGTCAAACCAAGTTCCTTTTACTTCCACACCATGCCATCGGAGGACAATGGCATCGTATTTTATATTTTGTCCTATTTTAGTAGTCGTTTCATTTTCCAACAATTCTTTAAATTCTGCAACGATCGCTCTCGCTTCTTTTTCATCAGCAGGCACTGGAACATAATACGCTTCTCCAGGTGTTATAGAAAAAGACAAACCAACCAACTTTGCTCGATTAGCTTGGATGCTTGTTGTTTCTGTATCAAAGGAAAAAGCTTCTTGTGCTGCTAGTAATGCAATTAATGCTTTTCGTTGCGCAGGAGTCTCTAACAACTCGTATTTATGGGTTGTATTGTTGATGTTTTTATCCGCTACGGAATGGGCAGCAGGTACTGTTTTTCTCGAAAATCTAGGTACACTAGCTGCTGCGGAAGTTGGAAATAAAGAACCTTGTTGTCCTACGTTTGATACAGGTCCGTCATCCGTTCCTAAAATAGATTTTGCAATAGAACGAAATTCCAATTCCTTAAAGACCTTTGCCAAACGATCTTTATCCATTGGCTCAATAACATAACGGTCTGCATCAAATTGAACGGGTACATTAATATCTATAGTAGCCAAAACTTTAGACAAGCGACCTTGCTCTGCAAATTGTTCTACTTTCTCCTTTTGCTTCCCTTTTAATTTATCGGTATTTTCCAATAAACCTTCCATACTACCAAATTGCTTTAATAACTTAACAGCTGTTTTAGCACCAATCCCTGGAATGCCCGGGATATTATCTACACTATCTCCTTGCAGGCCTAGTACATCAATCACTTGATCCACCCGTTCGATTTGCCATTTCTCCAAGATTTCTTTTTCGCCCAAAATTTCCACACCATTACCACTCCTTGATGGTTTATACATAAACACCTTATCCGACACAAGCTGCGCATAATCCTTATCAGGTGTCACCATATATACTTTGAAGCCTTCTTTTTCTGCTTGCTTGGCTAAGGTACCAATAACATCATCTGCTTCGTAACCTGCTTTAGTCACTACAGGAATATTAAACCCTTCAATTATTTCTCGAATATAAGGTAATGCCACCGTAATATCTTCTGGTTGTGCATCTCGATTAGCTTTATAAGGTTCATACATTTCATGCCTAAAGGTGGGACCGGGCAAATCAAATGATACCGCAATATGGGTTGGTTGTTGGTTGCGAATTACATCCCATATAAAACGGGTCATTCCCATTACCGCAGATGTGTTAATACCTTTGGAATTAATCATAGGACGAGCAATAAAGGCATAGTGCGCTCGATATACTAAGGCGTGGCCGTCTAGGAGAAATAGTTTCTTGTCGGACATGGATGTGTAGTGTTTTTTTGGCTGCTGTAGCGTAAAATGATAGACTGTTGGAACTAAAATTACAGTGCCAAAGATAGGAATTTATTGGAGGAGTCTAATTAAATAGTTAGATGGAATTATTTAGCATATTTAAAGGCTTGTAAAGAAATAACTATTCTAAGTAATGTTTTACTTTACTTCTCTATTAGGTTGTTAACGTAGTTCCATAGCCGTAAGAAAATAACTAACTTTACAAAAAAGAAAAATGAAAATACCACATCCAATTCCATATCAAGGGAGCAAAAGAAACCTTGCAAGCCAAATATTAAGGTTTTTTCCTAATGAAATAAATAGACTTGTTGAACCATTTGCTGGTTCTGCAGCAATTTCAATTGCATCTGCCTACTATTTCAAAGCCGATAGTTTTTGGATTAATGATATCAATAAACCTCTGATTGATTTATGGGGAAAAATAATTAACTCACCAGAAAGTATTATAAAAAAATATCATAACATTTGGTTTGATCAGCTTGGCAAAGAAGAAAAGCATTATTATAATATAAGAGAACAATTTAATAAAACTCATAAACCTGAGTATCTTTTGTTTTTACTTGCAAAATGTGTGAAAGCAGCAGTTAGGTATAATTCAAATGGAGAATTTAATCAGAGTCCAGATAAAAGAAGAAAAGGGAGAAGACCAGAAAATATGAAAGGAGATATTCTTAGAGTTTCTCAATTGTTAAAGAATAAAACAAAACTAACTTCTTTAAGCTATGAGGGGTTGATTGATGACCTAAACTTAAACGATTTGGTGTATTTAGATCCACCCTATCAAGGTACAGGTAAAAATGGAGGATTTAGATACTTCGAAGATGTCAAATTTGATGGTTTTATTACGTCCCTCTTTGTACTAAACAAAAAAAAGATACCATTTATATTAAGCTACGATGGAAGAACAGGAGACAAGGTATTTGGAAAGCCACTTCCAGAAGAATTAAACCTCGTCAAAATTGAACTTGATGCAGGACGTTCTTCAACAGCAACTTTGCATAATAGAAAACAAAATACATTTGAATCATTATATATTTCAACATACCTAAATAAAAAAATATCAATTCAAGATATTCTTAATCCAAAACAAATAAAAACACCAACACTTTTCGACTAATATGGCAAAACAAAAATATCCAAAAGATTTTTTAGATTTAGCTAATTCAATTAAAAATAAGCGTGCAAAAATTATAATTAATCACATCTTAGAACATGGGCATATTTCCACTGAAGAAATTGAAAAAGCCTACGGATACAATCACCCTCCAAGAGCAGCAAGAGATGTTAGAGAAGCAGGAATTCCATTAGAAACTTTCAAAGTGAAATCAACTGATGGCAAATCAATAGCTGCATACCGATTTGGAGACTTATCTAAAATTAGACAAAATAGGTATAAAGGACGAAAGGTATTTTCAAAGAAATTTAAACAGAGTTTATATAGCTCAAACAGTGGAAAATGCTACATCTGTAATGGAGAATTTGAAATAAGATACCTGCAAGTTGACCATAGAATACCTTATGAAATAAGCGGAGATGCTACTGCATTTCAACAAAACGAGGACGATTATATGTTATTATGTGCTTCCTGTAATAGAGCAAAATCTTGGTCATGTGAAAATTGTGAAAACTGGAAATCTACAAAGGATATTGAAGTTTGTCTTAAATGTTATTGGGGCAAACCAGAAAATTATGACCATATTGCTCTACAAAAAATAAAAAGACTTGAATTGGTTTGGCAGGGAGAAGAAGTTGATTTTTTTGAACTACTAAAGGAAGAATCAGAAAGCGGAAAACTTGACCTTCCAGAATATATTAAATCTCTCCTAGAAAAATATTTAAAAAAGCGAAAGTAAAAGCATCACATAATAATTTAGAGCGCAAAAAACCTATTCAACCAATCACTTTACCGCTCCCAAGAATAAACAATATGCACCTCAAAAGTATTACCAAAATTGTTCAGATATTGAGAGAGCTGGACATCATAGCCAAAACCAATTTTAAGATTGCCTTCTGGTTTGAACATATAAGGAAGCGTAACGCCCGCCTCTAAATGAAGGATATGCTTGCCAGGATTTAAATCTGTATTTTCTATTTGAGTACGAACAGTAGATAAAACAGTAGCAGAACCATAGCCTACACCTAGCCAAAAATGGTCGGAAGGTTTGTATCGAATATTAACATCAAAGGAAAGCGGAACATTTTCAACATAGCGAATCCATAGAGAAGGCTCGATAAAGGCAGTTTCCCCTTCTAAAAAGTCGAAATCAAAATAAGCACCTAGAACGGCATAATAATGTCGGACCCGCATTAGAGAAAAAGAATTTGCAGGATTTTCTTCGTCCCTTACTTCTAGATTTAATCCAAATAGCTGAGGGATGGAAAGACCTGCATAGAATTTGTCATCATAATGATAAAAAAGTCCCGCACCAAAATCAGGGTAAAATATTTTTTCAGAAAAAAGACTAGAGGCATTGTTAGAAGTAATTAAACCATCAGGTAAATCTACACTATACTGTACCAAGCCTCCACTTATGCCAACAGATAAAGTTTGGTCTACTCTGCCTTTGCCTAACGGGATTTGATAGGCAAAATTTCCATAGACACCTGTTGTTCCAATATCTCCTGTTTGATCGTTGATAATATAACCACCCGTAAAAAAATTATAGTCTTCGACGACATATTGAAATTGAGCCATCGTAGTAATTGGTGCGCCTATTAAATCGGGATCTGTCCATTGTTGTCTATGGTTAACACCAATGGCAATATTGTGTTCATAATTGATATATCCATTATATAGGGAAGCAGGGTTGATTTGAGTCCAATTATCTCTATACTGTGTATACAGGGGTAGCTGTTGTGCCGTAGCATCAATAAAAAATAGTAAACAATATATACTTAGTAGTAGAGTTCTTCGCATTGCTATAGGTTCGGTATAAGAATGAAAAATGAAGAATGGAGAATTGAGAATGGAGAATGGAGAATTGAGAATTGAGAATGGAGAATTGAGAATTAACTAGACGTTATTACGACGTAATGCGTCTAGTTAATTCTCCATTCTCCATTCTCCATTTTCAATTCTCCATTCTTCATTCTTCATTTACTTTAGTAAGTAAATAATGCCTTTATAAGGAACAAAAATTTCATCCGATACGCCAGGTATTTCTTTTTTTCCTTTTTTCATGTAAATATAATAGGCTCCTTGAGGTAAATTTTCTCCTTTAAACTTATTACCGTTTGTGTGATAATCTTTAGCTGTATAGACCAGGTCACCCCATCTATTGGTAATATACACTTCTAACGTTTCGTTTGCATCTTCTTGGTAATCACTTAAATCTAACTCTAGTTCAGTATCATGTACCATTTCTAAACTAGTAGAGCAATCACGCGCTCGTAAAGTAATAGTTACTCGGGGAGATTCGCAAAAATCATCTGTTTGTACACTTGCATAGATTTCGGTTGACCCATCGCTTTCGTAAGACAGATTAGGAATGGTACTTGTTGAATCTTTGTTTAAATATTTATACCATATCACCGTATTACTCGTACCTAAATTAACCTGATCCTTGAGGGCTGGCAAATTAAAGTTGGCGACGCCATTATCGTCTTCACAAGTTGTTTCCATTACTTCGCTAGCTTCTGGCAATTCTGCAATCGTAAAGCGAAATGGAGTCATATCGACACTATCCGTTTCATAGCAGTTATTCCCGTAGTCTACTACTTCTATTAATTGGTAGTCCACGCCTTCTATAGGCGTGATCTGACGTTTACCAACATTGACATCAGAATCCATAATGAAAACATCCTCTCCGATACTATAGGTAAACTCATACGGACCTTCTCCTTTATCAAGAATTGTAAAATTAAGATTTATTTTCTCACCTGCGCAAACTTTCAATTTTTCCCCTTTCAGTTGGGCTTTTAAAAAGGCTTTTTCTGTATTTTTTATTTCTACGGAATCCATACCAATACAATCATTATCTGTTACCGTTACATAATAAGTTCCAGCGAGATCTATTTCAGTGGTTGATGTACCGCTATTTGTTGACCAATTATACTGATAGTTTCTATTGCCGGCATTTTGTACGCTTACTTCTATATCCGTTGAGCCTCCTTCACATATCGTTTCCTCTCCAGTAATACTAAGTTGAAGTGGTTCTACACTGTCTCGTACTTCCACAGAGGTAGTCGCCATACATCCACTAATAGTATCTACTCCTACCAGCATATAACGTCCTGCTTTTATAGCATTGAGCGTATCCGCTTCATTGATAATTATTTCTGTAGTATTAGGATCATCTAAATCTATTCTTTGCCAAGAGAAATGATTGGCATTCTCAGAATTTCGAGCGTCAATTAAGATTGTACTATTATCACAGCTTAGCGCCCTCACCGGTTCTCCCACATTTAATTGGATGTCATTTTCAAATATTTCTATTGTTTCAGAGGTACTACACTCTGTTAATACATCTTCTAATATTAAGGTATAAACGCCATGGTTTTCAATAGCATAAAAAGGAGCGTTCCATACCTGTACACTATCTTTTATCCATCTATAGTTGTATCTATTTGAAAAAACAGCATTTTCATCAATCAATATAGCGGACTCTTGGTAGCACTTTGTAGCACCCGTATAATCAATAGAAATATCACGTAATTCCTGCTCCTCTACTGTAAATTCAGCCGTCCCTGTACATCCGAAATTATCTGTTACGGTTAAGTGGTAAACTCCTGCTGCTGTGACGGTAATTGCAGTGCTCGTATCTTGATTAAACCATTGATAGTTTGCAAAAGGTGTTTCCAGTTCTAAAAGAATAGCTTCGCCTTCACAAATACGTTTATTTTCTTCAATCGCTATCTCGGGGGCTAAGCTTAGGTTTATGGAAGTGCTACCTGTACAGCCATTTATATCCGTAACGACTACTGTGTGTATACCTACGATATTATCAAATAAAAGCAGATCTGGCATGGTATCCTCCATATTTCCTGTATCCCATTTATAACTTACAAAATCGCCAACCACTACTAGATTGACAAACTCTTCTTCGCAGAGGACAGTATCTCCCAGTATTTCAGGCTGTGGTATTGCTGTGCTTTCTATTGTCCTCATTGTTTGCCCAATACATCCATTTTCATTTGTTACGGTTACAGCTATTGTTCCGCTTGTATCTGTGTTAATAGTAGCAGTTGTATCGCCTGTAGACCATAAATAGTTACTGTAGGTGCTATTTAGACCAAGAAGGGCAGTTGTGCCCTCACAAAAAGTGCTTGGCCCTGTTACTTGAGCATTTATAACTACATCTTCTTTGATTAACTGTATTACCTCTCCCTCACAACCTGTTTCATTGGTTACTTGTAAAGTATATAAGCCAACAGAATCTACAATTATACTTTTTGTTGTATCACCAGTTGACCAAAGGTAAGAAGCATAGTCGGAGTCTGCACTTATTTCTGTAGTTCCATCTTTACAAATAACTTTCTGTCCAGTGATTTGTGGCAAAATAATAGACCGTTCTTCCACCCGAAGAAAATCTTCTCCTGTACAACCAGCGCTATTGGTAACCACCAAAGAATAAGTTCCTACCACCTCAACAGATATGGTTGCCGTAGTTTCTCCTGTATTCCAAGCATATTCTGCATAACTATTGTCTGCTCGTAGGGTAGTAGAAGCGCCAGCACAAATTGCTGTATTTCCGACAATATCAAATTCAATGTCAGGAGCCCGTTCAACAATAAACACTTCACTTTCTGCGGTACATCCATTTTCGCCACTAACGGTTACTGTGTAAATATCCATTTCTTCGATGGAGATAGTTTCCGTTGTTTCGCCCGTAGACCATAGGTAAGTAGTAAAGTCATTGGCGGTGGTTAATCGAGTGCTTGAACCTTCACATAAAAATCTTGAACCTATAATGTCTGGCTTTGGCAGTGCAATTTCTCGGACTCTTATATTCATATCTGCTGTGCAATTATTACCATCTGTAACTGTTACTTGATAACTTCCTGCCGCTTCTATTTCAATTAAAGTTGTTCTTTCTCCTGTAGACCATTCATACTCATTAAAGCCCGATGGTGCTTCTAAAATCGTAGTGCTTCCTATGCAAATAGAATCTTCTACTCTATTTGGTAAACTTGGACCAGAAGACTCTACTATAATGTTAACCGTATTGCTTTTGCATCCGTCCATGTCTGTTACCGTAACTACATAAGAACCTTCTCCCGATACGGTAATGGTTTGTGTAGACGCGCCTGTAGACCACTCATAGCTAGCATAAGGTTCTACCACAGAGATTTCGGCTGTTCCACCTGTACATAAAGACGTACCATTATTAGAAAAAGAAATAGGCGGTAAATAAGGTGTAATTTCAATGGTATCTTCACTGGTACATCCATTATCATCTGTTACGGTTAAGGTGTAGGTGCCAGGGTTGTCTACTCCTATGATATACAAATTATCTCCTGTAGACCATTCATAACTAACATCTGGGTTACTTGACATGGCATTTAGGGTAGTGCTGACCCCTTCACAAACGGTTCTATTTCCTGCTATCTCTACTGTGAATTTTGGTATTTCCGTTACAAGAGTAGATGCGGTCGTACTACAAGCATTGGCATCCGTTACCGTTACACTATAAAGACCTGCTGCGCCTATTTCTGTTGTTGATAATACAGAACCAGTACTCCAGATATAAGTGGAGAATGTATTATCTATACCGAGCGTTGCTAGTCCTTCATTACAAATTACGTTATCTCCAGTGAATTCAAAAGTAGGGCTAGGGGCTATTGCAATGTTTATACTATTTGTACCTGAACAACCATTTTGATCTATTACATTGACCGTATACATACCAGCAGTATCCACTTGTATGTTAGCAGTTGTCTCCCCTGTAGACCATTGATATTGACTGTAAGTTTCTGTTAGATTTAAAACATTATCTGCTCCTGCACAAAAAGTAGTACTTTCTACAAATTCAGGGGTGAAGACCGTGATGCTATCCGTTACTAAGACATTATCGAAAGCCATACACCCACTTACATTTGTGACTTGTAAAGTGTAAGTCCCTGCTTGTGATACCATCAACGTAGCATTTGTTCCTAACTGAATAGAATCTTCATTTAGCCAACTATAGCTATCTACATCTGTGGAGTTACTACCATCTAAAACTACCTGATCATTGGCACAGGTTAAAAATTGATTACTGCCTGCATCGGCTTTTGGTAAACTGGTGTTGGCGACTACTTCTATAGAATCGGATTGAGAACATCCAAATTCATTTCTAATCGTTAAGGTATAAACACCTGGATTATTAACAAAAAGAACAACACCACTGTCTATAATACCTGTTGCATCACTCCATTCAAAGGTTTCACCACTACCAACTAAGTCATTTAATATAGAAACTTCAGCGTTGTTACAATCTAATGTACCATTTTGAAGTAAATTAACAATAGGTGTATTCAACTCCTGTACTTCTATTGAATCCATAGCGCTACAACCATTATCCCCAACAACTGTAATGCTATAAAGTCCAACAGTATCAATCAGTGTTTCTCTTGTTAGAGAACCCGTGTTCCAGAAATAAGATTTGAAGGTACTATCTGTACTCAAGGTAGTTTTTGCTCCTCGGCAAATCATATTATCCCCTGTGATATTAATAGTAGGATTTGGTTTAGTAGTTGCAGATACAGAATTCGATCCGGTACAAGCATTGGCATCGCTAACAGTTACTGCATAAATACCTCCTGTACTAATTTCAATAGTTGGTAAGGTGTCCCCATTTGACCATTCATAGCTAGCGTAAGTCTCTGTTAAACTTAAAGAAGAAATTGTTCCTTCACAAAAAACAGGAGGCCCTACTAGCATAGGAGTTAGCGTATAAGAACTATCTGTCACAAGTACTTGATCTGTAGCTGAACACCCGCTGTTGTTAGTGACTTCTACTGTATAATTACCTGAATCTTCAACGATTATACTTGCACTCGAATCAATAAGTACAAGGTTTTCGTCAAACCATTTATAACTAAGGGCATCTGCCGAATTGCTAGCATCTAAGGTGACTTCTTTTATTGTACAAGTTAATACTTGATTGCGCCCTGCATTTGCCATGTAATCTGTTGTATCTCGTACAACTTGAATCGTATCTGTATGCGTACAATTAGCTCTGTTTCTTGCGGTTAAGCTATAAAGACCAATTGTGTTAACGGAGATAAAAGTATCCGTTCCTATTATAGCACCTGTGGCATCCTTCCATTGAAACGTTTCTCCATTACTTGCAAGAGTATTTACTAAAATAACACTGTTGCTATCACAGCCTAATGCACCATTTTGTATCAATTCAATGGTAGGATTTGGTAGTGCTACTACCTCTACAGAGTCAATTGTTACACACCCATTTGCATCCGTTGCTGTTATGGAATAAGTACCTACGCCTGTTGGGGAAAAAAGAGTAGAAGATGTATCTGCTGGGCTGGTATTCCAACGGTAACTAATAAACGTATCTACTACTGATAAAAAAGCAACATCTGTATCACAGATGGCCGCTTCTCCTTGTATTAAGTCTATGGAAGTAATTATAGCATCCTCTTCTTCTACAAGTACCGTATCTCTAGCTTCACACGAATTATCATTTTGAGCAACAAGTATATAAGTTCCAGCAGTAGTTACTGGTAAAGAATCCGTTGTACTAAGCGTATCGCCTTGTTCATTTAGCCAAATAAAAGAAATATTGGGCTCTGAACTTATACCTTTTAAAGTAGTAGAAGTGCGATTGCAACTTAGTTTTTCTGGCGGATTTATATTGACATTAAAAGCTGGAAGAATAGTTATATTAAAAGCAGTAGTTGTATTGCAACTATCTTTTCCTGTAGCTGTTACGAGCGCATTTGAGCCTGTACCCCATGTAATAAAAAGAGAATCCCCTGTTGCAAGAAATGTTCCACCATTACTAACCGTCCAGTCAAAACTTTCCGAATCTTGGGCATAATAAGGAGTAGTCGTGTTGGCACAAACAATTAAAGGACCTCTACTATTAGGTATGGCAGGAACTTTTACTATGAAATTAGATACTTTTAAAGTTAAATTTGGAGCCAGCACATTGGTTATATCTATAGAATAATTGCCGGCACTACCAGCATTTATTACAGGAAAAGTAAGATAATTTTGACCGCCAGTCATTGTAAAAGTATCTTCTAATCTTGTCCATACATAGACACTAGAGTCACCATATACAAATGCGTCAACAGATTCATCAAAACCTCCAAATAATCGAATACCTGCGTCACTTGGTGAAATACAAAATATTGTGTCTAAAGAGAGCGTCTGATCCGCATATTCTGTTAGAATATCGACATTAGGAATGATATCATCGAAGGTAAAGTGGTTACCACTGACATCAAAACTTGCTCCACTGATTAGAGAAATGGCAGTTATATCGGGTAGGCTATCTAGATTATTATTATTTAATAGGAGGGTTTGTATCCCTCCAACAACGAATCCGTTTTGCAAACTATTATTTCCAACCGTCACAATAGATGGGGGTACCGTACCTGATAAGAAATTATTAGATAAATTTAAAATAAAGAGCTTGGTTAAATTGCCTATATCGGTAGGAATAGGCCCCGTTAGTTTATTATTTTCTGCATGAAAAATGGCTAATTCGGTAAGGTTGGAATAAGTACCAGGAATATTTCCAGTAAAAGCATTATTGTGTATACTAAGATGTTCTAAGTTAGCTAAATTTCCAATTTCAGCAGGAAGTGGTCCTTCCATTTGATTATCGTGCAAGAGCAAAACTTCCAAATTACAGAGCGAATCTAAGCCCGCAGGAATAGGGCCCGTTAATTCATTATGCGGTATCATTAAACGCTCTAATGCACATAATTGATTGATGCTTGCTGGTAATTCCCCCGTAAGTCCGATACCCTCGCTTTGGTTAAATTGTTCATTATTATAAGCGCCCGACCATAATATTAACTCTGTTACACATTTTTGCTGGTTAGTTTTTACGCCATGCCAATCCCCCATAAAGTTTTTAGCATTTGGTGCATCTACATCCCATGCAACGCCCGCATTTGGCACATCAAAAAAGCCGCCGTTTCCATCATTATTTAATATATCTTGATAGCCCACATTTGCCTGAAAGTTCCAGTTGGCACCCCCATTATTATCATAGAGTTCTTTTAAAACAGCCAAATCTCTGTCTTTGTCACAAGTACAAGCAGCATCATTTGATGCTTCTTTTAAAAGCTTTGGTTTATCGTTTTCTCCCCAAAGCGTGATAAAGTTGAAGAATATTAAAAAAACTAGTGTAATTCTTTTTTTCATCATGGACTAATTGTATCAAGGGTCTGCCGTTTTAGTTATTCTCGTAGCTCGGACATTCCTGTCCGAGTAAATGCTACTCGGACAGGAATGTCCGAGCTACGGGAATAACTAAAACGAATCCTTCTTTGTTCTTATTCTCGTCGAGCTTCATGTAGGTGGGGTAAAAGTAAAGATTGGATAAAAATAAAAATTTTATTTTTTAGATACCCCTCTATTTCAGCGCTTCTTGAATAATCGAATCTGGTAATTTGGCGGTCGTTTTTAATAATGGCATTGCTACCAAAGCTTAAAATAAACAACCAAATTTAGTAAGTAGGCATTTCGCAATCAACGGAGTTGTAGTGTACTACAGCTTTGCTATCATAGGCCAATAGTATAGCATATATTTAAAATCAGACTAAATTAAATATCACAAAACCAAACGCATAGTTTTTTTTTAACACATAGGCACGTAGTACACGTAGATCAGGATGTAAAAAACTATGTGTACTATGTATTGTTAAAAAAAATATATTATACTATCGGTCTATGTTTGCTATATGGTCTTCCTCATTAAATAGTAGGCGACTTATTAGTAAACAAAGCTAATTTTCTTGACTACAAAATCTAACACATGGTACAAATCTGATGTGGTCTTGTTAAAAATTGGTTTATTTCGCTATCTATTGAATAATTGGCAAGAACTACTCCGTAGCGATTTTTTTGGGGATAGGTTTTAGAAATTTTAATTTAAGTTCTCCGTACGAGAATCATTACTTGGTAGTGCTATAAATGTAATGCTCAACTGAAATCGAATGTAGGGGGTACTTTCAAAGTGTATCCCCTGCATTTGTACCACTACCCATTACTTTTAGCAAATTATCACGCATGGTTTTTTATTGTATTAACTCAATTATAATGTCTTTTATTATAAAATCGAAGTGGGAAGGCAGCTAGTCGCTGTCTTCCCACTTTAGGAATTTCCAAATTTCTTATTTTTTATTTTAAAAAATCCGTCTTCGCTTTAATTATTTTGACCATTAGGAGACAGAATTAGGAATGAAGAACAGAGAAGCGAGGACAGAGAACAGAGAAGCGAGAATAGAGAAAGATTAATGGCTAAAGTTAGCACGAATCTTTCTCTATTCTCGATTCTTTGTTCTCACTTCTTTTATTGATCTAGTACATAGATAGGGAAATCGTTCCCAAGTTCATTATTGGTTATTTTAGGGACTTGTGAAGTTGGCGCATCTTGTTTTTGTACTTTCACTAAATTAGGTACTCTTTTTTGTAAAAAAGTACTTAATTCTCCTAAGTTAATTATTCCATCACTATCTGTATCTGCTCGATAATTTCTTCCAGATTCATCTGCGAACGGTTTATTAGTAAAAGCCTCTAAGATACTCTCCGTGAATGCACCATTTTGCCAAGCGTCATCTTCATAAGATTTTTCTTGCTTTTGGCAAGAAGTAACCGTACTCATACCCGGAACTGTGCTATTGATGGTATTAATGGCTTGTGCCAGGCCTCTGTTATCTGCGGATTTTACACCAGAAACAGCCGCATAGGCAGAACCACTATTACAAGCATCTATAAACATTAATTTTTTACAGTTAATATTAGCAAGGTATTGAATAATATCTTGCTCATAGTTAAGGGTATAAATAGATTCGTACTTAGGATCATAATCACTTGGTAGAATCAGAAAATTACGCCCTTCCTGTTTGGCGTGAGAAGAAATAAAAACGATGATTAAATCTTTATCCGTTATGGTTTCTTCTGTATTTGCTTGATAGTTGATTTGCAAATCAATTAAGGCTTTTTTAATATCATCTTTTCTCGTTGTTTTTTCCTCTGCTAAGGTTCGTATAAATACTTTATTGAATAGTTTATCAGACTGATTTCTAAAAGCTTCTGCAAAATCTTTAGCATCTGCACCCGTATACTTTAAGTCTTTGTGGCTCGGACCAATCGCTAAAATATGCAGGTTGGGTCTTTCTGGAGCGTAGGTAATGGTTAATGGAACGGTTTTTACATTACCCTCTTCGTCTTCTACCTCTACGTCAATGATATTGGTTCCTATTTTAAGTTGTACTCTATTTTCATAGGTTTGCGTAAAAGTCGCCCCTCGACGATTTGCCTTACTTAAAGCAGGCTTATCAGGCTTAGAACCATCTTGCGAATTATTATTCAAATAAATCGTAAAATCTTCTGCTTTTAGTTCATTATTAGAAACCGCTTTTACCTTAATATCCACATATTCTTTATCCGAAATAATCCGCTTACCCGATTCATCTGGATTTGGAGAAATCCAAATTAAATCTTTGCTGCTTCTTGGCGAACGAGCACTATTTGCTTGTGGATTAGGTTCATTTAATTTAAGGGTAAAAGTTCCTTCTATATCTTTGCCTCCATTATTATCTTTAATAACACATTTAACGGGAATTTCTCTGTTGGCGATGCTTTTTTCTGTATTGACTAAAAAGCCAAAAGAAGCGACATGCGTGCTATTAGGTCTTAGATAATCTATTGTAAAGGAAGGTTCTTCCGTTGTTTTAATACCTGGAGGTAGAATAAATTCTCCTTTAATATCTTTTGCCGACTGCTCGCCTAGATTTTGAATATTCACTTGTAGTATAGCTCGATAGTTTGTGCCAGTTCCTCTAGTATTAAGCTCATTAAAATGATGTCTACCAAATGCAATTGCAGCAGGTGCTACTTTATTACTAGACACCGTAACATTTGTATTATGCAACATTTTGCTGCCTGTTAATAAATTAATATTAAAGGTGCTAATGCCTTTTTGTAATAAGTCTGTTGCACTAATTGGAATACTTATCGTTTTACGTTCTTTCGGTAATAAATCGCCTATTACGATATTTTCCCAAAATTGTACCCCAACTACTTGTAATAAAGGGGCAACGTTCGCACGTACATTTAATAGAGGCTCTTCAGAATTGTTCTTTAGTTCAAAAAGTAGGTAAGCCTTCTCGCTAGGCTTTAATAACTTATCATTATTTTCTGTTTTAAAAATAACAGGAGAAGTAGATAAAGTTTGCCCTTGGTTAGCCAAATTGGCTAAGGCAAAAGCTTCTTCTTTACTAGCTGTCGTTTTTATAGTCCAAGCATTCTTCGCATTTTTGTTGTCAGTAGTAGTGCCTCCTCCAATATACAGGCTACCATCATGTACTTGAGTTATACAATTCCCGATGTCTTCTTTATTGTCTCCAAAGTTTTCTTCCCACTCTAACATCCCATATCTATCTGTTTTTACAAGAGACATATTATAACGTCTTGCGCCTCGTATGTGGGACTTGGTGATGCCTATTAAGCCAAAACCACCGTCGTAGGTTTGTACAATTCCATGAGCAATATCTTCATCACTTCCACCATACGTTTTATCCCAAGCAAGTTCTCCATCTCTATTCGTTCTAATCAACCACATATCCATGTCTCCAGCCCCTTTAGATTTGGTGAGTCCAGCAATGGCAAAACTATTATCACTCGTTACGGTCAAGGCTAATGCCTCATCCCAATCATTGCCTCCGTAGAATTTTAACCATTTTGTTTGCCCACTTAAATTTGTTTTTAACAACCAAGCATCTCCTGCCTTTTGTCCTTTTGCTTTTTTTGTGATACCTGTTAGCACTAATTCATCATCGCTAGTAACCACCATTTCCGCTACACTTTCTATTTGTCCCTCTCCTAACTGGTATTCTGCTATTATTTTCCCTTTTTTCAAAATTACTAACCAAGCTTGTCCATTTTTAGAACCCAAAGAGCCTACTGCTGCAATTTCTCCTTCTTGGGTGACGACAACAGATTTAAAAGCATCTGATTGAGCACTGCCATAAGTATTTTCCCAAAGCACTTTTCCATCTAAATTTATGTTTACTAGCCAAGCATCTTTTTGCCCTTTACCTTTGGAAGCGGTATAGCCTGCCAACCATAAAGTACCATCCCAGTGTTGTACGACTGATTGAATGACATCGTCTTTTTTACCACCAAGTAAGAGTTTAGTTGTAATTGCCCCACTATAGAAATCTGTAATCAATACGAGTCCGTCTTTTCCTCCTTTAGTGTCCGTCTTCGTTTCTCCAACGGCAACAAGCAATCCATTAGCTGCTTCTAATACATCAAAAATTTGAGCGTCTTCTTTACCCTCAAGGATGTTATTCCAATCAATTCGCTTGGACTGACTAAAAACGGTGTTTGTTCCTACGAATAGGAAAAAGCCGATTAGTATATATATAAAGTGATTAGTAATGTATCTCATATTTATCTATTTTAATCACGTTTTAGACGTTTTTTTGTCTTGAAAGAAACTATAAATGCTACATCTCCAATTCCAAAATACAAATTCAAACAGTATTTTGCTTATTACAACGAGTTCTTACTTGCTTATATTTTTTTGTTGTAACTACTTTAGGCGATTCTTTTTTCTTGAAATTTTTCAATTTTCAAGAAAAAAGAATGCCCTCTCATCGAGTGAGGGTGGAGTAAATTTACTTTGTTTATTAGTTTATAGCTTAAACAAATTAAACAAAAGAACCTCTTAGTATTGTGTTACAACGCAAACAGATGTACCCATTATGGTAGGGGTATAGTCTAATGTAAAAGGGGCATAAATACAGATAAAAATAAAAAATAAAAGACTAATAACCAATTGGTTAACTATTTTAATACTTATTAAAAATATATTTTTACCAAACTAGTACTTATTTTTGCGGAGTCATTGGTCCATACTATTCATTAAACAGTAGTCCTGCAAGTGTTTTGACATGGTGTTGAAATGTAGGGGATACCTTCAAGATATCCCCTACATTGAACTCCATTAAACTCAATAGCCTTACTTTATTTGACGGACTATCTGTTAAACAATTCTTACAATTTGCGGAAGGTTAAAGAAAACATAAAATTGCACGGATTTACTGCTATGCCCTTTTTTAGCCGACAAAGGATACCTTTTAAGAACGGTATAGGAGTAAATTTACCATCTCTTTGTTCGATTCCTACCTTATTCCTCCTTTTCTGGATGCTATGCGGTAGTTTTCTTTCCCATGCACAAGTAAAAGACAGCGTGCAGGCCAATAAATACCTACGGGATGCACAACAATTACTGGATACTCTTGACTATGCCGCCGCTATTCAGTTAAGCAAAGAAGCCTTAGTATTTTACCAAAATTCAAAAGAAGGTTCTGCTAAAATAGGCGTAGCCTATGCCCTACTAGGAGACGCTAATCGAGAACAAGGACAGTATGATGCTGCTTTAGAAAACTACCTAGACGCAAAAAAAAATTTCCTTCAAAATTATGGCCCACAACATTCCACTATTGCGCAGGCGAATAATGATATAGGTCTTTGTCATTGGAAAAAAGGAGCCATTCAAGAAGCCGTTCAGTTTTTTGAAATGGCACTAAAGGAACGAATTGACCTTTTTGGAGTGCAACATCCCAAAGTGGCGGATAGCTATAATAATTTAGGGAACTGTGCTTTTGATCGAAGGGATTTAAACAATGCTCGTTCTTTTTATGAGCAAGCATTAGAAATAAGATTAGCACTATTAGATCCTACCGATCCAGATATTGCCTCTAGTTATAATAATTTAGGTTCTTGTTATCGTTTTGCGGGTCAATATGAGACAGCTATAGATTATTTTACAAAATCTATTAAAATTCGAGAACTCAAATTAGGGGCAAGCCATCCTAAAGTAGCGCAAAGCTGCGCTAATCTAGGACAATGTTATGAGCAAATGGCACAATTAGAGGAAGCGATTGCTTATTATAACCGAAGTCTACGTATTAGTCAGGAGCATTATCAAGAAAACCATCCAGATATAGCCACTGCTTATATTGGTTTAGGGGGCTGTTATTCCAAAAGAGGCAACCATAGTTTAGCCTTAAAGTATTTTGAAAAAGCCTTAGCCATTCAACAAGTCAATTTTCCAACGGATAGCCCTAATCTAATTTCTGTTTATAATAATCTAGCTAATGCCTACAAGAATTTAGGCGACTATAAAAAGGCGATGTTGTTTTATGAATACAATATCGCTATTCTCAATCAATCTTTAGGCCCTGAACATCCCTTTACGGCTGCCACTTATAATAATATCGGCCTCATACAAGTTGCCTTAGTTGATTTTGAGCAAGCCTTGGAGAGTTATGGTAAAGCCTTGTCTATTTATGAAAAACAAGGAAATCCACAGCGACTAGCGAGTACTTGGAATAATATAGGTACTTGCTTGCGGCAACAAAAACGTTTTCCAGAAGCGATTCAAGCTTATCAACAAAGTATTGATATTTTTAATAAAATTAGTGGCGGCAATGCAGCTAATAATGCAGCCGCTTATTATAATATTGGCAATTGCTTAGGAGAAGAAAAAGAGTATGATACTGCCTTGCAATATTATGCACAAGCTATCAGCTTGATTTCAGCTAACTATGGGGAAAAGAATCCTCGACTAGCTATTTACAAAACGAGTATTGGGACCATTTATCAGAAGCAAGGAAAGTTTCAAGAAGCCATTCAGCAGTTTGATGAAGCTTTAACCTTATCGACGGTTTCTATCAAAGAGGAAGCAAGTTTTATTGAATCTCCAATTGAGGTTTTAAACCTATTGAATGCTAAAGCAAAAACACTTTATCAATTGAATACGATCGCTACCTTAAAAGAAGGGCTAGAAATAACGGATTTTTCTATTCAGGTTATAGCCAATATACGGCAACAAATACAAGAGGAATACTCTAAGCGAAAACTAAGTGAAACAGCACACGAAACTTTTCATTTGGGAATAGCTACTTGCCACCAACTATATCAACAAACTAAGGAACAGCTACTTTTAGAAAAAGCATTCACCTATTCGGAAAAGAGTAGAAGTAACTTAATTCTTAGTGCCTTAATCAATCAACAAGCTGCCTCTTTTGCGAATATTCCTGATAGCCTATTAAATTTAGAAAATCAGTTGAAAACGAGTATTGCCGATCTTGAAAAACAACAACAGTCGCTCCTTAATAAGAAAGATAGTGCGTTGACTGATACGGACCAAAA
>ENA-ORXT01001973-ORXT01001973.1-marine-metagenome-genome-assembly--contig:-NODE-1973-length-25855-cov-9.178330_pt1 | contig 25855 bp, 18 predicted proteins | sample MGYA00237868_ERZ511482 | MGnify/ENA metagenome assembly ERZ511482
TCTTTGTTTTTTACTTCTTCTTTTTTCATGTCTCTAATTTAATGATTATTTTGAGACACAGTTTATTGAACACTCTCACATCTAAACGGTTAAACATCTAAACGATTAAACATCTAAACACCTAAACACCTAAACACCTAAACAATTAAACACTCTCTCAAAAACAAGACCTCACAATCCGCACTACCTCCGCCATTTGCGCCTCTTCCAAATTAACAGAACTTGGAATACTTAAACTCTCCGCGTGTACTTTACGACTATGATCCACGTTACTAACATACCGTTTTTGGGTAAACATTGGTAGTTGATTCATCGGCATCCAGAAGGGCCGAGCGATCACTTTTTCAGCTTGTAGCCTTTTCAAAATATCTGCCTGTTTTTCGCTACTAAAAGTAAACAACCAACAATTAGGATCGACTTCTTTTTCCACTTTTTGAAAACGAATATCTCCTACTCCATTTAGGTGTTCCCGATAATAAGCATCCATTGCTTTTTTCTTCAAAATAAAATCAGGAAGTTGTTCCATTTGGGCTACACCAACTGCGGCCAAGATATTTACCAAACGGTAGTTAAAACCAATTTCATCGTGATAATAAGTATTGGGATCTGCTTTAGCCTGAGTGGTTAAATGTTTACAACGCTTTGCTATTGCTTCATCATCTGTAACAATGACACCACCACCACCCGTTGTAATTATTTTGTTTCCATTAAAACTAAAAACGCCCATCTTGCCAAAGCCACCAGAATGTTTACCGTTGTAGTAAGAACCAAGTGATTCGCTGGCATCTTCGATGATTATTATATTATATTTATCGCAGATTTCAACCATTCGCGGCATATTGCACATGTTTCCTAAAACATGAACAGGCATGATGGCTTTAATCGGATGGTCAGTTCCTTTTTCGTAAGTCAATCCGTTCCGAGTCTCACACTCCTTTACAAAAAAATCTTCCAGTAAATCCAAGTCCATTTGCCAGGTCTCTGGATCTACGTCTACAAAAATCGGATCTGCGTAAGTGTAGCTAGCTGCATTGGCAGAGGCGATAAACGTAATATTAGGCACGAGTAACCGATCTCCTAATTTTACATCGTGCATGTGCATAGTGAGGTGCAGTCCGGAAGTACCGTTTACACAAGCGATGCCGTATTTTACGCCTGCAAAATCAGCGACCATTTGTTCAAATTGGGTTACGTAGGCTCCCGCGGAGGAGACCCATCCGGTGTCGAGACAGTCTTTGACGTATTTCCATTCGTTACCGGCAAGGTGTGGAAGGGAAAGGGGGATCATGTCCATAATTCTTGTTCTTGTTGAAATATTATCGCAATATAAACTGCTTTGCGTACCTTAGGATCAATAAAGTGATTAAAATTATTTGATTTTAATCAATCGCTCTAACCTACTTTGATTTTGGGATTGAATCATTATCCAGTATACTCCATTCGATAGATGGGAGATATCTAATTGCCCTGCAATAGTTATTTCTTTTTTCAGGATCGTTTTTCCTGTAAAATCTTTTAGGGTAATCATTTTGGCTTTTTGAGTTGGAAATATAATCTTTACGATTCCTGTTGTTGGGTTGGGACTTATTTGTGGACGAAGGTTTTCCGACTCATTCGTACCAGAGGTAATAAGGTCTTCCCCATCGCAATCTTCGTCGATGCCGTTGTTGGGGATTTCGGTAGCCAAACTATTAATAGAGGCATCGGTATCGTCACAATCTGTAAATAATTCTTCGCCGTCTTCATCTGCATCAAAAGTGGACAACATTATATTCTTGGTAGTATTCGTAATGATAGGAGGATTAAAATCGAAATAGATACCTGCCGTATTATTGATCTCTGTTGCTTCCGCAATATCCTCATACGTTCGAATGCGATAAGCTACGTAGCCTTGACTCGCTGCAAAATTACTGGTACTATCGGGTAGAAAAATATTATGAAAGTCGAATGTTAGATACCGATTCTCTCGAAGCGTGGTTGACAATACAGGATTATGACTACTTGAAATCAATTTAAAAGTTGATGGATTTAAATTGGCGTCAAGCGTATCACGAATAACTACATTGTAGGCCTCAGCATTTCCGGTATTTTGAAAACGGATGGTATAAACTAAATCTTCCCCAATCAAAGCATAATTTTCCGGATAAACGGGATTTACCAGCTTATCATTGGGATCGTAAGCACATTCTACGATTGGATTATAATAAGAATGTTTAGAAGTCAATTCGCCATTCAGATCTATAAAATTTACCCAGGATGCAAAATTCAATATGCTTCCGATAAAGTTTTCATTAAGTATTTTTAGGCGTATTTTTTTATGAATAGTTTGACCTGGTGCCAAGTTACTGAAATGCCAACCATATTGACCAGAAGTTCCAATTGTATCAGGTACATCAACGTATTCTACACCTGATGTAAGAATATTAGAATCAATCTGAAGCCAGAAAATTCCATCGGTAAAAGTGGTTCCATCATTGGTGGCAATTATATCGAATTCAACCCACTCATTACAACGTACCGGTGGTGAAATAATCAATTGACTCATTTGTGAAATATCGAACAATGGACGAAGACCAAAATAAACAGTATCACTATTAGCTATTGAGTCTAAGGTTATCGTTTCTTCGGAGTCTGTTGTTAGCTCCCAATTGGGCAGATTTGTTTGATCATACGCTACATTGTACGTCCCATATGGAGCATAGCTTAAACCGCTATTTATTGTATTACCATAATTAATATAATTTCCAGGATTAACAGTTACTTTTCCTTTAGGATAAAGTGGTTCTTCTGGTTCAAACAAACCATTTTCGTTTAGATCTTGAAATATTGTATGATAAATCTCTCCCCAATATAAGGTACATCCGGATGTAACTTCTTCTATGTTTGCACAACCTTCAGCATTATTAGCAATAAATGCTACCGCATTGTCATTATTCGCCAAAAAATCACAAACAAAAGGAAGATGACAAACTTGCAATTGGCTATTACTTCTTATTCTCAGAAAAATATTAGAAATACTATTTTCAGCAAAAGAAGATATATTTGACAATGCACTTATATCCGTAAGACTCATATTGCCAACAATATGAATATCTTTTCCTATCTAGGTCAAGTTATTAAAGTCTGTTATACTTTTCAATGTCATATTGTTTGCTATCCAAAAGTCACCACCTATACTTTCTAACTGATTAAAACCTGAGATACTCATTAATTGATTATTCCGGACTATCCATAATTCATGACCCAAGGAATCTAGATTATCAAACTCCGTTATAGTCGAAAGCAGGTTATTCTCCTCTATTTCTAACCTTGCCCCAATAGAGTTAATATTTTCTACTCCTTGTAAGTTTATAAGATTAGCATTTTTTTCTATCTCAAAAAAGCCAACAATGGTCGTTAGATTTTCTATACCTGCGGTGGTCATCAGATTAGGATTTCTCCAAATCCTGAAATAACTTCCAATGAAGTCAAGGTTTTCCAAGCCAGTCAGACTTGTTAAAGATCCATTATTTCCTATATAGAGATATCCTCCTATTGAGGATATATTTTCTAAACCAGTCAGACTTGTTAAATTATTATTATTCCCGATATGGAGAAAACCTTCTATGCTCGTGATAACGTCAAGTCCACTTAAGTTAGATACACTTGGGTCAATGATTAGATTCCCTACTATTTCCGTACATCCAGGATATATATTTGAAAAATTATCAATATCGGCTTGTAATAAAGTAGTTGAGTCTGCTAGACATGTTTGTGCGGTTGTTCTTATTTGAAAAAATAAAACAAAAATGGTCAGCGCTAATAAGATAGTTTTGATTTTCATAAAGGATACTCCATCTCTTCTATTTAAGAATCGTAAAGTTTCCTTGATAAAGTACAATATCTCCATCGATAAATTCTACTTTAGCAAAATATACGAGAACCGCATTATTCATCAACTTCCCCAGAAAAGTACCATTCCAGCCTTCGGCAGGTTGATTGGGTTGAAAATCTGAATTCTCAAAAACCAGTTCTCCCCAGCGATCAAAAATTTTAAATTCGATCACTCTTTGAATACTTTGATCACTGTAGATCATCATTCTATCGTTGATACCATCCGCGTTTGGAGAAAAAGCATTAGGAATGTACACATTTTTATTTTTGACAACTTCAATTAAAATCTCATCCATTGCCGTACAACCATCTTCGTTTAAGATGCTAAGGGTGTAAGTAGTTGTTGATAAAGGTTTTGACAAAACTTCCTCACAAATAGTACAATCCAAATAAAGTGGTGGCGACCATTCGTAGGTCAAATTTTCCGATAAAAAATCATTATTAATGGAAGTTATGATGAGCGAATCTCCCAAGTTGACCGATACATCTTCTGGCAAACTAACCTGTAATTCTGGTGGACTATCTACAAAAAACATTTCCTCAAAGATGCAACCATTCTCATCCATCATATAGAGTAGCTGATCTCCAGTAGATAACATTGTAAAAACAGTATCCGTTTGAAAATCCAAATTGTCCAAACTATAAAGTAAATTACCACCTTCTCCACTTATGTTAATTTGTCCGTCTGAGGTGTTGTAACAACTAGTAGAAGTGCCAACTATCGAAGGAAATTCAATAGTAGCATTGGATAATTCTATAGCAGCAATCGAAGAACAGCCAGTGGATTCTGAGACGGTCACTATATACGAGCCGGCAGCCACAGCTACCAATGATTCTGTAGTATCCAGCGTATTCCACAAAAAAGAATAGGGCGCCTCCCCTCCAGTGGAAATAGCAGTAATACTTCCCAAATCGCCTACGAGACACGGAAGAGATGATTGAAACTCAACGGTGATTTCTCTTAGTACATTAAGGGTGATTTCAATAGTTGAGTCACAACCATTGGCAGCAAATTGATTTCTTATAAAAGTCTCCGGATCAGAAAAATAGGTGTCGAATAATAAGATAGAATCTCCCTGACAGATCGTATATTCTTCCTGAATGTAAAAATCATTAATACCGATAATGTTATATTGAACTAAAGAGTCACAACCGGTTGTAGCGGTGTATGGTACGATGATTGATGTATCCGGGGATAGCAAAATCCCCGCAATGGTTATTGTTTGGTTACTGCAAATAACCGTGTCTATGATTTGGGCGATATGATTTTCACCGAATAAAACGCTATCTATATTATTTTGGAAATTACATTCGGAGATAGCGGTAACCGGGAAGTCTGTCAGTAAATCAAACGGCAAAGAAAGAGAGTGATCATCGTTAATGATCGCATAGATTTTTCCCGTTGAGGGAGCCGGTAATCTTAGTTCCAAATCCACGCAATTTCCTAAATCAAGACTTTCATTGAGCAAGGTATCACCAATCAGCGTTGCGGGTAGTGCTGTTGGATTTTCGTCGTAAAAAGAGATCGGTGTAGCAAAGGAAAGAATATTATCACCACCATTACAAATATTCATATTGATCAAAATGCTATCGTTTTCACAAGCGATGGTTTGTAGATTAATTTGAGCATCTGCGGCGGGAAATACAGATCCGGAATATTGATTTAAAAAGTTATTCATAGAAAAATCTCCGCCAACAATATGGGGGTTTTGTTGTTGGACAGGGATGGTTAAATCATCATTGATATTGGTATTAAAATAGGCGTGTTGGTTCCAGACTTGTCGAGAAGGAATCCAGGGTTCTCCGGCGGATTTTAGGGCGACGACATAGCCATCAACATGGCTAGGTCCGCAAGTAATCAATATTTCTGTCTGTCCATCTGCATCGACATCCAAAATAATTGGCATCTCAATATGGGTGGCAGAAGCACATCCAAATTCTAGTACTACTTCGCCAGTTGGGCCATCAAAAACAGATAAAGTAGAGGTATCTCGATAAATAACATTTGCCGCACCAGTTCCACAAAAATCAAATACGGTAGAAACCGTTACTCCAGAAGGATCACTAATCTCACGTGACCAAAGTATTGAAAAATCATTGTCTAATGCATAAAAGTAAGGTTTACTTATAAAGCTTATTTCGGGCGCTCCATCGCCATCAAGATCAGCAACATTAGGTCTTGATGCACCTGCTTTTGAGTTTGTCAGATGCCTAAATTCTCTAATAATTTCTGCAGTTTGAAGGTCCCAAACATAGACTGTATTTTGCGTATCTACTTTTCCCTGAATAATCGCATCCAGGTCTCCGTCTAAATCAAAATCCGCAATACTGGTATAGCCATCCGTGTAAGGAAAATCCAATCCATTTTCAAATTTAACCTGACCCCCGGCAATGTCAATTGACAAGACTTGATTACCTGCTACAATTTCAAGGCCATCACAATGTTCACAATACTCATCTGGTAGTGCATCAATAATTACAGGTGACGGGAAGGAAAGATTAAACCAGGTTTCATCACGAGCAGGATGGTAGCCTTTAGATAAATCAATACCCCCCGAAGCCAGCAGATTTCCAGTAAGTGATTCATAAACCTGATTTCCAATGATGATTTCTACTTCACCATTATGATCAACATCTGCCAAATTGACAACAGACCAACGATACCCGTGGTCGTATCCTACCGTATCTGTTGAGACATACTTTAGATTTCCATCATGCTCATAACAGTATATTTTACGATCATTCCCGACTAAGATGATTTCTCCAAATCCATCCAAATCGATGTCTCCGATTGCAGGGCTCATACCACCAGCCAAGGTCACAGGCGATATAATCATCACTTCTCGTTCGCCTGTTTGTCCATCCAGAATTGAGATCGTATCCAAGGTGGTTTGATAAGCAATGACCTCAGGAATCCCATCGGCATCAATGTCCCCTGCTACAATTACGGGATAATTTCCAGTATTGGCTTCACTCTGCCAAAACATTTCTACTTCAATTGTTGAACAATTTGGTACGTATTCACAATCTATTTCACAGCCGTTATAATAATTATCAAGGCAAGGAGCGGTACAAGCGCAATCTGGATCAAAACAATCGATTAATCCATCGTCGTCATCATCTATTTGATTTCCACAGTTTTCCATAATAATTTGCTTAGCAAATAAGTAGTTTATAGACGTATTAATAAATAAATCAGCTAAACAAAAAGTCAAAAACAGGGATAGCAGCATTAGTACATTTTGGGAAAAAGTCACTTTATTTTATTTTATTTTTTCCAAAAAAATAATTTACACTCGGTTTCGGGATAATAAAGTGCAGTTGTCCACCTTTAGTAAATGATTTTGAGCTTATTCATCTATAAAAGTGTAAGCAGGATATAGAAAAGTTATTCTACGAAGGTATTGGAAAAAACAACTAGATGGAAACCTATTGCATCATTTGGTTATCATCTGACTATAATTTAATCAACTTCTCTATGACCATCTGATCGACAACTTGGATGATTAAAAAATAAACCCCTTGCGGTAAATTAGACAAATCTACTGTTCCCCTTTCTTTGATTTTTTGTCTGAAGATGTTTTTTCCAGTATAGTCTTTTAAGGTGATATCCGCAGTAATGGGTTGATTGAAAATAACGGTTACTAATCCCGTTGTGGGATTGGGTTGGATTTGTGGGTGAAGTGTTGTTGGATCATTCGTACTAGAGATAATGAGGTCTTCTCCATCGCAATCTTCATCGATGCCGTTGTTGGGGATTTCGTTAATTGGAAATTCGGTCAAGATATTATAAGCCTCATTGGTAACAATTGCTGGATTTTGGTCAAAATAAATAGAAGCAGTATTACGCAATGTAGTTCCTTCCATGACACCTTCTTTCGTTTCAATTGAAAAAGTAACATAGCCCTGACTTCCAACAGAATCTAACTCTAATGGAGGGAGATTGATATCCTTAAAATTAAATCTAACGGCCCCATCTGATGTCACTCTTGTTTCTAATAAATCTGGATGGCTCGTCCCTGTAATTAACAAGGTATTGGGATCTATATTAACATCTAATGTATCAAGAATGAATACATCTAATGCCGCTGCATTCCCTTCGTTTTGAAATCGAATTCGATATGAAATATTATCGCCAATTGGTGTTCTATCCAAACAATCAACTGGATAAACAGCAATATCATTAGGATCATAACTACATACAAATTCTTCTTGATAGACCGTTGTATCAGAATTTGTCATTCCGTTGATGTCTTGAAAGGAGGTGTACGATTCAAAGGTTAAATTAGCCCCTAAATCAATTTCTGTTACAGCAGGCATTTGGACATTCAAGGTTTGTGAAATTGTTTGTTGGGGATACAGATTATTATAATCCCAACCATATTTATTGGGTGCTTCGAAATAATCATATGCTCCCGAAACATAATCGACTTCCTCTTCCAAAGTTATCCACAAAATACCATCACTTTTCGTTGTTCCAGTATTGTTTACCTTTGCTTTTAAAGTCGTTATCACATTACATCGTGTATCGCCTAAAATTATAGAAGTTTCATGATTCGAAATAAAAGCGTTTGGATAAAGACCTATATCTATGTTAAAAGCTTCTTGATTATTTGTGATTTCATAAGTCGTAGTATTTATATTAGTAATTTCCCACAGCGAATTATTGATCGTTAAATTATGCTCCCCTAACAAATAGTTGAGTATTAAGAAGTCTCCTACTTCATTCGACAAGGTAGCATAAGATGGATTACTACTAGTTCCAATATTTATATTTGAGAGTCCTTTTTCATCTGAGTCCAATTGTCCATTTTGGTTTTCATCATAATAAATTTTTCCATTCACAATTGATTGATTTTCTAAGCAATCAAAAATTGGTTCATCTTCTATTGGGAAGTAATTGGACGTTACCAATTCAAAATGGGGGGTCAGTACAAAGTTGGTAACTCCAGTTGGAGAATCAGAACCATCATGTTGTCTAAACGATTGACCACAGATAGTTTTATTTGGTAATAGTTCGAAAGTTGTTTCGTGGGCATCGCCTAAATGATTCGTTGAAAATTTAAAATACTTTCGGTGAATAAACGTTAAGTCTGTTTTTGCTACTTCTCCCATATACCCCCCTCGAATGGCGTAAATAAGAGATGTTTCTGTAAATTTTAATTCGGTCACATGCGTACCCCCATCAACAATCCCAACTAATCCTTGTGTTAGGTCTCCTTTTTCTAAATGTATGGAACCGCTAGTATTATTTTCTCTAAGTCTATAAGTCGTATAGACTTCTGAAGTAAAAGGATCGGTCCAATTTGTGACTTCGCTTATAACTTGTGAAGTGGCTAGTTGTATAAAGGAAAAGAATAATAAGGATAAAAATGGCGTCTTAGTTTTCATATAATTGCTTTTAAGTGAAAAGTGTTATGCGACGTAAAGTTGTTACAATTTCTTTGAGATCAGTAGATGGGCAGCCTTTTCATAATTCCATTCTCCACTATATGGACCTAAAGCAGTTAATGTAGCAGTCTTATTCATCTTTGTTCAACTCTTGAAATATTACGAAATAAGATCTTTATTGTTATTCCTGACATGTCAACTAAATCCTGATACTATTTTATCTTCACTACCCGCTCCGTCCAAAACTGACCTTGTACCTGTAGCAACACACAGTAAATACCATTCGGGTAATTGGATATATCTACACTCACATGCTTCCCAATAATTATTTGTTGCAATAAGGTCTTACCAGCATAGTCTTTTATCATCAAATTAGCTACCTCTACCTCTACCTCACCTAGAGCAATCTCCAGCAAACCGCTTGTTGGGTTGGGGGATATTTGTGGACGCTTTGTGATGAACTCTTTGTTCGAAGTTGTTATTAGATCTCCGTCGATGCAGTCTTCGTCGATGCCATTGTTGGGAATCTCGGTAGCGTTGAGATTGATCATGTTATTTTGATCGTCGCAATCGTCGACTAAAAGAAAACCATCCTGATCCAAGTCATCATCTAAGGTAAGTAAATCACAATCATCATCTAAACCATTATAAATAACTTCTATTTGTCCTGGATTAACAGCGGCATTGCTATCATCACAATCTACATCATCAAAATAACCATCGTTGTCATTATCAGAGAGAGGGATATAATTACATGAATTCGGAGAGAATGTATTTACTGCTTCGCCAAAGGCAATCGTATCCGGTAGCAAATCATTGTACTCATCTAAAGATTGGATAAATGGAGTTATTTGCTCTGTGAATATTGAATTGCCAAGTATCATTAATGAATCAAAATTTCCAATAAACGGCAATTCTGCATTTATTAAATTATTAATAATTCTTTTATTATAGCTGGTGTCTGATGTGAATATAATTGCCTGGCCCAATGGCACATTCAAGACATTACTACAAATGTCTATGGCATGACTATCCACTAAAATTGCTTCGGAAAAAGTCAGGTTATTTTCAAAAATATTTGACTCAATGATAATATTGTTTTCCTTATTATTGGGTAAGATATGAACGGAGTGATAATTATCCGTGAAAAGATTATTCGTAATTTCGATATTGCTCCCCATTAGAGACACCATATACAATGAGTCTTCGGAGGTAAACTCATTATTATCAATGACAACACTGTTTGCATATAATAATTGAATCGTACTGTTTTGGAAAGCATTTCCAATTATTTGAATATTACTAATTGTATCTTGTGTAAATACACTGGCCTTGATTGCACCACAATTAATAAATGAATTGTTAAGAAATTGATAATCTCTTACTTCTCCCCACTGGTTATCCAACTCAATAATTTTATCAAAATTATCACAGTAATTATTTACGAATAAGTTTTCTTTATCATCTACAAAGGCAAGACCCAATACGCCCTCTTTTCCATTACTAAAATGACTATTACTCACCTCTAATCCAACCACCGCATACGAAAAAGATATCGCCCCTTCACAATGGCCGCTAAAATCATTGGTACTCATACATACACTATCTACTACACAGCTATCAATAATTACTCCACGCGATTCAATTCCATTAGATACATGGACAAAACTCCCGGCTAAATTGTGTCCACTACAATTAATGATTTTCGTCTTTCCACTAACAGTAATGTTTTCACTAGGCATATTAATGAAAGAACAGTTTTCAATCAAATGGCCTTCACTAGCACCTAATCCCAAAGCATTCATAACACGCCAATCATGATTGATCCAATTGTCTATATTTCCATCAAATGTAATTCCTTTTAGAGTAATACTATCTTTCAGATACCCACCACTCAACATCAAAAAATCTTGAAATACAGGACTTCCTATTGGATAATAGCCAAGACTATCTAAATTACCGCTCGAAGGAAGTATAATTGGCTTGTCTAGAAACAAGGTATCACCAGAATATCCCACTTTTATGCATCTGCTATTATCTTGATAAATACTATTATCTGCATTACTTAAACCCTGCGAAGTGGAGGTCGTATCCAATAATATTGCACCTCTAAAACGATTAGGATTATTGATAAGGATGAAGGTATCCCCCTCATATACAGGTTGCAATATTTTTTCTTGAAGAACGCGATCCATTTTAATAGTTGAATTATCTCCTATGATTGTAGTCCTGTTGTATATAAAAATACCGTGGTCTATAAGGTAGGTTTTATCTTTGGCAAGATGAACTTCTATACCTGGTTTGGCATAGAGTACTGCTTTCTGGAGCTGATTGGCATGTATAGAAGTTGTAAAAAAGTCCCACCACTCAGGTCGGTAAATACTATCTGTAACAATACGTACTAATTTGGATCCATCAACCTGACTAATGAAAATCGTACCACCGTTGGGTATATCCGGGTTGTTATTGTCTTTGGTAAAAAGACCTCCATATTCCTGATTGATTAAACAAATAGTATCCGCAAAACCAGGATAAGCTAGTAGCTGATTGTAGTTATAAACCGTATCAGTTAAGATTAATTCGCTGTTTGCTTTGCCTACTACTGTAAGCAGCAATAATATTTTAATTGATAGTATTCTTAAACCCATACATTAACGAATTTTATTTCAACAGCAACCTTTTTTTCCGAATAAGGTAACTTAATGTAAGAAATTTTTTCTTGAGCCATTTCTTTTCTTAATTTTTCTAATAGTCTAAATAAAATCAACTCTTCTTCTTTTATCTTTGACATACAATATTCATTAATGGCAATATGAATAATCTGACAGATATCTGCGTCTATTTTATAGATAAGAAGTCCCAACAACGCTGCATTTAGCGAATTACCATCTAGCACATAAAGGGATGGATAATGAATGAAGTGATCGAAAACGATCTTTAGCCTATCATTTTCAATCTGAATGGTTGGGATACCATATTTTTCAATTGTTTTTTCTATTTGCTTTTTACGTCGATGTTGATGAGCATTAAAAAACAATATTTTTTCTACGGTATTTTTGAAGTTTGAGGTTAGTGATTTTTTAAAAAAGACTATATGCATACCAAAACTGTTATAATATTTTTTTGGCTGGAGCGCCAAATACCGTTTGGTTGGGCTTTACTGATTTTATGACGATACTTCCAGCCCCTACGACTACATTTTTACCAACTTTTACACTTGGCAAAATAACTGATTGAGGATGAATAGTTGTGCCTGTTTTTATAATTGACCTCCCTCCTAATAAAATAAACGAACCTATATGACAAAAGTCTTCAATCGTTACATCATGTCCAATCGCTCCATAAGAGTTGAATAATACATGATTACCGATTACAGTATCACAAGAAATTGTAGAGAAAGGTGCAACAAAAATTCCTTTCCCCATATCTGATCGAGTACTTACTTCGCAAGTTTTATGAATGATAGTAATAAATTTTCCCCCTTTTTCTTCTATTAGTTTGACATACTTTCTTCTATAGTTTAGATCTGCAACGGTACATAAAAAATAATCATTTTCTTGAGGAACATAATCCTTAATTAATGCTATTATTTCGTCATCCATTTTATAGGGAGCAAGCCGATCCATCTGATTATCAATAAAACCTTTAAAACAAAAGTCTTTATTGTATCCTATACAGTTAGGCAACCAGTTTAGGATTTCTCTTCCAAAGGCACCAGCTCCAATTAATATTAAGTCTTTCATTATTACAGTTTATATAGATTCGAGTACTGTCCCTGCCCAAGACAAACCTACACCAAATCCAGTCAGCATAATTTTTTGGTTTGACAATATTTTGCCCTCTCTTAATGCTTCGTTTAGTGCGATAGGGATCGTTGAGGAAACAGTATTGCCACAATTTTCTAAGTGAAGATAAAATCGGTCTTTATCTATTTTTATTTTCTTTCTTAAGTGTTCCAGCATAAATTTATTCGCTTGATGAAAAACAAACAAATCAATCTCATTTAAAACAAGATGATGCTTCTCTAGAACTGCTCGAATTAATTTTGGAACATGTCCTAACGTAAAAACAAATATGGCACTCCCATCCATGTAAAGATCAGCTTTAGAACGTTCATTACCGTAGTCGTCAGTGGTAGTCGCTAAATTTCTTTCCCGATAACGAATACCTCCTTCTTTTACTATCAAATTATCTGCTCCAGAACCATCCGTCCCATATACGAAATCACAAATTTTGAAGCCTTCTTCTTTTTTTGATATAATACTTGCTGCCGCTGCATCTCCAAAAATAGTTTTATTACTTTTATCCTTATTTCCTACAAATTTACTATAAGTCTCTGCCGTAATCAAAAGAACCTTAGAGGCTTGTCCTGTCTCTATTAATCCCTTGGCGATACCCAAACCATATACATAACCTGAACAACCCAAATTAAAATCAAATGCACCGCAATTTTTTGAAAGTCCTAATCGATCTTGTAATATACAGGCAGTAGTAGGTAGAAAGTAATCTGGGCTTTGCGTACACAAAATGATAAAATCTATTTCTTCCTTATCAAATGAATGTTCTTTAAAAAGTTTGGTTGCCGCTTCAAAAGCTAAGTCTGATGAAAACTCATCATTAGCGGCAATATGTCTTTGAAAAATACCGGTCTTACCTGAAATCTTATCTACTGACCATTCTGGAAATTGCTCATTGAGCATTTCATTTGTCAAAACCTTTTCTGGAAGGTAATAAGATATTGCATTGATAAAGGTCATAATATTAAATCTAATTATTGTGCTGTAAATCCGCCATCCACTATTAAGGTCGTACCTGTGACCCATTTGCTTCCTTCGCTCAATAAGTATATGGCTGCAAAAGCAACGTCCTGCGGTTCCCCGTAAGATTTTAAAGGATATTTCAGTTTATCTGCATCTATACTTTCTTTTGATACAGTTGCATATATTTCTTCTGCTCCTTCTGTTTCAATCATTCCTGGAGCAATACAATTAACTCTTATTTTATTCGATCCCAAATCGACGGCTAACGACCTGGCGAATCCGGTAAGAGCAGCTTTTGAAGATGCATATAAGGAATGCGCTTTAGTACCTACAACTCCACCATTAATCGAAGTAATAAACACAATACTCGCATTCTTCTTAATTTTTCTTTTCTTCAACAGGTCTCGAAGTAATTTGATTTGAGATACAAAGTTAATCCCAACAACTTCATCAATAATTTCATCTGTCATCGACTTCAAGGGAAGTAACTTCATTATTCCAGCATTTAAAACCACTCCATCAAGCGGTTCTAAGTTCGAAATGAAATCATTTAAGAATTGACTATCTGTTAAATCTCCGATAAAAGACTGATGCGAACTCAGATCAGAAAGTAATTCATTTGTCATGGCCAATCTTTCTTTATTTCTTCCTGTAATAAATAAGGAAGCACCAAAATTACTCGACTGTATCGCTATTTCTTTCCCAATCCCTGAGGAAGCACCAGTAATTAAAATTCTTTTGTTCTCCAGTGAAAAAGGATTAGTCTGCATACTCAATTATATTAATGTGTGCTAAGGGTTCTAAGTCACATTGCAGCACTCCCCAAGAAACACCAACACCAAATCCACAAAAGATAAATTTATTCTTTGTGGAACTTACCTCTTTTGATAATTTAGAAGCAATGGTAATCGGTATCGTGGAGCAGCTAGTATTGCCATATTCTTTTAGCGAATAAGGGACCTTTTCTGCTGGAATTTTGAGTTTTTTTCGAATCTTTTCATTCATCATCATATTGGCCTGATGAAAAACAAAATAATCGATCTCTTCTACTTCCATTCCCAAATCAGCAAGCGTTTCTTTAACTACTCTGGGAACCAAAGATATTCCAAAAAGAAAAACATTCATGCCATCTAAGCTTAGATTGGTTTCATTCCTGATGTTTCCTTCCGTTTCCTTATCCTCCAGTGAGGTCTTAGAAAAAGGCATCCGGCTCCTTCCTCCATTAATAATAATATCATGGTAGGAAGAACCATCACCACCAATATTAAAATGGAAAAGATTGTCTTCCGATGCTTTTGAAAGGATCGTAGCCGTTCCAGCATCTCCAAAGAGCGGCCTGGTACTTTTATCCTGAGTACCACAAACTTTTGATATCGTATCCCCGACCAACAATAAACCAATTTCTTTATTGATTGATTTAAGCAAAGAACTGATCATAAAAAGTCCGTACACATATCCTGAGCAACCTTCATTTACCTCAAAAACAATACAATCTTTTTCTAATTGTAATCGGTTTTGTAAAATGTGGGCCGTAGAAGGTATACTATAATCAGGTGTTTGTGTAACAAAAACCATCACTCCGATATCCGCCCTGTTGATTGCCATAGAATTGATCACATCATTGGCTGCGGAAATACACAAATCAGAGGTGCAAATAGCTGCACCACTAATTCTTCTTTCTTCTATTCCAGTCGTTTTAATCAACTTCGTTAAATCTGAATTTGGGATAGACAATCCTTCATTAGACTCTACCGTTTTCGGTGTACAAACTGAAATGCCTTTTATGGCTATACCGCTGATTGTATTTAAACTCATTATTTAGCTCTAGATGATATTAGATCAATCAAATCTTGAATAATAGTTGCTCCTCTAATATCGTCCCCACTTATCTTTACATCATAATGCTCATCGGCCATTGCAATAACGGATAAGGCGACTAAAGAATCCCAATCGTCCAAATTTTTAAACTCGGTTTTACTATCAATTACGACATCGTCTTCCAGAAAATCGAATTGTTCTTTAAATTGTTCAATAAATTTTTGACTATCCATTTTTTTTAGATTTTATGGTGATAATAATAGATTTATTTTTCGAAATTATGTTTTTTGATTTAAAATTCTTCCTGGGTTTCCGACTAGAGTCACATTGTCAGGTATATCTCTAATCACTACACTACCAGCTCCGACCATTACATTTTTACCAATAGTAACGCCTTCTTTGATCACTGCATTGGCGCCTATAAAACTCATTGCTCCAACTTTTACGTTTCCTGCTAAAGTTGCTCCGGGTGCTATGTGTGCGAAGTCACCAACTTTACACTCATGTTCTATAATAGATCCACTATTGCATATTACACCAACTCCAATTTCTGCTTGAGAGTTAATAATAGTTCCTGCTGCACACATAGATGCCTGTCCGATAACTGCTGTATTTGAGATAATAGCACTTTTGTGAATAGCAACCTCGGCTTCCGACAAAAAGGTTTGTGAGATTTTATCAAAAATTTTCTTTCTAACACTATTGTTCCCAATTGATATAAACCAAGAAAGTTCTTTTAACTTGATCAAATCTTCATTATTCCCTTCAAATCCCATATAGTTTAATCCATAAGGATTAGTCTTTACCTTTTGATCAGTACAATAACCTGATACATTCTTGCCCATGCTTTGAAATATTTCAATGACCACATAGGCATGACCAGAATAACCAATAAGTACGATATCTGAGCTCAGCATATTGAGTTTTTTTGTTTAGTTGCAGATAGAAATATCAGCTCAAGCATTGGCTGTTAATAATTTTTGATATTCATTAAAAATTAATTTTTGCATTTTTTTTCTGGCAAACGTATTTTTGATAACTACCTTAAAATTAAAACTTAATTCTTGCATTTTTTCTGGATGATTAATTGCAAATTCAAGCTCTTTCTTTAATGTTACAATATCCGCTTTTTCATGGAGTAATCCCGTTTCCATATGATTAATTAAATCAATATTTCCTGTTATTCTACTAGCGACTACAGGACAACTCATTAAACCGGCCTGCATTGGAACATTGGGAAATCCTTCTCTATGTGATGGAAATATAAATAGATCAGCAAGGTGCATAAAATATTTTACTTCCTTGGAAAATCCGGTGGTGATAATCGATTCATTCTTTGCTATGGACTCTGTGGTCCCCAAAGATAAAGGATCCAAATCGTTTTCTAAAGGACCAACGATCACTAACTTAAGATTAGCATATTTTTTTTGTAATTCTTCAAATACAAGAACGAGTTCTTCAATTCCTTTATCCCGAACCACTCTGCCTACAAATAGTAAATATTTGTTTTGCGGATTGTAATCGATACTTTTTGATATGTCAGATAAGGTTTTCTGATCTAGTGTTTCTGGGTTAAATTCATCGATACTGATACCGTTAGAAGACCCTGATCCAATAATATGTAATTTTTCTTTTTTTGCAAACTTATTTTCTATTATAAAATTATAGAGCGATTGACTGTTTGGCCAAACTCCCGTTGCAAAAGCATAAGTAATGGTTTCGATCCATTCTAATAACTTTCTTTTATTTCCTGTCGTAGTCTGTAAAGGCAAACCTGCTACCGTATGTAATCTTATCGGCACTCTGGCTAGCCAAGCTGCTAACATACCGATGATACCTGCTTTGGGAGTATGCGTGTGTACGATCTCTGGTTTAATTCGCGATAATTGTCGATAAAGAATCCATAGTGCTTTAAGGTCTTGAAGTGGAGTGATTTTTCTGGTTAAAGGAATTTTGATATGGGGCACTCCTTCCTGTTCAATTACTTCCGTTATTTCTGGGCCATCGGCACTCATCATGGTCACTTCAAAACCATTTTTAGCCATATATTTCATCTGACCAGTAATCAAATATTTTAATGAAATTGGAACAGTCGTGATTCTAATAAGCTTAGTCAAAATTAATTTTTACTTTTTTTATATAAATCTTTATTGAGTCTATATTGCGCCTTTAATTGTTCTTTTGAACCAATATACTTGATCTCTATATTTTTTACATCTTTCAAAACATTATTAATTCTTCCTTGGTCAAAAGTGTTTTTTTGATATCCTTGCAGATCCATATAACTCTGATAGCCCTCAAAAGTATTGTCCACAATATTCACATGTTTCATTGGACCGGTGGTTCTCATATAAATTGCAGATTTATTAAGGTGATTCGTTGATTTAAAGAAATTGTCGCGGATAGTGATCTGTTGTGTACCTTGTAATTTAATGGGATACCCTCCAACTTTACCGGTAGTAATAATCGTGTTATTGATTAAGTCCACTCCCCCTGCAATACCATCTCTAGTAGAAATAGCTTCATAAGTTTTAGAATGCGAACTTATTTTATTATTTCTAACGACCACATTCTTATTACCATAAATAACTTTGATAGATGCTTCCTTGGAATCTTGAGTTGTAATCTCATTATCGTATACTTCACAATCAATGGTATTACAAAAAAGCAATTGTGTGTTTTCGAATTTGTTATTTCTTACCAGATAGCCACTTACAGGAACATGGCCTCCAAACGTCACTAAGGTAGCAGCGGGCTTATTATTTATAACGGTGTTATTCGTAATCTTTACATTTTCGCAGATCCCTTCTTCCGGTTCAGAATCAATGGAAGAGGCAAAAATATTAGTCGCATCAAAATAACAACTATCAATTACGACCCCGTTAAATCCACTTCCTAAGGTTATTCCATTGCGGCGATTGTCTTTGAAGGAGCAATTCCGAATGGTAATATTTTTGGATTGTACTTTGGGGCCATTAAATAAAATGCCATCACCAGCGGTATTTTGGAATGCACAATTTTTTATGGTTACACCCATTGCCGAATGAATCAAAATCCCGTGTAAATGCTCATTCGGTGCTTCGGGATTGATTTGTTGGTAGCGATTGCCATCGATTGTCAAATTGGAGATCGTCACATTCCTTACTTCCTGTACATAAATTAACCTTGTATAGTTTTCTTGCCTTGCCCGAAGTTTAAGAATGGATTTCCCTACTCCAACACCTTTTACATGGACATTAGAAGGGATATAAATTCCTCCTGGATATTGAGGGCCTCTTCTGGAAACCATAAATGTTCCTTTTGGAATAGTTAGAATCCCCCCGCCTGATTTCCCCAGATGATTCAATGCTTTTTGGATACTCTTGGTATCGTCTTTTTTATCATTTGGCTTAGCACCAAAATCCGTGACACTAAGCATTCTGGAATGTAAATTTTTCTTCTTACATCCTGCCGATAGGATAAGCACGAATACGACGAATCCTGCAAGTAAGCCTTTGGAGAAATTAGTGTTCGTCATTTAATTAATTTCAATTTTCGTTCTCTTATTATTTCGATCAACAACAGTTACTTGTGAGCCTATCTGATTCTTAAGACAATTGTATTTAATGATTTCTCCTTTTTCATTAATGTCCAGAAGGTTATCTTCGAAGGTGATATTCGTAAGGGTATACTTTGCGTAAGCCACCAGGTTAAGGCCGTTATTAAAATTTTTAATCTTATTCCCTGAAATTTTGATATTATCAACATCTCTGGTTGATCGAACATATAAACCTATATTAGAGCCTTTGGGGAAAATCGAAGTTATTCCATTCTCTTTTATTTCAACATTTTTAGTTCCCTGAATTCTTACTCCAACGGCTCCTTCTCTTGATACTTCAATCGTGTTATTTCGAATGATAAAATCAGAAGGATGAGATTGGTTGGTGGCGATTAGTTGTATCCCATCTGCCTCCGAATGAATTGTATTGTTATAAATGTCAATATTTTTGCTTACATATATCGATTTGATCCCCGGTGTTCTTTTACCTTTTACAGAAATTTCGTTATTGAAAATTTCTGCATCATAAGCTCGCACCAGATGTAGTCCACAATTTTCAAGTTTATTATTACTTACTTCATATCCGACTACTGGTACATGTCCACCCAAGGTTATGAGGGTGGGATTCTTTTTGTTACTGACCACGATATTATTAGTGAACTTTGCATTTTCACATTTCCCATTATCTGGTTCTGAATCAATAGGAGAGCCATAAATATTTGTTGCTTCGAAGTAGCAACTGTCAATCACAACTCCGTTGAATCCACTTCCTAACGTGATCCCATTTCGGCGGTTATCTTTAAACGCACAATTTCGAATAGTAATATTTTTAGATTGAACTCTGGGGCCATGAATTAGGATACCATCACCTCCCGTATTTTGAAACGTACAATCTCTTATTAATACATCAATACTGGAATCAATAAAAATACCATGAAGGTGTTCATTAGGTGCTTCGGGCTTCGGTTGTTCCCATCTATTGCCATCAATTGTTAATCTTGAAAGGCTTACATTTTTTTCGCCTTTAATGTAAATTAATCGCGTGTAATTTCCTTGTTTCGTTTGAAGCTTAAGAATCGTTTTTTTCTGCCCTGCTCCTACTATCTGTACATTTGAAGGTAAATAAATACATCCCGCCTTTTGAGGACTTTTTCTGGATATTATAAATGTTCCTTCGGGAATATTAAGCATACCTCCACCTATAGTATCAAGATGGTTTAAAGCATCCTGAATGTTTTTGGTGTCGTCTATTCCATCATTTGCTTTTGCGCCAAAATCGTTTACTGAAACCATCTTTGCTGAAACAAATTCCTTATTGACTTTGCATCCACTTAGGATAGAAAATATTACAATTAAAAAACCCAAAAACCACACTTTCAAAAAACTACTTTTCATTTATCTATGATTTATTAATGAGTTGCCTTTTTAAACTTGGAAAACATTAAATACATAAATATCAATCCATAAGATAAAGACAAAACCATATTAGACCAGGAAATGGCCCTAACCGCATATTTAACGCCTCTACTTGGAATATTATATTCGAATAAAGCCAGCGTGATCAAAAAAACGATAAGCGTAATCCCTAATCGCTTAAAATGATTTCCCGAAATAACTAAAAAAATCGCCGGAATAATCCGAAAATACCTGGACATACAATATAAACCAATCTGAAAATCCCATTCTGCTATTTCAATAAATTTAGCACCTAATACGACCAAAATGATCTCTCTGTTAAATATAAAATACAGCATGAAAATAATGGCTCCAATAACAGAAAGCCCAACATACATCCCAATGATTTTATATAAAGATTGCCTGCTTCCTTCCGCATACAAGCGACTAACAATGGGCATACAGACGGATAAAGTGATAATTGAAAAAACAGAAAGGCCTACCAAAATTTTAATAATCCCTTGATAAATGCCTAATTCATTTTCGGTACAATAGGACTCAATATAAAAGGTGTCAAAGGTTCCATAAAAAATATCCACAATAGTGATTATCGCGAAAGGCCCTGCTATTAAATATTCTTTTTTTATTGCTGGAAAACTGACTTTTTGTGCTAGTGCCTTTATCGAGATGCCGAATTTTTTTCTCAATAAAAACAAGGAAGTAAGCGCCATCAACAGGGTACTAAAAAAATAGAAGAGTAAAAAATAAAATTCATCACTAAAATAATGTGTTAGAAAAACACCAAATAATACGGTACTTACACTAACTGCTAAAACAATCGTTTCATATTCGAAACGGTTATTACTATGAAATACTGCGATTCCTAAATACGCAATCCCCATAAAAAACCCACTGCTAATAAAAATAAAAAGCAATAGTGGGTTGACTCCCCAAAATGATTGATGAATCGCATAAGGAATAAAAGCAAGTGCAATAAGTCCAAAGAGAAAAATCTTCGTGTGAAACTTTTTTGCTAAGTAGCTAGCATCCAGTTTTTGCTCTCCCTGGGTCAGTTCCTTGACAATAAATACCCGATGTCCATAATCAATAATGGTCTGTATAATCGTCACCAACAAAACCAAAAAAGATACGACTCCAAATACAGACACTTCCAGTATACGTGCCAGCAAACCAAAAACAACCAGATTGCTAATGAACTTTAAGCCAAAGCTTAAGCCAGAGAACAAAAAGTCCTTCCTTAATAATAATGCTTTAAGCTTGCTCAACGGTTGATATGATTATACCACAATTGTAAGGAAATCCAACTCCACAACATCTTGGATCGCTTGTCTCCGGCAATGTCTACTTTATTGTCGATAATCTGATCTACAAAAGCTGGTTTTAGAAAGGTCTTAATATAGGAAGAAGAAGGTTGAAGGAGATCATGAACCAAATCTTTTAGATCATGATCTATCCATTTTTGAGCGGGTATTTCAAAACCTCTTTTGGGTTGACTAACCAGCGCTGTAGGTAAGTATTTTTCAGCGAGTTTTCTAAGTATTTTTTTGGTTCTTTTACCATCCACCTTATAACTGTCTTTTATCCTTGGTGCATATTCCAACATATACTTACTCATAAAAGGACTTCTTCCTTCCAGCGAGTGTGCCATGGTCGCAATGTCCATCTTGACCAGTAAATCTCCAAACAAGATCCACTTAAAATCAATCAACATAGATTTTTGCAAGCCAGTCAGATTTTGATCTGTATTCATTTTAATGCTAGCTTCCAAATTTTTCAAAACTGGTTGAATATCAAAATCAAATTGATCATAATTCCCATTCATCACATCCGTCGTTAAGGTCAGATACAATGATAATGGATCTTTGTTTTTCATGACCCGCGTCAATCGCTGGACATAGTTGTAGATACTCTTTCGATTATTGGTATTCGGCAATACCGCATTGACCATCGAGGCGGCACCAGTCACCACTGGCGATAAGGAAAATAAATCCATCTTAGCCGCAGGTACATATCTGCGATATCCTCCAAATAATTCATCTGCTCCATCTCCATTAAGAATCACTGTCAAATACTTTTTTGCGGCCTCACTTACATAATAAGATGGGATGGCCGAAGTATCCGCAAATGGCTCTCCATAATTCGTAAATATTTTTTCTATATGCTGTGGCAGATCAGACATATCGATCTTGATCTCTGTATGATCGGTATTGTATTTTTGTGCAACCAGTTTCGCTAAAGGAGCCTCATCATATTCTCCATCAAAAGAAACGGTGAATGTTTTTAAGCTATCTGTCATCTCTGATGCAATCGCTGAAATTAATCCACTATCAATTCCCCCACTTAAAAAAGAACCTACTTCCAGGTCAGAAGAAACCATTCTGTTCTGTACCGATTGTCTAAGCCGTCGATCCACTTCTTCTGTCGCCTCTTCAAATGAATGCTGTACGGGGTCTTGATAAAAAGTATCAATAGTCCACCATTTTTTTTCGGATACACTACAAGTGGCCACGTCAATCGTTACAATTGAGCCTGCTGCCACATCTTTGACATCTTGATAAGGCGTATTTGCCTCTACCATAAAGCCTGTAACTAAAAACTGTGCGATGTGATCCCGATTGATTGCTGGCCTTACCAGATGATGAAGACATCTAAGCTCACTAGACCAAAGAATTTTATTTCCTTGATGGTATAAGTAAAGCGGTTTCTTTCCTGCCCGATCTCGAACTAAAAAAACCTTGTTTTGCTTTTTATCTAGTAATGCCAAGGCAAACATACCATCCACCTCATCGAGAAAGGCCCAACCTAATTTTCGATATAAATGTAGAAAGGTTTCGGTATCTGAATTGGACTGACAATTTAGATCGTACTTTTTTCTTAATTCCAGATGGTTATAAATCTCACCATTAAAGATAATGGAATAATCTTCGTCCAAGTGCATCGGTTGATGGCCACCTGTTATATCCTGGATGCTTAATCTTAGATGATAAAACGAGACCTGCTTATGGTCATAAAGTGCTTGCGCATCAGGACCTCGGTGGCCCATCGTATTATTGATCTCCGTTGGAGAAAGAGGGAAGTTGATTGATCCTGCTATTCCGCACATTTCTTACTTTTTAGGTTTTTGAAACATATTAGCTAGTAGTTGTTTTTAATCGTTTATTTCCTGGTTTTCTAAAATGATTATATGCCCCAAAAGTACTTTTCTGAATATTGCCATCCTTATCCAGAAAAGCCAAAACAAAGGTTATGGCCAGATAGAACCAAACCCATCTTTGGCGTAATAAATGATATGGAATATTCATCAAGCCGAACAAGCTATAAAAAAGCAAAACCACTAATTTATAACTCAGCCTAGAATGAGAAAATATTGTTATTAAAGGGACCATTGTAAAGACGATAATAAATCCAAAGAATCCGACAATACCTGAAGTTGCTAAGGTTTTGATATAGGTATTATGTATTTCAACAACTTGTTTAGAATGCATAGGCTTATTTCCCAAGCCAACCCCAAAAAGGGGGTATTTAAAAAATAACAATAATCCATCGTCGATAGATTTTCCAGAAGGTCCTCCTACGGTCAAACCTTCCACTGTAGACACCTGATCAAAAATACTTAATGCCCTGCTAACTTGTCCTCCTTGTTTTTTCACAAACTTTATCGTCGGATTTACAGAAAATACTACAATCAAAACTATAACAACGGCATAAACAGATCTTTTTATAACTGACAATCTTGTAAAAAGGAAAAAATTAAGCAACATGAAATTCATTGCAAAAATAAGCGTAGTAGCCTTGGATCCAGAAAACAATACAGGTACAAAGAAAAAGACTAAAGCAAAAGTTAACTTAGTTAAATCCTTTTCAAAAAATTTAAGCGTAATTTGAATGATTAGGAATGAATACAAGGTAAAATAAACACCAAACTGATTGGGATTTTGAGAAAGAAAAGTATACCGCCATCCCCAAGTATCAAAGAAATAATCCAATTTGGTCCCTGTAATTAGTTGAATATATACCGGAATTATAGATATTAATAAAGAAACAATCAGAGTGGTTCTGATTCCACTCATTTGTTTTTTCAAATTCTTTCCACTCAAGAAAGCTAGGATTCCATAGCTAATAAAAATAGCAAATAAGAGTGGGAGATATTCTATAAAAAACATCCTAAGGCTTCTTACTACCACTATTGTCATACCTGACAAAAAAGTCAATAACAAAAGTCCTCCAAAAAAAGGATAAAAATATTTATGAATTCCTTTCCCTTTAATTCCCAAAAAAAAACAAAGTACCATAAGGCTAATATCCGAGACCGTCATTTCATATAAACCAACAGCGGGAACGCTTATCTTTGTAAAGGGCATAAAAAAAACAACAAGGATAAAAAGGAAGAGAATCAATTCATTTAATCCTGGTTTTTTAAATCGTATAGTATTTAGATTCTTCAATAGTTACTTTTTCCCAATAACCACCCAATAAGGAGAGTCATCTGAACATTTGATTTCTTTAAGACCTGCCTGCTTCATCATCAAACTAATTTCATCTTTTGAAAATCGTTTCTCTAACTTAGTTCCAAACCTGTCCAAAGCATCATTACGTATGATATTAAAAGATAAGGTTGCATAAGCAGATAAAGGAATTTTTTTCCAAAAAGAACCTTTGGGGTTGAGTGCTTTAATTATTCTTGTTAAAATAACGAGAGGCATATAGAGCACGACAGCCAAAATGTCACACACAAATAATTTCATACGTTCTGGAAGTACACAAATGACCTTACGTAATACATTAGAAAGTTGAAAAAGCAACTTAAAAGCAATGCTTCTATTATCCAGTGAATAATATAGATACACCAAGAAATACCCGCCTGATTTAACAAACTTCACCGCTTGTGATATAGCCGCCTGCGTATCAGGTAAATGATGAAAAACACCTAAACTATAAACCAAATCAAAAGATTCTTCAGGAAAAGGAATGGTATCTATATCGCAATGAGAAATACGTATATTATCAATTTCTTTTGTAAGATTAATTGCTGAAAAAACAGCTTTACTGGGGTCTACTG
>ENA-ORXT01001974-ORXT01001974.1-marine-metagenome-genome-assembly--contig:-NODE-1974-length-25843-cov-4.289374_pt1 | contig 25843 bp, 11 predicted proteins | sample MGYA00237868_ERZ511482 | MGnify/ENA metagenome assembly ERZ511482
TGCCGATCAGCCAACGACACAGGCCTGGGCTTTTGCCTACTTTTGGCCAAGCAAAAGTAGGTGTAACACGGTACGGAAAGGTGCGCAGCACCGGTAGAGCAGCAGGTGGAAGAACTAGAACTTAGTTAAAGCTCCTCTCATGCCGTAGCAAACCATTGTTCAACACACAATAACCTTAAGCTACCGCTGCGATATTGCCCGAAAATCGCTCACCCAGAGCCTCCCGAAGACCATCAATATCCTTCACCCCAATAAAGAATTTTTGCCCGTCTTTCGTCCGGATAGATAGCCCGTTACGGCCATGAAAGGTCACACGCTTTTCACCACCAAAGCGGTGTTTAGTTCCGTGATTGGGAGCCAGCAAAGGAGTTTTCACAATTTTGCAGGACGCAACATCCTGCCATCGGATTTCTCGGGAACTGCTATGAAAAGGGGCCAGCTTGTATTTGATTTTCTTATCGTTTACAACCACCTTGAGTCGGAGGCGGCGCAAAAAGAAAAACAAGCCGCCCAACAACAGCGCGATGAGTGAGTAGATAAGTGCTTTACCGGTTTCCATTCCGGTGGTAAGTGTTCCAACCAGTCCGTAGACGGCCGAGAGGGTGCCGATGATGAGCAGCAGTAGCATGGATTTATCAGCGTAACGCTGCTTTTCCTTATAGATCAGGGTAGCCATGAAGGTAATTTTTGTGGATAAGAATCATCAATGAATGCGGTGGTTTTTGCTCTTATTCACTTGAATTCACCTCTGGGAAAAAGGAGGGAAACAGCTTATAAATCAATGCAGAACCACGGTCGATTCAATGCAAAGATGCCACTTTACATTAAATTTACATTGAAGTTACTTACAATTAACTTCAATTAGCCTGAAAAAGTTGCCCGTTCATTGAATTACCGGCTTGGTACTTCGCGCATAAACTCCATCGACAGTACGGCACCCAACACTGCTTCCGCTGCATCTCCATCGGCTTTAAAGCGGAAGAACAGCTCTTGCTCTCCGGTAAAATCAGCGTTTAGTGGGACGATCAGTTTATTCACCCCGTAGGTGGAGAGCTTCTGCTTGATGCTGGCCGATCCGACGAGCTTTCCGGTATTTGGATGACCGGCTACTACCTCGACCGTTCCACCGGAGGTGATGTTTGGCACCAGTGCTACTTCCAGTTTTACACCTGAGATGCCGGTCAGGTCGAGCTTACCGTAGCTTGCCCATCCCCCGCCACTGGCCACCAGTACGTCCATTTCTTCATCGCCCATCGGATTATCCTTTCCATCGACGTGGTACGCCATCACTTTATTTCCCTTCGAGAAGGCGTGGGCACCGAATTTAGGGGATCGCAGGGTAATTACCTCCTTGGTCGTTAGCCTTGGCAGACCGTCGCTGCCGCCCTTATCAGTGTAACTAGCCTGCAGGAAATAGCGTCCGGGTATACCGGGCTTATGCTGGTTCAGCACGAGTTGGCCGCTGGCGGGACGGCTTTTCTGGCCGGGCGGTGGCCCGGCGAGGCTAAGGATGTAATCTGCCATCCGTTTAGCATCAGCCTGGGGCAGGTCAGGATGAGCACTCATCGCCTGCTCTCCCCACACGCCGCCGCCGCCGGCAACGATCTTACCCGATAGATAATCAGTAGCATCAGGTTGTTTTCTGTACTTATCGGCAATGGCCTGATAGCTGGGGCCGATGCTTTTCTCATTAATGGCATGGCAGCCGGCGCAGTCTTGCCCGTCAATGAGCGCTTTGCCGATGGCAAAGTCGGTTCCCTTACCGGCCACCTGGTGGCCGCGCTCGATTTCAACGAGGTCTTCTCCCTCCAGATAGTCGAGGCTAACGGTAATTGCTCCGTGATCGATGGTACCGTCTTCAGCGTCCGTAACGCTCACTGAGTATTCCGGCCGTTCATCAGCGAAGAAAAATGATCGGTTACCGTTCAGGGCAACTTCTACTTTTGGCAGGCTATTGCCCACCAGAATGCTGGTTTCTTTGTTTGCTTTGTTGCCTTCACTATCTTCTACGGCAAGGCTTAGCGTGTGCTCTCCTTTCTTGTCGGTAGTATAGTCAAGCATTGGGCCTTTACCGATGATCTGGTCATCCAGCATCCAGTTGAATAACAGTTCATCCCCGTCGTAATCAACACTTTCGGAAGCATCGGCGATGATCTGGAAGGGCGCACCACCAATGTCCTGGGCAAGTTTAATGGCTGGTACGGGCGGGCGATTCCCGGCATTGTAGCGAATCCGGAGCAATCGGGCATCCGGGTTGATACTGAACCACTTGTTTCCGTATTCGATGATGTAGAGGTCGCCGTCCGGCCCGAATAACATATCCATCGGATGGAGGAATTTCTGAGAAGGCAGGAAGGGCTCAAATTCGGTGACGTAACCTGTTTCGTCCAGGTCAGCAGCCATTATATAATCGCGCATCCAATCGTAAAAGAAAAACTTCCCGGAATAATGCTCCGGGAACCGGTGTCCGCTGTCGTTGTAGTCTTCCCGGTAAAATACCGGCCCGGCCATGGCATTACGGCCACCGGTGCCGAGGGTTGGGAATTCTTCGCTGACGGCGTACGGATAATAAATCATAGCGGGCTGGGCCGGTGGCAACTGCCGGGCTCCCGTGTTCAGCTTACTGTCATTAATGGGGGCGGCGGGGTTAAAAGCGGCACCAATTGTTTTTGCCGCAAAATCACGTTGGTGATAGGGCTTGTTGTCTCCGATAAATAGCGGCCAGCCGAAGTAGCCGGCTTTGCGGGCCACGTTCACTTCATCGTGCCCTCTGGGGCCCATGCCCAGACTGTCTTTTCCGGCGTCGGGGCCCACATCTCCCCAGTAAACATTACCGTTTCGTTGATCAACGTGGATGCGGAAAGGGTTTCTCATTCCCATGGCGTAGATTTCAGGCCTTCCTTCCTCCGGGTCAGTGAAGAGATTTCCTTCCGGAATGGTGTAACTTCCGTCTTCTTCCACTTTAATCCGGATGATGCCGCCCCGTAAATCCATTGTATTGGATGAAGACCGGCGGGCGTCGAAGTTGGGGATGTCCCGACTATCGTCAATGGGCGCAAAGCCATTAGATTCAAAAGGATTGGTATTATCTCCGATGGAAAGGTGCAAGAGCCCCGTACCGCCAAACTCAACGCTGCCACCGGAATGGCAGCATTTATTACGGTCAGTTGGTACGTCGAGAATGATCTGCTCGCTTTCTTTATCGAGAGCGTTCCCGGTAAATTTAAACCTGCTAAGCCGGTTCACACTTTCTTCGATATTGGGGCTGTAATAAAGATAGAGCCAGTTGTTTTCCGTAAAATCAGGATCAAGGGCAATGCCGAGCATTCCGTCTTCGAACTCTGTCCAGACGTCGAAGTTAGCGACTTCCGCTTCTGCTTCAAATTCAGGGTCATATATCTTCATGGCTCCTGTCCGCTCAATCCATATCGGGCGACCATCGGGAAGTAAGTCCATTTCCATGGGTTCGTTCATGCCCAGCACGAGTTCTTCCACCTGAAAACGATTCTCCTCCGGAGTAGCTTTAACGCCGGTATAGTCTACCGGGCGGTAATCCCCCCAGGCATATTCCATCCCTCCCCATACGTGAGCGACAAAGTCAGGATCAGTGTAACTCTCCGGCGTGTGTCCTAAACCCGTATAGAAACTGCGTCCGTTTTCAAAATCACGGTACCAGGCAATGGGATGGAAATCTCCGTTTTCTCCGCCTTTGTACGAGCTTTCATCTACCCGTAAGACCGGAGTAATTCCTTCCTGTATGTTCTTATAGTTATACCACTCATCAAAGCGTTTCCATTCTTCATTGAGGTGAGCGGTAGAAGGATGGTTGGCTTCCAGAACCATAACGGTTGCATCCTGATGTTTAGGGTGGTTAAGGAACCAGGCACCCGCTAATTCATTGTACCAGGGCCAGCCATATTCAGTATCAGCCGCCGCATGGATGCCCAACCAGTTCCCCCCCGCCTGCATGAAGCGCTTCATCTCGCTCTCCTGTGCGGGTTCGAGAATATCTCCGGTGGTGCTGAGAAAGACAATCAGGTTATACTTAGAAAGTTGGTCCTGGGTAAAGACTGATGCGTCTTCCGTTGTATCTACCTGAAAGCCTTTCTCCTTACCCAGTCGAAGGAACATCTCCTTCCCCTGTTCAATGGAGGCATGACGAAAGCCTGCGGTTTTTGAAAACACCAATACGCTTCTTACTTCTGGTGCTTTACGGTTGCAGCCAAAGGCGAGAAAGACAAATACACTGATGATAAACAGCAGGACTGCAGGATGCAGATGCGTTCTAAACTGATTCATGATTTAGCGTTCGTTAAAATCTTAATCCCAAAAAAAGCCGATCAATCAGTTAGGTAAAAGATGCGGCAGTTGAATAACCTCTCAAGAAAACCAAATAATTGGTGCTCTAATAACTAAAATAATTTGGAGATAGTTTGAGAATTAACAAATTAATTTTTTAAAACCAGGCTTTTACTTTTACCTAATTCCGTTTCCCAGCTAGGAGATAGTACCAAATATGGGTACTATAATCTCACCCCAACAATTTACTTTTGCAAAAAAAAACGATCAGTGGCTGGCATTCAGACTTTTTTTGCCTGGATGCCTGCCGCTGATCGCTAGCGTTGATCTTTGGGTTACCGCAAAGCCTTACAGGCTGGTTACAATACCGGCGATTTGGTATCCTGAGCGAATACTATTGGCAGCCTGTTGAGCCGCGGCCATGTTACCAAAGGTGCCGGCGTAGACCCGGTTAATGATCTGGCCGTCAGTTTTTCGGGCACTTAGGTAGAACACATTCGAGAGGCCCGACTGCTTAAGCTGGTTCACCCGGTTTTTTGCGTACAGTTCGTTGTTGTAGGCCCCGAGCTGCACGGCATATCCACTAACGTTAGTGGCCGGTGCATTGGTCGTCACTCGTTGCTGGCTAAGGCCGCGTGCAGTAGTGTTGCTGTAGGTCATGGGCGCGGGCGTACTGTAAGTTGCCGGTGCCTGAACCGTACGGTTTTCCTGATAGCGGACTACCGTAGATGGTGGTGGTGCAGCCTGCGCAATAGTCGCTGGTTGTGGTGCGGATCCGTAGGATTGAGGAGCCGACTGATATACCTGTGGTTGTACTCTTGGAGCGGGTGCAGTATAAACTCCGTTTACCTGAGCGGGCTGGGGAGTAACCGTTGCCGGTCGCCGGCTGAAGGTTGCGGCCCGTTGTTGGGTGGCGGGAGCCGGATACACTTCCCGCGACATAACTGATCCGTTGTTGCTTGTCTGAGGGGCGGACAATACTGCATAATTGTCGCTGGATGTGGCGGGCGAGCCGTAGGCAGCCGGGCGGGAGTACGGCTGAGGTGCCTGAGCTACCTGAATGGGTTGGCCGTAAGCAGCCGGTTGGGGTGTGCCATAGGAAGCCGGGCGGTGATCAGTTCCTTTTGCTTGCCAGCCGTAGGCGTCTCCTTGAATAGTCACCGGACGCACAACGCCTTGTTGGCCACCAGCGGCGGGCGTATTACGGTAAGTTGCCGAAGCCGGAGCTCCGTAAGCGAATGGTGCCGAATTGGCTGCCACGGGAGGTGCCGGATTCCAGTTGCTAAAGCCAACTCTTTCCAAACTTACCCGGCCCCGGTAGTTAATACCCAGTTGATCTGCAGCCGCCTGGCTCAACATCACCAGACAATCAGAACACTCCTGACCACGGTCATTTACCCTTACGGTAACACTGCGGTTATTGTCAAGATTTACCAGACGAACCAACGTACCTAGCGGAAGAACGATGTGGCTGGCCGTTAATTCCGTAGACTTGTAGGTCTCTCCATATACGGTACTGCTACCATTCAGGTTAGGATTGTAGATACCGGCCATACCGCTTTGCCGTTCATTATAGGCTTTTTCGTAAGTAGCCAGATTAGACGGAGCGGGTTGCACTTCATTGGGATGGGAGGCAGCGGGGGATTTGCTGCTCCATTCAAAGGTTTGGGCTGGCAGTTGGGTAACTGCACATAATGCAAATAAAATGAGTAAAGATTTCATCTTGAAGGGATTACTTTATAATAAAAAGCCAGTGGGGAAGAACCGGCATATACTAACTACTTAGACGCAAATTAAGGGGACAGACACCATTCGGCATCAACAAACGTCATCTTTTTGCCTAAATAGACGCTTTTTTAACACCTTTTTGCGATAACGTATTAGTAAAAGGTAGTTTTAAGGACCTTTTTAACGGAATCCGTTTAGTATATGGTATGTTCGCTTGCGGGAACGGAAAGTTTTTCTTTTTAATCCGTTTTCCATTTCCGCACTTCCCTCCAGGCATAAGACTCATCTTCCCAGCGGATGAGTTCCGTCTGTTTTGGGCCCTTATAATTTAGGAACCATGTCTCGATGATCGAACGTGCGGCATCGTTCTCGAGCGCGAGCTCGAGGAAATTATCGACGTCAAAAACACGCAGCGTGGAATCAGCCGGAACGGCAATGATTTTGGTGTCGATCTCTCCCCGGTCGCGCAGTAGTAGAGCAGCAATGGGTTTGACGGCGATTTTTGTGCCCGTCTCCAGGCTTTCACTTAGCACCAGCACGTCCAGCGGGTCACCGTCTCCTCCCCGGTCACGATCCATGAGGGTAGATGGTACAAAGCCATAATTGCCGGGGTAGGGCAGAAAGTTGATTACCCGGCCTTTACCCCCCGCCAGGGTATCATTGGCAAATCCGGTTTTCTGAGCAAACTCAATTTTATGATTTGTTCCCGCAGGAATTTCAACAATGACATTCAGAGCATCTCCTTCAACACTGGCAACGGAATAGGGATCCGAAGGGTGTTCGAGCTGTTGGTCTTTATCGCCGCAGGAGGAGAAGAAAACCAGGAGAAAAAAGCAGATAAAAAGCAGATTGGACCTCATGAAAGCAAAGGTAGGGAATGAAGCTGGTCTGCGAATAAAACAGAAACGTAACGCAAGCCCGGATCCGGGAATAAATGACCGGAGCGCAGCACAACCCTGCTCTTTTTAGCCGTCCTTTGCACCTGCGTTTGCGCCAGCTGCTTATTTTACCCTAGCTTGTACTCTTCTTGATTACCCATAAAATATGCAGAAGAACACCCCGATTCAAACCTACCAGGCCTACCCTTCCGAAATAAAGGAAGACAAAAAGGCCGCAAAAAAGCGTGTAAAAGCGAAAAAGATCGTTAGCTCCTCAGCCCGGATGGTCCGCTGGTGGTTTGCCCCCGCTTTGGGGAAGGTCGCTATCGGATACGCTGTATTTCTGGCCGCTACGATAATGCTCTTTTTTACCAGCAACCCGCCAAGTGTCTCCCCACTGATCTCCTCCTACCTGGACTTGCTCGACGAGCGCTCCAGCTGGGCCATTCCGCTCATTGCCCGCCAGGGGAATTTATCCTTTTTCCTCAGCCTCGCCTTCGTGATTGTGCTGACGACCTTCCTCTGGCTTTCCTACCGGCTCTGCGTTGGTAGTTACCTGCAACCAGCCCCGGACGACCCCAACATGAAAACCCGCTATTTCAGCCTGCGGCAACCAAGTCATCAGCGCACGGCACTAAAGGCCATTACGATTATTTACATCGTGATGATGGTGAGTAATGTGCTGCTATTCTTTTACTACGACCGTAAAATCAGCCAGCCCGACATCCCCCTCGAAAGCACCGATTTCCGGGTCGTTTACTTTCTGGCTATTTTAAGCCGGTTGATCGGAGTGTTTATTGGAATTGGCTCCATACTACAGTTGTTCCTCCAGGACTTCGGCAGGCCAATCGCACTTTTTATGCGGCGCTATCTTTCTTATTTTTATCCTTCCATCATCGCCATTGCCATTGTTGGTTTTGTATTTCGGAAGATGGACCAATTTGACTCTCTGTTCATTGAATTGGTAAACTCTCCCGGGAATTTTCTACTTTTTTCACTGCTATTCTTCCCGGCCTCATTGGTGATCATCTGGTTCTCCCCCAATTACCTGGCGTTCACTAATCAGCAGTTTTCCAACCGCTTCAAAACCTGGGACATCATTGACCGTCTTCACGACGACGATAAAAAATACCGGCGATCTCCCGGCCTGTTGGGCTGGGCATTTTTTCATAAACGCCTGTTTCCTCAGCTGGACCGCTTAGAAAAAGCGTCCCCACCGGCGGCCTTTATGCCCAAGGCTACCGGGCTGGTAGCCTACCCTCCCTCCTCCTTCCACCGCTTTCGCGCCATATTAGGCATCATGTACATCCTGCTTCTGGTGGGTATTTGCGGAGACATCTACTACGGAGCCCAGGCTAAGCCACCCGCCTGGTCAGGCTATCTGGTTCACATCATCGCCTTTTTCACGCTGTTGTATATTATCTTTTCGCTGCGGATCACCAACCTCAGCCAGTTACCGGAAAACGAGATCACGAGAAAGTTTCCGCGCGTTGACGACGCCAGCAAACTGGGCGTTTTCAATTTACTGCGGGACCGGGCGGGAGACCGGCGGGACCGCAAGCAAAACATTTACCCAAAAACAAGAGAGACTGTTTTTTTCGTCAGCCAACGCTGGTCCTTTTTTCTGGGCCTTGGCGTCACGCTTACCGCTCTTTTGCTATTTGTAGCAACGCTGGTTTTGATCATCATCGGTTCCGGATGGGAAATCTGCTTCCGTTGGTTTATTACCTTTTTGATCCTATCAGTTTTTTCCTTTGCCTGGCTGGCCATCTACCGGAATTTTTATCAGGGATATACCTTTAATACGAAAGAGAGCAATGCGCGCTTCCCTTCGGATGCTTTTATGGACCGTCTGGATCACCTCACGGTTCAAACTATGCTCATGGCCAATCCGCTCCTGGTTATCCTCGCTGGCGGATTCTTCCTGGTGGGTTTGTTCTGGGAGGGCTTCGTGTCTTCAGCCTTTGTGAGTTGGCTCAACCCCCTGAACATATACCTCCTGCTAATTAATGGTCTGCTGGCCTTTATCATTTTGCTGGACCGCCTGGTGATGCTCTGGGATTTTCGTAAAAAATACCGGGCGGCCAAATCCGGTCGACTCAGTAAATACCTCCGACGGGGAATGGTCAGCAGTTCGAGCCGAATGTGGGGGCTGGTGATCATTGGTGTACTGCTGGCATCGGCCTACCTGGGCAACTCCTATCATGAGATCCGGTACGTCAGGCCGCAGGCTGGTAACGAAGCACCCAGCCTGGAAGAATACGTTACTAACTTTCTGGAAGCAGCCCCCGCCGAAGGGCCGGTCATTTTCATTGCAGCTGACGGCGGCGGCCTTAAAGCCTGCTACTGGACCATGCTTAACCTGCTGAAGCTTGACGAGCAAGAGCAATTTGATGGTCATGTTTTTGCCCTGAGCGGTGCCAGCGGAGGCACCATTGGCCTGTCAATGTACAATTACCTCAAGGCACGTGGCACCTCACGGCCCCGGATAAAGAAATACATCGACGAAGTTGGGCGCCGAAACTACCTCAGCGGAGACCTAACCGGACTGCTCACCCGATTCCCCATCAATTACTGGCCCGACCTGCCGGGCTTCGAACCTTACCGCTGGGACGACCGGATGGAAGGGATGGCCAGATCCTACTTCAACATCGTAGGAGACGGAGACGGTGGCTACGACTATGGCTCCATCCGTAAGGAGCCCTTCTGGAAGCCCTGGACAGACAAGCCCTCACTTCCCCTCCTCATTGCCAACTCGGCCCGGGCCGAGGATGGCCTGCTGGGCACGGTCATACCACTGAAGGAAAACCCACTCATCGGGTCAATTGACCTGAACCGCAACGCCCGGGGAGAAGCCATTTCCTACCCCGACGCCTCCTTCCTGAGTAACCGCTTCCCGATTGCGAGCCCCGCCGCCCGGATAACCGGGAAGGGCCACTTTCTGGACTCCGGAAGTGCGGACAACTCCGGCCTTAACAGTATCTACAGCCTGCTGCGCACGCTCAAGAGTCGGGAGCTTTCGGATACCAGCAACACCGTATACCGGCAGCTGTTCGAGCGGGGTATTGTGGTCATTAGTTTACGGAATGCAGCGTCGAGATACGCCCGCGACGTCTTTATTGACGACTTAGACCTGATGAATCGCTATCCTTATAAATCAGAGCTGAGTGCCAATTCAGGGGTAGCGGTAAATACCGGCCTGACGGGTGTTCCCATTAGCTGGGACGATTACCTTCGCGGAGAAACCGTGCGCGACCTTGGGCTGATAGATGAGTACTATGCCGTAAATCTCCCGTTCCGTTTACGCAAAGGCGACGTTTTTGCGGCCCTGGGTGGTGAGTTGAAACTCCCGGACCTGGACCGGCGGCGAGACAGCCTCAACCACCTCATCAACCTGCACCTCGACCGTGACTCAAGCTTTGCCGTAATGCCTCCTCTCGGCCGCTTACTTGCCGATCCGACCCGAAAATATATGGACCGCATGGTGGATTGCCCGCAGGTAAAGGCGGTGTATGAAGAGATACGGAAATTCAAGAAATAACCTATTTCCGCTTACTTGCCTTTAAGGTATTCATTAGCAGCGAGACGACCGTCATGGGCCCTACCCCACCGGGAACGGGCGTCATGGCGGAAACCTTGCTTTCCAGGCCTTTATAATCCACATCTCCACACAGGCGATAGCCCCGCTTCCGGGAAGCGTCTTCTACGCGGTTAATCCCTACATCGACGATGACGGCCCCTTCTTTCACCATATCAGCCTTTACCATTTCGGGAATGCCGATAGCGGCCACCAGAATATCCGCCCGCCGGGTGTGGAACTCCATATCGCTGGTACGGCTGTGGCACATCGTCACCGTAGCGTTGCCGGGCTTTCCTTTGCGGCTCAGCAGGATGCTCATTGGTGTACCCACTATGTTGGAGCGGCCCAGTACAACCACTTCCTTACCGGAAGTTTCGATGCCGTAACGATCCAGCATGGTTAGAATTCCGTTGGGCGTAGCGGGCAGGAAAGAAGGAAGTCCTAGGGTCATTCGTCCTACGTTTACGGGCGTAAAGCCATCCACATCCTTGCGGGGGTCGATGGCCAGGTTGACCGCGTCTTCATCGATGTGTTTTGGCAGGGGAAGCTGTACGATGAAGCCATCGATGTCCGGGTCATTGTTCAGCTCTTCCACAATTTTCAGTACTTCGCTTTGTGTCACTTCCACGCCCCGGCGGATGAGGGTTGATTGAAAGCCTACCTGCTCGCAGCTTTTGACTTTGCTACGGACGTAGGACTCCGAAGCGGGGTTATCACCGATCAAAACAGCTGCCAGATGAGGGATATTCCCACCCGCAAGACGGATTTGATCGACTTCTACCCGCATTTCTGCCTTAATTGTAGCCGCGAGGGCCTTTCCGTCCAATACTTGCATCGCTTATTTCGTTTTGCGCCAAAGATAGACTGATCATTGTTTTGTCGTACGACCGCTCCTTCCTTTTATTTCGTGCGGTTACCTTTACCCCAGCCGACGATGATGAATCACGTTGATCAAGAAACAACCTGTTTTTATTCCAAGAGTTTCCGGGCACGGACACTTCGGCAGGCTCAGCGGAGTCCGCAGGTGCAAGGAAACGCCCAGCTTAATATTTAGTAGATGCCCGTATTTTACTCCCGTTGCCTGATGCTTTTTCTCTGTCTTGCCGCCTCACTGGCAGCAGTGAATGCGCAAAACATCAGAATTGACCAGGCTGATCAATCCGTATGCTCCGGTTCTTTCTATGATTCCGGAGGGCCGGGGGGAAACCATACGGCTCCGGGGACATCTAATGAGATCACCATCTGCCCGGGTAATGCGTCGGGCTCCTCCATTCAATTATCCTTTCAGACGATTGACATTCTGGGGGACCTGACTTTTTACAACGGTACTTCTACTGCTAACGATGAAATTGCCTTCATTGATTCTACTTTCAACGGGAATACCCTTGCCGTCAGAGCCAGCGCTGCGAACAGCTCTGGTTGTATTACGGTCAGGTTTGAGAACAATCTTTCCCAAACCGGCAGCGGATGGGTGGCCTCCATCAGCTGTGTTGTTCCCTGCCAGCCAATCGAAGCGGTACTCGTCAACACAACACCCGCTGCGGGGCCTGATGGCTATATTGATCTTTGCATTGGTGACCCAATCACTTTTCGGGGCAGAGGGGAATACCCTGAAAGCGGTACTGTCTACTCCCAAAGCGACGCCACCTCAACTTTTCTCTGGAATTTCCAGGACGGCACGACTGCCACTGGCCAGGTCGTCACCAAATCTTTTGACGAGCCCGGAGGGTACGTCGTCCAATTATTAATTGAAGATGACCGTGGCTGTAGCAATGCCAACCGTATCAGCCAACGAATACGGATCGCTCCCCCTCCGCTATTTAATGAACCAAACAACCTTCCGGCTTCAATTTGTGCGGGCGATGAACTGTCCCTCACGGTAAACGGCACTGGTGGTGGCACCCTTGATTTTACCCCGGAAACGCAGGAAATAAGCTTTAACACCACCCAAAGCTTTAGTGAAATAACCCCATTACCCGACGAAATCAACGTACCATTTTCCAGCCCATTATTGTTCTCCAATTTTGAACCTGGCCAGACCCTCGAAAATAGTGCTGACCTGGTGCGCATCTGTGCCAGTATGGAGCACAGCTATCTCGGTGACCTGAGAATATGGATCGTATGCCCGGACGGAAATCTGGTGGATCTACACACTTTTGATCGAAGCGCTACTGACCCCGTTCGGGGTCAATTATTGGGGATGGGAGATGAAGACACCTTAACCCCGGACGAGCCAGCTACCTATTGCTGGACGGCATCGGCTCCCCGCACCATGCGTGAGGTCATTCAGCAAGATGGTATTGTTGACGATGAAACCATGCCCTCCATCGATTACGCTCCGGAAGGCAACTTTGACAGCTTTGTTGGTTGTGAATTGAATGGCTTGTGGAATTTTATGGTTAATGACAGTATTCCAGTCGACAATGGATACATCTACTCCTGGTCCATTGAGTTCACCAGCAGCCTCTACCCCGATCAGGAGATCTTCACGGTCCCCATTGACAACCTCGCTTTCAAGAACACCAGCGATCTTGCTTTTTTCTCCCCCGATAGTATTGTCCTGGGTAATCAGAACCCCGGGCCAAAGACGGTAACCCTCATTTCGACGGATGACTATGGATGCGTTTTTGACACTTCCTACGTGTTTGACGTATTACCGCCTTATGATCCGGGCTGCCTTAGTTGTGGCCCGCTCGTCGCAAGGAACACGCTGGACACGGCCGTCTGCCTTGGGGAAGATTTTGAACCGAACGTTGTGGGCAACTTTAGTTCAGACACCATCATCACCTGGGAGTCAACCAACGACGATCCCTTCAGCAATAATCTTTACCGAAACGCCCTCAATGCTTACGAAGCGGACATTCGGATTACTAACCACTTCCCGGACAGAATCGATGATGCGACGGCTGATATCTTATCCGTCTGCGTCAACCTGGAAAACGAAGGCAACCTCTCCGACGTCACCCTGCTCCTCGTAGCTCCCAACGGGCGGTCCGTTACCCTCGTGGAACTGGAAGGAGGAAATGGTGACGACCTGATCGGCACCTGCTTCAGCCCGCTATCTACCACGGCCATTAGTTCTGGTAGTGCTCCCTATACCGGTACTTTCAGGGCCGAAGGCGGTGGCTGGAGTGTATTTAACACCTCCCCGGTAAACGGTACCTGGAGCCTTCAGGGATGGGATCGCGCCGGCAATGATATTGGTCGTTTTTTGAGCTGGTCCATTTCTCTGCGCTATGACCGGCAACCTACCTATAGCTGGACCCCCGTCAACGGTACGCTTTCCTGCACCGATTGCCCCAACCCTACCATTACCCCAACTGCCGCCGGAACTTATACCCTCGCTGTTTCCACCGCCGACGGTTGTACGGATCAGGCAACCGTAAACGTCAGCTTTAACGTACTGGATGTTACCGTAATGGAGCAGTTAACTGATCCGCTCTGCCCCGGAACGGCCACCGGTGCCATCACCCAGGCCGTTAGCGGGGCCAATGGCCCCTTCACCTACCTGTGGAACGATGGAAACCGTGACAAAGACCGAAGCGGCCTCATCGCCGGCCAGTACGACCTTACCATTACGGATAGTAATGGCTGTACGGACGAAGTCTCCTACAATTTAAGTGATCCGGACGTGCTATCAATTTCTTTGGATGAGGTAATTGACGTAAGCTGTAACGGAGGCTCTACCGGAGAGATTCGGGTAACCACCAACGGAGGCACCGCTCCCTTCACTTACCTCTGGGATGACCCCAACGCCCAGAACGGTGAAGATGCAGGAGCACTTACTGCGGGTATTTACAACTTACTGGTGAGAGACGCGAATATGTGTACGGCCACCTTCCAGGCTATCGTGGGAGAGGCGACGGCCCTTTCCCTTCAATTTCGGGATTACAACGTCAGGTGCCGGGGAGGAGATGACGGTCGTGCGGTTGTAATCGCCAGTGGCGGTAACGGCGGCTACACCTACAGCTGGCAGACGGGAGCCATGACGGATAGTATTTCAGGATTAGCGACGGGCAGTTACGAGGTAACGGTTACGGACCGCCTGAATTGCTCCATCACTGATTTGATCTTCATCGGCGAGCCAACCACCCCGATCACCGCTACGGTAACTCAGGATGAGCAGGGCTGCTTCGAAGCTTCCGCAAACCGGGCCACCGTTGCGCCCAGCGGAGGAAGCGGTGGGTATACTTTCCTGTGGAGTAATGGAGAGGCGACCGCCACGGCAATTGCCTTACCTTCTGGTAGCAACTCCGTTAGTATTACAGATTCAGGAGGCTGTGAAGAAGTGTTTAGCATAACGATCCAGGACCTGCCCGAACTCGTGGTTAACATACTGGCCACCGCCCCTAGCTGTAATGACCGCTCTGACGGGCAGCTTGGAGCAGTTCCCACTGGTGGAGCCGGAATGATAGAAAGCGATTACTCCTTCCTTTGGTCCACTACCGAATCCGGAGTAGTAATAACCAATGTTGCCGGTGATCAGATGTACAGTGTTACGGTTACCGGCCCCAGAGGGTGTTCGGGAGAAGCCGAACGCTTTCTCGCCGCTCCACCGCCCATTACTTTCACCGCCATGGAAGATCGGGTCGATTGCTTTGGTAATGCTACCGGTGGGTTAGCCCTCACAAACATTGCCGGCCCTAACGCAGGAGCCTTTCAAATACAGTGGGGTCCTGAAGCAGGCTCAAGTACCGACCCAACCATTACGAATTTACCCGCCGGCAGGTACCCACTTAGAATTACCGACGTAGGAAGCTGTACCGTGGATACGGTATTGACCATCACGGAGCCCGCTGAGCTTTTACCCAGCATCACCCAAATTGACGTTAGCTGTAATGGAGAAACGGACGGCCGGATTTCCGTAACGGGAACCGGCGGTACGGGCAACTATCAGTTTGCCTGGAGCAATGGAAGTATCCAGAACCAGATCACGGGTCTTGCGGCCGGTGTATACACCCTGACGCTTTCCGATGATAAGGCTTGTGAGAACATTACCAGTCTGATGGTTACCGAACCGGCTCCGGTGGGCATTTCCGCCGCCAGCACTCCGGTTCTTTGTTTGGGTGAAAACACGGGATCGATTACCGTTACCGGATCGGGAGGCAGGCCTCCATACCTGTTCGGCCTGGACAACCAGGGGGTTACCCGTAATAATACCTTCATCGGTTTGTCAGCGGGAGACTACGTAGCCATCGTTCAGGACAGTGCCGGCTGCCAGATCAGCACCAGCATTACGGTGGTAGACGGGCCTGCTTTTTCCGTGGATTTGGGGGATGATGTAGAGATCATCTTCGGTGACAGCCTCCGGCTGATGCCCGATGTTGTTGGCGGTATCGACACCCTCAACTACGATTGGCGGGGTGCCTACCCGGGCACACTTTCCTGTACGGATTGCCCGGAGCCTTCGGCCCGGCCGGAGTATGAAATAGACTATGACCTGAGAATCACGGACAGTGATGGATGTGTGGCCGAAGACCGGTTCCGCGTCAGTGTGAGAAAAATCCGGGAAGTAGCCGTAGCGACCGGATTCAGCCCTAATGGTGATTCGGCCAACGACGTGCTGTTCGTTCAGGGGCGCCCGGGAACGCGGGTGATCAGTTTTGCGGTATACGACCGATGGAGTAACCTTCTGTTTGAAGAAAGTGAATTCGAGGTTAATGACGATTCACGCGGCTGGGATGGAACCCACAAAGGTGAGCCCGTAAATGCAGGAGTCTACATCTATCGAATGGTGATCGAATACGAAGATGAGTCCCAGGAAACCCTGGCGGGAGAAACGACCCTCATCCGCTAATGATCACATTGTTTTATTCGCTTTAAAAGCTAATCCCCCTTGAAGAAGAATTACGCTACACGCTTACTTTTTGCGCTTCTGATGCTGCCTTTTCTGGCGCATACGCAGGATGCAAGGTTCGCTCAAATGGCAGCCTCTCCCCAGCTGATCAATCCGGCGATGACGGGCATGATGGCCGGAGAGTTACGGTTTACGGCCAATTACCGGGCCCTGTACGGAAGTATACTCGATAGCGAAGGCTACCGCAGCATCGGTGCCGGAATAGAATTGAGGAGGCCCGCCGGCAATGGCAACTTCTTCGGCATCGGTGCCCAGCTTCAGCGGGATGAGGCGGGCAGCAGTGAGTTCATCCGTAGCCAGGGCCTGATCGGCGTCAGCTATCAGCAGCACATTGGCGGTTCCCGGCGCAGGGGCGTTGCGCATTACCTGAGTGGTGGTGCTCAGCTTGGTGTTGGGCAGCGGGGGTTCGACTTCAACAAGCTGTGGTTTTCTCAGCAGTACTTCGTAGACAACACCACCCGGGAGGCATTTCTGGACCAGAGCCGCGCCTCCGGAGAACTCTACGGTGGCCGGGGAGCGGGAACCTACCTGGACGTCAACGCCGGCCTGGGCTACTTCGGTAGCTTTGGCGAGCGGATGGGCGCTTACTTTGGCGTCGGTGTTTTCCACCTCACCCAACCTAATGTTTCGCCCCTGCCGGGGCTTACGGACCAGCTTGACCAGCGCTTCGTCATTCACGGGGGTGGAGAACTACCATTGGGCAGAGGAGATATGAGTTTCCTTCCCGCCGCACGGATTATGCTGCAGGGGCCAGCCTACGAGGCACTATTTGGCTCAAACGTACGCTATACCGAAGGACGCTGGAAAGAGGTAGCCCTGCGGGCGGGCCTATGGGGACAAATAAGTAACCAGACCGGTGATTCTCCCGGATTTACCGCCTGGATCGTCTCCGTTGGTCTGGAAACAGAACGACTGCAGTTTGGCGTCAGCTATGACCTGGCCGTTGGTGACCTCAACACAGTAGCCAACAGCCGTGGCGGCTGGGAGATAAGCATGATCTACGTGCTGCCGGCAAGCTATCGCCAGAAGGTGATCTGCCCGAAGTTCTAAAACAAACACAGCGGGCTTCTTCACCCTGCTCCTTTTACCCCACCCTCCGGGGGCCGGCGCGCAGCGCCGAACGGGGGTGTTTGCACCCGCGTGCGCGCCACAAACTCCCCCAGCCCAGCCAGACCACACAATTCGGTGAAAAAGGAGAAGGCCACTCTTTCTCTACCCTGAACTGAGTATTTATCTTGCCTGAATGACAATTACCAGTCAAAACGCTTTAAAATTTAACGCCATCAAGTCATATCTTTGCCATCTACACTTGAACAACACCCGGGTCTTTCCATCGTAATTTCAATTTTCATCAGTCAATTGCTGACTTTTGCCCCCGGTTTTCGTCTGACTTTCACATCCCCGGTCTAACACATGAACATGAAATTTTCGCTCATCGTCCTGGTGTCGCTCTTCTGTACCCTCTCTATGTATGGCCAAACCTTCGAAATTATCGTTTTCGATAAGCCAGAGGAATACGAACTCGACGTAGACGGACAACAGGAGATCATGCTGAATATCTCCGGGTTTCAGGCAGGGGAAAAATATGGTATCCGGCTGCACAATCAACCAGGAAATATCGTCTTTGACTTCGGCACTTTCCCCAACGGAACGGAACGGCTAACACCCGGTTTTCTTAGTGGCGTCGCTACAGAAGAGAACATTAGCATTTGTGTGAGTGAGTTGCTTGATGGCCCGGGAAAGCTGACGCTCACCTTGATAAAGGATAATACTTCCGGCATTCCAAAATCAGTTGCCTCTGACCTGGTCATTACCCCCAGCACTGATGCAGATTTCATGTTAAATTCCGTATTTAGAAATCAGAATTGCTTCGAATTATACAATGCGCAAACGACGGGTGGGGTCAGGATGCTGGACAGTGGCGTTCAGGCCACCCAAACCGGCATATTTGAAGGCGGGGGAGATATCTTTGGTATTGAGAGAGGTATAATTCTATCTACAGGAAAAGTACAGGATGCCAGAGGTGCCAATTCTGACTTGCCCGCCTCGCAGATTTATGTAGGCATCAACCAAGATCGTGACACTGATGCTGCTTCCCTGATTGACAATAACAAATGTGGAGTGACTACAATAGACCAACCCTGTTATTCTGATGTAGCGACCCTTTCTTTCGACTTCGTACCCACTACTACAACCGTTTCTTTCAATTACGTCTTTTTTTCTGAGGAATACTGTGGTGACTATAATTTCAACGATGCTTTTGGTTTCTTTATCCAAGGCCCGAACATAGGAATAAACGGCAGGGACAACATTGCAGTAATTCCGGGCACTGACCTTAAAGTGAACACCGTCAACCTTAATTTTACGGACTATCCTGAGTTGTTAGTAGACAATACCGGACTACTCCTTTCTAATCCTGACAAGTGCAATACAACGGGACCGATAGACACTACCCTGTTTAACAGTACGAAGTACAACGGCTTTTCAAAAAAAATCCGCGTGACCGCTGAGGTAACTCCATGCGAAACTTATACCCTGAAAATGCTCGTGATGGATGGTACGGATTTTGGCGACCTCGACTCCGGCATCCTCCTCGAAGCCGGTTCCTTCACCGCCGGTCTTATCTCCGACCCGGAGCCCTCCGTACAGGGTGTTGCCGGTGCCGTTAACCCCGTGGAAGGTTGTGATACGGCTTCCATCACCTTCCGGCGGTTATTCTCCGACTCAACTGACGTAGCCGAGCCGCTGGCCGTAAACTACAACCTGATCACCACGGGCCTTGGACTGAACCTGGCCGACGAAGGTCTTGATTTTGACCTTCCTACTCCCCCCTTCATCATCCCCCCCGGTGACACCGTTGGCACCCTCAAAATCCCCATCCTGGCCGATGCCCTGGCCACGGAAGGCATTGAAGCCTTCGTCATTAAGTACGACGGCACCTGTAATTGTGATCAGAACCGGGACACCTTCTACATTCAGGACGCCGTCAACCTCGAGGTTGACCTTAGCCCGGGCCAGGTCCTCTGCGCCGGCGAAGAGCTCGTTCTGGAAGCCGACGTTACGGGTGGCAAACCAAGATATACTTTCCAATGGCCGGACGGCCAGGATACCAGCCGGGTGACTTACACGTCTACCGGACGCGACACCACCATCCGGTTAATGGTAACGGACAGCTGCGGTTTAACGGGCATCGACTCTATCCAGATCACGGCACCTGCGGTTTCCGCCACTACGTCTGGCGACTTCTCACTCTGTAACAACCCGACCGCCACCGTTCCCATTGACGTAGAAGGGACCGCACCGTTTAATGTACGCCTTCGCATTGATTCCAGCGGCACCGTCCGGGAAGTAGATCTTGTGGTTACTCAGGACACCAACCTGGTCTTTGACTACCCGGCTGACGTGAGCATCGTCTCGGTAACGGACGATTCAGGGTGTGGAGGTTCCGCTACCGGCATGGCCAGGATCCAGTCCGGCGACGTAGAAGTTATGGACACGCTCACCGATCCTGATTGTTCTATGAACAACGGAAACATTGTACTTACCGTGACGGGGGGTAATGCCAGTTATTCTTTCACCTGGGCGGATGACGCCAGTGAAACGGGGGGCACCCGGAGTAATCTGGGAATGGGCAGCTATAGCGTAGACATCGCCCCGATCAGTGACCCAACTTGTCCGGAGACCTTCATCTTCAACCTCAACGCTCCGCCCGCGCTGGTCCTGGACTCCATCAGTTACCTGCGGCCCGACTGCCCCGGGGAGACCCTGACGCTCGCACCGGTTGTTTCCGGAGGCACTGCCCCCTACGAATTTACGTGGCCCGACAGCCTGACGACGGACAGCCTGCTGACCGTCACGGCCCTGGCGGGTACGAACACCTATCCTCTTGTGGTAAGGGACGCCTGCGGCGTAGAAGTTTTCGGATCGGCAAGTGTTGATCTGTCGGCGTTTTCCGTAGCGTTAGATGGTCGCTATTCCCTGTGTAACGATGATCCCGTCCTCGTCCCCCTCACGCTTACCGGCCCCGCCGGCACGTATTCGGTAGAGATTCGTACGGATTCAGGCGGCGTGAGCCAGCTGGATACCCTGATGCTATCAGCTGGCGTAACCAACATTCCATTTTCCACGACGGCGACCATAACGGTAATCAGCATCGAAAACGCTGCGGCTTGTACCGGAGAGATAATTGACGGGCAGGCGACGGTAGTAGATCCTGACTTACGATTTAACCACGCCGTCGCCCAGGTACTTTGCCGGGGACAGGCAACGGGTAGCATTGTGCTGACCGACCCGGGCAACGTTGCGGTAACTATTGCCTGGTCCGACGGCGGCAGCACCAGCGGTAACCGCACGGGGCTGGCCGCCGGCATGTACACCGTAACCATTACGGACGCGATGGACGCAAGTTGCTCCATCGATACGACCTTTAACATCATCGAGCCCGCTGCGCTGAGCGTAACACTGGCCAATGGCGGACTTTCCTGTCCGCTGGCCAACGACACCATCATCGCGACGGTAATGGGTGGCACGCCGCCCTATACTTTCCTTTGGCGGGACAGCCTGACGACCGATAGTCTGCTGCCCGTCTTCGTCGGCGGTGGCAACACCAGCTACACCCTGGAAGTAACGGATGCCTGTATGGTCACAGAAACTGCTACTTCTGATTACAGTTTTGAAGACGTCAGAGCTTCCATTGGTGGCACCTTTGGCGTTTGTAATCCGCCCTTCAACGTTGACGTGCCGTTCACGCTCACCGGAAGTATCGGTTATGAGCTGGACATACTGGAGAATGGTGTCCCCCGCACCCTGTCCCTGACCGGTAGCACGACCGTCAACTATACCCAGGCAACGACCATCGAACTGGTGGCGGTAAGGGGAAGCAACGGCTGTGATGGCATCATCAGCGGTATGGCCCGGGTAATTGACGCGGACTTTATGGTGACCTCCGGCACTACCAACGTTAGCTGTGCCGGCGGCAGCGACGGTGCCTTTAACCTTACGGTGAACGGCGACCCGACGGCCTACTCCTATGATTGGGCAACGCCCGGACTGAGTGGTGCCAACCCTTCCGGCCTGCCAGCCGGTAACTACCCGGTGCGCATTACGGACCTCTCCCCCAGTGCCTGCTTCTTTGATACCATGTTCGTGATTGCGGAGCCAGACGTGCTGCTGGCCGCCGAAGTAACGGCACTACCTAACTGCCCCGGCGAATTGCTCGACCTGGCGGTAGAGGTAAGCGGTGGTAGCCTGCCCTATTCCTTCAATTGGGAAAACGGCGGTGGCTCCGACAGCCTTTACCAAATAACCACCTTACCTGGCGTAAGCCGTTACCCCGTGGTGGTGACGGACAATTGCGGGCTTGTGGCCAATGATACCGTTACCGTTATTCTTGAAGACGTCCGGGCAGCCATCAGTGGCAACTTCTCGATTTGTAACGCTCCCTTTAACGTCGATGTGCCCCTTACGTTGAGTGGCAGTAACCGCTACGAGATCGTTATCCGTGAAAACGGCGTAGACCGTGCAATGGTAGCTACCGGAGATACCCTTTTGAATTATACAGCAGAGACGACGGTCCAGCTCATTTCGGTGATGGGAATCGGCAATTGCCCCGGTATGGCCGGAGGGATTGCCAACGTAACCGACGCGAACTTCAGCGTGGTACCCAACGTGACGAACATCAGCTGTACCGGAAGGCCGGAAGGAGCCATCAGCCTAGTGGTTAATAACAATAATGCAGTATACTCCTTCAGCTGGGATCGCGCCGGGCTCAGTGGCCCATCCGTTAGTAACCTGACGGCGGGTACCTACAGTCTGACGGTAACAGAAACGGCAGCTACGGCCTGTGTTTGGGATACGACGTTCATCATTTCTGAACCTGCTTCCGCCATCAGCCTGCAACAAGACAGTAGCAGGGATGAATCCTGTACGGCCCTGGCCTTCGCCAGTGCGGACTACAGCGGAGGAACCGGCCAGCTTACTTACCGCTGGAGTAACGGGACGATGGGCAACGTACTCGGCGAAGTATCCGCCGGAATGTATGAACTATCCGTTACCGATGAAAACAACTGTGAGATCGTACAGAGCTTTAACCTGCAGGATCGCAGGGTGACGGTACTTGCACGCATCTCCGCCGACGCTTCTGAACTGAGCTGTAACCAAACCACTTTAGAGATCAGGGCCCAGCAAAACACCCAACCGGTAAGGTGGGAATGGACGGACGAAGATCAGGACATACTCGGTACCGACAGGTTGCTAAGCATCACGGAACCTGGCCGCTACTTCGTCTCCGTTTTTGATCCGGCCAGCAACTGTACGGAAACAGATTCTATTGACATTGGCGAGAGTGCGGACCTCATCATGCTGGAGCTACCGGCTAACAGTCCGCTGACTTGTGTCGATCAGGTTATTGACCTGACCGTGAGCCACCCTGCGTACACTGATCCGGTTACTTACGAATGGCGCGTCAACGGAGGTGGCATAATTGGTACTGACGCGATCCTGCCGATGGTAAGTACGCCCGGCAGCTACGAAGTAGCGGTTATTCGGGATGATAATGGTTGCCGCTCCGTAGCGACTACGGAAGTGGCCATTGACCAGGACCCGCCGGTGGTGAGTGTTCCCAACCCGACCATCACGCTTGATTGCCGGCTGCCCGACGTAGCCATTGCGGTGACGGCCAGCGGGCCTAACCGTTTCGACTGGTCCTCGGCTGGCGGCAACTTCACTGCTGCTGTTACGGAAGTCAGCACCCGCGTTGATCGCCCCGGAAATTATACTGTTCTGGTAACGGATACCCTGAACGGATGTACGAGTATGGCCAGTGTAAATGTTGTGCAAAACGGCGCTACGCTTATTCCCCTGGCGGGCAACGACCAACCACTGATTTGTGATGGTGCCGGTACACTACTGACTGGTAATTTCTCGCCGAGACTCAACGGTTCTACCGGTCGCTGGTATGCGCCCGATGGCCGGGTCATCAGTGAAGCTACCCGGGCCTTTGCTCAGGAAGCTGGCGCCTTCGTCTTCGAGGCGATTCACCCGGGGTCTGGATGTAGCTCCTTCGATACCATGATGGTTGTTTCAGAAGCTCCCACTGCCGTTTCTTACGCTATCCAGCAGCCTCCCTGTCCGGAAGTTGGTGGCCGCGTGTTCGTTTCTGGTGTAACGGGCATGCACCCTCCCTATGAATTCAGCAGCCCGAACGGAGATCCGGAGCCCTTTGGCACCGGCGTTCGGGGCTTGCCCGAAGGAAGTAACATTCTGGTGGTGACCGATGCACTTGGCTGTGAGTTGAGAGACACCTTCCTCATCTTTGCCTCCAATGAATTTACCGGCGTGGCCGATGATGTTTCTGTCGGCCTTGGTGAAGAAGCGACACTTGGCGTTGAGACGAACCGGGGCGACGGAGCGCTGGTGCAATGGACATGGACAAACATCAGTGATTCAACGGCCTGCCTCAACTGCCCCGATCCACGGGTCAGTACGCTGGAATCATTCGTAGCCCTGCTTACCGTGGTAGATTCCAATGGTTGCGTGCTCGAACTCCGGCAAAACGTATTTGTGACGGAACAGGAGCTCGTGTATATGCCCACCGCTTTCAGCCCGAATAACGGCGACGGCGTCAACGACATCTACACCGTATTTGGCAACGCTGAATTTGTTACCAACGTTAAAGCCTTCCGCATCTTCGATCGCTGGGGCAACCAGGTATACGACAACGAGAACTTCCTCGTCAATGATCCTAACTTTGGCTGGGATGGCTTTCACAACGGTGAGAAAGCGGCGGCTGGTGTGTACGTCTTCAGCGTGGAAGTTGAATTCTATGACAACACCACTGAGGTGATCCAGGGAAGCTTTACGTTGGTGCGGTAGGGCAATGTATTTACAGCTCCTGCTTACCTTTGCGCAAAATTCCATTCCCATGCGAAAAGCTTCCTCCATTTTAATGGCGTTGTTACTGGCTTACTGTTGCGTTGCCTGTTCTTCAACTGAGCCCGAAACGGCGGAAGAAACCATCCTCTCCAAGACGATCGAGGGAGGAGACTCAACGGCCAGCGTTACGAGCCTGGAGTACCTCGAACTCGACCTGCCCGAGCGCCATTACGTTGTGTTCCGGCAAGATCTCTCCCTGCTGGACATGAACGGTTTTCTGGGCATGGAAAGCGAAGTGCTGGACAAAGCGGCTAAAGAAGCCAGGCTGAAAACCACCGGCCCCGCTACCAGCCTCTTCTATGAGTGGGATACCGACCGTGGCTGGGGAGATGCCGCCGTGGCCCTGCCCGTTGCGGCCGGGACGAGCCTCCCTCCCTACGTTACCATCGCCCTGCCGGCGCAAAAAGCAATTGCGCTCGACCTCGACGGGCCTTATGACGGGCTCTCCGCCATGCACTACGCGCTTGACGCAGAACTCAGGCGGAGGGGCCTCGTGGCCAGTAAGCCCAGCATTGAAGAATACCCCGTTGGTCCGCTGGACACGAAGGACCCGTCCAAATTTAAAACCCGCCTGATCTACACTTACGAAAACGCTGAGAAATGACCCGCCAGGAACTATTTGCCCGGATCCGGGAAAAGCAAAGCTTCCTCTGCGTTGGCCTTGATGCTGACCCGAAGAAAATGCCCCCCCACCTGAACGGCGACGTGCTTGCATTCAACCGTGCCATTATCGACGCTACCCGGGATCTGTGCGTCGCTTACAAACCTAACACTGCTTTCTACGAAGCGCTGGGGCTTGACGGAATGCGCATCCTCAAAGAGACCATTGCTTACATCGGGGACGATCACTTCGTCATTGCGGACGCCAAGCGCGGAGACATCGGTAACACCAGCCGCTACTACGCCAGCTTTGCCTTCAACACGCTGGGAGCGGACGCCATCACGGTAGCCCCATACATGGGCGCTGACTCCGTAGAACCCTTCCTGGAGTACGATGGCAAGTGGACCATTCTGCTGGCCCTTACCAGCAACAAGGGCAGCCAGGACTTTCAGCACGCCAGTCAGGATGGCGGTACTCCTCTCTACGCCAAAGTGATGACCCGGGCAACTGACTGGGGCAGCGCAGATCAATTGATGTTTGTCTGTGGCGCCACCAAAGCAGAGAAATTTGCGGAGTTGAGAGCACTTACGCCCGACCATTTTTTCCTCGTGCCCGGCATCGGTGCACAGGGCGGAGACCTGGAGGGCGTCTGTAAAAACGGAATGAATGATCATTGCGGGCTTCTTGTCAACAGTAGCCGGGGAATTCTCTATGCCGGTCAGGATGAGGACTTTGCCGCAGCCTCCCGTGCAGCTGCACTATCGCTGCAAACACAGATGGCAGAAGCATTGAAAAATTATCTTCCGTAAAAGTTTTTCCTTCATCGGGAACTATTTACCTTTGCGTCGCTTTATTACGAAGCACGAATTCAGCTGAGTCAAGCCCATTCAGATGGTGATTGTAGCTCAGTTGGTTAGAGCGCCGGATTGTGATTCCGGAGGTCGCCGGTTCGAGACCGGTCTTTCACC
>ENA-ORXT01001975-ORXT01001975.1-marine-metagenome-genome-assembly--contig:-NODE-1975-length-25842-cov-4.849330_pt1 | contig 25842 bp, 22 predicted proteins | sample MGYA00237868_ERZ511482 | MGnify/ENA metagenome assembly ERZ511482
GCAGCAGAGTTGATGGTGCATCACGCAGCGCAGGCATTTGATACAGGCGGCGATATTGGCGAACTTGCCAATATGTCCAAACTGCTCGCCTCAGAGGCAAGCTGGGCGGCGGCGGATATGTGTGTGCAAACGCATGGTGGATTTGGGTTTGGCCCGCTCCACGTTTTACACCTCCGAGGAAATTTGTCGCTTCTCCGCTTCGCTACGAATCTCCAAATATACCTCGGAGGTGAAAACGGCTAACGCCCGCTCCGGCACCACGGTTTCTTCGCTCATTTCCCCGCACCCGCGACCCCGCCCAAAAAAACTCCACCTATTCACTAACGCCCACCCCACCCACGGTGCTAACCCCCATGAAAGCCCGATCTTGGGCGCGACCGTTTCACCCGATTAACCCACCCTAAGTGCCGTCCATCCCGCCAGATACCGCCGCTTTGATCGCCGCCTGCCGGGCCGGTGACCGCCGTGCGCAGGAGGCTTTTTACCGACGGCATTACCCGCGCCTGCTGCCCATCGTGCTGCGCTACATCAAGGGCCGTGACGCCGCCGTCGACGTGCTCAATCGGGCGATGATGCGCATCTTCGATTCGCTGCCCGCTTACCGCGAAGAAGACAAACTGGAAGCCTGGACGGCTACCATTACCCGCCGCACCGCGCTCAACGTGATCCGCGACGAAGGGCGCGCCCAACGCCGTTTTCAACCCAAGGAGTACGACCCGCCGACCTCCGTGGCCAACGCCGCGCTTGACCGCCTCAACGCCGAAGACATCCTCAAACTGCTGGATGCGCTGCCCGATTACCTGCGCCTCGTGTTCAGCCTCGCCGTATTCGACGGCCTGCCCCACGCCGAGATCGCCGCCGAACTCGACATCACCGTAGTGGCCAGCCGCTGGCGCCTCGCCAAGGCGCGCGAACTGCTGCGCGACCGTTACCAATCCGTTCACCGCATCAATGAATCCTTGTTATGAGCCATTCGGAAGAGCAGAAGTGGGAAAACCACTGGCGGGCGGAACTCGACGCGCACGCCCCCGCGCCGCTACCGGGCGACTGGACGGCGATGAGCGCGTCGCTGGACGCCACGCCCGGCCCGACGCCGGAAACCCCTACGCCCGCACCGAGCCCGACGGGCGGGAGCCTCCCCGGCTGGCTGACGTGGCCGGTCATGGCGGGCGCATTGATCGTTACGCTGGGGGTGGGTATTTGGCTGGGGAACATCACCGCGCCGGGTAGTAGCTACGCCGCCGCGCCCGTTGTCGCCGATAGCGTACCGGTAAATTTCCGAAGTGATTTTCCCGCCAGTTACCGCCTCCGCCAACCCGGCCACCACGATCACAATGGCGTACCGAACGATACCGTGTGGCACCAGCGAAGGCTGCGGCTGACCGGCCCGGAAATCACCCCCGGGGTACGGATCGATACCTTTTACCTGATCAACGGCCGGGGAACGGTGGACCAGGTGAGCTTGCAGCGGGTAACTTTCCGCCAAGTGTACGATACGGTGTATCTGCTGGACGAATACGGCAGTCTGCGCGGCATCGGACGTATCGATACGAGCGAGGTCATCATCGAACGTAAGACCTTATCGACCCCGGTTCCGCTTAACTCCATGCCGTCGCCCGCCGAGCGAGGGCCGGATAGAACGAAAGCGGATCGCTCACCCGCCGTAATCGAAGCGCGGTTGTTGCCGCCCACCGCCCGCCCTGGCGGCACCTCCCTCGCCCCCGCGCCGCCCGTCGGCCTGGCCGCACCCGGGCGGGGATTGCGTTACCGGAGGCCTGATAAATCCCGCGAGATCCTGGATCTGACGCGCCCCACGCAACCCTGGACCATTCAACCTCTGCCCGCCTACGGCCCGCCGATGATCATCCGTGACCGGCCGGCTACTTACCTGCGGCCGGGGACGCGGCTGACCCCCGCGCGGCGACCGAAGAAACGTCCGCCGTTAATCGATAACGGCCATTTCCCACCCATTCGCAAACGCTTTTAACCTGTACCCAATGGATAAATTTTACCCGACGCGCCTGATGGCGGTCCTGCTTCCGCTCATCTTCGCGCTACCCATCGGGGCGCAGACGCTGGACTTGAAAAACACCGCGTACACCTTCCGCTACGGCGAGGCGGTGGACGTCAACGGCAACAACCCGTTCAGTAATTTTCGCAACGATATGGGCGGCCGGCAGCTGGAAGTGGAACTTGAAACGCGAACGTCGAAATCCGTCAGTTTCTTCGCCTCGGTATCGCACCTGTTGGTGACCTCACGCAACCGGGGGCGAGGATTCGGCAGTGGCGGTTCCGCGCTGCGGGCGTCCGGTGCATCTTCGACGCGCAACAGCCAGTTGTACCTGAACCTCGGCGCGCAATACAACCTGCAGTTTGAGGGGGCCAATCTGAGTTTCGGGCTGGGGGCGGGCATCGGCGGGTCCATCTATTCGGTTTACTACGACAATGCCTCCATTGACCGAAACGAGGAGGCGCCCTATCGGCCGCCGGCGTTCAATGGGGTAGTGAGGGACCGGGCCAATACGGTCCTCCTGGCGCGGGCGTTTGCGCGCGTCACTTACACCCGCTGGTTTTCCCGCCGCTTCGGCCTGAGCGTGGGGGCCGAGACATCATTGGCGACGCACCTGGTGGGCGGAGACACCAGTTTTGGTTTTCCGCGCTACAATAATGCTGCTTCGCGCGATCGATTCGGATTGCCGTCCTCGCTAAACGTCAGCCCTTTTGGCGTGCGTACGGACTTAAACATCGAAGACCTTTATGTCACCGTGCTTTCGCTCGGTATCACCTCAAGATTTTAACCCCATGCGAACGCTACTATTTTGCTGCTTTTTTGCGACCGCCTACGCCCTCTCCGCCCAGCCGGAACTTCATTTCATCGCCGACGGCGGGGTGCTGTATCTTCCCCGTACGTCGGGCGAACTGCGCTTTAACCAGTCGAACCTTGGCAAGACCGAAGGGCGGCCGTTTGGCTTCGGCGCGGGGCTGGCCCTGCGGTTCGCGAAGCCCGAAGGGAAACGGAACGTGACGGTGGGGCTTACCCACGGTTTCGCGCGGGCGCGGGAGCTACGCGCCAATTATCGCTTTCTGGACTTTACCGACGAGGCGTTGACGCGCACCGTCATCGCGCAGGTAGAACTTCAAAGCTTTTCCTACTGGCAAGTGTCGGTACGAAGCGACCTGCTGACGATCGAGCGGTTGGGCGGGCTGAGCCTGTTCGCCGGTTCTTCCCTGCAATGGATCAGCAAGTACCGCCACCACCTCGTCATTGCCGAAATACTGAACGACGAGACGCAGCGGCCCCGGTTGCCGTCAGAAAGCTTCCGGGTGAGCGGCGGGGAACTGCTGCGCGGTACGGTGGGTAATGATTTCAAGATGGAGGATAAACTGATCACGCCCTTCAACGCTTCCATCGACGCGGGCATCGCGACCTCGGGCGCGAACGGGCGGCAGCTGACGCTGAGCTTTCACGCTTACCTGCGCCCGGCGTTCGACCGGGAGGTGTACCAGGAACAGTTGGGCGGGGAGCAGATGTTTGCGGTGAAGCTGGGGCTGCGGGGGCGGATCAGGTAGTCTTTTAGTCCAGAGTCCGTGACGCGGGTAGCGACTCCCGACTCCCGACTACCCGACTCCTGACCAAGCCCCTCGGCCATCGTATTCTGACGTAACAAATACAAGCTGTACACTTCCGCCCGCCCCCTTCGTCCTTATCTTCGCGCTTCTTCTTTCGCAGACTCCCCAAGCACCATGCGCGTTACCGACTATTTTGACCAGGCCAACGGCTCCACCCTCATCAGTTTTGAAGTTTTGCCCCCGCTCAAGGGCGGCAGCATGCAGGCGATCTTCGATACGCTCGACCCGCTGATGGAGTTCAAGCCGCCGTTCATCGACGTGACCTACCATCGGGAGGAATACGTGTACAAAAAGCGCGCGAGTGGCTACTACGAGAAGGCCAGCATTCGTAAGCGGCCGGGTACCGTCGGTATCTGCGCGGCCATCATGCATCGCTACGGCGTGGATGCCGTGCCGCACCTGCTCTGCGGCGGCTTCACGAAGCAGGATACGGAAAACGCCCTGATCGACCTCGGTTTCCTGGACGTGCAAAACGTGCTCGCGTTGCGCGGTGACGCCCGTAAATTCGAGGGAAAGTTCATCCCCGAAAAAGAAGGCCACCACTACGCCAGCGACCTGGTGGAGCAAATCGCCGCCATGAACAGCGGCCGTTACCTCGATGACCTGACGGATACCAGCGAAGGCAGCCACACCAATTTTTGCATCGGCGTGGCCGGTTACCCCGAAAAGCACTTCGAGGCGCCGAACATGGAGATCGACCTGCGCTACCTCAAGGCCAAGGTCGACGCCGGCGCCAATTACATCGTCACGCAGATGTTCTTCGACAATGAGAAGTACTTCCGCTTCGTCGACGCCGTGCGCGCGGCGGGCATCGACGTTCCCATCGTGCCCGGCCTCAAGCCACTGACCAAGTTGTACCAGCTCAACTCCATCCCCCGCCTCTTCTACATCGACCTGCCGGACGACCTCGTCAAAGGCATAACCGACGCTAAAAACGCCGAAGCCCGCCGCCAGGTCGGCATCGAGTGGTGCATCGCCCAGAGCAAGGAACTCAAGGAGCGCGGCGCGCCGTGCCTGCACTACTACACGATGGGAGACAGCTCGACGATACAAGCGATTGCGAAGGCGGTTTATTAGTAGTGTAGTAATGTATTTTTGTAGTAATGTAGTACCGTCGTTGTAGGCGTGGCAGGTGTAGCATTTTGCCTAGCCCGCCTAGCCCGCCTAGCCCGCCTATCACATGCGGTAGCACTACATTACTACAAAACTACAAAACTACAGTACTACACTACTCCCAAATAGACCGCAGCGCAAAGCCCGTCGCACCAATCACTTCCGCCCCTTCGTCCGTGAATGTCGCCATTTTCGTGAACCCGTCTTCCGGAAAGAACAGTTCCGTCACGACCGTCGCGCCGTCGTCGGCGAAAAGTTCGGCGGAGGCGACGTCGAGGAAAAGGTGCAGGGTCAGGGTGTCGCTGGTGGAATTGCGGGGCGCGACGCCGGAGGGTTTTCCGAATTCATCGGAGAAGGGGTAGGTGCCGCCGGTGCGGTCGCTGAAAAATTGCCCGGTCGCCGCGTCGTAGCCGATGCGGTAGCGGTCACCGCCTTCGTTGGTGAGTTCGAGGCCGGCCTTGCCGCTGAAATCAGGGGATAGTTTGAACGACAGCATGATTTCAGTGGGCGCGGTCGCGGGTGCGGCGGAAAGGTCATTAAAGGCGTTGGCGCGTAAACTCCGCAGTTCTTCCACCGGCGTGGAAAATACCCGCTGGCCTTCCCCCTCACCGCGCAGGGTGAGCTCGCGCGGCAGCGTCATGGCGCTCCGCCAGCCGAGGGTGGGCACCTGCTGGGCGTAGAGCCAGTTGCCGAGCCAGCCCATGAAGAGCGTACGCCCGTCGGCGTCGGGGACGTTGCCGAAGGTGACCCCGGCGTAGTTGTCGCGGCCGTAGTCGAGCCAGATGCCGCGCTCGTCCGGGTCGGCGGCCAGGAAGTCGTCGTCCGCCGTGAACGTCCGCCCGTCGAAGTCGCCCACGAAGTACATCGTCGCCGAGCCGCCGTTGATGCCGCCGGGGTTGGTACTCACCAGCAACACAAAGCGTTTCTCGCCCGTCGTCCGGTTGGTCATGGGGATCAGGTCGGGGCATTCCCAAACGCCGTCGTGGCTACCGATGCCCGCGCCGAAGCTGCTCAGGTATTCCCAGTTCTCCAGGTTCGGCGAGCCGTAGAACATGATGCTGTCGCGCGCGGCCAGGGCCATCACCCATTGCCCGGTCGGGGCGTGCCGGCTGACCTTGGGGTCGCGCCAGTCGTAGATGTTGTCGACGTTGGGCATCACGGGGTTGCCCGCGTATTTGGTGAAAGTGCGGCCCTTGTCGAGGCTGTACGCGATGGCCTGGTACTGGTGGCGGGAGCCGACGTCGTACTTCCCCGCCGCGAAAGAGGCCTTCTCCATGTCCATATCGTGGTAGGTGTAGATGGCCACCAGGGGGTCGATGCCGTCCCGGCCGAAGCCGCTCGTGTTATCGCCGTCCACCACCGCGCTGCCGGAGAAGATGTAGCCGAGGCTGTCCGGGTAGAGCGCAATCGGCAGGTGCTCCCAGCTGATCATATCTTTGGAGACCGCGTGGCCCCAGTGCATCGGCCCCCAGACGGTGCTGTCGGGGTAGTGCTGGTAGAAGAGGTGGTACTCGCCGTCGTGGTAGACCATGCCGTTGGGGTCATTCATCCAGCCGCTGGGCGGGCTGAAGTGAATCCGGGGTCGGTAACGCTCCTGGTAATCGGTGGTGGCCGGGCCGGGGAGGTTGGCGGCCGGGTCGGCCATGGCCTCGTCATCGGCCGGCGGGGTGGGGTCCCCGCAGGCGGTGAGGGCGAAGAGGAGGGCGAGGGTAGGGAGGAAGTAGTTCATAGCAAATAAGTGGTGGTGGGGCTGGGCACCGGGTGTAACTGACTTGCGGGCGGTTCGCCCTGCGATTATCTCAATCGCTAACGGATCAGGGTTTTTTCGAGTTCTTCGAGTGGAACGCCCTTGGTTTCGGGCATCATGCGCCAGACGAAGAGCAGCTGGAGGCACATCATGAAGGCGAAGAAGCCGAAGACGGGAGCCGTGCCGATCTTGGTGAACAGGAAGGGCACCATGGACGGGATGACGGCCGCCAGCACCCAGTGCACCGAGCTGCCGAAAGCCTGCCCCCGCGCCCGCAGGTGGTTGGGGAAGATCTCCGAAATGAATACCCAGATCACCGTACCCTGCCCGATGGCGTGGGCCGCGATGAACAGGAAGAGGAAGAGCGGAACGGCCATCCCCCGCCAGCCGAAGGAAAAGGCCATGGCGACCAGCGACAGCGAAATGATGTAGCCGACGGAGCCGACGTACATCAGCTGCTTGCGCCCGAAACGATCGATCAGGGACAAGCCGATCAGCGTGAACACCAGGTTGACCACGCCCACGCCGATGCTGCTGAGCAGGGCCGAGCTTTGCTCCAGCCCCGCGGCCTCGAAAATGCGGGGCGCGTAGTACAGGAAGGCGTTGATGCCGGAGAACTGGTTGAACAAAGCGATGAAGAAGGCGAGCATCAGCGGGAGGCGGTACTTCGGGCTGAAGATGGTATCCGACGTGACGACGTTCCCCTCCTCGGCCCTTATTGCCCTTACCGTTGCACCCGCGTCCGCGCCCGGATCAATCAGCTGAAGCGTCTCGATCGCCTCGGCGTCGCGTCCCTTGTTCAGCAGCCAGCGCGGGCTGTGCGGCACGGTCAGCACCAGGAAGGTGTAAATGACGGCCGGGATGGCCTCGACGCCGATCATCCAGCGCCACGCGCCGGCGCCCATGCCGCTGAGCAGGTAGTTGGACAGGAAAGCGACGAGGATGCCGAAGACGATGTTGAACTGGTAGAGCGCCACGAGCCGGCCCCGTTTTTCCGCCGGCGCGATCTCCGACACGTAGGCCGGTGCCGCCACCGTAGACGCGCCCACGCCCAACCCGCCGATGAAGCGGAAGGCCGCAAATATCCATGGGTCACCCGCCCACGCCGAGCCGAGCGCCGAAATGGTGTACAGCACGCCGATCCAGAACAGCGTCTGTTTGCGTCCGATCCTGTCCGTCGGAATACTGCCAAAAATAGCACCGAGCACCGTACCCCACAGCGCCGAAGACATCACGACGACGCCGTGGAACAACTCGCCGCGCGCCCACAGGGATTGCAGCGACAGGTCGGCGCCGGAAATGACGACGGTATCGAAACCGAAAAGGAAACCGGCGAGGGCGACGGTCAGGGACCAGAATAGAATTTTGTTGGCTTGCATGAAAACGACTTCTGGGTACGGGTAGTCATGCGATACCGGCGGTCGTTCCGTCCCGAAAAAGGGGCGACGGCGCGGCGGGCGCCGCGCGACGAAGGAAAACGGGTTTGTACACAACTACTTAAAAAGGATCGCGCGGGGCGACCGGGCCTCAACTTACGAAGTTTTTCGGCTTTGGGCGCGGACGCGGGTGCAAAGGAAGGAGGCAAAAGGCCTTGTTTTACGGCACCTTCTCCCGGTCTTCGCCCGTCTTCCGTCAGCGCCTCGCGCCCTGCGAAGCCGGTCAGGCGGGTAATCCGCCGCCCGTCGCGCAAACTTTTATCGTCGGCTTGCTCAATTCTCGTTGAAGCATTATCTTTGCAGCCGTTTAACCAGAATGGCGCGGTAGCTCAGCCGGTTAGAGCGCAGGATTCATAATCCTGAGGTCGGGTGTTCGAGTCACCCTCGCGCTACTTTTAAAACCCTTACAGGTCAATGACTTGTAAGGGTTTTTTCTTTTTGAGGGCGCGCTTTTACGCTTAAAAAAGCGAAAGGATACAGCGTTTGTGGATAACTTTCCTACAGATCTTCCGTAAAATACCTTTTTCCATCAAGCAGCACCTGGGTCGCCGTCCCTTCTTTCATACGCAGTGAATGCTGCCCGATGGAACCGTCGTTGTAGGTAAGCTGTAGCAGAATCGCCTGACCATCTCCCAAAATTTTCCACTTCCCCCCGTCTTCTCCCTGGCTGGCGCTGGAAAAGTCCGAACCGTAGTCCCTGCTGCTGTAGGAAGATTGGTCTCCGTAAATGAACCATCCGTTTTCGTACAAAACCAGGGTCTTTTTTTCGGTGCTATTGCTGGTGGTATTATAATAGGTCAGCTTCTTATTGCTTAGTCCCTGTCTCCACTGTTGGGCCAACTGACTTTCAACCGGGCGAACAAGGGATACGGAATTAGCCACTGACATTGCCAAAGCCGGGTACGTATCATCAAATTTTTCGGGGGACGTAATCACCAGAACCGATACCCCTCCGCCGTGCGGAGAGAACAAAGAAATCATCGCAGCTTTTATCGCACTGCCCTGTGCCCGGCCGGTGAAGATTCCGATAATTCCGTTGGTGGAATAATTTTCTATTTGCCCCATGGGAAGAAGCATCATGCCATCCTCCTCTATCCCGTTAGCCTGCGCGTAAGCTTTTGCCTCTTCTTTACTATCATAGGCGTGCGGATAAACCGCCACCAAACCCGCGATGGTATTGGAACCAAAAAAGTGACTCCCGTTTTGGAGATCCTGGTGAATCCATCCGGCAGGCCCTTTAAAACTGTAGCCGTAGGACCTGGCGTCGATCGTTGTTCCTGACTGGCCCATCGCCGTAGCGGGCAGTAATAGCAATAGCAGAAAATAAGGAAGAATGGAGAAGTGGTTTTTCATAGTGGCGTGATTTTTGATGATTACGCTTTTTAGGCTACTTCCGTTAATAGCTTGGGGTGGGGGAGTGTTACGGGGTGGTCCTTTCTTAATGCAAGGCTTTACCGATCGTTCCTTTGCTCAGGTTGTTTTCTGCCCGGTAATGACCCAGGACGGTAATGACTCGTATATTATTTCAGCTTTGGTTTGGGGCAGTGGCTAACGACACTTCCAGAGCCCTGGCCGTAGCCTTGATTGATTCAGTAGACTGGTAAGTCCGGAGGATATTTTTAATCTGGTGCGTACGCTTGATTTTGCCCATTGTCGTTGCTCTTGATGAAGGGCGAAGATGGGCGGATCAAGTACAGATTTACACGGGAATTGAGGGTGTCAGTACTTCGGAATGTATTCTCCAGGGGTGGGGTCAGTACTCCGGAATTGGGGGTCAGTACTTATCGAAATAGGGTGGGAAAAGCTGCCAGAATGCTCAGAATTCAACATAATTCCCCTGGGAACCTCAGCCGTAGGGAACTACCGGTACCTACCGATTCAACGGAAAATTTCACGCTGCCACGACCGTAGATAACGATCTCGGATGTGAAGCACTATTGGAAATCTACCGAATCACCGTATGCCTTGACAAGAAAAACGACGGCATCGTCTACATCCTAGCCTTCAAGGACCGGAAAACCGGCGAAGTAGTTTGGATGATCGATCAGTTGAATGATGAGATGAAAGCGTCGGAGTGAGTAGAGGAGTACAATACTTGTACGCTTTGCTATCCGCATGAACGGTAAGGGAAACGTGCGCAAGTTCTCCTGATCAAGCAGGTGACTAACCGTGTTCTTATCAGCCCCTTTGTTTAGAGCAACGGTAGCGGAAGAGTAGCGCACGAAACAGAAGGTGAAGTACCCCGGAAAGTCTAACGCCTTCGATGCTTTCTCACACACCTTACCAATCAGGTCAGCGCAATCCTCACACCTGCTAGCTTCTTTGACCGGATCTCCCCTGCTTCCGAAACCACGGAATAAAAACACCCCGTTTACCTTTACGAATATGAAACTCTTCCTCCTCCTCCCCATCCTTTTCCTCTTCACCGCCTGCGCCACCACCACCCCCGCCGGTTTCACCAAAGACCAGGCGGCCCTCGTCACCGCCGCCGACGCCACCACGCCCATGCGCGTCTGGAAAATTAACAACCGCACCGATTCCCTGCTCCTGCGCACCGCCGCGACGGACGTTAAAGTCACGCCCGACGATCCGACGCTGCAACTGTTCGTCGACCGGCTCTACGCGACCGTCCGCGACAGCATGTCCTTGGGCGTCGGTATCGCCGCGCCACAGGTCGGTATCCTGAAAAACATCATTTGGGTGCAGCGATTCGATAAGGAGGAACTGCCGTTCGAGGTCTACCTCAACCCGAAGATCGTCGAGTACTCCGAAGAGAAGCGGGAAGGCATGGAAGGCTGCCTCTCCATCCCTGACCGCCGCGAAAAGTGTATCCGCTCTAAATGGATCGTCATCGAGTACGACACGATGACCGGGGCGCACAATCGGGAGCGAGTCGAAGACTTCACCGCCGTCATCTTCCAGCACGAGATCGACCACCTCAACGGCATTCTTTACCTGGATCATCTGGCGGAGCACGGGGTGAAGCCGTAAAGAAGATGTACTAATTGCTTGCTCGTTTAACGTAGATTCAGGTTTTAAGCGGTGTCTGTTAATCACGGCAACTTCTATCAACTTTCACTCGTTTTCCTAAAAACGCTTCAAATGACGTACACAATTGACAGAACGGATAGCGAAATCTTGATCAGACTACCCATTGCTTCTACCTCTAAGGCCGTTCAAGATGCTTTGAACTTCATCAGATACGTAGAACTCGGCCAGAACAGTCAGATTACACAAGACGACATAGAGGGGATGGTAAGAGAAACAAAAGATCGCTGGTGGGAAGAAAATAAAGAGCGTTTTCGTGACGTAGAGGGCTTTGAAAGGTTCTTTAAATGAAAGTGTACATCGTCGATACTAACATTGTCTTCTCCACGGCGATGAATACGGAAAGCAGAATCGGACAGTTTTTGATGCAAACGGATGCCGAAAAAATCGAATTTTATGCACCAACTTACCTGAAAAGAGAGATCGAACGACATGTGCCAAAGCTCGTAAGGTTGTCTAAAATATCAGAAGAAGAGGTTAGAGAGATCATCAACCTGGTTTACACGCGTATCATCTTTATCGAGGATGGACAAATCCCAATTCGGATTTATTCAGACGCTGCTAAGTTGGTACGTGACGTTGATGAATTTGATGTTCAATTTGTCGCCCTGACCAAACACATGGATGAGATTTTGTGGACTGGTGATAAAAATTATACCGCCATCTGCTAAAGATGGGTTTCGATCAAATTGTGACTTTCGAAGAAATCTGGGAAGAGATGAATTAAGTCATACAACTATGAGCAGAAGTACTCAAGGCGTGCGTCGCCACCATCGAGCACGGTGACGGCGGCACCCGCGAGATCTTCGAGTTGATGAAAGCGCGCGGCGTCGCCCTCTGCCCGACCCTCGCCACCGGTGACGCCATCACCCAGTACAACGGCTGGCAAAAGGGCACCGAGCCAGATCCCGAATGGATCGTCAACAAGCGCAAATCTTTCGCCCTCGCCCTGGAGGTTGGCGTTACCATTGCCGCCGGTGGCGACGTCGGTGTATTCCCGCACGGCGACAACGCGCGCGAACTGGACATGATGGTCGATTATGGGATAACGCCGCCGGCCGTACTCCATTCGGTCACCGCCGGAAACGCCGAAGTCTTTGGCTTGTCGGATCGTGGCCGCATCGCACGCGGCTTGTTGGCGGACATCGTGGTGGTGAAGGCGGCCCGGGGAAGGATATTTCGGCTTTGCGGGAGGTGTTGTTGGTGCTGAAGGGTGGGCAATAGGATAGCTTGTCGTCTGACGAATTCTTTTTCAGGCTGAACGTGCGAAGCAGCGTTCAGCCTGAAAAAGTTCGTCCGACGACAAGCGGATAATCATAACCAATCATTAATTCGGAACGGAGTTCCTCACCCGTCCTAAAATACCCGATATTCCGAATCCAGATACTGGTTCGCCGCCTCTTCCTCAAACCGCGCCGTCGCGTTATCCCAGTGCAGCGTCTCTCCCGGAAAGCGGCCGGCGATCGTCCCCAGCAGGATCGTCTCCGTCAGCCGCGCGGCGTAGCTGAACGGCGCGGTCACCTCGACCTTGCCCATGACGGCGTCAACGAACTGGTGATAGTGGTACTTACTCTCCACGGCGTAGTCGCGCACCGGCTCGCCGAGCTCGAAATCGCGTTGGATGTCGGCCACTTCCGTAGTGATGTCCACGTACGCGTCGTCCACGATCAGGCGGGGCAATTCCATGAAGTGGGGCAGCAGCAACCGCCCTTTTTCACCGACGAACATCGCGCCCTGCTCCGGCAGTTCCTGGCCGTCGGGCAGCACCAGCAGCGCGTTGTCTTTCGGCGCGCCCGGTCCGTCGTACCACACCCAGCGGAAGTTCTCGGTGGTGTAGTCCGTTCCGGGGAATTCGTAGGTCACCACGTTGTTTTCCGGGAAGCCGAAACCGTTCGGCGGCCGACACTCGGTCTTGATCGTGCGCGGGATGTCGAGCGCGAGCGCGTTGTACGGCGTATCGAAAATATGGACGCCCATATCGCCGAGGGTGCCGCAGCCGTAGTCCACCAGCTTGCGCCAGTTGCCGGGGTGGTAGACGTCCTTTTTGAACGGCCGCTCGGCGGAGGTGCCGAGCCAGAGGTTCCAGTCCAGCCCCTCCGGTACGGGGTCTTCGCCCGTCGGTTCCGGGCCGTCGTAGCCCCAGTTTTTCGGCGACCAGGCGTGGACCTCCTTCACCTTACCGATGATGCCGGAGCGGATCAGTTCCGTCCCCAACCGGTAGTCGTAGAAGCTGTGCACCTGGATGCCCATCTGCGTCACCAGCCCCTTGTCTTCGGCCATTTTGCGCATGGCGCGCGCCTCGGTGACGTGGTGGGTGAGCGGTTTTTGGCAGTAGACTGGCTTGCCCATTTCCATGGCCTTCATCGAGGCGGGCGCGTGCGTATGGTCGGGGGTGGAAACGACGACGGCGTCGACGTCACCCGCCATCTCCCGCAGCATCACGCGGTAGTCTTTATAGGTCTTGGCCTTCGGGAACTTCTCCTTCGCCGCCGCCAGGTAATTCGCGTCGACGTCGCAGAGCGCGGTCACGACCACGTCCGGGTGAGACGCCACGGCCATCAGGTCTTCCAGGCCCATATTGCCCACGCCGATGTGAGCGGTGCGGACGCTGGTCAGCACCTTCGCCATCGCCTCGACGATCGCGCCCGCCTCGGCGGTGGGGCCGGCGCAGGAGGGTAGTACGGTGGCCCCGGCGGCGAAGGCGGCGGAGGATTTGATGAATGTTCTTCTTTTCATGGTTGCATGGATCGAGTGAGAAAAGTAGTCTTTGGTCGCGCCCTTTTTGTTTCACACCTCCGAGGAACTTCGGGCCGACTCCGTCAGGCCCGAAGACGCCTCGGAGGTGAAAACAAAAAGGCTGGTGTGTCGTCATTAGTGTAGCGTTTCAAGTTCACCTCCGAGGTGTCTTTTCAGCATCGGAGCGAAGCGGAGAGGCTGAAAAGCTCCTCGGAGGTGTAACTTGAAATGCGGATTAGCCCGGTTTTAACGGAAGGTTATATTAAAGCCTTTTGATCTTGATGTTCCTGAACCACAACGAGCTGTCGTGGTCCTGCAGCCCGATGTAGCCGCTTTTGTACTTTCCGTAGTCGGGCGCCAGGCCCCATTTGCCGCTACTCTTTTTCGCCGTCCAGTCGGCTGACCAGGGCACGAAGGAGACGACCATTTCGCCGTTCAGCCAGTGCTCCACGCGCTCGGGCGTGAAGCGGATGCGGGTCGTGTTCCATTCTCCGGCCGGCCGCGTCGGCTTGGTCGCGTTGTCGGGCGCGTACATCGCGTAATCGGCGGCGGTGGACTGCAAATCCTTGATCTCGTTCGGGTTTTCGGTGTAACCCAGGCCCTGGTTATACGCCGTGATGTCGTGAAAATCGGTGTAGTGCTCGTCGTCGATCAGCTGGTATTCGGGCGCGACTTCGGGCGGCGTACCGTAGCCTTCTTTCAGGTGGTAAAAGATGCCGCTGTTGCCACCGGGCGGAATTTTCCACTCCAGGTAGAGCTCGAAATTATCGAATTCTTCGGCGGCGTAGATGATGTCTTTGCCGCCTTCGTATTCCACGTCGGAGGTCTTGGCACCGTCGTCGAAGGTGAGTTCTTTGTTCTTGATCACCCAGCCGGGGGGCAGGGTTTCCCCGTTGTAGCCGCGCCAGCCTTCGGTGCCCGTACCGTCGAATAGCACGATCCAGTCTTCCCCGCTGTCGGCTTCTTTTTGGGGCGGGGACGCGGGTGCGGTGGAGGTTGCGGGGGCGTCGGTCGGCCCGCAGGCGAAGAGTAAGACGGCGAAGGAGAGGAGCACGGCGGCTTTCATGGCGGGGGGTTGTGGTGGGTTAAGGTAAGGAAGTCCCACGGGATTTGGCTCACACGAAGTCCTCCGGGTCTACGTGTTCGTTGTATTCCAACTCTGGTGGCTCGTCGCTGACGCGATAGGTGAACCGCCCCTCAAACGCCTGTTTGGAGAAGAAGTCATGAGCATTTTTAAAGCTATTAATGATCTGTGTCATCAGGCGCAAGAATCGCCTCCAAAAACAGATCAATCTCTGAAAACGGATGCGAGATGTTATTACTCGTCATCTTTAGCTTCCTAAGCCTTTTCGCAGAAGTCGATGCCAACTCCGTATCACCCAAAGTACTTAACTTTTTCTGAATACTGTGCCGGGTGAAATATTTCTTCGTTTTTTCATAATCCTTCCAGTGCTTCTTCAGGTCTTTGACCACTTCGCCGTAGCTTTTGTAAATTTTCGCGCTGAATGGTTGGAGGTGCAGCAGAAACCAGAATTCCAGACAGGGCATAGTTTCGTAAATACGGATACCCTCATCCTTAAGCGATTTCTTTTTTGCCTTCAGGTATTTCTGATAGGCGGCGTTCGAAGCCGTACAAACATCGAGGTCGATAAGCACATAAACGCCGGTGTAACCTTCTTTCCGAAGTTGGACGGCCTTTTTGAAAAGGGAGTTGTAATCGGAAGCTGTAGTTGGAATAACTTTCAGACGCACTTCCAACTGGCCCGACTGACGTAAACTATCAACAAAGAAATACTCAGTCTCTCCCTCTCCAAGAACGGCGTAGATTTTTTTCTCCTTCCGGCTCCGATCATTATGCCTGCTCGCGCCATCAGTCTTGCAGTAAATTCGCGCTCCCCACTTCCGGAAATGCCCCTAGCTTCCCGATCCGGTAGGCGTTGTAGTCCGATACATTTTTGTGCCGCTTGAAGTCTTGTAGCGAAAAAAGCTCCGTTGCACCATGCTCGTTCTTCTCACAGAACCAGACGGCATCCCGCCGAAAAATATCATCCCGCAGTTGTTCCAAGTCATGAATCGTGAAGATGAACTGAGCGTCGTCTACGTAAGAACGAGCAATTAGCAGGAAGAACCGTAACAACTCTGGATGCATCGAGGCGTCTAATTCATCAATAGAAAGAACGGTCTGACCGTCCATCAATTCATCCAGTAAACCTATCAGTCCAAAGTATCTTTGAGTGCCGACAGATTGAACGAGGAACGGAAGGGAATATCGCCCTTGCTCCGTCTCGTGAGTGAAGAAGATGTCATATCCTTTTTCTGGTTCCGCTACATCGTCCCGCAGCAGCATCCCTTCGTCATCAGATGTGATGAATTGAACCGGCTGTCGGTAGGTGTATCCGCGCTTCGGAACGGTATAGGTGTCGATCCGTAAATCCTTTACGTTAAAGTCCGCCTGACTCAAGGCCTTCAAGGCAAAGGCCTGTCGTTCGGGCTGCTGGTGCAGCCGCCGGGCGTAGCGTAGCGTCAAATCTGTCTCCGGTCTCACTAACGGTCGCAAGCCCTGCTGAAACCAGGCGGCGGCAGCGGCCAGCGGCGGGGATGCCACATTAGCCTTAAGGTAGGACGCCAACACCGATTGGTTGGATATGGTGATGCCTTCCAATGTTTGTTGCTCCGCTTTAGTAAGGTCCGCCTTCTTGCCGAAAGTAATGACCGCCAAATCCTCTTCATCGAGCCTGCGGTCGAATAGTAGAGCAGGCTGTGTTGAAGCGTAGTAGGTCAGTTTCTCGGTAACGACCTGCTTTACGTTTAGTGTCAACTCGTAGATGTATTCCGTATTGCCAACAAAAAAAGCAAGCGAAAACGAACTCAGGGAGGTCTCCGGCGAATCAGTGAAAGCAAAAGGAATGGACCCCGTTCCCGCCAGCTTGTTGGCCCGGGGCAACGTCACGAATTGCCGCAACCAGTCCAGCGCAAGTAACAGATTAGTCTTACCCGATGAGTTCGGTCCGTACAGCATCGCCATTTTCAACAGCCGAATCTTTCCTTTCCTGACAACATAAAATTCTTCGTGAGCTTTACCGGCACCCGCCGCAAAGCTCATCGTCTGCTCTTCCCGGAAGGAAAGAAAATTACCACAAGAAATTCTGTGAATCACTTTTAAAATCTAATTTCCGTAAAAATAATACAAAATTACCGATTAAAATAACAGAAATGATGGTTTTACTTCCCACTTCCCACTTCCCTACGGCACCTTCGAAAACCCGATCCCATCCCTACGCTCAAACGTCTTCCCTTTCATGATCGACTCATAGCAGGCCGTGTGCAACCGCAGCCGCGTATCCAGCCGCCCGAAGGTGTTGTTGTTCATCGAGGGGAAGGTGCGGTTGGCGAGGGCCACGAAAACGAGGTCTTCCACCGGGTCGGCCCAGGCGGCGATGCCCGTAAAGCCGAGGTGGCCGAAGGCCCGCTCGCTGGCGAAGGGCGAGAGGTTCATCCTGCGGTTGGGGTTGAGCTGCTTCATGTCGAAGCCGAGCCCCCGCCGCGTATCGTCCGCGTACCGGTGGGCGAAGAGGCGCACGGTTTCCGGCCGCAGGTACTGTACGCCGCCGTAGGTGCCTTCCTGCAGCAGCATTTGGAAGATCGTCGCCACGTCCTTGGCCGAGCCGAACAGGCCGGCGTGCCCGCTCACCCCGCCCAGCATGGCCGCGCCCATATCGTGCACCGTGCCGTGAACGCGCTCGAAGCGGAAGTAGTCGTCGTTCTCCGTCGGCGGAATGCGGCTCCTGGGAAAGCCTTGTTTCAGCGGCTGGTACACCATCGTTTCGAGGCCCATCGGGCGGTAGAAGTTGCGGGCCGCGTATTCATCCACCGTCAGCCCGCTGACCTGGTCGATCAGTTTGGCGGCGATGTAAAAACCGAGGTCGCTGTAGCGGTACTGCCCTTCGTTGGGCAGCTCGTTGTTGTACAGCTTATGCCACATGGAATCGAGGTAGACCTTGTGCATGAACATCTTGTCGGTCACCGGCACCACGAAATCGCCCGTCCGCTGCTTGCGAAAATACTGCGAGCTGGGGCGGCCGCCGGCGTTGAGCGTCTCTTTATAGAACGGGATCCAGCTGCGGAGGCCCGCCCGGTGGGCCAGCATGGGGCGCAGGGTCAGGAATTCGACCTCGGTGCCGATCATTTCCGGCAGGTAGTTGCTGATCGGCACGTCGAGGTGGAGTTTGCCGTCCTCCACCAGTTTCATGATGGAGAGGGTGGTGGCGCAAACTTTCGTCAGGCTCGCCAGGTCGTAAATGTCGGTGGGGTGGACCTTGCGGTTTTTGCGGTACGTGTGGTGGCCGAAGCCCTTTTCGTAAACGATCTTGCCGTTGCGCGCCACCAGCACTACCAGGCCGGGCGTGGCGCGGCGGGTCATCGCTTCGCGGGCCAGTTTGTTGACCTTCGCGTCCAGCAGGTTACCGTCGATGCCGACGGCCTCCGGGCTCGCGTAGCCCATCCGGAAGTTGGGCGTGGTTTCCAGGCCCATGTTGAAGGCGGCCGACGGGCTGGCCGTCACCGGTAGCCGACCGTTGATCCTGTTGGCACCGAAGATGCCCTGGGCGGCGGCGTCCTGCGCCACGTCGTCGCGGCTGTAGGCCATCAGTACCGTCCCGAAACCGTCGAGCGCGCTGAGGCTGTACGGGTTGCCGAAGACCGAGATGATCAGCTCCGCCTTCGCGTCGATGGCGCGCAGCAGGCCGAGCACCTCCGGCCCGATCGGCACTTTTTCCAGGAAGCGGCTGCCGTCGGAATACAGCGCGACCAGCACTTTATCATCCGCCCCGATGGCCTTGACGATCTTCTCCCGGTCGTATTTCACGCCTTTGTAGCTGGTGCTCAGGTGGGTGCTTTTAATATAGTCGTCTATCCGGCGGCTGAAGGGGGTGGGGTGGTTAAGGCCGACGTGAACGGTGACCACCTTGCCCCGCGCCCGGGGTTGTACGGGTACGAGGTTTTCGCTGTCGCGCACCAGCGTCATGGCGTTCTCGAACAGGCGTTGCTTCAGTGCGTAGGCTTCCGGGCTGTTGAGCTCGCCGCGCAGGTTGGTGGCCGAGGGGTAGCCGGCCCGCGTCAGCCCGAGGCGGTACTTGCTGAGCAGGATGCGGCGCACCTTCTTCTCGATGTCGGCGGCGGAGATCTTACCCTCATCCATATACCGCTTGATGGCGGCGATGGCGGCGGGCGTACTTTCGGGCAGCAGCAGGATGTCGGAGTCGGCCAGGATGGCTTCCGCTTCCACTTCGCCGTTACCGTAGTGGTTGGTCACGCCTTTCATCTCCAGGCCGTCGGTGAACACCAGGCCGGTGAAGCCGAGCTCGTGCCGCAGCAGGTCGGTCACCACCGGCTTACTCAGCGAGGTGGGGCGGTTGGGGCGCGGGTCCAGGGCCGGCACCTGTAAGTGAGCGGCCATGATGGAACCGATGCCGTAGCGGATCAGGGCCTGAAACGGGTAAAGTTCCAGGCTGTCGAGCCGCGCCCGGCCGTGGTTGATCACCGGCAGGTCGTAGTGGCTGTCCACGCCCGTATCGCCGTGGCCGGGGAAGTGTTTCGCGCTGGCCAGGATGCCGTTTTCCTGCAAACCGCGCATGTACTGGTAGCCTTTCATCGTCACGTTATAACGATCTTCGCCGAAACTGCGGGTGTTGATGACGGGATTGTTCGGGTTGTTGTTCACGTCCAGCACCGGGCTGAAACTGACGTTGACGCCCATGCGATGCATCTGCCGCGCAATCTCCGCGCCCATGTCGTAGATCAGCTCGTTGTTGCGGATGGCACCGAGCGCGATCTGCTTCGGAAAACTGATCGTCTGGTCGGGCAGCCGCATGCCCAGGCCCCATTCGGCGTCCATGCTCACCATCAGCGGCAGGCGGCTGAGGCGCTGGTACTCGTTGGTCAGCGCAAGTTGCTTTTCGGGCGTACCCTGAAAAAAGCACAGGCCGCCGACGTGGTATTTTTCGATCTCCGCCTTTACGTGGGCGATGTGGTCCGGCCCGCGATCGGAGTGGGCGCGCAGCATGATCAGCTGACCGAGTTGCCGGTCGAGACTCATGGTCTGAAACACGGAGTCGACCCAGCGTTTTTCATCCGGGGTATGAAAGGAAAGGTCGCCGCGGTAAGCGCGCTGGGCGGTAACGGTCGCGCCTCCACAAAGGAGCAACAGGGTGAGTAAGCGTGGGATTATGTTCATGTCGGGGAGAAGACTAAGACTGGAAATTTCTGACAAAAAGGGCGGGGCCGCGGGATGCAAGGGAAGTTGTAATACCAACGTTGCCGCCCCGAACGATTAGTGCGGACGCCAAACGATGGTAACGACCTTTAACCTTTCGCTTATCCGGGCTAAAGAGGGAAGGTACGCAACCCTCGTGTATTTTCATACTAAACCCATGGGGTGGTATAAAACCGTTCAGGGTTTTAAATTTGCGTATGGCTCCACCAGAAGTAACCGATGCGGATATCGTGAACGGCTTTGCGGATATTATGCGGGAGAAGGGCTATGAAGCTTCCTCTTTAAAAGAACTTTCCGTAAGGCTGCGGGTGGGAAACGACCTCTTTGCGAAGTATTACCCCGGTGGTAAGCAGGCCATTGCACTTGCGGTGGTTGTGTACATGCAAGAATGGTCAAAACAATTTGTTACGGACGTGCTCCTGAACAGGGCGGCCTCACCAGGCGAACGCCTGGACGTGGTGCTCATGCACCTCAACCAGCTTTACGATGGCGGACGGACCAACTGCCTGATGCGGGTACTCTCTACCCGCACCGGTGTCGACCTGATGGGTGTCGAGCTTCAAAAAGTGATAAATGGTTGTGTCGATGCCTTCACGCGCCTGGGGGAAGATTTCGGACAGGCCGGGCCCAGTGCATATGAGAATGCAGGCAAGGCGTTGGGATTGGTGAAAAAAAGCATCGTCCTCGCCGCCGCGCTGGACGGGAAAGAGGCCTTTCAGACGGCACTGGCGGAAATTGGGGACATTTACCTGCCCGTCGGCGAGCGGCGGGGGAAGGAGTGAACCGCCCGCCGGCTTTCCCCGTTAGGCGGCCATGCTATTTCCGCTCGTCTTCCTAACCATCCTTTGCACCAGCGTCCCCGCCCCCATGACCTTATTCGACTTTACCCCCGATTCCGACCTCTCCGACTGGCGAACCGTAGACGATACCGTGATGGGGGGTGTCTCCGACGGTCACTTCCGCCTCAACGAAGCGGGCCACGGAGAATACGCCGGCCACGTCTCCACCCGCAACAACGGCGGCTTCAGCTCCCTGCGCTACCGGATGCCGACCGTGCGCATCGAGGGGCTGACCAAGGCCGTTCTCCGCCTGCGTGGCGACGGTAAAAGCTACCAGTTCCGCACCAAAACCAGCGATTCTGACCGCCACAGCTACGTGGCCGTCCTCCAAACCTCCGGCGAATGGGAGGAGGTGGAGATCGACTTGCGTGCCATGAAGCCCCAATTCCGCGGTCGCCGCCTCGATCTGGCGGATTACCCCGCCGAACTGCTGTCGGAAGTCGCCATTCTGATCGGCAATAAGCGGGAGGAAGATTTTAAGCTGGAGTTGGACTGGATCGAGCTGCGGTAACCGGCTGTTGGTTCAGTGCCGATGTTGTGGTATCATTGACGCTTCCATCAACACCCGCGCCATGCGTTTTCCGCTCTCTCTGCTCTTCTTCACCCTCCTCTGCACCTGCGACCCCGCCCCCGATGATCACACAGTCAAAGAGTCAAGCAGTCAAGCAGTGCGGCACACATGGCCCGAAGGGCAACCGATAAAACTAATCCTCGATTCCGACACCGCCAACGAGATCGACGATCTCTACGCCATCGCCTACCTGCTGGCCGGCGAGCACCCGAACATTGACCTGTTGGGCATCAGTTCCGCCCAGTGGTTCCACGTCTGGAGCGGCGACAGTACCGTTTACCAAAGCCAGCGATTAAACGAGGAAATACTCACTATCGCGGGGCGTGCCGACCTGCCGCACCCCCTCGGCGCGGACCTCATCATGGGCAAGCCCTGGGGCGATTACGACGCGCGCGACAGCCCGGCTGCTCAGTTCATTATTGAGCAAGTAAGGGCGCTGCCGCGGGATGCAAAGCTGGTGGTCATGAGCATCGGTGCGGCCACCAACCTCGCTTCCGCCATTGCCCTCGAACCGGCGATCGCCGGGCGGGTCGTGGCCTATACCCTTGGCTTTCGCTACGACTTCGATGGTGAATTCTGGAACAAAGACGAGTTTAACATCCGCCGCGACCTCAACGCCGCGAATTTCCTGCTGAACAACGAAGACCTGGAGTTGCACGTCATGCCCATTTCGGTGGCCATCAAATACACCTGGGGGCGCGAGAAAACTTTCGGGCAACTGGCCAAGGCCGGGCCGATGGGCGAATACCTGCGTGCCCGCTGGGAAAAACACGGCGGCCCCGACGCCGGGCAATGGACGATGTGGGACGTGGCCCTGCTGCAAGCCTTCCTTAAACCCGAGCAGGCGAGCGAAATCACCGTCGCCGCGCCGCCCGAAAACGGCGGTCGTCAGGTTTGACTCCATAACGACATTGGAGCGGCGGCGGGTTAAGGTTTCACGCTGAATTTTATTAATTTCGTTGTCCTGTGGATAAAATGCTGTATCATGCCAACGATGAAGACGATTGAAGTTGTTGCGGCTATTATTTTTCATGATAACCAGGTGCTGTGCGTTCAGCGAGCACCTAGTAAGTATCCCTACACATCACTTAAGTATGAGTTTCCAGGAGGTAAAATGGAAGCTAACGAAACACAGGAAGAAGCACTTAAGCGAGAGATACTGGAGGAGCTTTCGATGGAAGTAGATGTGCAAAAAAAGTATCTTACCGTTGAGCACGCTTATCCTGATTTTTCGATCATTATGCACAGTTACCTGTGTAGCGTTACTGTTCGGAAGCTTATAATGCACGAGCATGTGAATGCTGTGTGGCTTAACGTTGTTCAGCTAAAGCAATTGGATTGGGCAGCTGCGGATATCCCGATTGTTTCAAATCTGATGGAAAAGAAAACCTGATGAATTTTATCGATAAGTTGTCAGAGAGTTTTATAACCGGATTTGTTGATCACAGGAAAGCATCCGTGCGCGAACTCAGGCCAGAACTAATCACAAACGATAAAGAAAGAGGAAAGAAGGTTTTAACTACGATTCTAAGGGAATTAGAATCCTGCGATGAATTTTGGTTCTCAATCGCTTTCGTCACAACGAGTGGTGTTGCCACCCTGATGAATACCTTAGTTGACCTGAGAGACCGAGGCGTAAAGGGTAAGGTAATTGCCTCGCAGTATCTAAACTTCACGCACCCCGAGGCGCTAAGGCGGTTGAAGCAGTTTGAAAATATTGAACTAAAAATCGACGTCCTAAATCGGAGCCACTCTAAAGGTTACCTGTTCAGGAAAAAGGATGCATATACACTGGTCATCGGAAGCAGTAATCTTACGCAAACCGCGTTAAGTGTCAATAAAGAATGGAACTTAAAAGTTTCCGCATCGGAAGGGGGAGAGATCGTTAAATCCGTATTTGCGGAGTTTAACAAAGACTTCGAAGCGGCCAGTCCGGTGACGGATGAGTTCCTGGAGGGTTATCAAAAAATAATAGATTCTTCCAAGCGATTTGATGAAGCAAAGCCTGCAGGCAAATTCACCCCGGCAGCGATTCGGCCCAATACGATGCAGGAGGAAGCTTTAATGAACTTAGCGTTGCTAAGAGCACGAGGAGAAATAAAAGCACTACTTATTTCAGCGACGGGCACGGGCAAGACCTACTTGTCAGCATTTGACGTGCTGAAATTCAAGCCAAAGAAATTTTTATTCGTAGTTCACCGTAGAAACATAGCACTTGCCGCGTTGAGTACTTTCAGAAAACTCATTGGTATCGACATCACGATGGGTTTGTATTCCGGCCAACTCAAGGATGCAGATTGTGACTACCTCTTTGCTACGGTACAAACGATTTCTAAAGAAGAATATCTTCAGAAATTCAGCCAGGATCACTTTGATTATATCGTAATTGATGAGTCTCACCGGGCAGGGGCTATATCTTATAACCGTATCATTAATCACTTCAGGCCAAAGTTCATGCTCGGTATGACGGCTACACCGGAAAGAACCGATGGATTAGATATTTTTGGTCTATTCGATCATAACGTAGCTTATGAAATCAGACTAAATAGGGCCCTTAAAGAGGAGATGGTTAGTCCGTTTCATTATTATGGAGTAGCTGACCTGACGGTAAACGGAAAGATGGTAGATGACTTTTCCGAATTCAACTATCTAACGATCGAAGAACGAGTCGATAGAATTATTAGTAAGACACGCCTTTATGGATGTGATTCGGGCATTGTGCGCGGTCTTGTCTTCTGTTCGCGCAAGGAGGAGGCCAGCTTTCTATCCAAGGAATTCAATGAAAGAGGATTGAAAACTGTTGCTCTGACGGGGGACAGTTCTGAGAGAGAAAGACTGGAAGCTATAGATTGCCTGGAAACCGATAAGGAGCAAGATCGCCTGGACTACATTTTCTCAGTTGATATTTTCAACGAAGGCATTGATATTCCAAAAGTCAATCAGGTAGTGATGTTACGTCCAACACAGTCGGCCATCGTATTTGTGCAGCAAATGGGGCGAGGACTTAGAAGGCATGCTAAGAAAGACTATCTGACCATTATCGACTTTATCGGAAATTACGAGAACAACTACATGGTCCCGATAGCCCTCTACGGAGATAATTCTTACAACAAAGATGTGTTGAGGAAACTGGTCACGTCGGGAAGTCGGTTTGTGCCAGGCTGCTCTACGATCAATTTTGAGGCCATTGCAAAAGAAGCAATACTGGAGTCCATCGATGCCAAGAATATGCAATTGGCGAAAGACCTTAAAAGGGATTATGACTTACTAAAAATCAGGCTGGGAAGGGTGCCGATGATGATGGATTTCTTGCGGGCAGATTCAAGAGATCCTTACCTCTTCGTCAAAAAGGAAAAATCATACTACCAGTACGTAGCCAAAGTTGAAAAGTGGGAAGGTGATAAGCTTGATACCCTGAGTGTATTACTGCTTAAGTTTTTCGCCAATGAAATAAACAACGCGAAAAGGGTAGAGGAAAGCATACTGCTTCAGTTGTTGCTTCGTAACAAGCAAGTTAGGCTAGCCGACTTTGAGCAAAAAATGGAAAGAGACTATGGCAGGAAAATGAGTTTTGCTACGATTGACTCGGTGGTAAAGAATCTGAATTTCAGATTCGCAACAGAAACAAAAGGCAAAAGGAGGGCAATTGGTGATATTTACAATATAACCGTTGTTGCTTTTCAAAACGACATGTTCTCCTTGTCAGACACAATCGTGAAACGATTAGACAAGCAAGTTTTCGTTGGTTTCCTGACCGATAATGTGGTATACGCGATTGAAAAGTATGGTCAGGGTTTCGAGGAGGATGCTTACGTAGGCGGCTTTATCCTTTACCGAAAATATACGCGAAAAGATGTGTTTCGGATATTGAATTGGAACATGAATCCCATGGCGCAGAACGTCGGAGGATACATGGTGAGTAAGGAGAAAAAGAACTGTGCAGTATTTGTTAATTACCATAAAGCAGATGACATCTCGGGGACAACACAATATGACGACGGGTTTATCTCTCCCGCCAGATTCAAGTGGATGTCTAAATCGAAGCGAAAGCTCACGAGCCCTGACGTACTATCCATTCAAAATAGTAACCTGCGACTGCCACTTTTCGTGAAAAAGAGCAATGACGAAGGGGACGATTTTTACTTTATGGGAGACATGACCCCGGTCAAGGACTCTTTTCAGGAGGCTACGTTAAACGGCGCATCAGTCGTTAAGGTAGTATTTGAAATGCATCAGCCCGTTAGCGAAGACATCTACCGATACATTATCAGTTAATAGGAGAGCGTAGAAGAAGTTTCTGTTACCCTTTCCCCCGCCACTCCAACGACCGCCGGTTTAATTTTCGGCAGACCTCCGCATCCGCAATGACCTCCTGACCAATCGCTAAGGCCCGCTCCAATTGCTCCTCCGTCAACTGGTGGATCGCCGGTTTGCCGTTCGTCAGCACCGTC
>ENA-ORXT01001976-ORXT01001976.1-marine-metagenome-genome-assembly--contig:-NODE-1976-length-25828-cov-7.793911_pt1 | contig 25828 bp, 19 predicted proteins | sample MGYA00237868_ERZ511482 | MGnify/ENA metagenome assembly ERZ511482
AACTCGGCCAACTCACCAACCTCACCACCCTGACGCTTTACGGCAATCAGTTGGTGTCGGTGCCCGCCGAACTCGGCCAACTCACCAACCTCACCATCCTGTCGCTTGGCGGCAATCAGTTACCGGATGGGTTGTTGGCCGCAGTGGCCGCATCAGGTGTCGCTGGTCTACGGGATTGGTTCGAAAAAGGCGACCAGGTGCCTGAGGAGGAGTCCGACGCGACACCGGGATTGCCGGAGGGTGCGTCAATGATCCAAGTGACTCCGACGCTGGCGTCACGCCCGTTCACCGACGAGGTCCGAATTGGACTCAAGCGAGAACTTGAACCGATCTACCACCAAGCCCAGCAGCTCCTCGACGCTGGCGGGTTTGACCATGACGACGCAATAGTCGAACGAGTCGAAGGCGACCTAGCCGGATTGAGAATCCAGCTGTGGCCCAAAGACGGCCAGGAACTTAAAAGCCCGACACGGGCGGTGGACTACGGCGACGAACTCCTGGGATTCATCACCGCACACCGACGCTCAACGCTGAACAACGAAGACCCAGAGCACGCCGAACTCGACCAAGCCGACGACCTGATCGGCGATGTCGCTTCGTTCAACGGCACCGACGCTGACGTAACCACGGCACAAGGTCTCGCCGAACGGCTCGCCGAGAACGCTACGTGGGACGAGGAACCCGACTGGTTGGCTGACGAGGCAGCATTTGAGGACTATTCCGACCAGTTGAAGGTCGCGCTCGGCGAGTCACGATTCAATGCGCTGAAAGACGAAGCACGCGAGCGTTTTCCCCAAGCAGTGTCGGCGAGCGCCGCTCTCTATGCCGATGCGAAGGCCAGTTGGATGGAGTACAGCATCTGGGCGACAACGCGCCCAGCAGAAGCCGTAGCCAACGTTCTCAAATGGGTCCAAAGCGGCAAGCCCGCTACCCGACGATTCCTCGCCAACTATGTGCCACTCACCGCTGGCGGTGCGGCGATTGGGACAGCGCTCGGCAACCCTACGAGCTTCGCCCGTGGCGGCGTGGCCGGGATGGTTGTCGGATTCGTGGTCGCAGTCCTCATCTACGGATTCGCCACACCCGACACCGACAGCGCAGACAACGAAAACACCGAACCGAAGTAACCTCAAAGAAGACGGCACAGGTCGACTCTCTACCGTCGTCCGGACTCGCGAGAGGCTTCGATGGACATAGCCCGCGACCGGGCCCCATGGCCAGACGGTTGCTTCGTCGAGCGACCCCGGGGACAGTTGTCAGTTGGAGGATGTGGACGCGGCGGTCGGGTCGCATGTCGATAGTGGTTTGTCACCGAGCGTCGCGGCCCGGGCTATCGGCGGGCTCGGTTGCGGATCGCGAGAGCGGCGAGTGTAAGAAGTGCGGGTCCGACTATCCGAACAGTTGTGGCGATCGCTGTTTCGAACGGCGATAGTTCCGGGGCCTGTTGGGGCCGGAACAACGACATCGAAGCGCTCAGGTTGAACCGCCACGCATCCCAGTGGTCAAGTTGTTCCCCGGGCGTGGAGATATCGAGGCCATTGTGCATCATTGCCCACGCCGCAATGATCGGCACGAGGAGCCAAACCGCGAACGCTCGCCACGCGCGGGTCCCGTACTCAGACACCAGGTGATATCCAGCGAGAATCGCTCGCTCGCCTGCCGCCCCCATCTTCACTCCTTCATTGCCCGCGCCTGTCTTCGTGCGGAGTCGACGGCGGCGGGCTTGAAGCTCGCCGTAGTAGAAGTCGCTGGCGGTATTGAAGTTCCCGGCCTTTTCAAGACTGAACCGCAGGTCCCGGTAGTTCCGTTCCAGGATCGCGTCGCCGACCCGAACTGAAGCGGTTGTGTCTGGGTGGCGAGGGTCGCCGAAGAGGCAGCGCCGGCGACCGCTTCCCGACCAGATACGTTTCCACCACCGAGGTGCCTTCGATCGACCGAGCCGGTCGGTGTCGGCAAGCTCAATGCGAGTGAGGTCTTGATCTCCCCAGACCGTCTCCGAGATATCGACGCGGCGGTCGATCCGGAACCGAGCGGTGACATCTGCGCCATCCAAGCTGACTATGACTGGATCCTCACCCAATTCCGAAGGCCGCAACTCAAACGGTTTCCTAACCCGAACCCGACTCAAATCGAGTCGGCAATTCGCGGCCGTCAGCACAGCCCCATCGAACAACACACCAGTCAGGTCGGCCTCCAGTAACGATTCCGGAGCGAAGAACAGATCGCCATCTCCGAACGACGCCCGCTCGAAGGACACGTTGCCGTCTCCGAACGACGCCCGCTCGAAGGACACGTTGCCGTCTCCGAACGACGCCCCACGGAAGGACACGTTGCCGTCTCCGAACGACGCCCCACGGAAGTTCACGGTGTCGTGCTTGTCAGCAGTGATGTGACCGGTGAGGAATATTTCGGCCTTGGGGTTGTGCCTCTTGGCTGCGTGGACAATCGCTCGGGCTGTTCGTGAGCTGTACGAGTGGTCTTTGAGCGTTTCTTGGTTGAGGGTTTTGCGCCCGTATCGAAGGTCCAGGATGAGACGAGCCAGCGTTGACCGGCTGTTTTCAGTGAGGTCGAGGGTGGTATCGGTTTCCATTTTCTTCCTGCTCTTCGCTACCGCTTCGGTCAGGTTCGCCCAGCCTAGATAGACCCGAGCCCTCCCAGACTTGGAAGGCTTGCCCTCGGAATTAGCGTCAAGGGACCAGCTGCGGTGCTGTTGGTTGGCGATGTTCGAAGTTTGGTTGATGGTCTGGAGTTGTCAACAGCAACAGGAGTACCTCCAGCGACAGGGCTGTCGTTGTTGTGGCTTGGGGACTCCCAAGGTTCTTATGGGCCTGCCATGTTTTCGCGTACCCATGGCGATCTCCCACCTGACCGCAAAGCGATACCTGCAGTTTGTGCGATGTGGCGTATCGAGGTGCCGGTGTGGCCGGTGAGGAGCTGGATGTGAGTGAGGCTGAGCCCATGGTGTTGGTACAGCGCTTTGACCAAAGCAACTGACAGGTCCGGTCGGGTCGGGAAGCGCTGCGACGGTGTTCCAAACGTCGGCACGATCGCGATGTTGTGGTGCTTGAGTGTGCGGCACAGATCGGCGTCGCCATAGAGCGCGGTGACGAGCGCGATCGGGTGTTGGCGTGGACCTCCGGCTCCGGGTCGCCGAAGCGGGACCCCGGAATGGTGCAGAGCCAGGATGACTGACTTCTTTGAACGCCCGAAGTGCTTGGCGATCTCTTCTGTGGTCCAGCCCTGCTCAGTGTAGAAATCTCGCAGCTCAGTAGGCGGCAACTCGCTCGGGCCGGTCGGCCGGGTGTTACGGCGTGCTTCGCGGGGCTCGATGCCTTCGGCTTCGAGCCAGCGTCGGACAGTTCTCGATGTGACGTGGTGTTGCGTGGCGATGTCGCTCAGTGACCGTTGGTGGTGGAGGTAGGTCAGTTGGAGGTCGAGCGTGTCGGGCTTCGGTGGGACTTGGGATTCGAAACGTCCGCCTGGCGGCCGACGAAGGCCGGATCGGCGGCATCGCTGCCGCACATTCCATGCCTTGACGTCGTAGAGGTCGGCGATCTCGATATCAGTAAGACCGTCGTCGAGGTGGGTTTGGAGTTGCTGGTCGGTCAGGTCCAGAGAGCGCGGTTTGCGTTTTTCGATACCGCACCGGTCGAGCGACGCGAAAACTTGGGACCGGCTAAGACCGAAGTGGTCAGCAATCGCAGCCGTACCCATCTTCTGATCGACGTAGAGCCTCGCCAATTCACCGCACGGGATGCTGTGGTGGTGTCTGCGGATCGCGATTCCCTGGTCGACAAGCGCTCTGCGGACCGCACCAAGATGCACACCCAATTCGTCGGCGATAGCCGTCATCGGCCGGTTGTGGTCCACGTACGCCTTCCGGACAACGGCGCCGTCAATCGGGGTTGCCTGGGTGCCAGCCGTGCGAAGAGTAAGACCGGCCGCTTTCAACCGCTCAGCGACCCACCCGCTCGACATACCCACGGTCGCACCGATCTGCACAGTGGTCTGACCCGCCGTGTACGCCGCGGCCATCATCTCCACCTCGGCCGTGGTAGGCACGCGTCTATTCACCGGAATGCCCGCCACCTCAGATCGACAGCGGGTACACGGCTACACCAACAACCGCGCCAGCAAGCCGCGCCGCCCCACACGGGTTCGAGTCGATGGTCCACTTGATGGTCACGAGCTAAGCAACTCCCGGGGTGTCTCGGATCCTTCACCGAGGCTCCCTACAGATCCGAACCTAGTGTCGCACGCCCGGGTGTGAGGTGCCGTCGTGAAAACCGGCGACTACACGATCAAAGGGACTGGCGGCCAGGCGGTCTACCGCGGCAGCGAGTTCGGTGGCTGTGAGTTGTTGGATACGGCTGAGGTCGAGCGGTTCCACACGTCGAGACTACGGCAAAGCAAGTTCGCCCTGGAGGGCAGTGGCCGAACCCACTTGATGTACACACTATCTTCCCGTATAATTGTACGGGAACTGAAGGAGTATAAATATGGTTGGTGGTGTTTGGCCGATTCAGCCGCAGACGGGCGGGAACCCGAACCCTGATGATGTGGTCGGCCGTGACGATGTAATCGTGGAGATGTTGGGTCAGCTTGAGGGCGGCAACAATTTGTTGATCGTGGACCCGCGACGGACGGGCAAGACATCGACGCTTGTGCGGATGTGTCGTGAGCCGGGGGTTGGTGCTGAGGCGGTGATGCTGAGCTATGAAGGCGCGGCCTCCACTAACGAAGTCTTCGACCTAACAGTGAAGGCGCTCGCGCGCCATGCGGGCCTGGGAACGCGCTTCAAAAAGGCAGTGAAACACATCGTCAAAGTCGATGCATCCGCCGGGCCAGTAACGGTTTCCGCGGCGTTTGCGAACCGCTCTCGGATCGATCTGCTCGTAGATGTGGTTGATGCGGTCGCGGCCAAACTGGATGACGATGAGCATCTGATAGTCGTACTCGACGAGGTGCCGTTGGCGGTTGCCAATATTGCAAAGTCAGAGAGCCCAGCGGCGGCTGAGGTGTTGCTGCAGCGGCTGCGTGCGTTGCGGCAGAAACCGAATCGGCTCAGGTGGGTGTTGGCCGGGTCGATTGGGTTTCATCATGTGTTGCGTCTCGCGGAGACGAATGCGGGGGTCATAAACGATCTTCAACCGGTGTCGCTCGGACCGCTCGATAGCGATGGGGCGCGATTCTTGGTGCAATGCCTCCTGAGCGGCATTGGACGTGAAGCGACTGGCGAAGCTGTTGAGCGAATCGTCGAAGACACCGGTGGGTTTCCGTTTCTGATTCATCACGTAGCGCACCTGTTGAACCATGGCGATGGAGATGTCTCTGCCGATGAGGCCACGGACGCATGGTCACAGTTTTTGGATCGCGATAAGTCGCGGTCGATGACGCCGATGGTGACTCGTCTGGAGGACTGGTTCAAAGAGTCGCTACCCGCGGCCAGGCGCATTCTCGACTCCCTTGCGAAGGCGACGGCGCCGATGAGTCTCGATGACCTCGCCGGACTCCAAGACGACCATGCTGATCGCGAGGCGCTGCTCGATGTGGTCGCGCTGCTCGTCGATGATCATTACCTGGTTGATCAGGATCAGTTGTTGAGTTGGCGATACGACGTTCTACGTCGCATCTGGGTACATAGGCGGCGACTCTGATGGAGCTGTCAAAGTTCACTCCGTCCAACCACGACCCGGCGCTACTCGAAAAGCTCCGCGTCGGCCGTGGCCGGCTGCTTGACATGGTGGAGGAACGCATCAAAGCGGCCGCCGCCTCGGCGGAACGGAACCACACCTTGCTCGTCGGGGGTAGGGGAGTGGGCAAGACCTTCCTTGTGACCTTGGCGCATGCCCGGGCGGAAGAACTCCGCCGCGGCGGAGCGCGAATCGAAATGGCGTGGCTGCTTGAAGATCTCTTCTGGGTCACCACCTATGGCGAGTTTCTCGCCGAGATCGCCAAAAGCGTAAAAGGGCTGGTGTCTGAACCTGTTGATCCGGAATGGGTCGACCTCGAAGGCCAGCTCGCGGCCCACGCGAAGGTTCACGGGCCGATTGTCGTGTTTGTGGAGAACCTCGACCAGGTCTTTGCCAGCATCGGCGAGATTGGCCAACAACGGCTTCGACGCTTCTGCCAGGCCGACGCCGCACTGTTGTTCGTAGCGACGACCACCTCCATCACCGCTGATCTCTCGGAGCAAGCCTCCCCGTTTTATGAGTTCTTCACTACCACCGAGCTCGAAGCGTTCAGCATTGATGAAGCCGCGGAGATGCTGATCAAGATTGCCGAACACCGCGACGACGTTGGCGACGCCGACCTGGTCGAGTTTCTTCGCACCGATGAGGCGAAGGGACGACTCCGAGCGATCGCGCATCTCGCGGGGTCCAGCCCTCGAATCTGGGCCACGTTCGCCCGGGGACTCACTGTTCGCGACCTGCGAGAACTTGTTGATGTGTTCTTGGCCGAACTTGACACCCTCACGCCCTACTACCAAGAACAGATCGGCCGGCTCGCGCCGCAACAACGACGCGTTGTGAACCAGCTCATCGTGGCGCGACACCCGCTTCACGTCGCCGAAATCGCGATCCTGCTCGATAGCGACCAGCGCAGTATCGCCAAAACGATCCGAGAGCTGCGCGACCGCAACTGGGTAACCCAAACCCAATCGCCGCTACTGCGGTATGCAGACAAGCGCCGCAGCTACTATGAACTCGCCGAACCGCTAGCTGGCGTCGCCCTTCAACTCAAGGCCGCTCGCGACAACGCTCCGATCAAGGCCGTTGTCGAGTTCTGCAAAATCTGGTTCACGCCTGACGACATCGCGGACAGCGACCTGACTGAGAACTACCGGTCAGAGATCATCAACCCTGACGGCCGGTCTCAGCTAGCGCTGGCCCAACAAATCTCGAGCCTTCCCGCGTCGTCGGAGCCAACCGTGCAACAACTCGCGAACCTCGACGATGTGCTCGCAGACCTCGCCGCCGGCGAAAGCGAGAAGGCCATAAAGTTGCCCCCCAGTCTCCGCGCGGCGATCGAACAGCGGATACTCAGCAACGATCACCCCGAAACTGTTGATGCGCTCGATCAGATCTCTGGCGAGCTCAACGACCTCGCGATCGAACAGTTCGGCGACACCCCGCACGCCGACATGGACGACTGGATCGAGCGTGCCGACCGTCGTCTCCGCCGCAGCCAGACACCGACCGACACCACTCGCCTCTCCCAGTGGTACAGCCAATCCTGGGACTTCGACAGCGCCCAGGCGATTGCCCAAACGCTCCCACGCCTCGCCGAAGCTCCCAAAAGAAAACGGAAACTCACCGCAGCCGAGGCGGCCTACTTTGACGCCCACCAGTGGCTCGGCCGTGCCTACAGACATGCCGGGAAATTCCGTAAAGCGGTCGATGAACTAGAAGTGCTGACAGAACAAATCGGCGCCCGGGTAAACCGCGCGAACGAGCGACTACTCAGCATCGAGATCGATCTCGCAACTGCGCTTCGCTACAACAGCCAGTTCGAAGCCGCCATCGAACGCTTGACCCGCACAGTGGCCGACTCCAGAAAGCACCTCGGCCCAGCTGACGACAAGACCATCCGAGCCGAAGTAGCGCTCGCGGCAACGCACTGGAGCAACGGTAATACCGCCCTGGCCATCCCCATCCTCGAAAAAGCGGTCGAACATGAGACCGAACGCAGCGGTTCCAACAGCCGTGAGATGCTGCGCCTGACCGCAAGTCTCGGAGCGGCACTTCATCAAGCCAACAAGCTTGACGAGGCAAAACAGCTCCTCACCGCAACGTTGACTCACGCACGGACCGTGCTACCTGAGGCTGACGCCGCCGTCATGTTGCTACAGAACAACCTGGCCGCCCTGCACTTGGCAAATGGGAACACCAATGAGGCCCTACAAATCTTCACCACCCTGCACTCCACCCAACAAGCCATCCTCGGCCGACTCCACCCAGAAGTTCTCGCTACCAAAATCAACCTCGTAAGCGCTCTCTGGGTCACCGGCAAACAGGGAGAAGCCAAACGCGCCCTCAAAGAAATTGTCAGCGACGCGACCACGGTCCTGGGCGCCGACCACGACACCACCAAGCGCGCCACCCACGGCCTCGAACACATGAAGTCCGGCACTTTCGACCGGCTAATCAAGCGCTCATCGTGAAACAAAACCCGCCAGCATCAGTCCTGAAGTTGAGCGGACGGTGCCAGAGCGAGAACGACCCCCTGACATTGGACGGCGCGGCTCTGAAAACGCCAGAACTGTCGCTGCACGGCGTCAACCCTCCCGATGGACGCAACGAGTAAGCCATCTCGGTCTAGATGTGAACCACGCGGTTGAACCCTGGCGGAAGCTGGTTTCAACACTCCCGGCGTGTCTCGGGATCCTTCACCGAGGCTCTCTTCAGATCCGAACCTCGTGTCGCATGCCCGGGTGGGAGGTGCCGTCGTGAGACCGTCTCATGCCAAAACTATGGTGAACATCATGTTGACTGAACACGAGCTTGACGACGCAGCCTGGCTTCGGAACCGGTTGCGGTGGACGTCAGCCATGTCGGTGGCGTCGATCTGTGTGTTCGTGATGCTGGTGCTTGCTGCTCCGGCACTTGTCGATTCGATTGGGCTGCGGCCGGGCGTTGCGCTCATCGCGGCCCTATCCAGCTTCTCAACCTGGACCCTTCTGTGGTCATCGTCGTTCAGACGCCGACTACGCGAAGACCTTTCAAGTGCAGAACTACACGAAGAACTAGAGCGACACATCAACCAGTAGCCCGCGCAGGGCTGGTTCGGCGATCGAATTTCCAAGAACTGCCAACCGGATGAATGCGATCGAGCCGAGATCAACCGAACAGGGGTGTTGCACGGCCCCCATATCGGGCAGACCGTAGCGTGATGCCTGCCTGCTAACCAGCTGTCGGGCGCCGGCCCTTCTGAGCCATATCAAAGTGTCGCAGCCGCCCTGTAGCGTCGCCCACCATGACCCTCGAAGGTTCCCGTCTCCAGCAGCTCCGCCGCTCGCTGATAATGGCGCCACCCAACGGCCCCGCCACAGCGATCACCAACCAACAAGCAGCCGACCTCATAGCCGAGCTACAGCAGGCCCGCCGCCGTCTCACCCACGACGAGTCTGTCCATCTGTAGACGTTCTCTCTACTGGCTTGAACCGTCGCAGGATTTTCCCGGTAGCTCCGCTGGTCGCTGGGCCCATCGGCCGCAGGGGAAAGAGGTCCGTCAGCTGCTCCAACCGCGAGCCTGCCCATCCGGCTGATCGCCGTTCTAAGAGTCGTGCCGTTCTTCTCAACGACATGGCGTGTTACCCGGTCTCAGTTGGCCGGTGTGGCGTCGCTGTTTAGGGTCTTGGTGTGGTCGGGGAGGGCTTGTTTGGCGGCTTCGGGGTGACTTGTGGTGGTGTGGCGTCGTGCGATCCATCGGCCCACGATGAATGAGTAGCGCCCGACTGGTTCGAGCCATGGTTTCCATTGCGATGTGGTCTCGGGGAGTGGTTGACCGATGTGTTCCGCGGCGGTGGTGATATCGCGGAGCCATCGCGTTAGTCGTTGCCGCTCTTGGTGTTGCGTAGCCGCTCTGGTTTGGGCCGCGGGGGTGTCTGGCAGGGTTGGGGGTTGTGAGGCGGTTGTTTCGAGATTGGTCACGAAGTCGTTCCAGCCGCGTGGGTCGTCGCCTGGTGATGTTGCGAGGTGGCGGAACATCTCGACGGCGACGGAGGGGAATCCGATCATTGCGCCGAAGAGAACTTGCACGGGCCGGTGGACGTTGTCGGCGCCGGTGAATTCTGCGAGGTGCGCGGCTCGTACGAGTTGGTAGGAGTTGACGAGGCGTTTCACCGCTCGGGGGTCGGTGATGGCGGGCGGCCCGACAAGGGCGAGGAACTCTGCTTCTTCTGGTGCGAGAAAGGTGGCTTCGCTGAGTCTTGCTACGGGTTGAATCGGCGTTGTCCGCGAAGCGGAGGTGGGCGGGCCGGTTGGGCGGAGATCGACGATGTTGTTGTCACCGGAAACGTCCACGCCTACAAGGTCATTGCCGGGGATGGCGACTGCGGGGTTGGCGATAGCGGTGGTGGGGTCCGGCGTGGCTGGTTGTTCGTTTCGACTGGCGACAGGGTTCGCCGGCGCCGTGGGGGTTGGTGGGTTGGTTTGGTTGGGCGGGTCGGTGCGGGTGATGGTGCTGAGGAGCGAGGTGACGTATTCGCGGTAGGCGTCGGGGCTCATGCCGCGGAGCGTGAATGGGACTTGGAAGATTTTTTCGAGGTAGTTCATCGGTGTTGAGGCCCACATGTCCTGGGAACTGAGTTCGTTGACGTAGTCGGTGTCGCCGGTTGGTTTGTGGCCTGATGGGGAAGTGAGGATGTCTTGGTAGTGGACTTGTAGCGATCGCAGTAGCCATCGGGGGTCGACTGCGACGACCACGACGAACAAGTCGATGGCGAGGAGTAGGTGGATTGCTTCGAGGACTGCCACGACGCGTGGCGGCGGGCACCGGTCGAGGTCATCGATGTAGAGAACGATCCGATCGAGCTGCGGGACCCCGATGTTGTTTGTTTGGGTGCGGTCGGCGTTTTGTAGAAGTTTGGTGAGTCGTTCGAAGTCTTTGCGGAGCTCTGTCATCGTGCCGAGTCCGTCGCCGTATTTTTTTTCGGCGTCGAGTTCGATGACTTTTGCTGCGGCGGCACCCGCGGCGGTATTGCTGAGGTGACCGTCGATACCGGCGATGAGCCGGGTCGTGTTCCGGATCTCAGATTCGATGTCGTCTCGGCCGATCCGGGTGACGCCCGAGACGCTGCGCATCGTCGCCGCCGTCCTGCGCAGCACCGCGAGTTCCTGCGACGCGATAAGCCACGTCGCGGCCGCGGTGACAGCTCCTGCGGCGGCGATCGCCAATCCGAACAGCACGCCCCGCCACGGGATGAGTAGCGCGCCGCCAAGCACGGTGAGCAGCGCCACCGGCAGCACAGTTTTGGCCCAGGTGCTCCACCATTGCATTCGCAGACGGTTCGCCCAATGGCGGGGGGACGCGAACCCGAGGAGTTTGCGGCGGAACCCGGCCGACGTCAGGTCGGGCGTGTCAGCTGCAGCCGATTCGGGGGCGAGTTCTGACGCGGGGTTCCGCTTCAGGGCCTGTTGCGCAGCAAGCAGCGACTTTTGATACCGGACCAGTGATGCCCGGTTGTCTGCGAGGCCCCGGCCCACCCTCGCGGTCTGGGGTAGTTCGGGTTTGGCGGTGTGAGGGTTTGCGATCTGGCGGAAGATCTCTGAACTGATGCTGGCCCACAGGTCGGTTTCGGCGTAGTGCCACGCGTTGAAGTGCACCTGCCCGACCGCTGAACACGTCCATTCATCGGCGCCGGCTGCAAGTTGATCTATTCGGCGGGCCAGGAGGCGCATGAAAAAGCTCTTCCCGCCGCCCCAGTCGGCAAACAAACCCACCGCCAATGGCGGCGCCGTGTCCTTGGAGACCAACAGGTCGGCCAACACCGACACATCGCCATCAACCAGCCCAAGGCGATCCGCCCCAAACGCAGAATCGGCCTCAAACCTGGGCCGGCCAGCCGACACAACCCGCCCCGACCACCACACAATCGCGGTGCCATCGGCGCTGGTGGTGGCGAGGGTGGCGCCGTCCGGCGACCACGCCACCCGGTACACGGGGTCGGTGTGGCCGGTGAGGGTGTGGAGGTTCTCTCCGGTGACCGGATCCCAGATCTTCGCGGTGTGATCCCAGCTGGTGGTGGCGAGCGTGGCGCCGTCCGGCGACCACGCCACCTCATACACGGTGTCGGTATGGCCGGTGAGGGTGTGGATAGTCGCCGGGGCATCTCCTGTTGTTGCCACAAACAACAACCTAGCTTGCGTTCCGGTTCGCTGACCCGTGGACTAGACCCCCCAAAGCGACACACCCGCCATCTCCTCAGCCGCCACGACGATGCAATCAGAAAGCGATCGTTGTTTCGCTGGGCCGACTATGCAGGTCGATTTTCAAGTCGGAGGCTTTCGAAGCAAGGCACGGGCAGGGTTCGCCATAGCGGTGTCAGCGAGACCTTTGGCGGTGACACCAAGGTACGCCTGGGTCGTGGCGAGGTCGGAGTGGCCGAGGAGTTGTTGGACCTCGGGTAGCGATGCGCCGTTGTCGATGAGCATCGTGGCGTAGGTATGGCGGAAACTGTGGGCAAGCGCCCCACGCGGGGGAGTGCGGCCGGCTCGCCGGAACCAACCGCGAACTGCGTGATCTACCGCAGAGCGCGTCATTGGCCGGCCGTCGGGACGCAGCAGCAGGGGAGTGCGCGCTCCGATGCGAAGTTTGCGTTCTCGACGAGAGTCGAGGTAGATGCCAATGAGATTGACGGTTTCGGGTGGGATCGGCACGGTGCGGGTCTTGCCGCCCTTGCCGGAAACTCTGAGTCGGGGCGGGTCGTCTTTGAGGTAGCAATCACCGACCCGCATATCGACTGCTTCAGAGATTCGGAGGCCGCCGGTGATGAACAGTGCGAAGAGTGCTTCGTCGCGCTCGGGCCAAGGGTTGCGGTTGGTCCTGGCGGGGTGAGAAGAGTGTTCGGCTACCGCAGCGAGGTCTTCGGGTTGGAGAGGTTTCGGCGCCCACGGTGTTCGTGCAGGGGCGTCGATCTGGTCCATTGGATTCGATGCGATGTGGCCGTCTCGAACCAGCCAGAGGCAGAACTGGCGCCAGGTCGACATCAGCCGCCGCGTTGAACTCGGCGCGTGAGTTTTCGCGTACGCGGCGAAGGCGTCTTCGAGGCGATTGAGTTCGATGTCGTCGACGGTCAGGTGTTCAAGAACGCTCAGCTTGTCCTTCGATGGTTCAGTGATCCCGGAGAGCGCCCTGCCGATCGACCACAAGTCCGACACACGCGCTGAGGCGCTGTTGGGTGACGGTCGGGAAGTGGCCTTGATACCGAGCCATCGGTCCGCATGGATACGCAGATTATTAGCGTGCATAATATGAATTAATCATGTTGCGGGACTGCGAAGGCAGACCTCACCGAAGAGCGGGCAGCGGTGGTCGGAGGCTAAGTTCTCCCTCGACTGGGTCGCCGAGGACTCGCCATCTCAGTCCACTCAGCTCTGCAGTCGTTCGCGCTATCTCCCCGAACCGCCCTGTGTCCCATCCGAGTTCGATTACCTGCATCGTTTTGCAGCATCCAGCTCCGTACGCGAGGTTAAGTTGAGCGTTGGTGCTCTCTTCTGGTCTGAATACGCCGATAGCTAACTCAAAGCCTGAGGCATCTTCATTGACGCGCCCGAGCATCAGCTTCGCGCCGGTTTGCCAGACCGTTGGTTGCTGTTCGCCGAGGTCGGCAATCGAGAAGTTGTAACCAAACGACGCTCCCACCACTTGTTCCCCTATAAGGACGACAGCTCGACCAGTCGAAGGTTCCGAAATTACGTCCACCGAAACGCCGACGTTCGAACTCCAGGTGTCGAGTGACGCAACTTCGAACCAACTCTGGCCCACCAGTTCGACGATTACGACAGCTTCATCCCGAAGCGGGTACAGCGGCCAGTCAGAAGTTGCCTCCCGAATGGTGCGCTCATCGGAGTGATCAATGACGAGTACAGCGAAGTTTCGTCCAGCGACATCAAGAGGCCGACATGCGATTAGTAAGTCCGAGTCCGCAAATTGTGGGCACCTTACCCAGAAGAGAGATTCTGGATCTCGATCACTTGCCATGGAACCCTCAAGCGGACGCCGCGTGAGGTCCCACTCGCCCGTTCCGCCGGGAAGCGAAGGGAGAATGGGCTGACTCACCGCGCCGCCACTGTGTGATGACGCTCCAAGGGTGGTTCCAGAAATGTGAACTGCGTAATTCTGCCCTTCGACCGGCGGTAGTCCGATCGTGTCAGCATTCGAAGTCTCAGCCTCATCGCCCCAAGGAGGCGGGTCGAGTGAAGTGATTGCTGCACGGTCGACACTCACGCTTAGGAAGGTCGCCCCTGAGAAGTCTGCTCCGCGCAGGTCAGCACCTCGGAAGTCCACCGATCGGAGATCCGCGCCCACGAAAGTTGCTTGATTGAGATTCGACCCTCGAAAATCGACTTTGGAAAGTGTGCAGCCGTCGAAATTTGCAAATGATGCGTCAGCACCCTGAAAGGACGACTGCTCGATCTCGCAGTCGCTCCAGTTGGTTCGAGTGAGGATCGCCCCGTTGAAGTGCGAGAACGAGAGGACGACGCTCGTCCAGTCAGACTCATGGGCATCGATGTTCTCGGCCGTCAGGCTGCCCCGCAGTCGATCGAGGGAGGTTTCCGTCATTGTCGCGTCGCGAAATCGCGTACCGAACGCCGTCACTTCGGACAGAGAAGCTCCAGCGAGATCAGCAGTGCTGAGATCGGAGTTTGAGAGGTCGCTACGGTCGAGGACGGCGTCAACCATTCGTGAGAACTTGAAGGATCGGGCCTGCAACCCAAAGCCCGTGAGATTCTGGCCTGCGAGGTTTGCGCCCGATACGTCGAGGCTGGATAGGGCCGATTGGAGCTCCCGTTCCGCCGCTGCAGCGTTGACGCGAGCCTCCAGCTCGTTCGCACTCGCAATTCTTGCCTCTTCTATTCGCTGGGCCTCCTCGACCCTCCGGTCCTCTAACTCGTTGGCTCGCTCGATTTGCCGGCTCTCGAGTTCCTGAGCCGCGTCAACACGCTGGTTCTCCATGTGCTCGGTGGCAAGAAAGAAACCAAGACCGATCAACAACGCCAGAACGATGTCTGAAACGATGATCTGTGTCCAGGTGCCTGGTGTCTTCAGTCTCAAACTGTCTACCTGCCATCCAACACGTCTCGACCGTTCGTTCCGCCTCGGGCCGTAGAGTCATCCCGGGCACGAGTTTAGCACGCATAATCAGGATTAATCACGCTGGCGACTCATCGGGGGAGTGGTAGCCGTCCCCGAGGCCCCTCGGAACGACGAAATTTCCGCCGCATGCGCCAAAACATGGCCTCCAGGACGGCGTGAGACGCCGAGAACCATCATTCGATGGGTTACGGGACCACTCAGACGGCAAATTCGCTCAGGCGGGCGGCAGCCGCGGCCTGTGGGAAACCCGGGGGAATCCGAGAAATTCTCGAACGTCACCTGACCTCATATGACAGCTACCGTCTCGGCGGGCCGTCTTGGGAACGATCTGAGTCAGAATGAGGTCTCCACCAATGTCGACCGGTGGAGTGGCCGAAAGTCGGGTAGGAGTACCTCTTGGAATCCCATGGCGCACAGCTCGACCCAAGACGGACATTCACGCGAGCTGAAGTCAAACGTGTGTGGCGCCGGCAGGGGCGATTTTGCAATCACTGCAAGCGGGTAATCCCGTTCGACTTGATGCAGGGAGACCACATTGTTGCGTGGAGTTTGGGCGGGCGAACCGTCCTGTCGAACTGCCAGGCGCTCTGCGGGTCCTGCAACCTTCGAAAGGGCAGTCGTCCCGATGAAATGGTGGTCACTCGGTTCCAGGTCCCGCAACTTGCCGCCGGGACAGCATCCCTACGGCAGTGGCAATCCGAAGCCCTGATCCGGGTTCGCGACAAGATCACCAGCCGACCTGTTCTGATCGAAGCGTGCCCCGGCGCCGGCAAGACACTCTTCGGACTCACCGTCGCTCACCAGTTGCTTGCTGATGGAATCGTCACACGACTCCTAATCGTTGTGCCGACTCGTTCAATCGCTGATGGGTGGTCAGAGTCCGCCTCGTCTCGCGATTCTCATGCTCCAACAATCCCACTAAGGACGTCCAACGGTTGGAGAGCGATAGATCCCATCGACTTCGAATCACTCCGCGGGAACCAACCGACATGGATGGGAGCGATCTTCACCTACCAAAGCCTCGCCTCGATGCCAGACATGTTCCTCGCTCATGCCACGGAGCCGGGACATCGCACGCTTGTGATCTTCGATGAGGTTCACCACGCCAGCGGAAACAACCGATGGGGCACAGCTGCACAGGAAGCGTTCTCTGCGTCAGCGACCGCCATCTTGTCCCTAACCGGCACTCCCTTCCGGACCGGCGGAGATCCGATCGCCTTTGTCAACTATCGAGACAGCCAGGCGGTCCCGGACTACCGCTATGGCTATAAGGAAGCCATCGAAGATGGCGCATGCCGGCCGATCCAGTTCGTTACAACGAGGGGAACAACGACCTTTGAAAACAGCAAAGGTGAAACTGAAACACTCACTTTCGAAGATCAAGATCTGACAGACGTCGGTGTGCGTCGACGCCTACGCGCCGCAATCGAGTGGATAGGACCCGGATCGATCGCCCACCGACTCCTCGCCGACGCCAACGAGTATCTTCTGACGCTGCGCCGCGGTGGAGACACTGATGCAGCCGGACTCGTCGTATGCGTTGACTGCGAGCATGCTGATCGGGTCGCCATCCACATGGCTGCCGAGTTCCTCAATGGCCAACGGCCGATTGTTGCCTGTTCTGTGCACTTTGATAGCAATGATCCCGATCCAGCAACCGCCATTCGCCAATTCCGAACCTCGCAGACGCCCTGGCTTGTCGCGGTAAACATGGTCAGCGAGGGAATCGACATCAAACGACTCCGCACCGTCGTGTATCTGACCAACCGGATGACGGAACTCAGCTTCCGACAGATCGTCGGGCGAGTTGTGCGCACCGACCTCACTAACAGCGACGACCACGGGCGTGTCTACATGCCCGGAGACCCTCGACTAACGGCCATGGCACAAACTATCCAGAATGAAGTCGGTTCGCTGAAGCCACCAATCGAAATCGACCTCGACACGACCGAATTCGGCGCTCCAAATCTTCGTGGAGACCAGAATCGTCATGGTGAATGGTCCACCGTTGAAACCCGGGCCGAAGGTGGTGAAGCGTTCGATACCGACGACCGATACGCGGAGTCAGCGCTCATCGCTGCGGCCCAGGCGTTCATCGAGGCAGAGGGGCTGACAGCCACAAGTGCGGAAACGCTCGCCTTGCTTGCCGCCGAGAACGAAGAGCTGCGTGAGCGCCTCTTGCGTCAGGCACCACACTCACAGGCAACACGACGCCAACCACCCAGCGAAGGGGTGCCGCCAGTGGAGCAGCGCTAATCATAGAGATGAGCCATCCGGTCGCACTTTCGGGCCAGGGGATCGAGTACCTCCCGCAGCAGCGGCGTGACGCGGACCAGTTCCTTGACAAGGCGGTCGCTGTCGAAGTCATCACCCCAGCCTGTCGGCCATTCAACAAGCGAGACGCTGCTGCCCACGCCTGCCTGCGGCGGGAAATCGAAACCCGTGATCTGAGCAATCGTTCCAGTCAACGGGAGGAGCTCGGAACCGAGATCGAGCCGGTTGTACTCGCTCGTTGTGAGCACCAGACGATGGTTTCTCTTGTTGACGCGGATCCCCAAGGAGAGCGGCGGCCGCGGTTCTTGGCCCTCCCATTTCGCATACGGCTTTGCGAGCGCAAGAAACAATGAACGGAGTGTGCCAGGGAAGGCTTCCCAGCCAGTGCCGCTGAGCCGCGTTAAAAGGTCTCCTACGAGTTCACTGTGAAGGCGGCGCTCTTCATCTCGAGCTTGGTCACGATCTCGGGCTCGATCGCGCGACCGATTTCGCACGGCAGGGGGGAGTGAGGCTGCTGGCGGTATCGGTGGCGCTTTCTTCGGGTTGAGCAGCGTGGTTCGGAGCGTCTCGTTGTTCACCAAGTCCCACAGGCCAACGTCGATATCGAATCTTGTGGCGACAAGTTTTCGGGCCGATTCCAAGTCCTCTGCGATGCACCACCCGACATCCTCACCTGCGAGACCTGTCGCTGCGAATTCTCCGGCGACCACTAGCGGCTGAGCAACCTGTAATGAATGCGTCTGTTTCCACGACTTGTCTGTGTCGTTGCGCGGGCGTCCAATTTGTTGGGAGTTCTGCAGTACTGCGTCGACTAGCAACTCAGTCCACGCGGTATGTGGCATCACGACAATTACATGTCCTCCGGCACAGAACTGTTCTTGGAGCAGCTCGACATGCTCGCTGTACACCGCCCCGTCTCTTACGTCGGTCGCCAACTTCGTTGGATCGATCACGATCACTTCGCAATCAGGGTCTGGTTCGAGTTCTCGAAGGTAGAACTCGTTGCCTTCAAGGAAGCGCCACCGTGCGTCGCCCACCTTCCGAATTCCGAGCCATCGTTGATTGTCTCGCTCGATGACCGTGAAATCGTCAGCCAGGCCGTCACGCTGCTCGACAGTGTTCGCGGGGTTGATTTCCAAAGTCCCGACACCGCCTGACAGCAACGCCGTTAGACGCCGACGTTTGACCGACCGGTCCGCCTGGGGAACGACAACCGACCTCGGTGTATGCGCCAAGCAGTACGAGCCTGAACCGGCCGAAGCGAGGATCGGCGCCACGACTGACTCAACGACAGCCCACCACGCCCACTCACCTATGCAAGCTTTTGCCGCCACTCGAGACGATGGATCGTCGACGAAACCCTGACGAGAATCAACAACAGATCCATCTTCGAAGGAAATACTTCCCCCGATAAGAATGAAGGTCAGTCCTTCAGCCCCTGGCAACGTCAAGTCAGGTCCTCTCCATCTCCGATCTGTTCGAACCGGCTGATTGCGTCGAATCGCAAACGGCTGAGCCCACGACCGTGATAGACCCGGTGGGATGGATCCCGAACAACCGCAGTCCCACCTTGGAGATCTTAATTGGGATCTCAACATGGTCGAGGAGATCGAAGATGGGCGGTTCTTTTACGGGTCTGGATTGATGCGAAGGTTTGAGGAGCTACTCGATGAGCACCGGACACTCGTGGCGACCAGCCGAGGTGTGCCTTATTCGGGTTTGTTTCCCAGCGCAGTTCGTGATCGACTGCGCGGTCGGCTCAAACTCTTTCGCGAGCTCGTTCGGTGTTCGCCCTTCCTCGCGAACGGGCCCTCCGTGACGGAAACTGCGCTGAGGGGACAGGTGGCGACCACCGCAGATGGGTGTGGGGTGCATGTTTGACTCTGGAGTGTTCTTTGTCACGTGAGAGCTAGTCGTGTGTTGAGATCTAGCGTGAGTTCGCCATACGGGTTCACGTGGCTGTAGGTCAACGGTGTGAGTGCTCGTCGGTCGTTGTCGTCGAGTTCGATTTCGAGGTTCTGGTCGTCAAGGACTTCCTGGATCATGAGCGTGTTGATGTAGACGAGTACTGATTGGAGCAGGTGCAGGCATAGTGCCGCGACCTCTTGGTCTTCGTGCTTGTTGGTTGTGATGTCACCGTGGCTGCCGTATCGGATGAATCCGTTGGCGGAGTTCCAGTTCTCGACGACGTTGAGTCCTTGGTGGATCTCTCGCCGGAGTGGGGGAGAGGTTAGGTACTCGCAGAGGAAGGTGGTGCGGGTGGCTTTGCCAAGTTCGTGAAGTGCACGGTAGGTGGGGTGCTGGGTGTTGGTCTTGGCGAAGCGCCGAAGGATCGTTTCGGTGTCGGCGGTGCCGAGCCTGAGTGCAGTCGCGTAACGGATCATCTGGTCGTATTGGCTGGCGATGATGTCCCAGTTGATTGGGCGGGTCGCTACCGGCCGAAGTTGCGGCCATTGGTCGGCGGTGCCCTTGGCTGGCAGGTAGAGCCGTTGGGCGCCGATTCGTTTGAGGCGGGGGAGTAGCCGGTAGCCAAGGATTTCGGTGAACGCGAACCCGATCTCGGATTGTCCGTGGGTGTCGACGTAGTTGCCTTCGATTTGGGCGTCGCTTTGATGGCGAAGGAGTCCTTCGATCATTGCGGCGACTTCAGAGGATGAGCACGCCTTGAGCTGGCTGTACACACAGAGGGCTTTTCGGTCGACGTGCCAATAGATCATGACGCCGGGGCCGTTGTAGCGGGCATGCCATTCGGTGAGCAGGTTCTGATCCCACGCGCCGAATTTGGTTGAATCAGAAGCTGTGGTCGTCGCTTGGCCCCATAGCTGTTCGTGTCTGGCTCGGTGGGTGGCGTTAATGACCCGAGTGATGGCACGCCTCAGGTTGGCAGTTGTGAGGTAGCGGCGGCGGACGTAGTGGAGGTCAGACTCTGTGTCGAGGTGCGCGGTGTTGGCTGCGATGCGCCGCATACCAGTGTTCGTTCCCGTTGCGAACAAGCACAAGAGCAGCCGACGTTGCAACGTGTCAGGGGTGAGGGCTTCACGCGTCGCTGCTGTTTCGAAGGCATCAGTGATGCCCAGCCTGAGTTCAACTTCTTTGACCATGTCGAGCAGCGAGGTTGCTGGCCATCGGCTATTCAACTCTTGCTTGAGTCGTCCGAGATTGACGGGTTCGGGCACCGGCTTAAGGGGTGAAACAGTTATCCAGCCTTTACGGCGGTCTGAGATCTTGGTCAATCCTTCGCCGCCATTGGCAACATAGGAATTGAGATGGTCGAGGCCTTCGGTGAGGTTGGTGCGGAGTTTGTCGATGAACTGCGCCGGGTCGAGCGGCTTATTGAGCGCTCGGTAATATCGGGGGCGCTCCACGTCGAAATCGGCTGGCAGATCTTGATCCGGGTTACGCCATTTCTCGGCGCCCTCAACCCAAATCTCTTTGCACCGCAATCGTTCACGAAGTGCCTGAAGAACACAGATCTCATAGTTGATGCGATTCACACGTGTATGCCCGTCAGCGTCGGTGACGGTGATGAGCTCACGCCATGCAGCGGGCACGACACCGTCGAGTGGTACATGTTCTGTGACGGGATACAGACGCTCGGTACGGCCGACATAGCGCCGAATCAGATCGACGCCATCGAGCACGGGCCGATGGCTGGTATTCGACGATTCGAACTCCAGAACGGCCACGAGTTGGGGAACTATTCGGCGGTAATGTCGTGAGTATGAGTTCCGCAGATACATCTGCGCTTTTCCTTTAAGGGCGTGTTTGGACGCTCTATGTTCGGCCACCAGATCCTGCAGAACGCTCGGAGCAGCGATCGGATAGAGAACATCGGAGACCACTCCGTCCGGGTTCGCCAACGCTGCTTCGGCGAGCTTGTACAGCAGGTTGGTCTTGTTGTTCACCCGTCGAAGATCAGCGAGATGTTCGCGTTCGACTCGGCGTTCTGCTCGCGCCCCGATCTTGTGCACAATGGCGATTAGTAGGTCGACGACGCCGTCGATCACTCGATGCCGGCGGCGAACAATCCACGAGGTTGCAAGCAGCATTCGGTCGGCTTGACTCATTGGGACAAACGCGCTCGGGCGGGTGATCTCGAACCTGTCGTGCCAGCGCTGCACCGTCTCAGCCTTGATCCCGTCGAAGAGGTCGTCAGGGACTGCCAAGTCGGTGAGTGTCGTCAGTTTCCTCAATTCGTCGAGCACCGTGTCGACGCTGACGGCGCCAGGATCTGTTCGCAGGTCAGCAAGTACTTCTCGTTGAGAGAGGTCGAGCAACGTCTCGAGGCTGCCAATCACCGAGTCGGGGAGTCGTTGGAGCACCGCACTCGCAGTTTTGTCTTCCCATGTCCGCAAGCCCGATCCGACGTAGCGATCTAGCTGCGTGGGTGTTGGTGGCTCCAGACTTTGCTCTCGGCAGTAGACATGGGCCAGCGCGGTGAGCTTGTCACGATCAGCACCGGTCTGGGATGTGCGATCAATGAGCCAGTCGACCAGGCCATCGACGTCGTCGTCAGTCCAGGCTCGGAAACCGAACCGGTCACGGATCTGTCGGCGGTGTCGCTTCGTTGATCTGCTTGACCAGTCATAGCCTGCCCAATCCTGGAATTCGATGCCCACCTGTTTGGCAACGAAGTCCGCTGCTTCAGCCGGGATCTCATCGCGTGACCTCGGGAAACGGGCTTCGAGTTCGAAGAACTTCAACAAGACAGCAAACCCGACTCGCGTCGGGCCGGTCTTATTCCTCACCAACGCCAGATCATTCGGATCGAACGTCCAATGCCTGATCAGTTCATCGATCTCCCAGTGTTGCCGCATGGTGTTTCTCCTCGATTGTGATGCACCAAATCGCAACCTAGACCGCTATCCCACCGTCCGCTCGTGGGCTCGAGGGCGCCATGTCCGACAAGTAGCAGGGATGGAAAAGTCCTTCGAAGATCTATGTGATCTCCGATAGCAGGGCAGGCTCTTCATCGCTTTCATCGCTTTTGCTGAGTGACTCGCTACTCAGGTTTGACACATGTCCCCTCAGCACAGTTTCCGTCACGGAGGGCCTACTACCGCTACCCCTGGCACTGCGAAGCCGTTGGGCTGGGGCAGTCCTCGCTGAACGATTTCGACAATCGGCAACGTGGCCACCGCATCGCAGTGCGGACCAACGTGTTCGGTCCGGTGCCTCCAGGCGTTGGCTTCGGAAGACCAAAGATCACCGAGTATTCGCCATCACCCCTAGACCGGTGCCCAGCAAGATCTGGCTCAGGGTTGGTGGATAGTGTGACACGATGCGACGCGCTAAAGGACTGCTGTGGGCAGCAGGGTTGTTTCTCCTGTATGGCTGCGCATCTCAGGAAACGTCTGTTCCAGCCGCCTCAATCGACGTAGTTCAGGTTGATGAGGCGCTGGTCAACGAGGGTGAGCTTCTCTGTTCTGTGGACGGCCTGACGATCGCAATAGCCTTTGGTCCTGGCTTGCCTGCAGTCGATTCAACTGATGCATCTGAATCATGCGCCAAGCTGTCGGAACCGGACCCGACCCCGGTACCGACGCCAGATCCAACTCCGGTCCCGACCGAGCAACCAACACCGGTCCCAGACGGCCCGCTGCCACTACCGGAGCTCCTGGACCAAGTGGCATCAGGCGTGCTGCCCATCTTCACGACGATCTGCGGAGACACTGGAGCGGTTGGCACAGGCTTTCTCATCTCTCCCACCCACCTCGGCACTGCAGCCCACGTAGTGAGCGACGCTCAGACCATTCGAATCGTGTCGAACGGAGTTAGCCGCGAAGCGCGTGTAATCGGTCAGGATCTGGCCGCAGATCTCGCAGTCTTGGAGGTCGACGTCCCACTGAGTGGCCACATCTTCGACCTAAAAACAGCCGACGCCCAAGTTGGCGAGGAGGTCGTCGCCATTGGATATCCGGCCGAAGTGGCCTCCGGTGAGCTCGCTGTTACAAGCGGCATCGTCAGCTCAATCAGTCAACCCGATGGCTGGCCCACAGAAATAGTCAGGACCGACTCGGCTCTGAACCCGGGCAACAGCGGGGGTCCACTCGTTCGGCGAGATGGTGGACTGGCAGGGGTAGTTCAGTTCAAGTTGTCCGGCGACATTGAAAATGCTGGCTACGCCGCCTCGGCAGGAGACGCCGCAGCCTTATTCACTGAGTGGATGCGCGCCGCTACGCCCGTGACGACACCGAGCTGCCGAACGTCGGAACCCCTCGCTGCGCAGTCACGCTACGTCGGCCTTGTCGAAGTGCTGTCCTCCCATGAAGACGCAAGCGTCTTCGCTGACGTGATCAGCCGCTACATGGAGGGCATCAATCTCGGCCAGAGCGAACTGGCCTTTGGGCAGCTCTCACCGAGCATGCAGAACTCGCTCTCGTTCGCGTACTTCCAACAGGAGACGAGCACCTCTTTCAACTTCGCGGTGACCTTGTGGTCCGTCACAAGGCCTGATTCGGATGAAATGATCGGGACTGTCTCCTTCGTGAGCCTCCAAGACGCACAATTTGGAGCGAACGGTGAGACATGCACCTACTGGGACATCGAATACTCGCTCAAACAGTTCAGCGAAGGCTGGCGAATTCAATCGGCCACGAACCGCGCTGGATCTCCTGCTCCTTGTTTCGGCTGAACCGCCGCAACAGCCTGCTCACTCGACGTTTCCCTTCGGCACCGGCGCTCTCACCAGAGGGTCAAAGCGACAATGAGCACACACGCAATAATCACGACGAGCGCTGCGACGAAGGTCACGAGAGCGCGGCGGGTGTGACGCTGCGCAACGACAGCGGCCACTTCAGCCGCCTGTTTGTCCCGCGCCGCCGCTTTGAGTGCGAGACGCGCCCGTTCCTGTTCGGCTGCCAGTACCGCCCGGCGGTCCCGTTCGCTTTGGGCTTTGCGCCGATCATTCAGCCACGCCGCGGCGGCAGACGGCGTCGGGAGCGTTGTGTGAGCGACGAGGTCCGCGATGTGCGTGTCGGTCGCGTGGCCGACAGCAACGACGATCGGGATGGAAGCCTCGACGATGGCACGGGCAACAGATTCGGCATTGAACGCTTCCAAATCGACCGGTGACCCTCCGCCCCGGCAGACAACCACCGCGTCGAAACACTCACGGGCGCTCTTGGTGATCGCAGCAGCGATAGCGGCGGCCGCGTTAGGGCCACCCATCGGCACCGTCACAGTCGTCAGGTTCCAAGCGTGCCCACCTGCCCGGAGACGGTCGAAGAAGTCGGCGCCGCCAGCGCCCTTTCCGAGTGGACAGATCACCGCGAAATCGGACAACGACCCGAGAATTCACGACTGATCCGGTCCGTTCCCGGAACACATTTGCCGGGGTCCAGGGACCCCTCGGACCTCAAACAAGACCTTCCCCGCCTTAGATGGGGTACGACGAGGATTCCTTCAGGATCCTGAGCAGACACACGAAAATGCAGTTTATGAACGCTGCTTAGCTTAGGTCTCGCTCGTTCGCCTGTTTCCGTCGAGACGAACGATCCCGAACTCGATTTCGAGAAACTTCCAAAACAAGGCCACCGCCTCCTCCGCTGGTCGTTCGATTTCTGTGTTCGCTCCGTTGACCGCAATGTGGTCAATTCGAACCGTCCCGTCCGCGTGACCGCGGACGGACCCGGGCGCCGCGACGAGCACTACGTCGAGGGGTGGATCCGCAGCCGGTCGTGGTGCTATCACGAGATCATGCATAGAGGTGGTGACCGCGAGCGCCTTGTCTGCGTGGGCGGCAAATACCGAGTCGATGATGTCGAAGAGGTAATCACCCTCATTGTCTCGCCATGTCACCTCCGAGAGGAACGTACGAACGTCGCTCCACTCCCGCTCTCGAAATTCGTACCGCCAGCCGAAGGTCACCGGACCACCATCGCACACCCAAGACGAGCGCATGCCGATCGACCCTCGATACCCAAGCCAGTGTCCAAAAACGGTGGTTTTAGGACAATCACCGCCCTGGGCCTGAATCGGGGTTGTATCGGTGTTCAAAACCCGTGTCCACAATCAACGTCTCAAAACCATCGGCCCTGACCGTTATTGAGACGGTGCCCGACGCTGATCGCCGGAACGATGCGGGCAACGAAGCAACTACCTGCCGAATGAGGGAGCCTGGACGTCGTTCGTGAGTGTCTGACCAGCCGCCGCGGCACCAGCGAGCGCGAGCAAACCAGCAAGACGCCGTGCGGAACACGCCCCCAAACCCCAGGACAGCCTCCGGCCAGTCAGACCACAAACCGCCCAAACACAGCCTGCCGCGCCCGCAAACATCCTTGACAACCGTCCCGACTTCTACCGCTACCCCGTCTTAGTGGTGCTTTAGATCTGACGATACGGGCAGGAAGAGGCTGGTCTCGGTTCCATTTTCAGCGAGGTGATCGGGCAGGAAGCTGTCGGAGAGGCTTGGTTCCCGCCATCGAAGCCCGTTGTCTGTTACATCTGCAACCTCGTGGGGGTGAAACGTCATGTTTGACTTCGCGTGCACTCGCCACACTGCGGAGAGGATGAGTTTGTCAGCAGCGGCTGGTCTGAGCGCGTAGTTGAATGACTCTTCGGTTGCGGCATCGGGATACTCGATTCCATCGAGCGTCCCGTTGTAGAGGTGCTGGTGGGCTATCAAGCTAGAGAGGGCGTAGGGCGGCCGATCATTGAGCTGCCGATGTATGCTGATTTGCATGCATAGTACGAGTGTTCGGATTGATAGTGCCACTCACGAGGAACTGAAACG